>Ga0075418_10006870_pt1 | contig 12827 bp, 15 predicted proteins | sample SoiMetdeltSBSDD2_FD_81776 | JGI IMG/M metagenome (GOLD analysis project Ga0075418, IMG submission 81776) | Bulk soil microbial communities from a Populus tree surrounding site in Tennessee, USA - Soil MetaG P. deltoides SBSDD2 | ecosystem: Environmental > Terrestrial > Soil > Tree plantation...
GACGTAGCCCACGTCGACGGCCGGATCGATCCGAAGTCCGATATCGAAGTGATCGAGACCGAGCTGATCCTCGCGGATCTGCAGACGCTCGAGCGTGCGGTGCCGCGGCTGGAGAAGGAGGCCCGAACCCACAAGGACCGGCGCGCGGCGCACGAGGCCGCGGTGGCAGCGCAGGAGATTCTCAACGGCGGCACGACGCTGTTCGCGGCGGGCAAGACGGTTGACGCCGGCCTGCTGCGCGAGCTGAACCTGCTGACGACCAAGCCGTTCCTCTATGTCTTCAACGCCGACGAGGCCGTGTTGACCGATGACGCGCGGGTGGCGGCGCTGCGGGAGTTGGTCGCGCCTGCGGACGCGGTATTCCTTGACGCGAAGATCGAGGCGGAGCTGCAAGAGTTGGACGACGAGTCGGCCGCCGAGTTGCTGGAATCGATCGGCCAGACCGAGCGCGGGCTGGATGCGTTGGCGCGGGCCGGTTTTCACACGCTGCGGCTGCAGACGTTCCTGACCGCGGGGCCAAAAGAGTCGCGCGCGTGGACGATTCACCAGGGCGACACCGCACCGAAAGCCGCGGGCGTCATCCACACCGATTTCGAGAAGGGCTTCATCAAGGCCGAGATCGTGTCGTACGAGGACCTGATGGAGGCCGGATCGATGGCCGCCGCCAAGGCCGCGGGCAAGGTGCGGATGGAAGGCAAGGACTACGTGATGGCCGACGGTGATGTCGTCGAGTTCCGACACGGATAAACGTGCAAGCCCTCGGAACCCGGCAAGCTACCGATGGGCTGATCGTCGGTGAGGACGGTTACGAGATGTGGCGGCCGACATCAGCTGGTGAAGCGGTCGACGCTCCAATTGCAGCGTCGTCGGCGACGATGCGCCGAATCGAACGCTAATGGGTCGGATTTAGACACGGTCGACTGGCGGAGACGGGCCTACCGCGTCGCACCGAGATCCGTGTCGACGGATTCCACCTCTTCAGCGCGACGCATTCCGGGCGGGCGTCTTGCCGCTGTTTGAGTTTCCGTCGTTCGCATTCCGGGATTCGTCGCGTCGATCGCCTTTCGGGTGTTTGTGATTCTCAGAGCTGGTATCGGTATTGGTCGCGTCCGTGTTCGCCGCCCTGGTGCGTGGGTTCTCCGTCGGCGATGGCGTGTCGTCAGATCCCTTGCCTTTGGTGTCGGTTTTCGAATCTTTTCGCTGGGTCTGCGAGGCCCGCAGATCAGCCTTGGAGTTCACCGGGGCAATAAGGGAAGGAACACTGTCGACGGTGGGTGCCGCTATCACTGCCTCCGGCGTGATAGGGACTATGGGGGGAGGAACATTCCCGAAGGTGGGCGCCGGAAACACTGCCTCTGGCAGGGCGCTGAGGCCGGACTTGATGTTGTCGCTGATTGTCTTCCAGCTGGTCAAGATCAAACCAGGCTCTGTCTTAGGGTTGGCACCGGAGCCGATCGGTGGAGGTAAGACAGTTGCGAGGGCACCGATGATCGGGGCAGTCAGCCGGTAAAGGAGCGTGTATTCGTTTCCGAACTCCGCGTACGGCTCGGGTAATAGCAAACAGTGCACCATGAAGCTCAGCAGCCCCGGAATGTCTTTCGGATTCGCAACGGCGGCCGCGATCACGTTGGCCAGATTTATCGGCACGTTGATAAAGATGAATTGCGTGACGAGAGCGATTGTGCGGATAATCGCGGCGCCGACGACGGGAATGTCGCCGTCCAGAGAATTGAGCGTAGGGAGATTTAACGACGCCGAGATTAACGGGCCAGGCACGTTCACCTGGCCGGATATCCGCGCGCTCAAAATACCCGGGTTCCTACTCGGATCGAGGCTGGCGGTTTGCGGCGGGCGGGCAATGTCCGATTCCGCCCCACCCGCCGCGTGGGTCGGATAATTTTGCCATAGAAGAGATGGTCCGGTGCCGTCCGACAGATCTGCTGTCAGGAACTGCAACTTGAAGGCGATTGCGGGTTGGGAAGGTATCAATCTGTGCGCCGGCAGGTGCACCGATGTCGCGACCAGTACGCTTGCTCCCGCGATGGCGACCCCGGTCGTAATATATCGGCGAAGCATGACGTGCATCGTTGGCCTCCTCCGCGCCGGGATGCTCCGCAAAACCCTAGAGCAAATGGGAAGCTCCTGAGGCGAGATTGTCAATACTCCGCAATATTGACAACACGGTCAATGTCGAGTTAACGCAATAGAGTTTCTTCAGTCCGATCGGGGTGGCCAGCCTGAACCGCCCTCGCATGTCCGGAGACTCCCAATACTTGGAAGTGGAGTCTTGTCAGTGGTCGAGGAGCTACCCGCCGCAGCTGCGGGGGTGTGCGGTTCGGATGGTCGACGCCGATTAGCGGTTCGGCTTTGGAGTCCGGTACTCGAGCATCGGGTCGGTAAGAACTGCGTCGCCAGACATCGCGACTAACTCCGTCGCGGAAATCAGGTATTTGGCGCCGTCGCCACGCGCTTCGAATCCTTGTGCTGTCACTCGCACATCGTCAAGTTGCAGCGCGGCGCGATCGCTCAAGCGCATTCCGTTGTACTGGTAACGGTTGTTGGGACCCTTACACACGACGACGACCGACCGATTGGTGCGCCCGATGGCAACTGCACTCTGATTGCCTTCGCACCGGGCGTTGGAGTTGACGAAGCCGCGGTCGTCCATCGCGATGGGAGGTGCGACAGGCGGTTTGGCGGGCAGGGTCGTTCGATCAACGGCCGGTTTGACCGGCTGAGTCGTTCCCGCCGCGGCTGGCTTCGGTTGCGCCGCTGTTGGATACGGTTGCGCCGCAGTTGGCAAGGGGCCCCGTGCGCTTGGCGTCGAGCCGGGCTCGTCCATCACCAACGTTGCAACGACCACGCCCGCAGTCGCGACCGACGCGGCCACCACCCCAACGACAGCCGCTTTGCCGCTAAGCATGCGCTGAGACCGGGGCGCCTCTGACGGCGGTTCTTCGATCGGTTCTGCTCGCTCTTGCTCGTCGTCCGTTGGCATAGTCCATAGCTCTTGCAGCTGATACCAGTCAGTCAACACGGGCGGCCCCTCGGTCGCAGCTCGAACGAGCGCGCATGCACTCACCCGTAGCAAAACACCTCAATGTCGAATACCGGTGATTTGGCGCGGCGTTTCGCCGACGATGGTTGCCGACATTGCCTGCCGGCACAGGTTTCGGCGAGTAGTGTGACGTCGGCCCAGCGTATGCACGCAGGCCAGGACGGTGGTGACGACCATGTATCCGAGGCGCATCGCAGGGCTCGTAGCGTGCGTCGTCGCGTTGATCGCAGGCTGCTCGTCGACGACCGAGTCGTCCACCGCATCCTCGGCTACGCCGACCGCGACGAGCGCCGCACCATCGAAGAATTCCGCGCTTAAGACCATCGATCCGAAGGCATTTCAGGCCGTCGTCGACACCGCCGCAAAGCAGCTGATGGTCCCCGGAGCGATGGTGCTGCTGCGCACCCCGCAGGGCAACTTCAGCGCTACATACGGCACCACCGAGCTCGGCGCGCAGACACCGCCAGCACCGAACACGCATTTCCGGATCGCCTCGAACACCAAGACCATGACTGCAGCGCTGATCGTGCTGCTCGCCCAGGACGGCAAGCTGAAGTTCAGCGATCCGGTGTCAAACTACGTGCCTGGTGTGCCCAACGGCGAAAACATCACCGTCGCAGAGCTTTTGAAGATGCGCAGCGGCCTCTACGGTTACTCGGCCGACCCTGCGCTTGCCGCCGCGATGGATGCGAACCCGGGCAAGGCATGGACGCCTCAAGAGGTACTGGATATCGCGTTCCGGCATCCGCCGCAGTTCGCGCCCGACGCCTCCTACGAGTACAGCAACACCAACTACGCGCTGCTCGGTCTGATCGCGGAGAAGGTGGGTGGACAACCGCTGCGCCAGCAGCTTGCCGAGCGGCTATTCGGACCGGTCGGCCTCGCGCAGACGTCACTTCCCGCTACGGACGACACGACCATCCCAGCGCCCTACTCACACGGCTACATGTATGGCGGCAGTTACTACGCACTCGCCGACGACCCGTATCCCGCCCAGATGCAGGCCGCCGCGCGGGCCGGAACGTTGAAGCCGATCGACTACACCAACCAGAACTCTTCGTACGCCACCGCCGCCGGCGGAGCGATCTCGACGGCGGATGACCTCGCCACGTGGATGAAAGCGCTCGTCTCGGGCAAGGTCTTCAACGCCGACTACCACCAGCAGTGGTTGACGAGCCTGCAGGCCGAGGATCCGGACGCGCCCGACGGACAGAAATACGGCTACGGAATCTCATATCAACGTTTCGGTCCAAACGCCGCGATGTTCTACCACGGAGGAGAACTTCCGGGCTTCAATTCGTTCATGGGCTACGACCCGGATAACGATGTGGCGCTGGTCATTTGGACGAATCTGACTCTCTCGCCGGACGGCAAGACGACGGCGCAGGCGATGTTGGCCACTATTCTCGACGAGATCTACGCGGGCTTGTCGCTGGCGTCCCCGCCGGCTCCGACAACCACGACCACGCGGTGACGGCACGGAATTCCGCTGAAGCGGAGCGCGTGCGATGGATCAGAAAGGCACGTCCACATCGTCGCCGAGCCACTTGTGGTAACCGAAGATCGCCGGGCTCTCAGGGTCGGTGCCGTACGGGGTGGCCGGATCGATGCCGGTGTCGGCGTTTGGCGAAGGGGTGACCGCTTGCGTCACAGGTGCCGGATGGGTAGCGGCGCTGGCGACGGGGGCCACAGCAATCGCGGCACCAATGGCAGCTGCGGCCAACCACGGTGTGGCGTACTTGACGGTTGTGTTCACGATGTTCTCCTGTCGGACTAGACAGCCATGATTGGACAACCAATCATGGCTTGATGGCAAACGGTTGTCGCCACCACTTGCACCCATTCAACTGTTGCTGCTAGCTGGAATTCAAAGATCAGCTGGTTCCGCCAGCAATCTTTCCCTAAAGCCGTAGACCCCATCTGCGTGGCAACTGTGCAGAGGGGGTCCGGCGTTCGGCGCGGGGTGTCTCAGAAGGGAACGTCCAGTTGGCCGTTCGTGGTGTTGGCCTCGTCGTGGTCCGAAACGTGGTAGCCGAACACGTACGGAGAGTGTGGATCCGTGCCGTACGGAACGAGTGGATCGGTGCCCGCGCTGGCGGGTGGCGTGGCGCCGGCTGTCGACGGGGTCGCGGCGCCAGCGATGGGTGCGAGGGCAATCGCTCCACCGATCGCTGCTGCGGCCAGCCACGGTGCGACATACTTGATCGTTGTCTTCATGATGTTTCCCCTTTGCTGGAGCGCTCTGTTTGGTCTATGAAAATCATCGCGCTCTAGCAAGCGGGTGTCGTCAACGCTGGCACTCCTTTGGACCTGCAGCTAGCTGGAATCTGCCAGTTCCAGGCCGCTGCAACCCTCTACCGCTGCAGCCAGCGACGCGCTGAGACATGATGGGTGTGCGGGAGGGAGCCCTAATGATCTTCATCGTCGTCAAGTTCGAAACAAAACCCGAGTGGACCGAACGCTGGCCCGACCTCGTCGCACCTTTCACCGCGGCCACGCGCGCTGAGGAAGGCAACCTCTGGTTCGAGTGGTCGCGCAGCCTCGACAACTCGGCGGAGTACGTCCTCGTGGAGGCGTTCCGCGACGGCGACGCCGGCGCAGCCCACGTCAACAGTGATCACTTCAAGGCCGCACAGCGCGACCTACCGAAGGCGCTCGCGCACACTCCCAAGGTGATCAGCCAGACCGTCGATGCCACCGGTTGGTCGAAACTCGCCGAGATCACCGTGGACTGAGCGACGGTATGAGGCAGAATCGCGCAAGTGACGCCGCCGCAACGCCCCGGGCACCCTGATTGGCGCGGTAGGGCCACTCCACCGCCCGGCCCGGCGGGCCGTCGGCCGCCGCCTCCCGGACGCCCGGAGCCGCCGACTGAACACATTCGCGGCCCCTACCGACCCGCAGACGCAGGGGCCACCCGCAGGATCGCTCGCCCGCAGTCACCTGCGGATTTGTCGCCGACCCAACAGATTTGGCGGACGCCGCCGCCACCACCGCCACCATCGCCTCCCGAGAAGCGGCGCCGCGCCCGCGGTCTCAATTGGCAAACGATCGCGCTGGTCGTCGTCATCGTGGTCGCACTTGTGGTGGGCGGACTGGCCGGCGCCGAGCTGTACGCCCGGCACCGTGCCGACAGCGTTCTGACCGAGGTCGCCGAATGCGTCGTCCAGGACGGTGTCTCCATCTCGTTCGGGGTGAATCCGCCCTTCCTGTGGCAGCACATCACCGGCCACTACACGAACATCTCGGTTACCACCGCCGGAAACCAGGTTCAAAGCGCCAAGGGAATGACGGCCCAGGTGACCGTCAAAGACGTGCGGCTGCAGGATTCCTCGGACTCCAAGGGCACCATCGGTTCGCTCAACGCGACGCTCAGCTGGAAGTCTGCGGGCATCAAGGACACCGTGGCCGCCAACCTGCCGGGGGTGGGGAATCTGGTGACGGGCGTGAGCACTGACGCTGCCGCGGGCACCATCATCCTGGACGCCACCGGCAGCAGTGTTACCGCCAAGCCCGTCGTGACCGACGGCGACCTGAACCTCGAGGTCGTCGACGTCAACGGCCTCCTGCCGAAGGACGTCGTGCAGACGGGGCTGGACGGCCTCACCAAGAAGCTGAACGACAACTATCCGCTCGGAATCCACGCCGACAGCGTCAAAGTGACCGACACCGGAGTCGTCGGAACATTCTCCAGCCAGAACGCCTCGATCCCGAAAGAGGACGCCAACCCCTGCTTCGCCCGCCTCTGAGCGCCAATTAACCGGGGACGACGGCGATTTCGTTGCCCAGCTGATACCCCCGCGCCAGCGGCAGCTCGTCGCCGCTCCAGAACACGCCGGGATCAAACCAGTTGAAGTGCTTCTCCGTCGAAAGCAAGCCCATCTCCTCGTAGGTGACGGCGACGGTCTCCGCGCAATACGCCGTCTCCAACCCGACTTGGAGCTTCTCCTTCTTGCGGCGCTGGGTAGCCTCACGAACCCTGGTGTGCACGAACGGAATTCCCCGCGTGAAGTCGGCGACCGCCACGCGGCCGCGGAACCACCGCCCGGTGAGCCGGGCCGTGGTCGGAAACGGCGTGCCGTCCATCCGTGCAACGACCTTGAGCGCGCGGTCCTCTTGCTCGCGGGTGGCGAACGGCGTGAGTTGACGCAGCCAGCAGCGCTGATGGTAGTTGGTCATCCACCTCTCGATAGCCTGCCGCGCGTCGTGCAGCTGCACGCCGCGGTGATGGCCGCCCGTCCACATGTCGGTCAGTTTGTCGCCCAGCTCGGCGTGCCAGATCAGCGGCGGAAGGTCCTCGATCGCGATCGTCATCCCGACGTGGTTGACCGGGGCATTGCTCATCGTTTGGATCGCCCGGTCGGGGCCGGAGGTGCCGCGAAACAGCCAGATATCGCCGGTCCTGGTCTCGTCCAGCGCCCGCTCAAGCGAGACCGTGCTTTCTTTCACCCCCGCAGGCTAAGGCAGACTCGTCGCATGCGTGGCATATGGAAGTGGGTTGGACTGGCCGGTGTCGCCGGTGTGGTGGCGGGCGGCGTGCTGGTCGCGCGCGACCAACGTAAGCGCAACTCATACACGCCAGAGGACATCCGCGCCCGCCTTCACCAGCGGGTGGCCAAGGCCGGCGACACGGCGACCTAAGTGGCCACGGCGTAGAGCCGGTGCGAGCCGCTAAAGCCCTTCAATTGGACGTCACGGCCGTCATCGAAGGCGATGTCGTGATCGCTGACGGCGTCGCGCACCACCTCACTGACGAGAATCTCGCCGCCGTCGGCCTGTCCGGCCACCCGGGCCGCCATCGCGACGTTGCGGCCGAACAGGTCGTCGCCGCGACGCACCGACTTGCCCATGTGGATGCCGATGCGGACCCGAATCCCGTTGGGCCGCCGGTGAAGTGACTGTTGCAGGTCGATGCTGCACAGTACCGCCTGCTCGGGCTGTGCGAAGGCGATCATGAAGCCGTCGCCCTGGCTCTTCACCACATGGCCGGAGTGCCTCTTGACGTGCCTGCGGACCAGCTTGTCGTGGCTGCTGATCAGCCTGACCCACGCCCGGTCGCCGATGCGCTCGTTGAGCGCCGTCGACTCCTCGATGTCGGAGAACACGATCGCCACCTTGCCGCTCGGCGCCAGCCGCGCCAGGTCCGGTCGCTCCACCTCAGCCCAGTCGGCGAGATCTTCGATCGACGACCGGACCGCCGCGCCCAGGCCGTCCTTGCGGAGGATGTTGGCGGTCTGCCAGACCTGCTTGACGGCCTCCCTGCTGCCGGAGAGCAGCATGTTTCTGGTGTCGACCCGGCGCCGCAATTCATTGAGTTCATGCTTCTGACGTGTGTAGATCACCCAAACCACGACGAGTGCTACTGCTTCCGCCGCGGCGATCCCCGCGAGCACATATGCCGCAATCTGCGCTCCGATCACCGCTCAAGTATTGGATGCTGATCCCGTGGAGTCCCAGGCGCCCTACTACGAGAGCCGCTACATCCGCGCCAACCACCCCGAAGAACCGCAGGCGCTATGGCTGCGGGAAACCCTGTTGCTACCCACGGCGGGCGATCCGGTGGCCGACGTCTGGGTGATGGTGTTCGATCCCGATGGCGCGGGCAACCGGGCCCTTAAGGAGCCCTACCCGATCGATGCCGCTGCATACGAGTACGAGAATTGGACGGCGCGCATCGGCGCGACATCGATCGACGACCGATCCGCGCACGGCGTCGTGACCGGCGGAAACCGTTCGGCCCGTTGGGATCTGCGGATCACTCCTGGATCCGAGGATGCGGTCAAGCTCCTCACCGACCGCGCATACAGGGCGCGCATCCCGACGGCCAAGACAACGGTGCGCCATCCGCTGGCCCAGTTCGACGGGGCGGTGGAGCTCGACGAGACGCGGCTGGTGCTCGACGGCTGGACCGGCAGCGTCAACCACAACTGGGGCACGCGGCACACACCGGCTTACGCGTTCGGCCAGGTGTGCGGATTCGACGACGCGCCCGACTCAAGTCTGGAGATCGTGACCGCGCGGGCCGCTGTCGGACCACTGTTGACGCCCGCAGCCACGCTGTTTGTGTTCCGCCACGCCGGCCAGGAGTTCGCGGTCCGCTCGATCCTCGGCAGCCTGCAGACGCATGGCAAGTACAAGCCGTTCTCGTGGGCGTTCGGCGGGCGGGTGGGGGACCAAATGATTGAGGGCGAGATCATCACCCAGCCGGCCGACGTCATCGGGCTGACCTACACGGACACCGACGGCGGCACGAAGTTCTGCTACAACTCGGCGATCGCGACGTGCCGAGTTCAGGTGGCGGGCAAGGCTTTCGAACGCGGCGAGCTGGTGGCCACCCGCCGCGCGATGCTCGAGATCCTCACCGACAAGCAACATGACGAGGTGCCGCTGCTGGCCTAACTGCTTGCGCCGCAACGTAAAGCAACCCCGCCAGCGCCGCCGATCCGACCGTGCTCACGTCGACCCCGCCTGCGATGTCAGCGAGCGGCCCGACGTAGAGCGTTGTGTTGACCGCCAGCAGTCCAAACACCGCGCCGACTGTCCACGCCGCGACGGCAGGCACGTTCCAGCCGCCGGTGAACCAGTACCGGCCGCCGTGCCGGCCCTGTGCGAACGCCTGGAGATCCGTCGGGTCATAGACTTTCGTGCGCAGCGCGCCGATCGCCAGGATGGCGACCCACGGCGTAATGACGGCGTTCAGCGCGACCGTCATCGCGGTGACCGAATCGACCGCGTCGAAGACGAACACACCCAGATACAGTAGTGCGATCGCGACCGCGGCGGTGACGATCGTGGTCTGTGTCCGTTTCAACCGCGGCGCAAGGCCTTCCAGATCCAGGCCACTGGCGTAGACGCACAGCACGCCCTGGCTCAGCCCGCCCAGCAGTGAGATGACCACGATCGGCAGCACATACCAACCCGGGGCGGCCGCCACCAGATCGTCGAGATACGAATCGGTCGGGGTCGTGAACGTCATCGCAGTGAACGCACCGAAGAGGCTGGGCAGCAGGACGCCGACGAACATGCCGACGCCCAATGCGCTGCAGATGCGCCGATTGCTGAAGCGCCGCGCGGAGATTCGGCGGGTGTAGTCACCGATTGTCGGCCCGTAGGAGATTGGCGCCGCCGCGAATAGCACGGCCGACAACGCCCACGTCTGCCAGAAGCCGCCGAGCATGTACTCGCCGGTCGACGCGTTGGGATCGAAGCCGCCCGCGAACGCGAACACGCCGAGGATCATCAGCGCGCCGACGACGGGCACCACCACCTTCTGCATCGCGACGATGGTCGCGTGGCCGTACAGCGCGACGGTCACCATCAGCGCCGCAACCGCGGCGTACGCGACGGCGTGCACCACATCGTTCTCGGGCGTGCCGAGCAGTCGATGCCCGGCCGCGACGATCGCGTCACCGCTTGTCCACACCGTGACCGCGGCGAAGCCGAACGCGATGAGCAGTGCGATGCCCGAACCGATGAACCGGCCGCGGATGCCGAAGAACGCGCCGCTGGACACCGTCATGTTCGTGCCCGTGCGTGGGCCGATGATCGCGGTGGGCAAGACGGCCAGGGTGCCGACCGCGATGCCGACGGCCATCGAGGTGACCGTCTGCCAGAAACTCAGCCCGAACAGGATCGCGAACGCACCGAACACGACGTTCGTCCACGTGAGATTCGCGCCGAGGAAAACCGCGCCGAGGTTGCGCGGCCGCGAGTCTCGGGCGTCTTCGGGGAGGTACTCGACGCCGGCGTCCTCGACGGCACCGATGCGGTCGGCGGTGAAGGTGGTCTCTGGGCGAGGCAGGGTCGCGGTCATGGCGGATCCTTGTTGATGGATAGATCAATAGTGTTGATGTAGTGTTCAATAAGGATCGGCATTCGTCAATAGGAGGACCGAAATTGACCGTCGAGGCGCGTGACGCCAAGCGGAAGCTCCCAGCCGAGCGGCACGGCGAACTGCTGGCCAAGGCCGTCGAGATCTCCGCCAAGGAGGGGTTGTCCGCAGTCACGCTGCGCCGCGTCGCCGCCGACCTCGGTGTAACGCCCGGCCTGGTCAGCCACTATTTCTCGTCGGCCGAACAGCTGATCACCGCCGCGTTTCAGTCGGCGGCCGTGGCCGACCTCGATGAGGCCCGTGCGCGGGTCGACACTGCGCGGACCGCAGTGGCCAAGATGGATGCGCTGATGGACTACGTGCTCGACGACTCCAGCGACGACGCGAGCGCGCTCTGGCTGGAGGCGTGGAGCCTGGGTCGGCGCAACGCACCGCTGGCGGCCGAGGCCAAGGAGCTGACGGATGAGTGGTTGGCCTGTATCGCTGGCATCGTGCGGGCGGGCGTCGCCGAGGGAGCGTTCCACGTGGCTGACGTCGACGTGGCGGCGCGCCGGCTGTTGACGATGATCGACGGGCTCGGCGCGCAGAAGGTCGTGCGTGCGGTGCCCACCGATGAGGCCAAGCACATCGCCCAGTCGTACTTCGCGTCGGAGCTCCGCGTGGCAGGGTCGACGTCATGACCGCGCAGCCCGGGTTTCCGGATCTCGACGGTGTCGAGCACCGGTACGTCGACCTGCCCGGGCTGCGGATGCATGTCGCCGAGGCAGGCAGTGGTGAGCCCCTGCTGTTGTTGCATGGGTTTCCGCAGCACTGGTGGGGGTGGTACAAGGTGCTGCCGGCGTTGGCGCAGCACTATCGGGTGATCGCGCCGGATCTGCGAGGCGCGGGCTGGACCGATGCGCCCGCTTCCGGTTACACCGCCGAGCAACTGGTCGCCGACGTGGTCGCGCTGCTCGACGCGCTGGAACTCGACCGCGTACGACTGATGGCGCACGACTGGGGCGCGCTGGTCGGTTTCCTGCTCTGTCTGTACCACCCGGAGCGCGTGGAACGGTATGTCTCGCTGGCGATTCCGCACCCGTTCGTGAAGTTCAGCCCGCGCCTGTTGGCGGCGGTGCCGAGGCTGTGGTTTCAGAACGCGATCGCGACGCCAGGGTTGGGGCCGCATCTGTTGGGCAAGGGGCGACAGCCGATGGCGACGTACCTGCTCGACCATTACACGTCCGATCGCAGCGCGTTCACGCCGCGCGACCGCGAACTGTTCGTGGCGCCGTTCCGCGATCCCGCTCGCGCGCATGCGGGTTCGGCGCTGTATCGCCACTTCATCGTGCCGCTCGTCCCGCGGATCATGTCCGGCCATTACCGGAAGATGCGCCTGACCACACCGACGCTCATTCTGTACGGCCGCGAGGACCCCAATATGAACACCACGATCCTCGACGGCCACCAAGGCTATGCCGACGACTTGACGCTCGAAGAGGTCGACGGCGCTTCGCATTTCATCGCCGACGAGAAGCCTGGTGTGGTGATCGAGCGGGCGTTGGAGTTCTTCGCCTAGACGCCAGTCGTCGACCCTGGCCGCACGATCATCAGGACTGTGACCACCACCCACAGCAAGTTGAAGACGCCCGTTGTCATGGCCAGCCTGGTCACGACCACGCCATTTAAGGCGGCGCGTTGGTCGGGCAGGATGCTCGCGACGAGAACGAGGGCGGCCACGGCTGTCAGCGCGATCGAGACAAGCACCCAAGCTTGACTCAACACGCCCATTGAAACCGCCGTCGCGATACCCAACGGCGGAACCGCCACACCGACGACCGCGTACGTCTGGCAGATGCGGTACAGCACGTTGGCGACGGGGCCGCCCTCGCGTGCGTAGCGGGGAAACATGCTCGCCGCGACGGCAATTGGGCCGACGGCGAGGATGGCGACGATGAC
>Ga0075418_10006872_pt1 | contig 12826 bp, 10 predicted proteins | sample SoiMetdeltSBSDD2_FD_81776 | JGI IMG/M metagenome (GOLD analysis project Ga0075418, IMG submission 81776) | Bulk soil microbial communities from a Populus tree surrounding site in Tennessee, USA - Soil MetaG P. deltoides SBSDD2 | ecosystem: Environmental > Terrestrial > Soil > Tree plantation...
CGGTCCAATGCCCGTGTCCTCATACGCTTTCCCCCGAAGGTGCGAAGTTTCAGCTTGCTGAGGATTCGCGGCGAAAATGTGAGCCCAACCCCGCAAGCAATTGTCTCACCGAAAATGATTTATAAAGTGAATGCGCCCTCGCAAACGCGATCGTTGTGCACCGCACGCGGCTGGCTGGTCTCTAGGGCGGACGGGGTGGCCACGTTCCATCTACCTCACGTGGTTCAGAAACCGTCCTAGCATGAGGTTGACGCGCCGCTCTCCCAGAGCCTCATCCATGGCAACAAGCCGCTGGTAGGTTCGTCGCACCGAGCCGATCTTTCCGCAGACGGTACATCCGATAACTGGCCCGTTGGCCGGGCTGCATGTTCTGCGTCCGGTACTTCAATCCGAGGCAGTGACGGCAGCGAAGGACATCATCGCCGTAGTACAGCGCTCGACACCGCCGGCCGCAGCCGGGACAGCCGAGCCAGCGACGAAATCCACCGAGGTATATTGGCGTCATATGCCAAGGCGCGAACTCCGTTCCGATGGTCTGCGTGCATCTCCCGTCGCGATCACCGAGTCCGTACTCGATCCGCAAGCCACCATCCTCGATGTAGAGCGCGGCCACACGCCGGTCGTAGCGCCAGCGATTGCCGCGTCAGCTTGTCGGCGAGCGCCTCAATCTTGGAGGTGCTACGCCTCGGCTGAGCGCGCCGCTGCCTGAACCACGTCGCTCGGTGATCCACTCGATTTCGACCCCGAGAACGCGACGAAACATCGAGCGCGGCTACGTTGACACATTACGCGTTCTCCGGGACTCAAATCAGATGACCAATGCACGCCCCCGCTCGGTGACAGAGAACATCGGCATCTCATAGACCAACCAGTCTTTGCGGAAAGCCCTGCTAGAGGCCTAGATCGGTTCACGTTGGCTCCTCCAAGGCCTCATCCATGGCAGCAAGCCGCTGGTAGGTTAGCCACCGCATCCCCGGGGCTTGGGTGGGCAGTTCTCGTCGAGATCAGGGTGGTCGCCTCCAAGGCGATCCTTTCGCAGCCGACACATCCAATAGCCGACCCGTTGGGCGGGTTGCATATTGCGTCCGGTACTTCAATCCGAGGCAGCGGCGGCAGCGCAGCAAACCGACGTGGGGAGTATCGAGGATTGGCGTTCTACCACCTCAGCTCGTCGTTATCGCTACGCTCGACCAGCTAGAGGGCCGACAGCGGCTCGACGGAAAGTGGAGCTTCCGCCTTGTCACCTTGCGCCGTTTGCTTGGTCAGTTTGTGGTAGCAACGCACGTAGTCCTGCGCCATGCGTCTGGCTGTCAAACGCACGCCTAGTTGCACGCCGCCCAGCTTCCCCGCGCACCGGACGGGACGAACGGCGTGCAACTGGGCCATTTCGGTCTACGGGCTACATGGCCTGCAACACGGCAATGGCACCGGCAAGAGCATCCCAGCCCGACGTGTTGCCGATTGCAGCCACCGCGGCGATGCCAGCAGAGGTCTTGTCGGTTGCATCAGAAAGAATCGCATGGAGCAGATCATGTAGGGCGGCGCTGCCGAAGCCTTCGGCTGCGGCGGCGAGGTGGGCACGACTGACTTCGGTGGTGCGGTGTACGAGCAGCGGTTCCAATGCCTGCCATAGTCTCGCGCGCAGGCGGGTCTGCCCAATGAGCGACAGAGCGACAAGAACGCCACCCAGGTAATCGTCGCCGGATGGTGTAAGCCCTGGTCCTAGACCGAGCAGCGGCGCGATCCTCTCGGCATCAATGTCGGCATCAAGGCCAGTTGCGGCTTCTTCAACTAGCTGTGTCAGGTAGCGGATGGGCAAGCGCGCGGCATTGAGAACCGGCGTAACCAAATTGTGCGTGCCCGCCGGTTGGAGGACGCAAGCCAAGCCCTCGTCAGGCAGACGCGGCGGCAGCGCATCCGCGAAGCTCGCCAGCCCCCGCGCGAGGCTGGCTTTGCTCCATATGCAGGTTGGCTCGAGCCGCCATAGTTGCACGGTATGGAGTGGAAGCCTGAAATCGCCGGCGTTCAACTCGCCATCATGCACTCCGACAGCGTCTCCTACCCGTAAGATCGGATGCATCGCCCGGACGGAGTGCCAGGGCGCACATAGCAGGTTCAAGGGCCCGGCACCCAAACTCACCGACCCTATGCAAATCCATTGAGTACCCAGAGATGCATAGAAGCTACGTTCAAACACGGCTCGAACCAGCCCGCGGGCGCCCGAGCGCAGCGCCCGCGCGGCGACAGGACCGACCATGGTTGCGCGCACGCGTACGTCGTGTGATGTGTCAACCATCGCCGACAACGATGTGGGTGCCAGTCTCGCCGACGAGCGCCGGCATCGCTTCTTCTACGTGGGCGATAATGGCGTGCTTGCCGCCGCCTTCCAGGAAGCGGATGGCCGCCTCGATCTTGGGACCCATGCTGCCAGGTGGGAATTGGCCCTCGGCATGCAGGGCCCTGATTTCGCGCAGCGAGACATGATCGAGCCAACGCTGGGTCGGCTTGCCGAAGTCAGCGGCCACCTTCGACACGGCGGTGAGGATCATCAAATGGCGGATGCCCAGCACGTTGGCCATGTGCGCGCTGGTGAGGTCCTTGTCGATCACTGCGGCTATACCGGTGCGGATGCCCTTGCGCCCGCGCACGACCGGAATGCCACCCCCCCCACCAGCGATCACCACCGTGCCGCGCCGCGCCAGGACGTGGATCAGCGAGATGTCGACGATGTGACGCGGCTTGGGCGAAGGCACCACGTGTCGCCAGCCGCGCCCCGAATCATCGCGCATCAACCAGCCGAGCTCGGCGCTGATGTCTTTTGCCTGCTCTGCGCTGAAAAACGGGCCGATTGGTTTGGTGGGATTGGTGAAAGCTGAATCTGCTGGATCGACCTCCACCTGGGTCAGCATGCAGGCGACGTGGCGCGCGCTGTCGGCCTCGCGCAGCGCATTCTCCAGGGCCTGCATGAGCAGGTAGGCAATGCCACCCTGACTGTGTGCCACGCAGATGTCGAGCGACATCGGCGGGATGCGGTGGCGGGTGAGTGCCTGGCGCATCAAAATCTTGCCAACCACCGGCCCATTGCCGTGGGTGATGACGAGGTCGTTGTCGAGCAGCGCGAGAGGGAGCAAGGACTGGGCCGTGCGCGCGGCGATGATCTTCTGCTCATCTGCAGTGCCGCGGATTTCTTCCGGATGGGTGGCGTTGCCGCCGACGGCCACCACGAGTCGCTTGGGAATGACCTTGTCCCGGGGCATGTGGTTTCGCCCTTAGCACCGCGACAGGGCTAGCGCCAGTTCGGCGGCGGCCGCATTGGAGGGTGCCACCAGCACGCCGCCGGCTTCCAGCGTGGCGATCTGGCGCGAGCGCATCTGCGGGTCGGCTTCGGTGCCGGTCACCGAGGCGACGACGTGCGGGCGATTGGCCGGCGCGCCGGCGAGCGCCGCTGCCAACTCGCCAGCCGGGTCCGCATGCGCGCCGAAGCCGATCACCACGTCCAAGAGGATGACGGCGAGGCTTGTGTCGGCCAGGGCTGCGCGCAGCTTATCGGTGCGGACGGCGGGATCGATCATGGGGTGAGGGCGGCCGCGGGTGAACTCGTCGGCCCCGAGATCGATGATGCGGTCGGCGCCGTCTGCCGCTTGCGCGAGATACTTCGCACCGGGAACCACAGCGTTGGAGGCGACGTTGCGGCCGGCGCCGAGCAGGATGAACTGAGCTTCCGCGCCGAGCGTACCGCCGGAATAAAGCCCCAGGACCCCACCCGGCTTTGGAGGCTTCAGCGTTCTCTCGCGCGTACGGCCAATGGCAGCGCCGAGCGCGTCTTCCGCCGCGGCGCGAAGGGTGGAGGCCGCGCGTGCGCTCGCGGGCAGTGGCACATCGGAGACGCCGAGGAAGCAAACGGTGAACGGCTTGCGACTCTGACCGACACGGGCGAGCACAGCACGGGCGACGTCGGGATGCGGTGGCTTGGAGATCAGCACGATACGGGTAGTTGCCGCGTCGGCATCGAGCAGGTCGATCGCGGCCAGCGTTGAGAGCGCCCCAACCTCGCGAGCCAGATCGCGGCCGCCGACGCCGATCGCGTGCGAGATACCCCTGCCGCCCTGCGCGATCAGGCTGGTGACCTCCTGCATGCCGGTGCCGGACGCGCCGATGACGCCGATGTCACCACGCGGAACGCGGTTGGCGAATGCAAGCGGTATGCCGTCGATAATGGCAGTGCCGCAGTCCGGACCCATCACCAGCCGGTCCAGCACCTTGGCCTCTTGCTTGAGGGCGATCTCCTCCTCGAGGGGCACGTTGTCGCTGAAGATCATGACATTGAGGCCACTGCGCAGTGCCTTGCGCGCCTCGCCGGCGGCGTAGTCGCCGGGCACGGAGATGAGTGCAAGCTTTGCATCGGGCTGCTCGAGCAGAGCCGCGCGCAGAGTGCGCGGATGCGCGACGCATGCGGTTTTGCCCACGCTTCGCGGCTTGTCGAGCGACGCCGAGGCGGCAGAAAGTGCGGACTTCGCGGCATCCGCCGTATCCGCGCGTATCGCAAGGATCAGATCGTTGACGGCGGCGTCCTCACCCTCGGCAGACAACAAGCCGGCATCCGCCAGGATGCGCTTGTTGGCGGGCGTCGCCATCATCAGGGTGGCTTCCTGCACGCCCGGCATGGCCGTGATCTTGCGCGACAGACGCATCAAGACAACCGAGTCCAGATAGAAGCCTCGCCGAACGTCGTTGAGGACCCTCGCACTCATCCCTGCCCTCCTGTACCATCCAGCGCCCGCAAAGCTTGCGTGAAACAGGCGATCGGTGCGCGCACCACACCAGCGCCGACCTGGCCGACGCCCGGCTGCTTATGAGCGATGCCCGTGTTGATGACCGGCGCGATGCCGGTCTCGGCGACGAGGCGCACATCGATGCCGGTGGCGACCCCGGAAAAATCGAGAGCCGGAATGGTCCACTCCAGATTCTGGGCGGTTGTGATCTCGCGCATGGTCTGGGTGAAGACGGCGGCATCGGCGGACGAGCCGGCGCCGACGAAGCCGACCACCGCGGGCGCAGCGGCCATCGCGAAGCCGCCAAGTCCGATGGTCTCGACGATGGCGGAGTCGCCGATATCGGGATTGGCGTCGGCCGCCGAGAAGCCCGCGAAGTAGAGACCGACCGGCATTTCCACCGGCGCCGTGAACCAGGCATCACCCGTGCCACTGACGCGAATGCCGAAATCCGTGCCATTGCGACACATGGCGGTGACGATGGAGGAGCGGGCGACGTTGCGCGCCGGATCGGTCATGGCCTTGCCGAGCGCCATGGCGATGTTGAGAAAGAATTGGTCGTTGCCGGCGATGAAGGCCAGCGCCTCGGTGAGGTGTACGCCGTCGTCCGAAGTACGTGACAACCAGGGCGCAATTTCGCGCAGAAACAGGCCGGTGCAACCAACGTTCCGCTGGTGCATCTCGTCGCCCATGCTGAGGCCCCGAGCGATCAACGGCTTGAGGGGAACGCCGTCGCGGGCGCGCACAGCCTTGGCCAGGGCTGGGCCAAGCACACCTCGCAGCCAAGCCAGGCGTTTCAGCACCTCGGCATCGTTGCCGCCAAAGCGCATCACCTTGCCGAGGCCTTCGTTGATGGCACAGAAGGCGCGATTGCCGAACTTGCGGTTTTCCACCACCATCACGGGCATCGAGCGGGTGGTGAGGCCGGTCATGGGGCCGACCGCATCGAAGTGGTGGTTAGGGTGGAACTGCACGCAGCCGCCGGAAGCCATCTTCTCGGCTGTAGCCAGATCGGACGCCCAGCCCTCGAACACGATGGCGCCGCAGATGGCGCCCCGCAGCGGCCCGCACATGCGCTCCCATTCGATCGGCGGACCGGCATGCAGAATGGTTCGGCCCTCGCCAAGCGCCGGGATCGCCTCGACCGCTGGCACGACATCCACGAGCACCGGTTCTCCGGAGACAATGCGCTGCACGGCCTCGCGATTGGCGGCGTCGATGGCGACGTTGTCGCCCAACCGCGCGAGTATTGCAGCAATTTCAGTGTCGCCGCCCGCTGGCGGCGTCCAGTCGACGTGGGTGACCGGCACGCCAGCCTGCGCCAGTTCGATGGCGAATCCCGAAAGGCCGATGTTCACGACACTGAGCGGCGACGTGAGAAGACGTTGCTCTGCTGGGTTGACCATGTCCTAGATCAATCCTTCTTAAGCGCCGCAAAAGGCCGGCGGGGGGTGCGGGCTGAGTTCGTCGACCTCGGATTCGCAGACATGCTAGCGCGCGATCTCAGAGAGAGCTATCGAGCAGGGCAGAACAGACTCCGTTAAGTTTCCCGAGCGACAAGAGCCAGCAACGAGGGCCATCATGCCAATCTGCGCACCGACATGACGAGACAAGCAGCAGCCAGGACCCGCGGAGATCGCGCCGACGCAATCTATCGGGCGCTGCGGCGCGCCATTATCGAGCAGGCGTTGGAACCCGGTGCCAAGCTGCCCGAGGACGCCATCGGCGAACGTTTCGGCGTTAGCCGCACGCTGGTGCGACATGCCTTGGGCCGGCTCGCCAGCGAAGGCCTGGTGGAACTGCGGCGCAATCACGGTGCTGCGGTCGCCAAGCCCAGCTGGGACGAAGCGCGAGACATCTTCGCGGTCCGCCTTGGACTGGAGCGTCTCGTCGTCTCGACTCTCGCCGGGCAGCTCACCGCCGATCAGGCAAACCGGTTGCGCCGTCACATCAAAGAAGAAGAAGCGGCGCGCGGCTCCAACGAGCCCTTGTCGATCCGACTGGCTGGCGAATTCCACATCCTGCTTGCCGACATGACCGGCAACGGTTTGCTGATGCGCTACATCTCCGAGGTTACGTCTCGCTTCGGTCTGATCCTCGCGCTCTACGGCCGGCCGCACTCCTCCGAATGCGCCGTGAGCGAGCACGGTGGCATCATCGACGCACTGGAGAGCGGCAACACAAGACGCGCTGACGCCCTCATGCAAGAGCATCTCGATGCTGTGGCTGGCCGCGCCCTCATTCAAATGAAGCCGCGCAAGCCGAAGGAGTTGAGGGAAATCCTCGCCACTTATGGAGACTCCGCCGTTGCGCAATCCCCTCGCGCGCGGCGCAGACGCTGAGAGGCTCACGAGTCATGCCTTGATGGAATTGCGCACCAGCAGGCGTTCCGCGCTGTCGTTCCAGACATCCATCTGCACGATCTTCTCACCGCGGACAACAAAGCGGTCGACATAACGATTGCCTTCGAACGGCGTACCGTCTGGCCACTCACCGTAGAGCGTACCGAGATTGTAGACGATGGTCTCGCCGACGCCCGGGACGACGTCGCTACGCTCCATTTTCTTCTTCACCCATTTGTAGCGGCCTGCGTTGAAGGCGGCGGTTTCTCTCGGGTGGCTGTATTGGCGCCCGCCGGTAAAGGTGATTCTCAGGTCGGATGCGATGTAGCGGGCCGCGGTTTCCGGATCCGGCACCATCGAGGCGACAAGGAAGCGTTCGACGATCTCGGCAGCGGCGGCGGTTTCATTCGTGTGGTCGAGCTTGCTGGCGGTTGCGGGCATGGCTGGATCCTCCACGGTGATGTGGGATGGCGCTTGCCATCCGCTAACGCAGGTATGCCGCATCGGGCGAATACAATCTACCCCATAATTGCATACAAATCCTACGCTTTTCGCGCGCGTTGGTCGCGACTTTGCCCGTAAATTGGGCAAAATCAGTCCAACAAATCGTATTCACGAGGGCGCGCTTGTGGCGTACCGTAGGTCTCCTTGGTTTTGCGAGAGGATCTTGCCATGCGTGTGCACGTGCGTCTTCCCCGGATCGTTCGGCAGCTCCTATTTGTGATTACGGCCTTGTCCACGACGGTCCTGCCCGTCAGCGCCCAGGAGACGGTCAAGCTCGGGCTGGTGGCAGCGATGTCTGGCCAGTCGGCCAAATCCGGCGAAGCCATCGTCCGCGGTCTCTCCGTTGCGATCGACGAAATCAATGCCAAGGGCGGACTGCTCGGCAAAAAGGTCGAGCTGATCGTCCGCGACGACGAAAGCAACCCTGCCAAAGGCGCCGTTGCCGCGCGCGAACTGGTGCAGCGCGAGAAGGTTGCCGCGCTGTTCGGCGGCCTGGACACGCCCGTATCGCTCGCCATCGTGCCGTTTGCCAATCAGACGAAGGTGCCCTTCATAGGCGTGTGGGCGGCAGGTACGCCGATCACCCGCAACGGCGCCGCGGAGAACTACGCGTTCCGCGTCTCGGCGGTCGACGAATTGGTGGACAGCGCGCTGGTCGACTACTCGATCGCCAAGTACCAGACCAAGAAACCTGGAATGATTTTGATCAATAACCCATGGGGCGAGTCGAACGAGAAAGGACTGAAGGCTGCGCTTGCTGCCAAGGGCATTGTCCATGCCGGCATCGAGAAGTTCGAGACCAACGATGTCGATGTGGTGCCGCAGCTCACGCGCCTCAAGGAGGCGGGCGCCGATGTGCTCTACCTCGTCGCCAACGTTGCGCCTTCCTCGCAGGTGGTGAAATCGCTGGACCGCATGGGCTGGAACGTGCCGATCGTGTCGCACTGGGGTCCGGCCGGCGGTCGCTTCAGCGAGCTGGCGGGCCCGAGCGCTGCCAAGGTGCACTTCATCCAGACTTACAGCTTCTCGGGAAAGCTCTCGGCCAAGGGCGAGGCGGTGCTGACGGCGCTGAAGAAGAAGTACCCGGAGATAAGAACCCTTGCAGACGTGACGCCCGCGGTCGGCATAGCTAATGCCTACGACGCCATGCACCTGACCGGCTTGGCGATTGCCAAGGCCGGATCGCTCGAGGGGCCGAAGATCAGGGCCGCCCTCTACGTCATCGACCGGTACGAGGGCCTGATCAAGACCTACACGCAGCCGTTTACGCCCGAGAACCAGGACGCACTGGGTGCGAAAGACTACATCTTTACGCACTTCGTAGAGGGTGAGATCGTGCCTCTCGCGCAATAGCTGCGCTCGGAACGGCGAGGCGCCGCCTTGGCGGCGCCTGTTTATTTGCAAGCCGCAACGGAGCTCCAAAAGGGGGACGGATCATTCTCATCACCTCCGCCATACTGAGTGGCCTGGCGCTGGGTTCCATGTATGGCCTGATCGCGCTCGGCTTCCACATGACCTATGTGGTGTCGAACACGGTCAATTTCTCCCAGGGCAGTTCGGTGATGCTGGGAGCCGTGCTGGGATACATATTTGCGGTCCGCCTGGGCCTGCCGCTACCGCTCGCCTGCGGAGCAGCCCTTGTTGCCTGCGCTGCATTCGGGCTCGTGGTCGAGCGAACCTTGGTTCGCCCGTTTGCCTCGCGCGGCTCGAACGCCTGGCTGATGGCGACGGTGGCCGGTGGTATCGTTCTCGACAACGCGGTTCTGTTCACGTTCGGCAAGGAGCCGCGCAGCTTCCCTCCCATGCTTTCCGTGCGGCCGATCGAGGTATTTGGCGCGGGCGTCTACCCCTTGCAGCTGGTCATTCCCGTGGTCGGCATCGCAATTGCGGCGGCGCTAGCTGTCCTGCTGCGGCGGACGCGACGCGGTAAATCTCTGCTTGCGGTGGTGCAGAACACCGATGCCGCGCGGCTTATGGGCATAGACGTGACGCGCACGATCGCGATCACCTATGCCCTTTCGACCGCACTCGCCGGTTTGGCCGGGCTGCTGATCGCGCCGCTGTTTAGCGTGCACTCCGACATGGGCACACTGTTCGGCATCAAGGCGTTCGCCGTCGCCATCCTTGGCGGCATCACTTCGGCCTGGGGCGTGATGCTGGCGGGCATCATCTACGGCATCGCCGAGGCACTCGTGACGGCGCTGCTGGGCTCGAGTTACACGCAGATCGTGATGTTTACCATGGTCATCGCGGCGCTGGCCCTGATGCCGAGCGGCCTGTTCGGCCGCGCACCGGTACGAAAGGTCTGACTGTGTCCATCGAGCGCTCCATCACCGTCTTGAGCATTCTTGCTGTGACGGCCATGGGACTTTGCGTCGCTATGCTCGGTGAGGGTTACACCGTGTTCGTGCTGGCGCTCCTGGCCCTGGCCGTCATGGTCGGGGTTGGCCTCAATATCCTGGTCGGTCTAGCCGGACAGGTCTCAATTGGGCACATCGGATTCTATGCCATCGGCGCATATGCCACCGCTGTGCTCGCGTTGCACGGCATCAACTTCTGGGTCGCGCTCGTCATCGCCGGCGCCCTGGCCGGTGTCATAGGTGCACTGCTGGCGTTGCCGGCCGTCCGTGTATCGGGACCCTATCTGGCGATGATGACCATCGCCTTCGCCTTCATTGTGCACAACATCGCCATCGAGTGGCGCGAGGTCACCGGGGGGCAGAACGGCCTAATGAACATCCCTCAGCCTGCGTTGGGGGCCGCACTCGCCGGCGAGCGCGGCACCGCCGTGATAGCCACGCTGCTGGCCGGCCTGTCTCTCTATTTCTTCCACCGTCTGGTGCACAGTTCCTGGGGCATGGCGATGGTAGCCGTACGCGATTCCGAGATCGCCGCCCGCGCCATCGGCTTCCGTCCCGTCGTCGTTAAAACCATCGCCTTCGCATTGTCCGCCGCACTAACCGGCGTTGCCGGCGGGCTGTTTGCGGCGCTGTTCGCCTTCGTCGCCCCGGATTCCTTTCCGTTCTCCCAGTCGATCTTGTTCCTGCTCGCCGTGATTGTCGGCGGTGCCGGAAGAACGCTCGCTCCGGTGGTCGGCGGCACCGTCATCGTCGTGCTGCCCGAACTCATTTCGCACCTTGCCGAATATCGCCTGCTGGTGTTCGGTGCATTGCTCCTCATCGTGCTCTGGCTGGCGCCTGAAGGGGTGATCGGGACGCTGGCTCGCCGGTTGCGCCGCATCGACCAATCCACGGCCGCAGCGGGCACCTTTGCGTTTGCCGAGTTTCTCGGCGCCGACCGCGATCGCAAGCCCCTTACCGTGAGCGGTCTCACAATTGCGTTTGGCGGTGTGCGCGCCGCGACCGACGTGACTTTGACCGCCGAGCCGGGCCGTGTCACCGCCCTGATAGGTCCTAATGGCGCGGGCAAGACCACGGTTCTCAACATGATCGGCGGTTTTTACGAGCCCGACGCCGGTAGCATTCGCCTTGGCAGCACTGACCTCGCCGGCGCCTCCGCACCCCGCGTTGCCCGTGCAGGCATCGCTCGGACCTACCAGACCACGCAGCTGTTCGGCTCGCTCAGCGTCATCGACAACGTACTGCTGGGCCTGCGGTGCGGCCGGCTCGGCAGTCCCTTCGCCGCGGCGGCCTCCGCCAGCGACCGCCGCGATGCCGAAGGTCTGCTGGCCTTCATCGGCTACAAGGGCGCGCTCGGTCTTTCCGCTGCCGATCTCCCGCACGTTGATCGGCGCCTGGTCGAGATCGCCCGTGCCCTCGCCACCCGTCCGAGCGTGCTGCTGCTCGATGAGCCGGCCGCTGGCCTGATGCGCGCCGACAAGGCTGTCCTCACCGGGGTCTTGCGAAATCTCGCCGACGCCGGGCTCGCCGTGATCCTAGTCGAGCACGACATGGCGCTGGTGATGGGAATCTCCGACCATATTGTCGTGCTCGACGCCGGCCGCCCCATCGCCGCCGGCACGCCCGAGGTCGTGCGCAGCGAACCTAAGGTTCGCGAGGCCTACCTCGGCAGTGGCGAAATGCAGGCCCGTCCGCGCGCTGTCCCGCTGCCCGCCGACCGCCAGCGCGTTCTCGTAGCCGCCGCACTAAGAGCCGGCTACAGCGCCGTCCCGGTGCTCGACGGCATCGCCTTCGAGGTCGATCAGGGCGAACTCGTTGCCATGCTGGGTGCTAACGGGGCCGGCAAGTCCACCACCATGCGTGCGTTGAGTGGCCTCCTGAGACCTGTTTCGGGCGCGATCAACCTGGCCGGCGTCCCCATCGAGAAAAGCCCCGCGCATCGAATCGTACGGGCAGGACTGATTCTGGTGCCTGAGGGTCGCCAGGTCTTTCCCGAACTGAGTGTGCGCGATAATCTTTTGCTCGGTGCGCACGCTCGCGAGCATGTCGATATGGAATCCGAGATCGGTGCGCTGCTCGCGCGTTTCCCCCGATTGAAGGAACGATTGCACGGCCGCGCAGGCCTCTTGTCCGGCGGCGAGCAACAGATGCTGGCGATCGCCCGCGGCCTGATGGGCAAGCCACAGGTTCTGCTCCTCGACGAACCCTCGCTGGGACTCGCACCGGCCATCATCGACGAGTTATTCGCGACTCTTGCAGAGCTGCGCGACCGCGGTATTACCATTCTGTTGGTCGACCAGATGGCCAACCTTGCTCTCAAGGTCGCGGACCGCGGATATGTGCTCGAATCTGGCCGGATCGTCCACGCTGACACCGTAGCGGCGCTAAGCAAGGATCCTGCGCTGGAAGCCGCCTACCTCGGTGGCCTCGAACCCGCGGAATGAGCTCATGGCCTTCGACGTCGTACTTCGTGAGGTACGTATCTCAACTGTTCCGGATCGGCTGGTCGATATCGGTATCCTGAACGGCCGGATCGCGGCCATCGGGCCGTTGCTGTCAGGCGCGACCCGAATTGAGTCGCTCGACGGCGCGCTCGTCGTACCAGGCTTCGTTGAGACCCACATCCATCTCGACAAGTCCTGCATCATCGACCGCTGCAGCATCGTCGAGGGCACCCTCAAGGAGGCTATCGCCGAGACGGCGCGTGCCAAGCGCTTCTTCACCGAGGAGGATATTGTCGAGCGCGCGCGTCGCACGCTGGAGAAGGCGATCGCCGGTGGCACTATGCATATGCGCACCCACGTGGAAGTGGACCCGCGCATCGGCCTAAAAGGGTTCCGCGCCGTTC
>Ga0075418_10006876_pt1 | contig 12823 bp, 12 predicted proteins | sample SoiMetdeltSBSDD2_FD_81776 | JGI IMG/M metagenome (GOLD analysis project Ga0075418, IMG submission 81776) | Bulk soil microbial communities from a Populus tree surrounding site in Tennessee, USA - Soil MetaG P. deltoides SBSDD2 | ecosystem: Environmental > Terrestrial > Soil > Tree plantation...
ATCCGCCCAACCGCAGATCGCCATCGATCCGTTGTCCATCTGCGTCGAGCCGCACTTCATCACGCCGCCGAACGGCCCCGCGTCCACCTCGGCCACCTCCTGGAGACTGTCCTCACTGGACTCCGAGATGAACGACAGCACCGTGTCCAGTTCGCGCTCGGGGTTCCACAGCAGCGTCGTACCCTCCAGCCGAGGCGATCAGGCTCCGGCCGAGGCGATCAGGATCGGCCGGTTGGTGTAGTAGTACTCCTCATCGTCGGCGGTCGGCGGCACACCCGGGTTGGTGCGCTCCAGCACCACATAACTTCCGGAGACGTACGACTGGCTCACGTCGTATGGCCGGTCCGGTTCGTGCTCCATCAACGCGCTCGCGAAACTCTTGAACCGTCCGTTAGTCGGGTTCAAAGACACCAGCGTGCCATCCGACTCGAGCACCAACACCCGGTTGCGGTCCGCGGCCAGCAGCCGGAAAGGCGCCGGTGCGGTGGGACGCCAGGTCCACAGCGCCTGGCCCTCGGCGTCCACGGCTGACAGCGACGAACCGGCCTCGGGCACGATCACATTTTGACCGTCGTAGAGCGATCCGGGCGCGGCGAGCGGTGCGAGCCGCGCCGGGGTAGGGCCGGTGAGCGTCCAGCCGGTCACTGTCCCATTGGCGGTGACTCGCATCGCGGCGCAATCGGAGTGTCCGACCCGGCACGACACCGGCTCCACCGCTTCCGCGGGCATGGACGGCAGTGATTGTCCGCTCGAAACATCAAGGCGCGCAATGATTTTGGTACAGGTGTCGAGCAGCATCAACTGCTCGCCGACCGTCGTCAAGGCATCGCCCCGGCACTTTGGCGCGTCGGGACCGCGGGATGGGGGGTGGGCGGGCCGGGAAAGCAACGGCGAAGGCACTGTCCAAAGTGTCTGTCCGGTGGCGACGGATCGGGCGGTCACCTCTTCGTCGGCGGTGACGAAGGTCGACGGCCCGGCGGAGAACAGGCCGGGTGGGGTGTAGACCGTCTGGGACCCGGTGCGCCGTCCGTCATACTCCTCCCCAAGGGGCGAGCCGTCCTCCACTCGCCAGGCGACATTGCCCGTCTCGGCCTCGATCGCCACCAGCGCACCGTCGCTCCACGCCGTCACGACCAGGGGCTGGTCGGCTTTAACCGCAAGGACTCCGGTCACCTCCGCCGGCCATCGCCGGTATGCCCAATAAGCACTTCGTTCGTAGTGATAGGACGGTGGACCGTCCGCCCACACCTCGCGCTTCTTCGCATAGACCCGGATCCGGTCGTCGATGACGAGTGGCGCCGAGATCAGCACCCCCAGGGCACCCGGCGCCGGGCGGACCACCTCGGGCAGCGACGTCGTCGCCGGCGTGGAGACCTCGGCCGGCCGCAACACCCGCCACGCGATGACGCCGGTGGCGGCGAGCAGCACGGCGGTGGCGGCGGCCAGTCCCGCCCAGCGCACCCTCATCAGATGCCCACCGCTCAGTTGTCGTGGCTCAGGTCGGCCTCGGGCCCGAGATACTTCTCGGCTGCGGCGAGGAAGGCGTCGTTCTCCTCCGGCGTGCCTATGGTCACCCGGACTCCGTCCCCGGCGAAGGCCCGCACGATCACCCGGTGGGCCTCGCACGCCTGTGCGAACTCTACCGAACGGTCCCGCAGCGGCAACCAGACGAAGTTGGCCTGGCTGGGCGGGACCTCGGGCAGCCATTTGGCCAGCGTCGCGTGGACGCGCTCCCGCTCGCCGATGATGATGTCGCAGCGGCGGCGCATCTCGGTCTCCTGTTCGAGCGCGGCGAGCGCGGCGGCCTGGGCGGCGGCGCTGGTCGAGAAGGGCGTCACCACCTTGCGCACGGCGTCGGCGACGGCCGGCTGGGCGACCAGATATCCCACGCGCAGGCCCGCCAGGCCCCACGCCTTGCTCAGCGTCCGCAGCACGACCACGTTGGGCCGGTCACCGTAAGCCTCGAGGCCATCCGTCACCTCGGGATCGGTCACAAACTCCCGATATGCCTCGTCGAGAACGATGATCACGTCCGCGGGTACCAAGGAAAGAAATTCATCCAGCTCGGCCCGGCAGATGCTCGTGCCGGTCGGGTTGTTGGGGTTGCAAACCAATATCAATCTTGTACCGGAAGAGACCGCCCCGGCCATCGCCTTCAGATCATGCTCGTGCGCCGCCGTGTTCGGCACCTTGATCGACTCCGCGCCCGTGGTCGCCGCGATGATCGGGTAGGCCTCGAAAGACCGCCACGAGTAAAGGATGTTGTCGCCGGGCAGGCAGGCCGTGCGGGCGAGGTGCTCGGCGAGGGCGACCGAGCCGCACCCGGTGACGACACGCTCGGGTGACACGCCGATCCGCTCGGCGATCTTGTCGCGGAGGGCGACGACGCCCATGTCGGGGTAGCGGTGCACACCGGCGGCCGCCTCGACAAGCGCCTCGACGACTCCGGGCAGGGGGCCGAAGGGCACCTCGTTGCTGGCCAGCTTGATCGCTCCGGGAACGTTTCGGCCCGGGACGTACGTCGGCAGCGCGTCAAGGTCGGGCCTGGTCAGGCTTCGGGTCAGGCTCCTGCTGTCCATCATCGTTTTCCTTTCCTGCCAGATGCCCGGCCGGTCTTGGGCAGCTGCACGACGTAGGTCCCGGCCGATCGATCGTGAAGGGCCATCCGTTGCATCCGATCCAAGAGTACGAACATGACGTCGAGCGCTTGCAGCAGGATCGCGAACGGGGCGCAGCAGATGAAGGCGAACAGCAGCAGCGGCCCGCCCAACGGATTCCACCGCCGCCAGGCGCGCAGGAACCCAAGCGGTTCAAGGTTTTCCACCCTGACCACCTTGATCGAGTAGAGTCGCTTGCCCAGCGTCTGGCCGGAGTTCGCGGTCGCCGGTACCTCGTAGGCGAACCACAGCGCCATCGCGAGCAGCGTGATCACGATCAGCAGGGTGCTCAGCCGCTCGGGCGCCTGGGGATACTCGGTGTCGCCGCGCACATAGGCGCTCATCACCGACCTGGAGTAGGGCACGAAGTCGATCACGAACAGGTAGACGAAATAGCTGTTCACGACGATGTTGAGCAGGAGCACCGCGCCGATGTCGATGATCCGCGCGGCGAGGCGCGCTCCTGGGTTGGCCAGCACGAAGCCGTGCGGTTTGACCGGCTCGGTCAGCGGGACGGCCGGCGCCCATGGCGGCCTGGTCGCCGCGGGCGGCTCCTCCACCGTGACCGGCTTGCGCTTCGGTTCCCCCTCCGGCTTCGGCTGGGGCTGAGCAGCCGGCTGTGGCAGGGGCACGGGTGTATCGGTGGGTGGGGTGACGTCCACGGGCAGGGGCGCGCCGATCCAGCCCTCACCGTCCCAGTAGCGTTGCGTGCTGGGGTCGGCAGGGTCCTTGTACCACCCGGGGCTGATCGTCATGGAGATATTTAACCGACCTTGACCACGACGGTTTTCGCCGCCTTGTCGTGCAGGCACTGTTGTAGCGGTTTGTCCCAAAGTTGCCACAAGCCGTCGAGCAGGTTGAAGAACGGAATCAGGCCGCCGACCACGAACTGGATCGCCCAGCGCAGCGCATAGGCGCCGCGGCTGAGCTCCGGCGCGCCCGGCATGACCGGGATCACGCGAATGTCCATGACGCGCTTGCCGACGGTCTGGCCACCCCACCGCCGCTGAATCTCGACCCAATAGATGTATGTGTACAACATCGCGACGGCGGCGAGGGCCAGCGAGTACAACATGACCTTCAGGACGAAACCGAAGATCGTGTCGAAGTCCTCGGCCGCCTGCGCCCGCTCCATCTGCCGGAAAACCGTGATGCTCATCCAGATCGTGAACGGGACGGTCAGGATCAGGCTCACTCCAAAGTAGATGGCATAGTCGATCAGGTATGCCAGGAGGCGATCCGTGAACGACGCCAACGGCTGTCCGTTGGGGGCGAGCGCGGGCCACACTGGCCGGCCCGCCTGCTGGTATGGAGACGCCGGCGGCACCTGCGGGGAGCCGGCGCCCGGGCCCGGAGAAGGACTGCTCACGGGCGCCATTTTCCCACGCCATGCGAGATCAGAGGTTCCCGCGCAGTTCCTGCTCCCGCTCGATCGCCTCGAAGAGCGCCTTGAAGTTGCCCTTGCCGAAGCCGAGGGAGCCGTGCCGCTCGATCAGCTCGAAGAACACCGTCGGCCGATCCTGCACCGGCTTGGTGAAGATCTGCAAGAGGTACCCGTCCTCGTCCCGATCGACCAGGATGCGCCGCCGTTTCAGCACGTCCACCGGCACCCTGACCGTGCCGATGCGCTCGCGCAGCTCGGGGTCCTCGTAATACGAGTCGGGCGTGGCGAGGAACTCCACCCCGTTGGCGCGCATGGCATCCACCGTCGCGAGGATGTCGTTGGTCGCCAGTGCGATGTGCTGAACCCCCGGGCCGCCGTAGAACTCGAGATACTCGTCGATCTGCGACTTCTTCCGGGAGATGGCCGGCTCGTTGAGGGGGAATTTCACTTTCCGGGTACCGTTGGCGACCACCTTGCTCATGAGGGCCGAGTACTCGGTGGCGATATCGTCGCCAATGAATTCGGCCATGTTGGTGAAGCCCATGACCCGGTGGTAGAAGTCCACCCACTCGTCCATCCGGCCGAGCTCGACGTTGCCGACGATATGGTCGATCGCCTGGAAGAGCCGCTTGCCGTTGCTCTGGATGATCGGTTCGGCGGCGACGAAGCCCGGGCGGAACGGGCCGTCGTAGCCCGAGCGATCGATGAGCGTGTGCCGCGTCTCGCCGTAGGTCGCGATCGCCGCGACGCGTAGCGTGCCGTGCTCGTCCTTCTCGTCCATCGGCTCCTGCAGGCTCTGGGCGCCATGGGACATGGCATACGTGTAGGCGGCGTCTACGTCGGGGACCTCGAGCGCGATCTCGGTGACCCCGTCGCCGTGCTTGGCGTGGTGCTCGGCGCCGGGCGCGGTGGCGTGGACCGCACCGCGCAGCAAGAACCGAGCCGAGCCGGAGGCCAGCACGTACTCGGCGTAGTCGCGGGAGCCCTGCTCCGGGCCGCGGTAGGCGACGAGGGTCATGCCGAAGGCGGCGGAGTAGAAGTGGGCCGCCTGTCTGGCGTTGCCCACGAGGAAGGCGACGTGATCGATCCCCTTGACCGGGAACGGGTCGTGCGTCTGAACAGCCTTGGCGTTGGCAACAGCGGTCATGAAGGTGATGGTGGCCACTCCCGCCTGGATTGAGCAAATGCGTCGCTGGAGCCTGGGCAGAGTGTGCAACATTGTGCCATTATCCGGACAGGAGGTGGACAAGTTGCCCAGTGCATTGGATGTGCTCGATGGCAAGATCATCGAGCTGCTCGCCCACGAGCCCCGCATCGGCGTGCTCGAGCTGTCCCGCCGGCTCAAGGTGGCGCGGGGCACGGTGCAGGCTCGCCTGGACCGGCTGGTGGTGCACGGCGTGATCACCGGGTTCGGTCCCGACCTCGACCCGGCCGCGCTCGGCTACGGGGTCACGGCGTTCGTGACGCTGGAGATCCGCCAGCACGAGGGGCACGACATCGTGGCGGTGCACCTGGCCACCATCCCCGAGGTGCTGGAGGCGCACACCATCACCGGCGCCGGGGACATTCTGTGCCGCATCGTGGCCAAGTCCAATGCGGACCTTCAACGGGTCATCGACGAAATTGTTGCCTACCAAGGCATTCAACGAGCGTCCACTTTGATAGCACTTGCGGAGCAAGTCCGATATCGGACCATCCCCTTGGTGCGCAAAGCAACCGGCGCTTAGGGGGTTTTGCGCGGGCGAATTACACCGGTGGAGTTATCCTCGGCGAATGGCGGAGGGGAAGCCCAGGTGCCGCTCCTGTTGGCTGATCGTCGTGGTCGCGTTGCTGACCCTGACGATCAGCACCGGCGTCTGGAACCCCTTCCCCGGACTATGGGACTGGATAAACACCAGCCGCCCGCTCTCCGACCCGAACACCGCCTGGCAGGAACGGCTTCTCGGGGTCCCCAAGTCCGTCACCGTGCTCGACCGTTACGTCGTCATCGAGCATCGTGATTCGGTCGAGGTGCGCAACCGGGCCAGCGGCCGGCAGCTGTGGCAGACCAAGGCGGACTGGGCCGCCGTCGCGGGCGGGCTGGTGGTCATCGGTACGCTGCTGACAAAGGGTTACGAGGTAAGGGAAACGAGCAGTGGCGCGGTGATCCGCCGCGACACCCGGGCGTCCGCCGTCTGGACCTTTACCAACGCCATGCTCGACGTCTCCTGCCGCACCTCCAAGGACTGCGAACTGGCGGCGCGCGACCCCGAGATGGGGACCGAGAAGTGGCGGGTCGGCTTACCCGGCATAGGTTTCGTGCTCTTCGCGGACAACCCCGGGCTGGCCGGTGGGCAGCAGATGGGCTCCGAACTGACCCCGATGCCGCCGCTGCTGGGATTCCCCATCGACCGCAAGGTGCACGTCGTCGACACAAGTACCGGACGATGGCTACGCGCCGTGGCGCAGGATGAGCACACAGTGGTGCATGTGATGGCCGGGCGGGTGGTTCAGAGCACGGTGGTGGCGCGCAACGGGCGGTGCATCCCCACGGTGTCCGCGAGCGAGGGTGCCAGCGGGACGAGGGTGTGGCGGCGGGAGGGGTACCAGTTGCTGAGCATGAACGGCGCCGGCTGCGATCAGCGCGGCGAGCCCAAGGCGGGCGGCAACGCGGTGGTGGCCATCCGGCCCGACGGGCATCAGGCACTGCTCGACGCGGGCGACGGGCGCGAGGTGCTCGTCTGCGCCGACGGGGAGAAAGTCCTTGGTACGGATGGGATTTACGCCGTCGTGTTGTCCGCCGACAAGTCGAAGATCGCCGGCTACGCGCTCGGGCGGGCGAGGCCGCTGTGGATCCGCAACGCCAACGAGAAGGTGACGGTCAACGTGACCCGCACGGCCGTGGTCGTCACCGACCGCTCCCCGGACCGGATCATCGTGCTGGACCCGGTCACCGGACGGGTCCGTTCCGAGGTTCGCAGCGGCGCTGAAGTGCTCGCTTACGACGGCCGAGGGTTGATGTTGGGCGATCGACGTGAGCTGGGTTACCTCTCGGTGTCCTCCTGAGGGACGGCAGTAGGCTGTCTGGTCGTGACTGACTTCTCCTACTCGCCCTTGCTGCCCATCGGGCCGGATACCACCGAGTATCGCCTGGTCACCGATGATGGGGTGGATGTGGTGAGTGGGCCGGGTGGGAGGCAGTTCCTCACGGTCGAGGCCGAGGTGCTCACCATGCTCACCGCCGAGGCCATGCACGACATCGCCCACTTCCTGCGCCCGGCCCACCTCGCCCAGCTGCGTTCGATCATCGACGATCCGCTGTCGTCCGGGAACGACCGGTTCGTGGCGCTGGACCTGTTGCGCAACGCCAACATCGCCGCGGGCGGCGTGCTGCCCATGTGCCAGGACACCGGCACCGCGATCGTCATGGGCAAGCGCGGGCGGCACGTGCTGACCGACGGGCGCGACGAGCAGGCGATCGCGCGGGGCGTCTATGAGGCCTATACGAATCTGAACCTGAGGTATTCGCAGCTCGCCCCGATCACCATGTGGGAGGAGCGCAACACCGGCACCAACCTGCCCGCCCAGATCGAGCTTTACGCGGAGGACCCGGACGGGCACCCGGACGCGTACAAGCTTCTGTTCATGGCCAAGGGCGGCGGCAGCGCCAACAAGTCGTACCTGTACCAGGAGACCAAGGCGCTGCTGAACCCGACCTCGCTGCTGCGCTTCCTCGACGAGAAGCTGCGCCTGATCGGCACCTCGGCCTGCCCGCCCTACCACCTGGCCGTGGTGATCGGCGGCACCTCCGCCGAGCACGCGCTCAAGACGGCCAAGCTCGCCTCGGCCAAGTACCTCGACCACCTACCGACCTCGGGATCGCTTCTGGCGCACGGCTTCCGCGACCTGTCACTCGAGGCGGAGGTGCTCGAGCTGACCCGCGACTTCGGTATCGGCGCCCAGTTCGGCGGCCGATACTTCTGCCACGACGTGCGGGTGGTGCGGCTGCCGCGCCACGGCGCCTCGTGCCCGGTGGCGATCGCCGTGTCCTGCTCCGCCGACCGCCAGGCGCTCGCTAAGATCACCCCGTCGGGCGTGTGGCTGGAGCGCCTCGAGACCGACCCGGCCCGCTTCCTGCCCGACTACACCCCGGACAGCTCGGAGGTCGTCTCGATCGACCTCAACCGGCCGATGACCCTTATCCGGGAGGAACTCTCCAGGTACCCGGTAAAAACAAGGCTCTCGCTGTCGGGCCCGCTCGTCGTCGCCCGCGACATCGCCCATGCCAAGATCGCGGCGCTGCTCGACTCCGGAGCGGCGATGCCCTCATACCTGCGGGACCACGCGGTCTACTACGCCGGCCCCGCCAAAACTCCAGAAGGCTACGCCTCGGGCTCCTTCGGCCCCACGACCGCCGGCCGGATGGACTCCTATGTGGAGAAGTTCCAGGCCGCGGGCGGCTGCCTGGTCATGCTGGCCAAGGGCAACCGCAGCAAGCAGGTCACCGATGCCTGCGCCCGTTACGGCGGGTTCTACCTCGGGTCGATCGGCGGCCCCGCCGCCCGGCTGGCTCAGGACTGCATCAAGAAGGTCGAGGTCCTCGAGTATCCCGAACTCGGGATGGAGGCGGTCTGGCGGATCGAGGTCGAGGACTTCCCGGCCTTCGTCGTCGTCGACGACAAGGGCAACGACTTCTTCGCCGAGACCTCCCAACCCGTCCTGACTATCGGCACCCGCCGCTAGCACCAAGATCCCGGAATTTGCCCGGCAATAGCCCGCTCGTACCTCGCTCCTTCAGGCTATTGCCGGGCAATTCCGGGATCTTGAGCGGTCAGCGCTCGGAGTGCAGGTGGCCCTGCCATCCGCGCCGTTTGAGTACAGCTTTGAGTTCGCCCACCCAGGCCCGTGAAGTCGGAGTGCATCCGCTGGCTTGTTACATGCACAACAATCCATCCGGCAGCGTTCAGGAGGTTCAGGCGCCGCCTGTCCTGGTGAAATTGCTGAGCTTCATTGTGCCAACGGCCGTCGTATTCGACCACGACCATATACTCCGGCCATCCGAGGTCGGGGATGGAGGACCTTGCCGTTCACATGTACGGCGAACTGGGTGCACGGGCGTGGAAAACCGCGCTGGAGTAGGCGAACTCGTAGGATCGACTCGGCTGGGGACTGGGCGCCACCATCGGTAAAGCCGAAGGTCCGCTTGACGCGTCTGGCCCCGTGCAGGCCGAGTCGTTCTCCGACAAGGTGGTTCAAGTCGCGGGCGGTAACGAGTTGCGAACCGAGCAACCTGTCGATAATGGCGACCGCCTTCACCGGCTCCAGCCACAATGCAAGATCCCAACACGTCCTTAGCGGCGTGGTAATGGGAAATCCGCGATGGGTCATGTGCTCGTCATGGGCGAGGATCATCCGATGGACGACGGCCGGCTGGCGCGCGTTCAGCCGGGTGCCGGCCGGGATCACGAGATGGACCGGGTCCCGAAACGTGGCCGCGTGTTCGACTCCATGGAGAAGAGCGGCGGACGGGCCGGCGAAGTATGCGTGTTCGGGGATGACCTCAGCATCGCGTGGCAGCGTAGCTCGTGATCTCGCTCCAGCCGGGAGTCCGAACAGAGGTCGTATCCAAGGCGTAGCCAGTGGCTATTGCGCAGCTGTTTGGTGGACAGGAGTCCTTCCTTGCGGGCAGCCGAGCCTCGAAAGATCTGCCAGGCAAGCTGAGGGGGCGTGGGGGAGTTGTCACGCTCAGAAGCGTCGCCCGTTATTTGTATGCATGGGATGATCATGTTGCTTCCTGCGGACGACCACGCCGCCTCTGTGGATAACGTCATCATGATGGCTAAGACAACGCTGTGGCGACGGAGGCGGCGGCGGTTTGGACGAGGGGGCCGATGGTGTCCTCGTCCAAGGGGGACAGGGCGATGACGCCTACGCTGGCGGCCAGGCCCGGCACGTTGAGCACGGGCGCGGCCAGGCCGAACGCACCGGACTGGAGTTCACCCGTGCTCGTGATCCAGCCCTCGCGCAGGGACAGCGCCTTGCCGGCGGCGCCGCGACTGATGGGGTGGCGGGAGCCGACGCGGTAGGCGACGTGGAACATGGTGGAGCTGGGTTCGACCACCGCGAGGGCGACGGCGTCGGAGCCGTCGGCGACGGTCAGGTGGGCGGTCGCGCCGGCGCAGTCGGCCAGGCGGCGCAGGGCCGGCAAGGCGGCGTCGGCGAGCAACGGCTGGGCCCGGCGGGCCAGGTGGAGCAGGCCGACCCCGACGCGCAGGCGCCCTTCCGCGTCGCGGCGGACGAGGTTGTGGTCGGTCAGGGTGGCGGCCAGCCGGTAGATCACGGCGCGGCCGACGCCCAGGCGCGAGGCGGCCTCGGTGATGGTGACGCCGCCCGGGGTGTCCGTGACCAGAGCCAGCAGGCGCAGGCCGCGATCAAGGGTCTGGGCAGTGTCCATGGCCGCCAGACTACTTAACGTAGACTCCGGTTCGTGATCAAAGCTGTCGCCTTCGACGCTGACGACACATTGGTGGATACGAAAAACGCGGTGACGGCGGCTTTGACCGCGGTTGTGGCGCAGCTCAACGAACCGGAGCTCACCGTCGAGCTGTTCCGGGAGGATGCGGGAGAGCACTGGCACCGGATGGCCGAGCATCAGGCGTTTGACATCCGGACGGCGGCGACCCGGTTCACCCTGGCCAGAGTGGGGCGGGAGGCCGAGACCGAGGCGCTTGTCGAGTTCTTCTTCGAGGTGCGGTTCGCCAACTCCCGGCCGCTTCACGGGGCGGTCGAGGTGCTGGAGAAGCTGCGCGGGGACTACAAGGTGGGTTATGCCACCAACGGCAACAGCCGCAGCGAAAGGTGTGGGCTGACGGGCATGTTCGACTTCGAGCTGTACGCGGTCGTCGATGGGGTGCCGAAGAAGCCGAGTGAGTTGTTCTACCGCCGGATGCATGAGCTGGCCGGGGTCCCGGCCGGTGAGATTGTGTATGTCGGGGACAACTATGAACATGACGTTGTGGGGCCCAAGAGTTTGGGCATGCGGGCGGTGTGGCTCAACCGGAGCGGGGCCGGGATCCCAGGTGAGGTTCAACCCGACGCGGTCATCGATAACCTGATGGACCTGCCGCGTATCCTTGCAGGGTGACGCTGAGACTGTATGACACGCTGACCCGTCAGGTGCGCGACTTCGTACCGCGCGTGCCCGGACAGGCGTCGATCTACCTCTGTGGTCTCACCGTCCAGTCCGGGCCACACATCGGCCACCTTCGATCTGGTGTGAACTATGACGTTCTGCGGCGGTGGCTTGTCCACTCCGGATTCTCGGTGACGTTCATCCGCAACATCACCGACATCGACGACAAGGTGCTGGCCAAGTCGCTCGAACAGGGGCGGCCGTTCTGGGCGATCGCTTATGAGAACGAGGTGCTGCTGGAGAGCTCGTATCGGGCGCTGAACGTGAAACCGCCGACATATGAGCCGCGGGCGACGCAGTGCATTCCAGAGATGCACGAGCTGATCAAGGCGTTGATCGATAGTGGGCATGCGTATGTGGCAGCGGACGGCAGCGGCGACGTGTACTTTGCCGTGTCGTCCTATCCGGACTATGGCACGCTCTCCGGGCAGAAGCCCGATGAGATGCAGGCCGCGGCTGATGGGCCCGAGCGGGCCAAGAAGGACCCGCGCGACTTCGCCCTGTGGAAGGGTGTGAAGCCCAACGAGCCGCAGGACGCCTACTGGCCGTCGCCGTGGGGGCGGGGCCGTCCGGGCTGGCACATCGAGTGCTCCGCAATGACCTACCGCTTTCTCGGGCCGGAGTTCGACATCCACGGCGGCGGGACGGATCTGATCTTCCCGCACCACGAGAACGAGATGACCCAGTCGCGCTCGGCTGGCTACCCGTTCGCCCGCTTCTGGCTGCACAACGGCATGCTCGACCTGGGCGGCGAGAAGATGGCCAAGTCGGTGGGCAACGTCGTGGACGTGGCGGCCGTGGTTGCCAAGGGCATCAGCCCCGTCGAGCTGCGCTATTACATGCTGGCGCCGCATTACCGCGCGAGGATCGAGTTCAGCTGGGGTGCTTTGGAGGAAGCCGCTTCCGGGTACCAGAGAATCGAAGGTTTTGTGGAGCGAGCGACGGAGCTCGCCGGTGTCACCGAGGCAGGCGAGGTCGCGGCGGATTTCGCGGCGGCGATGGACGACGATCTGAACACGTCGGCGGCGCTCGCCGCGCTGCACGAGGTGGTGCGCGAGGGCAACACGGCCTTGGCCTCCGGCGATGTCGACGCGGCCCGCGAAAAACTGGGCAGCATCCGGGCGATGCTGGGGCTGTTGGGGCTCGACCCGGCCGACCCGGCCTTCGCCAAGGGCGACCGGGGCGGCCTGCGCGAGACGGTGAATGCCTTGGTGGCGTTGGCTTTGCAGCAGCGCAGCGACGCGCGCGAGCGCAAGGACTGGGCCGCGGCCGACGCCGTGCGCGATCAGTTGAAGCAAGCCGGGGTGGCGGTGGAGGACACGCCGCACGGTCCAAGATGGACGGTCGGGATCAACGGTTAGGAGCCAAAGCAGTGCCGGGTAATTCGCAGCGCCGGAACGTGCGCCAGACGAGCAAGAAGGGCGCGGCGAAAGGCAGCGGCGGCAAGGGTCGCGACTCGCTCAAGGGGCGCGGCAAGACCCTCCCGGCCGACGAACGCCCGTGGCACAAGGGTTATTCGGGCACGGAGAAGGTTCCCGCCAGAACAGCTTGGAAGCAGGAGAAGGAACGCCGGGTCGCCGAGGTAGAGGGCCGCGCGCCCAAGGTGGGCAA
>Ga0075418_10006877_pt1 | contig 12823 bp, 5 predicted proteins | sample SoiMetdeltSBSDD2_FD_81776 | JGI IMG/M metagenome (GOLD analysis project Ga0075418, IMG submission 81776) | Bulk soil microbial communities from a Populus tree surrounding site in Tennessee, USA - Soil MetaG P. deltoides SBSDD2 | ecosystem: Environmental > Terrestrial > Soil > Tree plantation...
GATCGACGTTGCCCTTCGTCGCCTTGATCATGCCCTTGCAGGAATCGAGCGTCTCCGCCTTGTCGCCGAACTTGATGACCGCGAAGTGCTTGTCCGGCGTCAGGCGCATCAAGGTGATCTTCAGGTGCTCTCTCGCGAGATCCCACCGGTTGTTGATCTTGTCCCACGGCAGGTCGCTCTCGTCGAGCAACTCCCGCTTCTTCTTCTTCGGGGGTGGCTGCCGCGGCCCAGTCACGGGGCCCCTCGCTTCCGGCGGTTTGGCGCTCGGTGAGATCACCTGCAGCATCGAGTCGGACATGTCGATCACGTAGCAGAAGCGCTCGCCCTCGGTCTCGACGCCGAAGAAGCGCGGCGCGACGACGGTGTGGGCCGGCTTCGACTGCACCTTTACGTCGCCGCCCTTGAGGATGTCGAGCCAGGGTTGCTGGTTGATGTAGAGGGTTGGTCCATTCAGGATCAACTGCAGGTGACGCGCCATCTGTATCTTCGCCGTGTGCGGCAAGTCGATCTCGTCGGCGAGGAGTCCGATGTAGGCGGTCAGGGCATCGCGATACTCCTCATCGTTGACGCGGCGCTTGTTCTCGAGCAGCGCGCCCGACATCGCGCCGAGCAGCATGTAGCGCTCGTATTCCTTCTTTGGAAAGTCGGCGCAGGTGGGGAGGATGACGGCCTTGAGGTTGCCGTTGCGCGCCTCGCCGATTGCGGCGATGGCGGCGGCCCGGTGCACCACGTTCTTGTCTGCCTGTGCGATCTCGATGGCCTCGGCATCGCCGACCGCATCGACCTTGATCCGCAGCGCCTTGACCCACAGCCACGCGTCGGCGGGTTTGTTGTTGACCTTGCGCAGCGCATCGAGCCCGTCGACGAACTCGGCTCTGTCGAATTGCTTCCCGAACAGCGTCCCCAGAGTGTAGCGCGCGTACTCGGCGTTGGCGCACGGCTTCGTGTAGTCTTCCGCGAGGATGCGGAACGCTTCAGGCGAGCGTGTCTCCGCGAAGCGCTCGCGGCCAGTCGTGTGGTGCTGGAACGGAATCCTGGCGAGGAACTCCTTGTACTTGGCGTAGCCCGGAATCTCCGGCGCCGGCGCGGCCGCCTTCCCTTGGGCTGGCGCGATGCCACCAAGGGTCAATGGAAGGAGCGCGACCAGGAGGGACCAGGAGTGGGAGTTGGACATCATCTAGGGAGAGAGCCCTTGGGACGGACAAGGTCAGCGTAGCGGGCAGCCATTTCTTGCATAGAGTGGGGCCGCTTCCACATCACCATGCCGGGCAGGAAACCGCGCCCGGCCTCGGACCCTTCGCAGCGTGTCAGGAAACGCGTCAGCGCGCGAGTAACTCGCGACGCACGCGCTCTCGCCATTCGGTCTCGATCGCGCGGATGGCCTCGGCCGTCAGCGGCACCTGGCGCGGACGGACCGTCGCCGCACCGTTCTGCACCGTGACGTTCGGTGCGAATGCCTCGATGTAGCCGGGCGGGGGACGTCGATCGTGCGCCATGTAGCGCCCCGTGTTGATCAGGTCTCCCATCGTCGCTGCCTCGTCGATCGTGACCGCGTCGGGCCGTTCGCAGCCACAGATCGCGATGAGCACGCGCAAGAACTCGTCGCTGCCTCCCTGGGCTTTCGTGCCGAGTGCCTGGTCCAGCGCTGCCCGCAGCTCGGCCGCATCGAGGAAGCCGTCCCGATCGCGGTCGGAGGCCAGCGCGGCCGACCGCAGTTGTTCGCTCGTAAACTGCGGGCCGTGCTCTGCGATCGGCGTGCGCGCCACGATCCAGTCGTTGAGTCCCATCTCGTCGAGGATCACGCAGTCGGAAAGCGTCCAACCCAGCAGACCCACGGCCTCGCCTGCCAGCGTGGGGAACGGGTCCGGTGGATCGACGATCCTCATGCGCTGCCAGAAGTGGGTCGCGGCGAACTCCAGGTAGTTCCGGTGGAAAGTGCAGCGTGCGCCGATGTAGCGCGTGAACAGCCATGCCTGCTGGCGATCGAACCAGCGCGTGAGCGGCCGCGCGACCGCCGGGAGTTGGGGCGTGATGGGCTTGAGGCCGTAGAACGGCATGTCGTGCGTGAGCGCCAGGTGCAACCACCCGACCGTGCTCGCGAGCCCGATCGACAGCACTGTCGCGATCGGCAGCCGAGCACCGTCCGTGATGCGCGCGGCCATCGCAGCGCAGCCGAGCACGCCGAGCGGCACGAGTTGGCTCAGCACGCGGTATTCGAAGTGGTCGCCGCCGACGACGAACACGAAGTAGCCCGCGTTGAAGAGCGTGATCGCGACCGCGGCGACGGCGGGCACGTGGTGGCTCAACGTGCGGAAGAGCGTGCGGCCCCCGCGGCGCAGCTCGACGACGACCCACGCGGCGGTCAGCGGGAACCACAGCCACGCGCCGTTCTCGAACGCGAAGCAGGCGAAGTAGCGCAGACCTGCCTCGGGCCACGCGCCCACGACCTTCGCGTAGTAGGTGTTGGGCAGCCACTCGCCGTAGAAGCTGAGGCGCCAGAGCACCTGCGCGACAACCGCGAGCAGCGGCGACAGCCCGACGAGAGTCGGCCGCAACCGCGCGCGCCGTTGCAACAGGGCCAGCACCCCCGTTGCAAACGTCGCACAGACGAGCGGGAGTCCTTCGGATCGCGTCAAAGCCGCCAGCGCCGCGAACGTGGACCAGAGCACGAGCCACGTGGTGCGCCGCTGCTCGGGCGCGCGGAACGCGTGCAGCACCCAAGCGAGGAACCAGAGGTTGAACAGCGCTGCGTCGAGACCGCTCGTCCACCACTGCAGGAACGTGCGATTGCCGGCGATCGCCGCCACGGCGCAGAGGCCGACTGCCGGGTGCAGGCGCGTGCCGTCGCGAGAGCACAGCCGCTGTGCTGCCGCCGCGATCAGCACGAACTGCATCACGCCGCAGGCAATCGAGAGGGGGTTGGCGGCCGCGGGCGGTTCGATGCCGAACCAGCTCCAAATCGCCCAGAGGATGACGACCCAGAGGAAACTCGAGTAGCCCTCGACAGGCGCGAACGGCGGAGGGTTCCAGACCAGGCCCAGACCGTCGTGCGCATTCGCCACGTAGCGGAACGCGATGAACGCGTCGTCGCAGAGGAAGGCGAGCTGTACAGCACCGTAGATCGCGATGGCCAACATGACCCCGAGCGCGATCCAGCGCAGCCAGCGCGAAGATGGACGCGACGGTGGAGCCAGAGCGTCGAGCGGGGGTGCAGGGTCAGCTGCCATCGACGCAGAGTATCGCGTCGAGCTGTCATCTGAAGATCTTCAACACGCTGAGCAGGCTCGAATGATCGTCGGTCCACACGCACTTGCCGGGTCGCGGAGCGCCGTCGCCCCACGCGAGCACTGCGAGGTCCTGCGCGCTGCGCGCCATCACGACCCACTTCGATTCGCACTTCGCCGCGTGGAGCGCCTCGCGCGACAGCTCCGGTTCCTGCTTGAACAGCGCCACGAGTCCCGCATCGGCCGCGAGGTCGAGCACGACCGGCGGCAGATCGACGTAGCGGCCCGAGACGTGGAATGCGAGCACGCCGCCGGGCGCCAGTTTCGACAGGTAGATCGCGAGAGCTTCGCGCGTCAGCAGATGCACGGGGATCGCGTCCGAATTGAAGGCGTCGAGCAGGATCAAGCCGAACTCGCCGTCGCGAGCCCTCTCGAGCAGCAGCCGGCCGTCGCCGATCTGCACGTCGACGGAGGCAGCGCTGTCGGACAGGAACGTGAAGTGAGATCGCGCGGTCCTCTCGACGGCGGTGTCGATCTCGAAGAAGGTCCAGTGCTCGCCCGGTGCTCCGTAGGCCGCGATCGAACCGACGCCCAATCCGACCGCCGCGACGCGTCCCCCCGGAATCCGGCCGGCCATCGCCGCGAACAACTCGCCGCAGGGCCCCGCGCGGTGGTAGTACGTGAGAGGCTCGCGCCGCCATACGTCGTCGTGGTTCTGCGCCCCATGCAGGATGCTGCCGTTGACGAGGTAGGAGACGTCCCACCCGAGCCCCGTGAAGCGCTCGACGTGATGGGCGCCGAAGATGCTGCGATCGCGATGGATCACCGAGACACCGCGGTCGTTGAAGAGCCCGCCGACGAGCAGGATGGAACCGACCGCGATGCCGAGGCGCGCATGTCGATCCGCGACGAGCAGCGCGAGCACGACCGGAGGGCCGAGGACGAGCAGCCGCAGGTTCTGGGCTGGCTGCTCGGCGGACAGCCTCGTCGCGAGCAAGGTTGCCGCGAGAGCCCCGATCGACACGCCCACGGCGATGTCGGTCCTGGACCTCGAGGGTCCGGGAAGCAGGAAGCACGCGACCGCGATCAACAGCGGGTATTCGATCAGGGCCGGGAACACGAGCGGTGCGACGAGACCGTTGAACACGCCGCCGAGCGCGCCGCCGAGCGCGATGCAGAGGTAGTACTCGGTCAGACGGCCCGGCTCCGGCCGCCCTTCGGCGAGTCTGCCGTGGCACGCGAGCGCCACGAGGAAGAAGGCCAGCAAGTGCAGCAGGATCATCGGCGGCCCGTACTCTTGCTCCGCCTTCTCCCAGAAGAAGAGCCCCGCGAGCGGCAGCAGCACCGCGGGAAGGACCGCGGACACGGGGTGCGGGCTCTCGGTCCACCGCAGGAACGAAGGCAGCCATTGCGGCAGCATCGGGCGGGGCTGCGGCGCGTTCGCCGTGCGCGACCGCGAGAACGCGATCACGAAGGTCACTAGGTAGAGCGCCAACGGGATCGCCCAGAGCAGAGGGACCGGTGCGAGATTCGTGGTGAGGTGAGTCGTCACGCCGAGCAGCAGGCTCGACGGCGCGAACGCGAGCAGCACCCAGAGCAGCTTCTGCTTCGCGGGCACGGGGGTCGCAGGCGCCACGGGTTCCGCCTCGCGCCCGCGCACCAGCGCGCAGGCCGCGGTTGCCACGACGACGAGCGCATAACCCGCGGTCCACATCACGCGCTGTTGTCCGAGCGGCAACAGCGGCTCCACGAGCAGCGGATACGCGAGCAGACCGACCAGGCTGCCCGCGTTGCTCGCCGCGTAGAGGAAATACGGATCCCTGGCGCCCGTGCGTCCGCTCGCCGCGTACCAGCGCTGCACGAGGGGGGCGGTCGTCGCGAGCACGAAGCACGGCAGTCCGACCGTGGTCGCGAGCATCAGCAAGAGGCCGCACGCGGCGGACTCTCCGTCCAACGCGGTCCTGAACGGCGGGATCGAGAAACACAACGGCAGCAGGCCCAATGCGACGATCGCGAGGTGGAAACCTCGATGACGCGACCCGAAGAAGCCCGGCGCGCGGTGCGAATACGCGTATCCAGCGAGCAGCGTCACCTGGAAGAACAGCATGCACGTCGTCCAGACGGCCGGCGTGCCGCCCAGCGTCGGCAGCACGTGGCGCGCCGTCATGGGCTGGACCATGAACAGCAGCGCCGAAGCGATGAACAGAGTGACGGCGGCGAGGGCCATGCGCGGCTACTTCACGGTTCGTAGCCGAAGCGCCACGCGGTGTTCTCCATCGGCAGGTCCTCGAGGCGCAGGCGGGCCAGCCGTTCGAACCGCGGCCGCATCTCGGCGATCGAGTCGCCGCCGAGCTTCTCGAGCAACGCGTCGGCGAGCACGATGGCGACCATGGCCTCGACGATCGGCACGGCGCGCGGGACCTGGCAGAAGTCGCTGCGTTCGTATTGCGTCTGCGCCGGCTTGCCGCTCGCGAGGTCGACCGAGGTCAGCGGTTGCAGCGTCGTCGCGATCGGCTTGCACGCGGCGCGCACGACGATCGGCGCGCCGTTGCTGATGCCACCCTCGATGCCGCCGGCCCGGTTCGTGCGCGTCGTGATTGCGCTGCCCTCGAGATGCAGCTCGTCGTGCGCTGCCGTGCCGTGCCGCGCCGCCTCGGCGAAGCCGTCGCCGATCTCGACGCCCTTCACGGCGTGGATGCTCATCACCGCGGCGGCGAGACGCGCGGTGAGCCTGCGATCCCCATGCACGTGGCTGCCGAGTCCGGGCGGAACGTGCAGCGCCGCGACCTCGACCACGCCGCCGAGCGTGTCGCGCGCCTTGATCGCCTCTGCGATCGCCTCGTGCATGCGGACAGCCGCGACCTCGTCGTGGCAACGCACATCGGAGCTCTCGGCCCGCTGGAAGCGCGCGACGAACGCCGCCGGATCGCGCAGCGTTTCGCCCGCGGGCACGCTCACGGTGCCGATGCTCGTGACATAGCCGCCGATCGCGACGCCGAACTCGCTCAGCAACGCGCGGCACGCAGCGCCGACGGCCACGCGCATCGCGGTCTCGCGCGCCGAAGCGCGCTCGAGCGACAGCCGCAGATCGCGGTAGCCGTATTTGACCGCGCCGGTCAGGTCGGCGTGGCCCGGCCGCGGGATCGTCATCGGCGGCGTTTCGCGTTGGGCCCACACCGCGTGGTCGAGGTTGTCGATCGACAGCGCGATCGGGCCACCCGTGGTCACTCCGGCCATGACGCCGGCCGTGATGCGCGCCCGATCGCGTTCGATCTTCATGCGGCCGCCGGCGCCGAAACCGCGCTGCCTGCGCGCGAGCTCGCGCTCGATGGTCGCCGCGTCGAGGCGAAGGCCGGCCGGCAAGCCTTCGAGGATGCCGGTCAGCGAAGGGCCGTGGGATTCACCGGCAGTCAGGAAGCGCAGTCGTGTCATGGGCGGATTGGCCGTGCGAGCTTAGAGCGCAGCTTCGCGGCGGCTCACTGAGCTGCCGCGAAAACATGCGCGCGGGCACCGAGCCGGGCCAACGCCTGTTCGACCTGCACCTGCGTCGTCGCGGCCGCGTCGAGCCGTACTTCGGCGACCTCGGCGTAGAGCGGGTGGCGGCGCGTGAGCAACTCGTCGACCTCGACGGCTGGCGCCGCCCCGGTCACCGAGGGTCGCACCTTCCCGTCGGCGAACAGACGCGCGCGCAGCAGGTCCGCGGGGCCGTCGAGCCAGACCGTCAGTGCGCGCGCGCGCAGCAGGGCCCGCGTCGGTTCGTGCTCGATGGCGCCACCGCCCGTGCTCACGATGCGGCCCGGAGCGATCGATGCGGCGACGAGCTGCGCTTCGTGGTCGCGGAACGCGGGCCAGCCGTGCCGCGCGACGAATGCGGCGATCGGGCCATGTCCTGCTTCGAACAGGCTGTCGGTGTCGATCCAGTCAAGACCCGTGCGTTTCGCGAGCGCGCTCGCGAACGTGCTCTTGCCCGAACCGCGCATGCCGACGACTGCGACGCACCGCGGCGATCGCTGTACGGCGTCGAGGTGCTGCCAGAACATCGGATAGCTCTTCGCCACGCAGTCCGGATCGCTCACGGTGATGCCGGGCACGAGCAACCCGAGCAGTGCCCACGCCATCGCGACGCGGTGGTCCCCTTGTGGATCGACGGCGGCCGGCGAAACGCGGCCTTGGCCGTGCACGACGAGGCCATCGGGCAGTTCCTGCACGGCGACCTTCGCGCGAGTCAGCTCGCGCGCCATCACGGCGATGCGGTCGCATTCCTTGTGGCGCAGGTTCGAAGCACCGGCGAGGCGTGTGGTTCCGGTGCGCAGCGCCGCGACGATCGCCAGGTTCAGGAACTGGTCGGGCATTGCCGAGACGTCGACGGAGCGTTCGCCATCGCCGCGCAGCGGCGCGAGCACGCGGGCCAGCTGTTCGTCGGGCTGGCCCGAGCCGCGACGCAGGTTCGTCGCGCGCACGAGCGAGCCCGACAGGAAGTGAAGGCACGTCCAGACACCCATCGCACTCCAGTCGCTGCCGACGCAGAGCTCGCCGACGCTCGAGCCCTTGCCGCGCCTCACCGAGGCGCCGTCGGAGCGCAGCGTGGCCTCGATGCCGAGCTGTTGCAGCACGGAGCAGGTCAACTGCGCGTATTCGATCGACGCTGGCCGCCCGACGAACTCGATGTCGAGGCCGGCCGGCAGGCCCGAGCCGGCGAGCAGCAGCGACGAGACGAACTGACTCGAAGCGGTCGCATCGAGCAACACGCGGTCGCCGGCGCTGCCGCCGCCGCGCACGCGCACGGGCGGACAGCCGTCGCTGTCGCTGATGTCGACGCCAAGCTGCCGCCACGCCAGGACGAGCGGGCGGACCGGGCGCCGCAACATCGCAGCGTCACCCGTGATCGTCCAGTGCCCCTGCGTGATCGCCGCGACCGAGACGAGGAAGCGCAGCGCCGCGCCGGCATTGCCACAGAAGATCTCCGCGGTGGCCGGCGGGTTCGCGGCGCGCGGCCCGACGCGCACGTTGCCACGCGCTTCGTCGGTGTAGCGTGCTTCGAAGCCGAGCGCTGCGAGGCCCGCCACGAGGTGGCGCACGTCGTCGCAAGGCGTGGCGCCGATCACCGTGATGGCGCGTCCACTCGTCGCCGCCGCGACGAGCATGCGGCTCGCCTCGCTCTTGCTGCCCGGCAGCGAGAGCTCCGCGTCACAGGGCCAACGCAGCGGTGCGATGGCCCTCGGTGGTCCAGCGCGGTTCATGCGAGCGATCGCGCGAGGTTCTGCGCCGACAGCTCGACGACCTTGCCCCTGCCGATCGTCGCGGGAACGACCATCGGCACGCTGCCGGACCGCACCTTCTTGTCCTTCTGCGCGAACTGCCAGAGCCGCACCGCGTCGGCGACCGGGCGAGGCATCGCCGTGGCCACGCCGAGCGCGTGCAACAGCGCTTCGATGCGCGCGGTCACGGCGGCCGGCACCGCCGCGCCGGCCGCGCGGCACTCGGCCGCGAGACCCATGGCCACGGCGCTGCCGTGGCGGATCGTGCCGGCGCCGAGGCTCTCGATCGCGTGTCCGATCGTGTGGCCGAAGTTGAGCCAGCGGCGGCGGCCCGTCTCGGTCTCGTCGGCGCGCACGACGTCCATCTTCATCATGACCGCCATCTCGACGACCTCCGCGACGGCCGCTGGCTTTCGCGCCGCGAGGTCGGGCGCGAGTTGCTCGAGTCGCCGGAAACTCGCCGCATCGAGCACGGCGGCTTTCTTGACTACCTCGACGAGGCCTTCGCGGAACAGCTCGTCGGGCAGGCTCTGCAGCCAGGCGATGTCGGCGACGACGAGATCGGGCTGGCGGATCGTGCCGAGCATGTTCTTGAGACCGCTGACGTCGACGCCGTTCTTGCCGCCGATCGCGGCATCGCACATCGCGAGCGTCGTCGTCGGGCAGAGCACGAGTGGCACCCCGCGCATGTAGGTGGCCGCGAGGAAACCGACGAGATCGGTGATCGTGCCGCCGCCGAGACCGACGAGCGCGGTGCCGCGCGTGGCGCCGGCAGCGCTGAGGTCGGCAGCGAGCCGGCCGATCACGTCGAGTCGCTTGCAGGCTTCGCCGCCGGGAACCGACAGCGTCGAACGCGCGCCGATCGCCCTCGCGAGACGGGCCGCGAGTGCTTTCAGCACGCCATCGTGCACGAGCATGACGTGGTCAGCCTCTAGCTCGCCGATGAGCGAAGCCAGCTGCGCCTCGACACCGTCGCCGAGCACGATGCGGCACGTGGTCGAGCGCCGGAACTGGAACCGTCGGTCCATGACGTCCTGGTCTTACCAGGGCGCGCCCGCGCCGGCGAGCTTGCTGGGGCCGGCGCGCGCCGGCCGGGGATGGGTTCCCGTTCGCTGCCCCTCTAAGGTATGCGAACGGCTGCGCCCGCGCCGTCCCCGACCCCCCGTGCAAGCGAACGAAACACACGAATTGTGCTGCCGATCCGTGTGCATCGCCCTGTTCGTTGCTCTTGCCACAGCTGGTCCGGCTCAGTCCGGACCTCGAGCCCGCCGTGCCGTCGACTACAACCGCGACATCCGGCCGCTGCTCGCTGAGAAGTGCTTCCCGTGCCACGGCTTCGACGAGCGCGCCCGCAAGGCCGAGCTGCGGCTCGACCGGGCCGAGAGTGCGTATGCAAGGCGCGATGGCTCGACGCCCATCGTGCCCCGCGATCTCGCCGCCAGCGAAGTCTGGCGACGCATCCAGACGGAGGATGCTGACGAGAGGATGCCGCCACCCGAGTCACACCACACGTTGAGCGAGGCGCAGAAGGCGCAGATCCGCGACTGGATCGAACAAGGCGCTCCGTACGCGGAGCACTGGGCGTTCGTGTCGCCGAAGCGAACGTTGCCGACGGCCGCCGCACCGCAGCCGATCGATGCGTTCGTTCGCGCGCGGCTCGCCGAGCAAGGTCTTTCGCCGGCACCCGAAGCCGACCGCGCGACGCTGCTGCGCCGCGCGTTCCTCGATCTCACGGGGTTGCCGCCGTCCGCCGAGCAAGTGCGGGCGTTCGTCGCGGATCCGGATCCGCGTGCCTTCGAGCATGCGCTCGACCTGCTGCTCGCGAGCCCGCACTTCGGGGAACGCCTGGCACTCGAATGGCTCGACGCGGCGCGCTACGCCGACACGAACGGCTTCTCGATCGACGGGGGTCGCCACGCCTGGATCTGGCGCGACTACGTGATCGCTGCCTTCAACGCGAACAAGCCCTACGACCGATTCCTGCTGGAGCAGATCGCCGGCGACCTGCTGCCCGACCGGACCGAAGAGACGCTCGTCGCGACGGGCTTCCAGCGCAACAACATGGTCACGCACGAGGGCGGCACGATCCCCGAAGAGAACCTCGTCACCTACAGTGTGGACCGCGTCAAGACCTTCGGCGAGGCGGTGCTCGGGATCACGATGGCCTGCGCGCAGTGCCACGATCACAAGTTCGATCCGATCACGCAGCAGGACTACTACTCGCTGTTCGCCTACTTCAACACGTCGAGCGAGGCGGCGCTCGACGGCGACGGCGGCGTCGACCCGAAACCCTTCGTCGCGGCGCACTCGGTGCTTTCCACCGGCGAGGAAGACGACCTGCGCGTTCGCATCGAAGCACTCGAAGCCGAGCTGGCAGCGCCTTCCCGCGAGGCGCTCGCGGCGTGGGAAGCTGCCGAGCGAACGGGACTCGCCGCGCGCGGCGTGGATCTCGAGTTGCACCGCGCGACCTTGACCAGGATCAGCACGCCGAACACGGGAGACGGCTTCCTGATCGAAGACGGGCGGTTTGCGCGCATCGACCGGCCGTCGGGCTTCGCGGCCTTCGATGTCGCGCTGGAATTGCCGGTGATCGATCGGCCGATCACGGGGTTGCGCGTGGTTGCGCACGTGCGGCCCGATGCACCTGCGGCCGGCTGGGGTCACGGCGGCGGGAGCGACGGCGGTCGCGACGGCAAGCGCACCTTCCAGCTGACGACGATCTCCGTCAGCTCCGGCCCGGTGTTCTCGGATCAGGTGGACCTGAACCGCATCCTGCGGATCCGCAGGATCACGGCGAGTTCGTGGGACCGCGATGGCCATCCGCGCGGGGCGCTCTCGACCGACTACAGCGATGGGTGGATGCCCGACCTCTCGGCAGAGGGGCCCGTGCACGTCACGGTGACCTTCGACGAGCCGGTCAGCGGCGAGGATGCTCGGCATTTCACCGTACAGCTGAACTTCGGTCGCGGCGGCGATTTCATGGCGGCTCGTACGGAGTTCTTCGCGATCACGGGCAACGACGACGGCACGGATCTTCCGGCCGACGTCATAGCACTCCTCGGCGCGGAACCGTCGCAGCGCACCGACGAGCAGGCACTGCGCATCAAAGCACACTTCGCCGAGTTCGGCGAGAGCCTGGCGCGCACGCGCACCGCCCTGGCCAACGCGCGCGATCGCCTTGCCTGCCGCACCGGGGCGTTCCCCGCGATGGTGATGGACACGGCGGCGAATCCTCGCGAGACGTTCGTGCTGCATCGCGGGCTCTACTCTGACCCGCGCGAGAAGGTCACGGCGGCGACCCCGCGGTTCCTGCCGCCTCCTCCCGACGGCGCACCCCACAACCGCCTCGGGCTTGCGCATTGGGTCGTGATGCCGGGGCATCCCCTGACCGCGCGCGTGGCCGTGAACCGCTTCTGGCAGATGCTGTTCGGCACCGGTCTCGTGCGAACCGCCGCCGACTTCGGCACGCAAGGCGAATGGCCTTCCCATCCCGAGCTGCTCGACTGGCTCGCGGTCGAGTTCGTCGAGAGCGGCTGGAACACGAAGCAGTTGCTGCGGACGATCATGCTGTCGGCGACCTGGCGGCAATCGTCGGTCACCACGCCAGCACAACTCGAGCGCGATCCCGACAACCGCCTGCTCGCGCGCGGTCCGCGGTTCCGCCTGCCCGCCGAGCTGATCCGCGACGGAGCACTGCGCGTTTCGGGTCTGCTCGTGCCCCAACTCGGCGGGCCCAGCGTGAACCCGTACACGCCGGGCGACCCGTGGCGCGAGATCAGCCACTACGCGTCGACGCATGCCACCGCGCAGAGCTTCGTGCAGGATCACGGCGAGAAGCTCTACCGGCGCAGTCTCTACACCTACTGGAAGCGCACGCTGCCGCCGCCGAGCATGGTCGCGTTCGACGCCCCGAACCGCGAGGTGTGCACGGTCTCGCGGCCCGTCACCAACACGCCGCTGCAGGCGCTCGTCCTGCTCAACGACCCGCAGTTCGTCGAAGCGGCGCGGGGCCTCGCGGAGCGCATCCTGCGCCGCGATGCGCGCGACCGCGAGCGGCTCGAATGGGCGTTCGAGGAAGTGACCTCGCACGTGCCAGACCAGGAACAGCTCGCGCTGCTGCAGCGCGCGTTGTCGCGCGAGCGCAGTTTCTTCGCCGCGTCGCCCGCTGCCGCGGCGCGCCTGCTGGCCAAGGCCAAGTTCCCGGTCATCCTCTCGGGCGGCGGCGTCGTGATGGCAAACGGCATCAAGGAATGCGTGGCGCTCGCCGACTATCTGACCGCGCCCGTCGTCAACAGCTATTTGCACAACGATTCGTTCCCGGCGAGCCATCCGCTCGCGTGC
>Ga0075418_10006878_pt1 | contig 12821 bp, 18 predicted proteins | sample SoiMetdeltSBSDD2_FD_81776 | JGI IMG/M metagenome (GOLD analysis project Ga0075418, IMG submission 81776) | Bulk soil microbial communities from a Populus tree surrounding site in Tennessee, USA - Soil MetaG P. deltoides SBSDD2 | ecosystem: Environmental > Terrestrial > Soil > Tree plantation...
GATGAGAATGCCGTGCCGCGCAGCCCGCGACAGGCCAGAAACAAGGGCGACGGGGACGGCAAGGATCAGGGGGCAGGGGGTCGCCACCACCAGCACCGCCACTGCGCGAATCGGATCGCCGGTGAAAAGCCAGGCCGCCGCGGCCAGAGCCACGGTGACCAGCAGGAAGATAATGGCGAAGCGGTCGGCAAGCCGAGCCATCGGCGCCTTCGAGCGCTGCGCCTGTTCGACCAGCCGCACGATGCCGGCATAGGTGCTGGCCGCTGCCGGACGGGTGGCCACGAGATCGAACGCATCACCGGCATTGGCCGAACCGCTCATGACAGCCTCGCCTGCGCCGCGCTGCACGGGAAGTGCTTCCCCCGTGAGCGCCGATTCATCGAGCACGGCCAATCCTTTTGAGACTGTGCCGTCGACAGGCGCGACATCGCCGCTGCGGATGAGCAGCCGGTCGGAGGGCCGGATCGCGTCGAGATCGACCTCCTCAAGGCCATGATCGTGGTAACGCAGCGCCGTGCGCGGCACGCGCTGCAGAAGGGCCGTCATCTCGCGGCGCGCGCGGCCCTCGGCGAAACTCTCCAAATATTGGCCGCCCGCGTACATCAGGGCGACCACCGCCGCCGCCAGCTGCTCGCCAAACACCAATGCCGCCGTCATGGATAGCGCCGCAACGACATCAAGGCCGAGATCGCCCCGCCGCAAGCTGGTGATTATCTCGATCAGCAGCACGGCCAGGACGGGAATCGTCGCCAGCGTCCAGATCAGGGGCGACCATTCGGGATGACCGGCAAGCCGCATCACGAAGCTCGCCACCAGTCCAGCAGCGGGAAGCGCCACCAACACTGGTCGCAGACGGCGCTGCAATTCACCGAATGGCGAGCCGCCTGCCATGCCGTTTGCCGCTTGTCGGCCCTCCTCGTCACAAGAAAGATCAAGATAGCCACGTACGCCGGGGACGAAGGCAAGTATGACGGCTGCTACCGTCGCAATGTTCATGTCTGTGATTGAGCCACAAAGCCAGGATCCAGATCAATCAATATCAGCCTGCTCTGGCTCGCGTGCCGATAGACGGGCAGCCAGCAGACGAAGAAGCACACGACCGGAGACAGATGCGCACCTGATTTTCCTAGTGGGACATCAGGACGGGCAGCGCCATGCTTGTCAGGACGTGACGCGTCGCGCCGCCGAACACGACTTCCCGGAGACGGGAATGCCCGTAGCAACCCATGACGAGAAGGTCTGCATTTACGCGCCCGCATTGCGCCAGGAGAGCCTTGCCCACGTCCCCATCCGGCGATTCGGCCAAGTGCGATTCGCAACGAACCCCATGACGATCAAGCGCGGCGCACAATGCCGCCGCGGCGTCCCTCCTGCTCCCATCATTGGGATCAAACTGCACGGCCAAAACCTTCTCTGCGCTCTTCGCCAGCGGCAGGGCGTCGAACACGGCGCGGGCTGCCTCACGGCTATCGTTCCAGGCAAGCACAATGCGCTTGCGAGGCGATCGCGGCGCCGCTCCTTCGTTGGGAACGATCAGCACCGGCCGTCCGCTCTCGAGCGCGAGACGGTCCGGGATATCCAGTTGCCACGAGTTGTTCCAGCCGGGGACAGCCTGTGCTGCAATGATCAGGTCAGCGGTCCGGGCATGCTCCAGCACCGTTTCCGCGACACTGCCGTTGCCCGCCTCCCCTTCGCGCCACTCGGTTGCGACGCTCCGAACGCCGGCAGCCGCCTCGAAGGCAGCCTTCATAGAGGGATTGTCCGCTCGATAGGCCTCGCAATGCTCGTCGAGGACCACCGTGTCCGCCACCCCCGGCATGCCGGCTGGAAAGACCCTGACAGGCGGGGTCACCGACACTCCCACCAAATGCGCCTTGAACAGGGTGCCCAGTGTCACAGCCGGCCCGAGCAGCCGGGGAAGGCGCGCCTTGTCGTTGCAATGAACAAGGATGGTCTTGTAGTCCATGCCAACCTCTCCGCCGCGATTGCCGGTCCCATTGGACGCAGGAGGCCGCACCTAAAAACAGCCGGACTACCCCCCGCCGGCCAGCGCTTCCTTCACTGCCCGGCCGAACGCCTCACATCCTGCCTCGCTCCTAGGCGCCCTTCTTGATCTCGATCTTCCGCTCGGCCTTCACGGCCTCCGGCTTCTTTGCGGCTGTGACCTTAAGGACGCCCTTGTCGAAACTGGCCTCCACCTTGCTCTCGTCCACACTCTCGGGGAGATGCAAGGACCGCTCGAACGAACCAAAGCTGCGCTCCGAGACGTGCACGTTCTCGCTTCCCTGACCTGTTTCTTTTCGCCCCTGATGGCTAGGACGCCGTTTGCGAAGGTGACCGAGATGTCCTTTTCCTCCACGCCGGGCAGCTCGGCCTCGATTGTGATGGAGGTGGCATTCTCCCGCACGTCAAGCTCGGGTACCAGGTTGCCGTGCCGGAACACGCTCGGCCAGCGCGCGAGGCCGTGCTCCAACCGCTCGAACATCCTCTCCATCTCGTCGCGCATTGCCCCGAACATGTCGCGCGGGCGTGATGGGGGGCCGGGAGCTGGTTTGGTGATTTCTGTCTTCGCCATGGCTTTCTCCTTTATCGCGAAAACCTGGAACGCCCTGAATTCGCATCGCTTCCTACTCCTGATCAGGCGCGTTGCCCTTGATCCAGCTCAAAGTGCATCCCTCCGCGCTTCCAGGTCAGCGCTGCACAGTTCGCGGCGGCATCATGTGGTCTGCACTGAAATGCCGCCTCGCATGGTCCACGAGCTCCCGGTCACCCGGATGATCCACGGTCTCGACAGCAACAATTTTTTGCATGAGAGAGGGAATGTGATGACGAATGTGCTTGATCAACTCCGTTTTCTCGTTCGCGGGGCCCGTAACGAGGATCGCTCCCGCATCCGAGACGGCTTCCGCCACACGCTGCAGGAAATCGTGATCCTCGGGCGCGTGCCCGCTGCCGATGCTGTTGGCTTTGTGGTGAAGATGCCGCGCAGGGTGTTCGGGGTGGATGACGATCCTGTCCACGTCCGAAACGCTGAAATGAAACACACGCGCCTCATGATGATCGATCCAGACAACCGCGTGATAGTGCGACGCCATTGGAACCTCACTGTTCGTTCTGTCGATAGATCAGCACCGGAATGCTGGTGTGGGTGAGCACGGTCATTGTTTCGCTGCCGAGCAGGGCGCCGGTGAAACCGATCTTCCGATGCGACCCCATGACAATCAGGTCGCAACCGTCGTGCTTTGCCACATCCAAAATGGCCTGCCAGGGATCCCGATGCATGCGATGCAGCGATTTCACGGCGACCCCCGCACTGCGCGCGTCCGTTTCGACTCCCTGCAGGATGCTAGCGGCGCTCGCATTTCGCTTATGATCATACTCGGGCCGGGGTACGACGACGTCCGGTACGACAACCGCCAGCTCTCTTGCGAAATACTCCGCCCACGGGACGGTGACCGCGACCACGCTCACCTTTGCGTTGAGGCAGCTTGCGAGGGCGATGCCTTTCCGCGCGGCTTGCAACGAGGCCTCGGAGCCATCAACGGCCAACAGGATATTGGAGAACATTGGCGGATCCTGGCAGTGCGCGAGGCTCAAACATACCCACTCGTGCCCGATCCATATTGACTCATGTCAACCTCGCTTGTGCTCGATGCCGTCAGCGGCTTGATGCCTAGTCGCATGCCCGGCCCGGACGAAACAGAGCAGCACGCGGTTGGTGCGGGGGCACTTCGCAGTTTGATTCAAATCAAGGCCGGGGCGCGTTGCCCACCTTAAGCAAAGGAACGCCCGCGAGATGCGATGGCGGGAGTGGGCGCGTTTCCGGCGGCCCCGGTCAAGGCCAAGGAGACAGACATGTCAATGAAACGCATTCGCCTGGAGCTTGCGCGCGACCATGAGTTCCCAGAGGGCAGCAGGGAGCGCGGATATGAATTCGTGGCCCCACTCGATGAGCGGGGTCATCTTGTTGCCGACGAGTGGCGCACCATGCGGGACCGATGCCGCGTAAAGCGGTTCTGGCCGGGGCAAAAGGACGAGATCGGACATCTGGTGCACCGCCGTGGCGGCGGTTGGGCCTTCGACTACGACCCCAAGCGCTCGGACGACGATGAGCCCGGCTTCAAGCTCGATCGCCATCACTTCATTCCTGGAGAGTACGTATCGGTCACCGAACATGACGGCGTGATGCGCACCTTCAGGATCATTTGGATTCGGGATCTTTGATCAGCATCAAGAACCCAGTTTGACGGCGTGCCTAGGATGCCGTCTCGCCATGCGGAGAGCAGTACCATGCGTGTTCAGTCCCCCCACGGTGCGGATGCCGCCAACATTGCTTTGCCTCTGTCGATCCCGGATTGGTGGACGCCAGCAATCAGGACTTGGTCGGCTGCGAACACCAACCTTCACAGGACCTGTGTAGACCTCAGCATTGAGTGGCAGGCCTTTGTTGGCCGCCGCCTCAACGAAGATTTTGGTTTGCTGCAGAAGATCTCCTCAGCGAAGGGGCCGGACGACTTTTGGAATGCGTGCTCCAGGTTCTGGCAGAAGGTTGCGGAGGACTACGCAACAGAATGTTCCGTCATGGCCAGGCTGACCGCCGGGTTCCTCGCCCATGACGTGGCCGCCGGACAGAGTGCTTCTGTCAAGGACACGCAAATCGCGCGGCCGCAAGCCAAAGCCGCGTGATACACGCCGAAGCGGAGAGTACTATGTACAAGCACATCCTTATCGCCACCGATGGGTCGGAGCTCGCAGGCAAGGCCGTCGCCGCAGGCTTCGCACTGGCGAGAGAGCTCAAGGCCAATGTGACGGCCGTTACGGTGACGGAACCGTGGACGGCTGTAATAGTGGGTGACGCGCCCCTCGCCTTTCCCGTGGATGAATACGAGAAATCCGCCAACGAAACCGCGTCTCATGTCCTGGCCGGAGTGACCAAGCTGGCGCGCAAGGCAGATATCACCTGTGCCACTATTCACGCGAAGGACCAGTATCCGGCCGATGGGATTCTCGACACGGCGAAAAAGAACAATTGCGACCTGATCGTCATGGCTTCGCATGGCAGGCGCGGCCTGGGAAGGCTGATCCTTGGCAGCGAAGCGGTCAACGTCCTCACCCACAGCAGCATTCCAGTGCTCATCTGCCGGTAACCGGCGGGTGGATCCCTCCATGTACAAGCATCTGCTGATTGCGACCGACGGCGCCCCGGCAAGTGACGGAGCGGTCGCCCATGGGCTGGCGCTGGCCAAGAGAACGGCGGCACCGGTGAGCTGACCTTCGCGCAGGTCCTGCAGGGCGCTGTTGGCGCCAGACAGAGGATAGGCACGAATCGGCGCCGCGGCACGTGCCGCCGACCAGTCCTCGCACCATGCGCGGCGAAGCGACCGGGAGTTGTCAGCGCTATCCATGCCGCGCTTTACCTTCGAACCCCGCGAATCAACGACCTGCTGTCCTACATCTCCGGCCTTACGCCCGGCCAGCCGGCACGCAAAAAACCCTAGCAAGCGCTGATCCGACCAGCTCTCGTAGCATCGCTAGGCTTGTTTGGCAGCGCAGCCTTGATTTGCGTCAAAGCCGCCTAACCATCTCTCAAGCATGCTTTACCGGGTCGATGCCCCGCCAGCAGCGGTCGGCGGCGTTCGGCTCTCGACCCTTTGAAGCTTAGACCCGTATCCAAATAGTGAGATCGCCATGAAAGCACACGAGATCATGACGCGCGACGTCATCACCGTCCGCCCGCAGACTCCGGTGCAGGACATTGCCGCCCTGATGGTGGAGAAGCACATCAGCGGCGTTCCGGTCCTGACGGACGATGGCAACCTCATTGGCATCGTCAGCGAAAGCGATCTCCTGCACCGGACGGAAGTGGGAACGGAACGCACGCGAAAGTGGTGGTTCCGGGTCTTCGGCGACTCCAGGCAATTGGCGCAGGAGTTCGCCAAAGCGCATGGCCGTGAGGCACATGAAGTCATGTCACGCAGGGTCGTATCGGTGGGCAAGGATACGGAACTCAGGGACGTTGCCGACATTCTCGACAATCACCGAATCAAGCGCGTTCCCGTCCTCGAAGGGCATCGCCTCGCCGGACTTATCACCCGCGGCGACCTGGTCCGCGCGTTGAGTCAAGCACAGATTACCAAGGCGGCCACCAAGGTCGACAATGCGGCCTTGCAGAAGGCGCTGCATGACCGAATTCGCGCCACATCCTGGATCGACCCCGGCTACTTCAGTCTCACCGTGAACGACGGGGTCGTCCGGCTATGGGGCTTCGTCGAAACGCAAGAGCAACGCAGCGGCCTTCGCGCGCTGATCGAGGAGACTGACGGCGTGACGCGGGTGGAAGATAACCTGAGCGTGGGGATTCCGTTTCGGGGGGCCGTCTAGCGCTCCGGGCCATCCACAAGCCAGCAGGTGAGCGCGCCCGCCATCCGTGTCGCGGCCTCGCCTTGGCATCGACCGGTGAGAGCGCCGGACGGATCCGAGCACAGGCGCGACGGTCTCGCACCAACAAGAGGCACAAAATGGGTTCTTACACACGTACGAGGTTGCCCATACAGATAGTTAGCTCCTTGTCAGCGACGGGCCTCCTGCTAGCTCAGTCACTGGCGCAGACCAAGCCCGACCCGAAAATCGGACAGGACCTAGCCCTCAGGCTATGCGCGGGCTGTCACAACACCGATACGGAAGCAAGAACCACGACAATCTTTAAGGACGTCCCGACCTTTACGGCGATCGCCCATCGGCCAGGTCAGTCCGCAGAGGCCATTGCCGGCGCGATCGTATTTCCTCACCCACCAATGCCACATACGCAACTAACTCGAACAGAAATATCAAACCTGTCTGTTTACATCATGTCGCTCAAAAGACCATGACGCACGTTCCGGCAAGCATGCTGATCGCGAACGTCTTGGGGCCCGGCTGCGTCTCGCCAACTGGCGCGGTGTGGAGGCGGGCGAGATGCCCCTTCCGAGTCACGGCTGCGCTCGCGCGCCTGCTCAATGTGCCGGCGATCCAGCGGCGGGGCTGACGACAGCCGCGCCATCTCGGCCGCGGCCAAGGCGTCTGAAGCCGGCAAAGCTTCCAACTGGGGGCTACGCGGCAATGTGCACGGCCCCTTCGCTCTGCCGAGCCTTGTGCGCATCGGCTTTGTGATTGCGCTTGGCGGCACAAGGCGTTGTGCCGTCACCGCCAGGTTCGCCCGGGGTGCATGTCGGCGGCACGCCATCCTCGTTCCGCGCGATTCGCGGTAGATGGCTGATAAGCTCCCTCGCGAAGATGGACGCAAAGAAAATAACCAAAAGCGCATAGAACGTGAGGAAGGCGAAAGCCGGGACCGCGAGGCGCGACATGCGGTGAAAGAACTCCTCGAACAGTAGCCCGGCATCAACCAGGAAGATCGCGACGTTCCGGCTGACGCCGAGCACAATCAGACCGATCACCAGCATCGAGAGAAGGAAGACGAGATTGGTGTTGACCCAGGCTTCGGCGAACCAGGTCAGTACGAACACTGCCGCGCCGACGAGAGAGACGGGAATCAGCCATACAAGGGCACCGTACAATGCCTGGCCGCCGCGAATATCCGGATGATCAATGACGGCGCGAATGTCGGTGCGGCGAATCCAGCAGCCCATGAGAAAGAAAAGAATGGGCAGGCAGAAGCCTACGCCTGCCGCAGTGGGACCGATCTGACCGAAGAGCTCCTCAAGGAAAAAGGCAAAGATCGACGCGTAGACGGCAACCAGGTTCATAAAAGTCAGGGAGAAGAAAGACCGCTCCGGAAAGAGCCAACGGATGAGCGCCGTGGCGACGCCGGCAGACACAACGATGGCGAGGAGGAGGGTATTGGCTTTGTCGGCGACGGCGATTGCCACCAATGTAACAAGGATGAGGGAAACGCCAAACAGGAGCGCTTCTCGTCCTGCGAGCTTGCGTTGCTGCCGCCTTGTCATGCCTTTGCTCCCCCGCTATCGTCTCTCAGTTTGCGGGCGCCGACCACTTCCGCGTGGGGACTGTTACGCGGCGCATCAGCTTCTCCGAAGCAATCCACTTCTCGATAGTGACCATCAGCACGGTTGGTTACGGCGACATTGTGCCGGCGAGCAACCTCCCCCGCGTCCTCGCCTCAACGGAGGTGGTGTGCGGCGTGATGTTGCTGCTGTTTGGAGTGTCGGAGCTGCTCGAGTACACCCGCGAGCACCGCCTGGCACCGGGACGGAAAAGCCAACGACCCGCCAGAGCGTCCATCAAGATGCTGCGGCACACCTACCGTGCCGCCCTGCCACTACACTCGAGTCTGGACATACAGCATGGAACCCAGCGGTGCAGGCCTTCTAGAGACGCTCCAACGGCACCTCCGATTTTGGTACGAAGCGGAGCAGCCCGCGGCCCATCGGTTTGGCTACGGCCTGCTTTTTCTTTGATGTTGCAACCATCCTGTTCATTGTTCTGTCGTCGTTTACCGAACGGATCCGGCTGATTGAAGCGATGGACATCCTGTTCGGGATCGCCATTCTGGCAGCGCGCGCGCTGATCATCAGCTCCACGCTCCTCCGCGACCTCCTGCAGCCCGCGACGCTCCGCATCTTGATCAGCTGGGCGGTGCGACATTCGGTCCAGCCCCCGGCTGTCCTGCCCGCGCGGCCAATTCGCCGCAGCTCAGTCTTGATCCAGGTCAATCCTGGCTGATGTGGCTCACTCCAGCATGGCGGAGAAGCCAGGAGGCATTGCCGTGACCGACTTCTGCTACAGCAGGCCGATGATGCAGCGGGTTCTGCAGCAGGCAGAAACCATGGACCAGATGATGCAATGCGTCGGGGTCGAACCGGTGCGAGCTGCACGCATCGACAGGGGAATGGCCTGGTACGAGGCGCGCTCCCGCTGCATCGCCTGCATACATGATCACCACTGCCGTGACTGGATAGCGGCGCAGCAAAGCACGCTACAGCCTGTGCCACCGGGCTTTTGCCACAACGCTGAATTCTTCCGCCAGGCCAAACAGCCGATCAATCCAGAGCAAATGGAGGAACGTCATGAACCAACACTTGCGGACATGGGTGCAGCATTGGCAACGCGTCATGGGCAATCGCCGGACGTTGAGAGAGCTTGACGACTTCTCGTCCGCCGAACGCCGTCATCTGGCCGAGGACGTGGGCCTGAGCGGAACCGATTTGCGACGGTTCAATTGCACCCACGACGGACCGACCAAGTTGATGCCGGCCCGGCTGCGTGAACTCGGTATCGATCCCGCGTTCGTCAAGTATGCGCGGACCGCGACCTACCGCGACCTCGAGCGGGTCTGCGCAACATGCAAGTCCTCGCGGCAATGTGCAAGGGACCTAACCAAGGGCGATGCCCAGACGGGAATGAACAGCTACTGCCTGAACGGGCCGACCATCGATTCCCTCATCGTCGACTGGCCGGTTCGGGCCAAAGCCTCCTGAACCCGCGTTCAGCTGGTATCTTTCAGCGTCGCCCTTTGCCCTGCGGCGGTACTGCGTCTGAGCGGAAGCCGACGCGCATGTAGGCGATAATTTTCCAGATATCTTCACGCGACAGGATGGTTTTGAAGGCCGGCATCTCCGTATCGAATTGTTTGCCGCCCTCGGAGATCGACCAGAGAAGATACTCGTCGACGGAGATCGGTCGCTGAATCATGAAGGCCAGAAGAGCGGGTGACGGCAGCAGGGAGCGGGGAGCATCACCATCGCCCATGCCCTGCTTGCCGTGACACGACGAACATCTCTGCTCGTAAAGTTTCGCCCCCGCTTCGAGCGTCTGCTTGTCATTGCCGACCGTGGATTTGGCGCCTTGATATTCCGGCTGCACTCCATACTGCATATAGGTGTGATGACGCAGCAGCCGCGCTCTCATCCCTGGCGGCATGGTTCCCGGCCCCCACAATTCACGTTGCATCCATAGAGGTTGCCAGAAATCGACCGGCGGTTCCTTTGGCGATGGCGACTGTGCGATCGCAACGGCCGCGGCCGCCAGGACAAGGATCGCGGCCAGCGTCGCGGTGGGTGCGTTTCTCATGCGCTCTCTTGGGTGGTCATCCTGGTTCGTTACAGCGGAAACTGATCGGGGCTGATCCCGCAGGTTTCGAGAAATCGCCTGATTTGCGCGACTTCATCCGTGGGCAGGCTGTGCTGGGCATGGCTGAATGCCGCGGCATGTCCGCGGAGCTTTACGCCAACTCGTCGGCCAGACCTGTTGTCGATCTCGGCGCCAAGCGCTTCCAGGACGTGTGTCACGTCCTTAAAGCTGATATTGGCGCTCACGGGATGGGTGAAGATCGCATGCAGGACCTTGCGATGTTGGTGATTCATTCAAACCCTCTCAAAACGTCAGCGCCGTCACGCCGCTCTACAGCTGGCATCGCCCTCATTTGCGGTTCCGCAGGCTGAGGATGTAGGCGATGAGGTCATCCATGTCGCTTGGATCGATCACAAGATTGGGCATGGTCGGATGCGTCGTGCGCGACCAAACCGTCAGGGCCGTGACCGACATGCCGGGGGTGGCGGCGATTGTCTGAAACGGTGTCGCCTTCCGGTGCGGCGACGGCGCAGCATTCTTCAAAACGTTGTGACACGACGCGCAATGGCGTTGAGCGTAGGCGAGACCCTTACGGGCATTGCCGCTGTCGGACGCATCAGCGACCGAGACGCGTTTTGCGGCAGAGGACAGATTATTGATGTAGGCGACAATGGCATCGATATCGGGTCCGGCCAGCGCGAATTTAGGCATCTCGTCGTGCGGTGCGGCGATCCCGCGTGACAGCGGCTCGCGCAATGCTAGATTCGGATGGCGTGCGTGCAATGTCCGAAACTCTGGCGCCTTTTTGTTAGGACTTGCACCCGTAGTCCCCACGGCATGGCATCCGGCGCAGTTCTTCTCAACGATTTGCTTGCCGTGCTCGACACGGCGACGCGTTTCAGCGAGCTGCGCATCGGGAACGCCGAGCCGCCGCAGTCCGTCCCTGGCCCCGATCAACGACGGGTCGAGCAAAAGCGCAGCTCGGAAGTCCGCGATGGCGTCGTCTTTGCGGCCCTGGCTTTCGTACACGTAGCCGCGGTTGTTGTAGGCAAGCGGATAGATGGGGTTGAGCGCAAGGGCAGCGCTGTAATCTTCAATGGCGCGCTGGAGATTGCCCGAGCGGCGAAAGGCCAGCCCGCGCCGGTTGAGCGTGCTCGGGCTATTCGGATTGAGGCGCAGCGCTTCCGTGAAGTCCGCGATGGCGGCGGTTGAGTCGCCTCGGACGAAATGCGCGTGGCCCCGTGCCGTGTGATAGGAAGCGTTTCCGGGAGCGAGGCGCAGTGCTTCGCTGTAGTCTGCAATCGCACCGTCGACATCCTGGACGCCAAGCTTCGCCCGGCTGCGCCCGGCATATCCGCCAGCATCGCCGGGTTGAAGCCGGATGGCCTCGGTGAAATCGGCGACTGCTTGGGTACCCGCCCCGGCATCGGCGCGGGCGTTGCCGCGGTTCCTGTAAGCCAGCGCCTTCTGGTCGGGGCTGTAGGCTGGTCCCGCAATGACGTCCGAGCAGGCGCGCAACCGCGCCTGAGCGTCGCGGCTCTGGCTGCAATCGGAAACTGCGTCGGCCCGGGCTGCGGTCGCGGAGATCGTGCACGCGAAGGCAAGCGCCAAGAGTCTTGTCATTGTGGCCCCACCGGATGTTTTTTCGCCGCAGGCCCTATCCCCGCGCCGGTTCCTATCCAAGGACGATCTTGCGCGGCTTGGCCTGTTCGGCCTTCGGCAGGGTGACTGTGAGGACTCCATCACTTAATTCGGCGGTGATCTTGTGCTGATCGATCCGGTTCGACAGCGAGAAGCTGCGGCGGTAGTGGCCGATGGGATATTCCGTGTAGATCGGCCTCAAGCCCTGGTAGCGCGCGAAGTCGATCGTGCCGCGGATGTCGAGAACATCGTCCTCGATGTTGATTTCGACGTGGTCCTGCTCCACACCAGGCATCTCAAGCACGACCTCAAGCGCGTCATCCGTCTCGAAAATGTCTGCGCTCGGGATGAACGAACGGGCCGGCACAGTGCCTTCCTGTTTCTGCGGGACCTCACGCTTTTCCTGGACTGGGATTTCGTCCATGGGTGCCTCCTCCGTGGCGGCGCTAGCCGACTTTGATGGTCCGGGGCTTGTCGCTCTCGGCCCTGGGGATGAACAGCGCCAGCATGCCGTTCTGGTACTCCGCCTTGAGGCGGTCCGCGTCGACTTGGACAGGCAGCGCGATCGTCCGGTCGAAGACGCCCGATATCCGCTCCCGGCGATGGATGCTGGCTGGCCCCTTGGGCTGCACCGTTTTTCGCCCGGAAATCCGGATGGCCTTGTCCTGGACTTGGATCTCGATGTCCGTCTTGCTGACCCCCGGCAGCTCGGCGATGGCGACAAAGTCCTCGCCCTGCTGGAAGATGTTGATTGGGGGGAAACTGCCGGTGCCCGCCGTTGATCCGCGCAGCCAATCGCTATCGAAACTCCGTTCGAGCGCGCGCTGCAGGGTCATCAAGGCATGAAGGTGGTCGGCGTTCGTGACCATGCTCGATCTCCGCTGTAGCCGGAGCGCCATACTGGGCGCGCCAGAGCCGCCAATCGTCATTATCGCCCGCGGCGCGCGCTCCAGCTTTGATCCAGATCAATGTGAACGCGTCCGCCGGGTACATACTGCAAGGGGCCGACAGGATTTCTCATGCGAGTATCTGGTCCCGCGAGACTGCACGATTGCAGCGCGCAGCTCATCATTGCCGCGTTCGACACGTGGCAGGATCTGCGTTCTGCCCTTGAGCTGTTTCGTGCCGAAAAGGGCTGTTGCTTTCGGGCC
>Ga0075418_10006882_pt1 | contig 12816 bp, 13 predicted proteins | sample SoiMetdeltSBSDD2_FD_81776 | JGI IMG/M metagenome (GOLD analysis project Ga0075418, IMG submission 81776) | Bulk soil microbial communities from a Populus tree surrounding site in Tennessee, USA - Soil MetaG P. deltoides SBSDD2 | ecosystem: Environmental > Terrestrial > Soil > Tree plantation...
CATTGTTATTGGCGGTATCGACGATCTGGCTAAGATCATTGATTAGATAGAGAGTTTCTCCGGTATTGTCCAGCAAGCCGCTAAAGTAGGTAAAAGCCACCACATTTCCCCCGGTGGACACATTTGTAACATTGGGACTGCCGCGTTCCAACAGGATGTAACCTGTAGCCGGAATTGTTAAGCCTGATAAACTGATGATCGGATCCCCATCAGCCGCTTCCAGCCTCCAGTTTGTGAGATCGATGGCGGCACTCGTTGCATTATATAGCTCGACCCACTCATCCCCGGGAAACGCCTGGGTTCCGGACCAGGCAACCTCATTAATTACCACATCAATCGCAGGGGGCGGAGGCGGAGGTGCGTAAATCGAGTTCTGTTGTTTCGGCGTCCCTTGAACGGGGTTTCCTCCAGCATCCGTGCCATTTATTGTTGTCCCATCATTTGAGCCCCAATTTGAATCGGCATCAACACTAACACTTATCCGCTCCATGGTGGCAAAAGATGCTGCAGCTCCCCCGGGCCATCCACCACCATTCGAATTAGCGCTATCAATCAAGTTATTGGCAGCATCGCGTAACTGAAGAGTTTCCCCCGCGTTCCCTAAGGCACCTGTGTAAATCAAATCTGCCGGGATATCACTTATTGCCGTATCCGCGGTACGTTCGAGGAGGAAATATGCCCCAGCGGAAATTGTTCCAGATAATGCAATATTGGGGGTACCGTCTGTAGCGGTAAGAGTCCAGCCACTCAGGTCAATATCTGCGGAGGTCGAATTATATAACTCGATCCACTCAGCATTTGCGTTTGCTTGTGTTCCAGCCCAGGCGATTTCATTGACCACAACATCGAGAGCGTTCGCCATCATCGGCGCCGCGTTCACCGGCGCTTGTACAGCACCGACTAACCCAGTCAGCAGGCAAGCGAGCACGAACAGAAGAGAGCACGCACGCAGGAAAGAATTTTGCCGTTGCATCGAAAAACTCAAGGGTTCATCACGTCAGGGAAAACAGGTCCCAGCTGGGGCCGAAGCAGGAGACACCAAAACGAGACCCTGAACCCATCTATTATATACCTCCCTATGTGGCAGGCGCACCGATAAAATCGTTAGTTAGCGCGGCTCCACAACAAACTTGATGGCAGTGCGGACTTTATCATCAATGGTCACATCTGCAAATTCAGGTACGCAAACCACCGTGATACTGTCATTCTTCAAATAACCGATCGCCAGTACCAGCGCTTTCACAGCCTGATTTACTGCTCCAGCACCAATCGCTTGGACTTCCGCTCGTTTATGTTCACGGACGACACCCGCTATGGCCCCGGCAACAGCAGAGGTACGGGAGTTGGCAGAAACTTTAATCATCTCCATAGTGAGCCTCCCAACAGTGTAAAAAGGGGCGGTTGTGTTAAAAAGATTGTACAAGATTTACCTATTCAATTCAAGCATCTATTATTTAAAACTCATGATTCAGTAATAGTAGTAGGGCGTGTGGATACTGTGTATAGAGTAGTAAGAACACCATATCTGGCCCGCGTAGAACATCCGCTCCCTGCATGTTGGGCTGGTTTCTGCGTCCAATGGGCGACCATTTGTGGACAGATCCTGCAGATCTTTTCCACAAATCATCAACAGAGGATGTGGGTAGAATCGACTTTCTATATCTCGGTAAGCTCTGATAGCACCCCCCAAATATGGGGGGTGCGCAGACGGGCGAAAATTGCAAAACATAGGGGGTTTTCCACAGTGGCCGCCACTTATCCACAGATAACCATGAGTTATCCACAGCGACCTTGTTCAGACAATCTTTCCTGTAAGGATTAGTCCCCCAAATATAGTCGCCTTAGTAATCTAAATCTGGGGGTAATCCAGGCCAATTGGCTCCAGTATACCCAGACATGAGACGGTTTATCCCCATACCAGTCAGGGAATGTCGCTTCTGCGGCGACCTACTCGTGGAGATTCCCTATCCGAAAGGGCCATCACAACTATCATACATTCGTCGGCTGGCATAGTCGAGCACAATATCTTCAGCAGGAATACCCATCGCTACAGCAGATCGGCGCAAGATTTCTGGGTTGTGGTATTTCGCCGGTTTATCAACGCTCATCAAAAGTTTTTGCACCTTGCCATCAACATACAGGTCCATATTGGTTTTTGCAGCGGCTTTCGCAAAATTGAAGCCGGGTCAGGCAGCGATGGCTCGATCGTAAAAGGATGATTGCTATTTGGAGGCCAGTTTCTTCCTTCGGTGCCCCATTTTTCCTATTTATGAAGATTAATAGGCTCTTAACAACGATGTAAGCAAACTGGGCCTTGAATTCTTGAGAGAAACCGGTATACTATGGATAATTCTGGAGGTGGTCTTCAGATGAAATCAAATCTTATTATTCAGAAAGGAATTACCACCATGTTGTTCGCACTCAAAGAAAAAGGCCAGGGTCTCGTGGAATACGCGATCATTCTCGCTCTCATCGCTATCGTCGTGATCGCAGTGATGGGTATCCTGGGCAAGAAGGTTAACAACACCTTCAACAGCATCCAGAACTCCCTGCCTTCATAATCGGCGGAGAGTCCCAGAACGAAAAAGGCCTCGTCGCAAGACGAGGCCTTTTTCGTTCGATGAGGTACTCATCAATTTCGAAGGTAAACTCTTACGAAATTGAAAGTTTTTTTACGTTTGGGGATTGCATTATTAATAATAAATAAGTAAAATTACTGCATCGTTAGTAAGCTCCTTAACATTTTTATTTAGAAAGGATTGCAGTCATGTTATTTGTTCCCACCGAAAAAGGCCAGGGTCTGGTAGAGTACGCGATTATTCTTGCCTTCATCGCCATTGTCGTGATCGCAGTTGTGGGTGTGGTTGGTAAGAAAGTCAATAACACTTTCAACAGCATCTCAAACTCAATGCCGAGCTAGGTCAACCAAAAAGAGGCCTCATCAAAAATGAGGCCTCTTTTTGGTTTAATGGATACGTCCGCGGCCGGCTGCTTATATCAAAGCAACGAAAAAACAACTAACAAGGATGTAAACAAATATGCCTTGAAATCTTGAGAGAAACCGGTATACTATGAACAATTCTGGAGGTGGTCTTCAGATGAAATCAAATCTTATTATTCAGAAAGGAATTACTACCATGTTGTTCGCACTCAAAGAAAAAGGCCAGGGTCTCGTGGAATACGCGATTATTCTCGCTCTCATCGCTATCGTCGTGATCGCAGTGATGGGTATCCTGGGCAAGAAGGTTAACAACACCTTCAACAGCATTCAGAGCTCCCTGCCTTCATAATCGGCGGAGAGTCCCAGAACGAAAAAAGCCTCGTCGTGAGACGAGGTTTTTCTTTTCCATGACACCTTCTTCGATTATCACTTCACCAGGCTGAATAACTCCACCTGCGATGTACGAACGTATTCATGAAAGTCACCGAAGTATGCATCATTGATGGGCAACAACTCTTCGATGTCATAGGCAGCTTTGAAGGCGGCTTTGCCATCATCGGTTTGCAGGATGGCAGGAATGGTATTGGCAAATAGATCACGCATATTCGCTGGCATGTTTGTGGAAAATGCCAGAATAGCATATGGAATAATCTCAGGGATGCGCCAGACAACGATAACCTGTTCCATCAAATCGGGATATTGATCTTCCAGCGATGGGAATTTGCGCGCATCCACATAAGTGGCGCCGAAATCACAGATGCCGCCCGCGTAAATCGAACGGACGACAGTAGGATGTCCTTGCACAAACGCGGCAGGGCGGGTAACAACCTGGTTTTTGTTGAGATATCCCAAAGGAATGACATAACCGGACGGTGAAAACTCGTCGCTCCAGCAGGGCTTCTTATCGGCAAATTGGGCCAGCGCCTCAGCTGCCTCGGCAACATTCGTTTGAGTGGGCTCATTGAAATAAGATGTGAATCCACCCTTGCGGGAGGCGATGAATTGTGCACCGTAGGTTGTTTTTTCATCTTTTACGATGGCATAGGCGGCTGCGACCAGACCTTTTTGATAGGCAAGTTCATAGGAAAACGGATCGAGCAGAACAATGTGAGCATTCCCTTTTTCGAGCGCATCGACCAGGGCAGAATATGAATCTGGGACAACCGTTACCACCACATAGCCTGTCCGCTGCGTGAATTGGTCTGCCAGTACTTTGGCGGCATCGATTTGCGCCGGCGTGTTTGAGGCAGGTGCCAGGGCGAGGATCAAGGGATTTTCTGCCAGACCAAGTTCGGGGGTGGGAAGTGGCGGCAGGGGGGTATCGGTAGGCATAACCGAGGCAGGAGTCCCGGTGGGAGGTGTGACGGTTGCAATCGGAAGCGAGCAACTCATCAGGGCTGTAAGTATTAAAACGATCGATGCTAAGCTGCGGTTCATCTGTTGAGATTATAATACGCGCATGAAAAACAACCTGCTTTCCCTTTTGATATTAATCGTGATCGTGGCAGCAGCGTATCTGATCGTGCAAACTGTGCGTAATACTGCGCAGGCCGCGGCCCAGCCGTTTCAGACCTTGAACGAACAAAGCCAGGCCATGCAGACGCAGGTGGCGAATCTGCTTCATCCTACACCGACGATCATCCCCGATCCCGTGACCTATATCAACGAGATTCGGGCGCTGGCGCGGCTGGAGACGATCCAATATAGTATTGAAAAGGTGATCACAGGTGAAACAGGGGGAGGCACATTTCAGACCTTGTTTGGTGACAAGATCCTGTTCGTGGGGCATGGAACTGTCATCGCAGGGATCGATATGGAGAAACTTCAGCCGGAGGATATGCGCTATGAGAATGGTGTGCTCACTGTGAGATTGCCTCCCACTGAAATTTTGGTCGCCACGCTGGATAATGAAAAATCCTATGTGTACGACCGTCAGACGGGTGTTCTAACGAAACCGGACCCGAACCTTGAGACTCTGGTGCGCCAGCGGGCCGAGGAGGAAATCCTCAAGGCGGCCATTGAAGATGGAATCCTTGAGCAGGCCAAGATCAATGCCGAAGCGTATTTGTTCAAGTTTTTTTCAGCGTTGGGATTTCCGAATACGATCTTTGTGGATAACCCCGAATAACGTGGCGCGGATTGTCGAAGATGCCCGAAGGACGCAATCCGCCCTACGACCTTGCCGTCCACGATGCATGATCATATTTTTCTCTGACCAATTCCTCTGTCCTTCGGGATTCAGAATCAGACAACTCTCCCCTCTTTAGACTTAACCCTAACTGCGCTTCAAACGCGTGGACGAAGGCCTGCGCGGCCTCCCCCCAACTTGCCGCCCGGCCCAAAGCGGATTCGACCGTCGTCGCCCGATCCAATAAACGCTGCGATGCTTCTTCACGGGTTGATTCATCTTCAAATCTTAAGGCCTGGCAGATGCGGGTAAGATCTCCCGTGAGCGGAAGCGACCCGTGTTGCAGCACACCTTCTTTCTTTCGAGCCTGGGCTGAGCCGATCAGCTTTTTTCCGTTGACTGTGATTTCATAGGAGGAGGGCACTTCGAAACAGACCGGGTTTGAAAGAGGCATGCTTCCGGTCGAATTCACATGTTCTTGCATTTCAACAGGAATTTCCAGACGCTGGACGGCCAATAACAGTGCCTGTGCAAGACGGTTATAACTTTCGAGAATACTGCCCGCCACGCGCGGTTCATCAGCAGGTGCGATCACCGAGTAAGTGAGTTCATCGGTGTGGAGGATGGCGCGTCCGCCCGTGGCGCGGCGGACAACTTCCCAGCCGTATTGTCGTATGCGAGACGGGTCAACGTCTGCAAAGGGCTGGGCATGACCGAGCGAAAGGCAGGGTGGATCCCATGCGTAGAGACGCAGGGTCGGTAAGGCCTCATTGCGTCCGATGTGCTCAAGAATCGCTTCGTCCAGGGCCATATTCCAGGCGCCGTGTGTTGGAGGCGTGATGAGGAGTCTCCAAGTGGTCATTTGAAAAAATTAAACCTGAACCTGCTCAAACTGTTGGATGATTTTTTCTTCCAGGTCTTTCGGGATGTCTTCCAGGGGCGGCCTGACAGACCATCTTGGAAGTCCATGTAATCGATGGAGTAACGCTTTCAAGGTTGGCGGGAAGGGTGAATAATTCTCGAGGATGTGTCTTTGTTCGTTCACACGCTTTTGTGCCTCGGCAGTATCCTGCCCGGCGCGCAACCCATCCCAGATCTTGCGTAGATCGGGGGAGATCAAATTGGCTGGTGCAGTGATGCACCCAGCAGCGTTATTTTCCATGGCCATTTGCAGATAAGTATCTGTCCCGGTGAGCACAACCAGATCATGCCCAAACTTTTCGCCGAGGGTCCGCGCGAGATCGGCGTCATGCGATGAATCTTTGATGCCTGCGAATTGTGTTGGAAAGGCATCCTTCAGGCGCGCGATCAGTTCAACGGAGAAACCGATTCCCGCAACGCTGGGGAAGTGATAACCAAGAATGTATTTGTCAGCAGGCACAGCGTTCTCGATCAGCTCGCTGAACCAGGCAAAGAGGCCATTATCGGTCGCCTTGCGGAAGTAATAGGGCGGGACGACCAGCGCCGCGTCGAAATCGAGGTCAAAGGTCAGCCTGGTCAGGTCGATGGTTTCGGAGAGACTGGGCGTCCCTGTACCTACGATCAGACGGAAGTCCGGGTTTTGGTCGCGATATTCCCGGGCCACGCGCATTAATGCTTCGCGTTCAGAAGGTGAGAAAGAAGGTCCTTCGCCCGTAGTGCCGAACAGCACAGCGCCGTGACAGCCGCGGGCGCCGAGAAAGTTCAGCAAGTCCGGAACAGTTTCAAGATCCAGGTTTGAGGCGCTATCCAGCGGGGTGACGGCCGCGGCGTAGACTCCAGCGAGTGGATGTGTCGAGATCATTTTTTCTCCGTCTCCTTTCGTTTCGGTGCTTTTCTTTTGCGTAGTATGTTCACCCGTCCGGGTAATTTTCGAATAGACTGGGCTTGAGCGAAGATCCCTATTGTGTAAGCTCGATGATTTTGTAGGGAAAGATATTGATGATCCTGGTCGGTCCGCTGGTCGTTTCAGATGGAGCGAGGTTGCGGCGTTGAAAGTGCGTGTGCCCATGGAAGTGGTAGTGCGGTTTCGCCACGCGGATGAGCCAGTTAATGGCTTTGAGTCCCTGGTGCGAGATCGTATCCTCGTCGTGAATTCCAAAGGGCGGAGAATGCGTGATGAGGAGATCGAGGGCGCGTCGATAGAGCACTTTGTTCAGCATGAGGCGGGGATACATCTGGAAAGCCCGTAGGTAGGCTTCTGCCTGCGTGTATTGATTCGTCCCATTGGGCCGATATTGGATGGATCCGCCCAGGCCGGCGATCAGGAATTTTTTGTGGCGGACCAGCTTCAGGTCCAGGTTCGAGCCGCCCTGGGCGTAGCTCTTTGAATCATCGGGATTGTACCTGGGATCATGGTTGCCAGGCACATAAAAGAGGGGGACGTTCAAAAAGGTAACGAGGTTTTCGAGATAATTGTACGGCAGGTCGCCACAGCCGATCAGCAATTCAAGATCCTTAAAATGCCCACCTGTACAAAGGCTGTAAAGGCGTTCGACAACTTCGTCACTTACTGCCAGGATCTTCACAATGTCGTATTTTCACTCATAAAGATGTTCCGCGCAAGATGCACATAAGGCGCATAAAGTTAAGAAACATTGTACGAAACTGAAATGTTGGCTGGCTGTGGGCAGTTGTCAAACAATGAACAGCAAACTATAATCAATAAAGTTGGAGGATGTCTGGAAACTAGACTTTTTCCTGATTTATCGGATAATCAGGGCGGAGAGGGCAACTCGGCTCCCCGTCAACTTCAAGCCGGGGTGACACTGGCCAGTCGCTATGCGATTCAGGAAGTTGTCGGGTTGGGCGGAATGGGCTCTGTATATCGCGCCCGCGACATGCATTTTCCAAACGTGACAAAACTGGTGGCTGTGAAAGAGATGATCAACACAGCGCCAGACCCATTGGTGCGCGACACGATCGTTCAAAATTTCGAGCGCGAAGCCAACCTGCTGGCCACGCTTCATCATCCTGCGATTCCCCGTATTTACGATTATTTCAGTCTGGAGAGCCGTTCCTACCTTGTACTGGAGTTTATTCACGGCAAGGATATGGAAGCGATCATTAACGACACGAATGGGTTTCTGACCGAGGAACAGGTACTTACGTGGGCCGTCGAGCTGTGCGATGTGCTCGACTATTTGCACAAACACAAGCCGGACCCGATCATTTTCCGGGATATGAAGCCCTCGAATGTCATGATCAATTCGAGCGGGGATGTGATCCTGGTCGATTTTGGAATCGCCAAATCCTTTCAATCTGGTATTAAGGGGACCATGATCGGCACAGAGGGCTATTCGCCCCCTGAGCAGTATCGCGGCGAGGCCACACCAATGGCTGATATATATGCCTTGGGTGCTGCTATCCATCACGCATTGACGCGCCGTGACCCGCGTCTTGAACCGCCGTTTTCTTTTTCTGAACGCCCGCTGCGCCGCATCAACCCGTCTGTCTCTCCGGAATTGGAAGTGATCGTAAACCGGGCATTGGAATATGATCCATCGGCCCGCTTCAAGAGTGCGGCGGAAATGAAGGATGCGCTTCTGGCAGGCGCAAGGAAAACGGGCATGCTGGTGCGTATGGGGTCGCAGACGACGAGCCCCGTCAAGCCGAGTGGGATCAAGGCACTTTGGTCGTTCAAGACCGAGGATGAAATCCGCGGCACGCCAACCATCTTTCAGGGCTTGCTCCTGGTTGGTTCCTACGATAACAATCTATATGCCATCAATTCTGCGGATGGAAAATTCCAATGGAAATATCCCACCGATGGTGGCATCGTCTCGCGCCCGGCGGTTTTGGACGGAAATATTTACTTTGGTTCAGAGGATAAACGCCTGCATGTGGTTTCTGTCCGTTCCGGCAAGGTAGTTTGGACGTATTACACCAATGGCCCGATCCGTTCCTCACCGAGGATCGCGGAAGGTCATGTCTTCATTGGCTCAGACGATAATGATCTACATGCCGTGAACTTAAATACCGGCCGTTTGGCATGGCGCTTTGAAAGTGCGGATCCCATTCGCTCCACGCCTTTTGTCCAGAATGAACTTGTTTACGTTGGGTGCGAGTCGGGCGATTATTACGCCATTGATTTTCGCGGTTCGTTAAAATGGCGCTTTCATGCAAAGCGCGCCATCACATCGTCCACCATCGGCACACCTCAGGCGTTATATTTTGCATCTGTAGATAGCACCCTATACGCGCTCGATCCCCGGAACGGCTGGGTGATCTGGCGGTTCCGTTTGGGGAAACCCTCCATCAGTACGCCGTGTATCGCCGATGAATTCGTATTCGTCGGCGCGGCCGATGGTTTTATCTATGCAGTGGAGGCTAAAAGCTCAAAAGAGATCTGGCGGTTTCGAACTGAACACCAGGTAAATGGTTCGCCGGTTATTTATAAAGACTCGATTTATTGCGGTTCCGTGGATGGCAATCTGTACTGTCTTGAATACCGTACCGGTCGCCTGCGTTGGAAGTTTGGCACGGAAGGGGCAATCACGGGCACGCCCTTGGTGTATGATGATGTGGTATATATTGGCTCGACCGATCACCAAGTCTACGCATTGCTTGCATAAGGAGTTCTTGTGAATAAATTTCTTGCTTGGTTGTTTGGCCCCAAATCCAACCCCACAAAGACGCTGGATACAGCCAACACCGCCCCTCTGACAGAGCTGCAGTTGCAAGCCATCGTAGGCAATCAGAATCCACGTTTTGAGGTCCAACAGCTTGTTTCAGCGGCAAGTCAATCGGTTGGAAAACAACGAGAGTTGAATGAAGATAGTATTCTGACCATCACCACGACCATGGCGGGCAACTCGGGGAATCTACCTTTTGGGTTATACATTGTAGCGGATGGCATGGGTGGCCATCAGTTTGGAGAAGTGGCGAGTAATGCCGCCATTCGGACAGTGGCGGGGTATGTTCTGAGAAAGTTCCATTCCTATCTCTTTCAGATCAAGACCGATACCATGGACGAGTCGTTTCAGGAGATCATGCTCGGGGCGGTCAATGAAGCGCAGAAAGCCATCCAGCGTGAGGCGCCCGGCAGCGGAACAACGTTGACGGCTGCATTGGTCTTGGGCCAGCAAATCACAGTCGCGCATGTCGGTGACAGCCGCGCTTATTTTGTCTATCCTGACGGTCGTATTGAAACCATTACGCGCGATCATTCGCTGGTGAAACGCCTGGAAGAACTTGGGCATATCTCGGCGGAAGAGGCCGAAAATTATCCGCATCGCAATGTGTTATATCGTGCCCTGGGCCAGGGTGAGATTCTAGAGCCCGATATCTTTACGCTTGCTTTTCCTCAACCTGGCTCTTTGATGCTGTGCAGTGATGGGTTGTGGGGGGTGGTCTCTGAACAGGATATCCTGCGTGCGATCAATGAATCGCCCACCCTGCAGCGCGCCTGCCAAAACCTTACGACTGCGGCAAACATGGCGGGTGGCCCCGATAACATCAGTGTGGTGCTTGTGCAATTGATCGGATAGTTATGTCACCGGACCAACAGGATTATTATGCAATCCTAGGTATTTCGCGTGATGCGTCACAGGAGGATGTAAAGCGCGCTTATTTCAGGGCTGCCCAAAAACTGCATCCTGATAAAAATACGGCTGCCGGGGAAACTGAATTATTCATGGGAGTTCAGCAGGCCTATGAGGTGCTTTCCAACCCAAAGCGCCGAGCCATGTACGATGCTACACTTCTTCCACAGGAAAAAATCAAGCTTCCTTATGAATACAAATTTGCCTATAGCCGTCCAAACATGGTTCATTTGGAAGAATCGCAAATGTTGTACCTGATCATTGAGTTGGAATCACCCCCGGAGGCGCGAACGACCCTTGCACCACCGCTCAATGTGTGCCTGGTTTTGGATCGTTCCACATCCATGAAAGGTGAAAAGATGGATGTCGTGAAATCGACAGCCATACAGGTTCTTCGCAATTTGAGACCGCAGGATATTCTCAGCGTAGTCACATTTAGTGACCGTGCCGAAGTGATTATCCCGGCCGCCTATCATGAGGAGCGTTCGCGCCTGGAAGCTCGCATCCAAATGATCCAACCGTCGGGTGCGACCGAAATCTACCAGGGGCTGGAAGCCGGGGTCAAGGAAGTGATGCGCAGCATCGATTCCAAAAGAATCAACCACATCATTCTGCTGACGGATGGTCATACCTATGGCGATGAACAATTATGTCTGGCGCTGGCCTCCAAAGTGGCCGAACATGGAATCGGCATCAGCGCCATGGGAATTGGTCAGGAATGGAACGATATTTTTCTGGATGTGCTGGCCACGCGCACGGGAGGCAGCAGCGCTTTCATATCCCAGCCGCAGGAGATTAAACGGATTCTATTGGAAAAATTTAATGCCCTGGCGCAAACCTACGCCGATGATATCACCCTCGAGCTTAATCCGCTGGAGGGTATTGAGCTTTCTTACGCATTTCGTTTGCAACCTGATCCGGCGCCTATCGTAGTGGATGAGCGGCCTCTACGTCTTGGATCAATATTGCAGGACACTTCCACTCGTGTGATTTTTGAGTATATAATCCAGCCAAAAGCGGTACAATCGGACGTGCTAACCTTTGTGGATGGAGCACTTAATGTGGTAATTGCGGCACGTCCTCTACCCGTACCCCCCTTTCGGTTGCGGCTTCAACGCCCTGTCTCGGACGAGCCCGAAAAGGATCCTCCTCCACCCGAGGTTGTTCAGGCCCTTTCCCGTTTGATGCTCTTCCGCATGCAGGATCGTGCCCGAAAGGAAATCGAAAAAGGTAACATTGATGTTGCCACCCGTCAGCTTCAATCCCTGGCCGCGAATTTGTTGTCGCAGGGCGAACGCAGCCTGGCACAAACCATTATGTTGGAAGTGGATCATCTGCAAAAGAAGAATACTCTCTCTCCCGAGGGAGGCAAGAAAATCAATTATGGGACGCGCGCCCTAATCCTTGCGTCGTCAAAAAAGAAGGAGATTATTTCATGATCATCTGCTCAAACTGTCAGCATGCCAATGTTTCAGGTACATTGTTCTGCGTTGAGTGTGGAGCACAGCTGGATGGTGTTGAAACCCTGACCACCCAGGCGATTACCCAGGACCAGATCAGTGAGGAATTGAAAAAGAAACAACGGCCCGAGCCGCCATCCTCGCCGATCAATAGCTGGATCTCCCTGCATCTGATGGACAGCGGCAAGATCCTACCGTTGGCCTCCCGGAACGAGTTTACGCTTGGTCGTTTGAGCGAGGGCCAACCCATTATGCCCGATATTGACCTGACGCCCTATCAGGCCTATGCATCAGGTGTTTCGCGCTTGCATGTGGTGATCAAGCGTGAGTCAAGCCGGGTGGTCATCATGGATCTCGGATCATCCAATGGTACCTACCTCAATGGTCGCCGTCTGAATCCGCATGTGGAAGAAAGCTTGAATCATGGAGATGTTGTTGCTTTAGGAAAGCTCAAGATCCAGGTTCTACTTCGCAACATCTGAAAGGCAGACGTGTATGGCGCTCTCAGTCATTCTGCATATTTCTGGTGAACCCTCTATCGTTGGTGAGATCGATGAACTCCCCAAACTCAACGATACGCTCATCATTGTCAGCAATCCGCGCCTGCGGGATGGCAAGGATATTCACTACCTTGAGCATAATGTAGTCAAAGTGATCTGGCCCATGAACCAGGTGGCCTTGATTGAAATTCTCGAAAGTGAAGAGGAAGAGAATCTGATCGGCTTTGTGAGGGAATAAGATGCCTGAAGAATTTGACCGCCGGCG
>Ga0075418_10006883_pt1 | contig 12816 bp, 14 predicted proteins | sample SoiMetdeltSBSDD2_FD_81776 | JGI IMG/M metagenome (GOLD analysis project Ga0075418, IMG submission 81776) | Bulk soil microbial communities from a Populus tree surrounding site in Tennessee, USA - Soil MetaG P. deltoides SBSDD2 | ecosystem: Environmental > Terrestrial > Soil > Tree plantation...
CATTCGACGGTCGGATGGATGGCGGTGCACTGCTCGTTGATGACGGTCTGGATGCGGCTGTTCAGCTCCTCGACGCTCCGCTGAACCGCCATCGAGAACAGCGGCAGCACCTCCTGGAGCCTGGGGAGGTGGGTCGCGTTCAGATCCCCGGCCCGAGGCGACACCAGCTCCAGAGTGCCGATCACCTTCTCCTGGTAGTGGAGCGGGGCGCAGATGAAGTTCCGCACGCCGCTCTGGATCAGCTCCTCCTCGACCCGCGTCCGGTCCGGGTAGGTCATCAGGTCGTCGATGATGAGCGGGCTATTCTGCCGCACCGCCCGCTCGTAGACCGACCCGGCGAACTCGGCCGTCGTATGGTGCGCGGAATCGCCGAAGATGCACGCTTGCTCGTGGCTCGAGGCGTCATTGAGGATGAGCACCCGGTCGCCCTCCACCGCCGCCAGGCCGAGCCGCAGATCGGGCCGTCGGAAGAACGTCCGGAGCTTCGCCTGAAGCCCCTGGAAGTGGGAGTGGGACACGATCGAGTCCTTGTCGATCAGGTCGCGCTTGAGAGAGGACAGGACCTCCTGGTCGGTGACGTCCACCGCCTTCACGATCATGAAGCCGCGCAGCACGAAGCGCTCCGGGGGCAGAAGCTCGCGGAGATAGTCGCCGTCGACGACGCCGGTCTGCAGGCGCTGCCGCGTCGCATCCGTCAGCGGCGGCTTGGGACCGCTGAGCGCGACCTGCACGAAGCGCCAGTCGAACTGCAGCCGGAAGTGCTGATCCAGCCGGGTGGCCGGATCAACGGCGGTGAAGATCACGGGAACGTCGGCCCCCAGATCGATGCCGTATACGCGCTCGAGGATCAGTTCGTAGGCGAGCAAGAGCCGCGCAGCGGCCAGCGTTCCGACGCTCTGCGCCTGCAGAAAGCTCGCCCGGCCCTGGAGTGAGCCGTCCGCGCTCATGAGCGCGCGCCGGAAGGGAGGCGTCGCGTAGAACGCCCGCAGCTGGAACGGGAACAGCGCCGCGCCGTACTCCTGCTCCCAGAAGGCGGGCGGGAACATCGCGGTCATCATCAGATCAACGAACGCGCGGTGCTTCTCGACGACCGACAGGTCCTCGATCAACCCGGCCAGCTCGGGCGCCTCACGCGCCTTTTCGCGAACGATGCCCGGTATCGGTCCCCGGCCGAACTCGTGGTAGGCGGAGAGCTGGGTCCAGAAGGTGATCAGCGGCGCGAGGCTGAGCTCGCACCTGAACGGGAACGCCGCCGGATCCATGGCGGTCGTCCGCGGAGCGGTGGCCGAACCTGACGTCTGGCTACCCGCCGTCGTCACGTAGGGATTTTACCAACCTCGTCCATCGGGCGCCGGTCGCGAGTACGACTCCCGGAGCCCGACGTTCAGCATCCAGCTCTTGAGTTCCGGCGTCACGGACGAAAACCGAATCTTCATCTGCGTCGGTGGTCCCGCGACTGACTCCACGGCCTTGCCGTAGATCTCACCTGGCGGATTGCCGAGCGGCGTGGCGCCGACAGTAATCTGCAGATTGCTCAAGACCACAGGCGTCGGCTCCGACTCCATCACTCCGGCAAGCTCGCACAGCGCGGTGAGTTGTCCCTGGTGCACTGTGCGTCCGACGAATTTCTCCTCCAGCACCGTGAATCGGATCTGCAGCGGTGTCGGCAGCCGGCGTAAAGGCAACGTCCGCGGAGGCAGCGCCAGCGCAAAGGGCGCGCCGATCGCCCCGATCTCGTACAACGGAAGACTACCCGACACGCCCTTCGGTTCGACCACGTACTCTCCGTCGATCCGCAGCCACGACTTCACCGTCCGACGCGTGTCTTCGGAAATGAGAAGCTGACCGCCGGTGGTGAAGGATTGGATGCGCCCCACGAGGTTGACGTTCGCTCCGACTGCCGCGTATTTCGTGCGCCGCAGCGAACCGATGTTCCCGACAATGACGCGCCCCGTGTGCACTCCGATCCCCATCTCGACCTCTGCGCCTCCGTTGGCGACGAGACGCCGATTGACCTCGGTCATCGCGAGTTGCATGGCAAGTCCACACGCGACGGCCTTGTCGGCGTGATCCTCGCAGGCCATCGGCGCGCCAAAAATCACGAGGATGCCGTCGCCGATGATCTCGTCGATCGTGCCGTGGTGCCGTCCAATGACATCCACCATCGTCTCGAGGTACAGATTGAGAACGTCGATGACCTCGTGGGGATCGAGGCGCGCCGTCATGGCCGTGAAGCCGCGGAGGTCGGACAAGAGAATGCTGACCTCACGCTCCTCGCCTCCGAGATCGAGACCCTCGGGCGCACGCAGCAGGCTCTCGGCCACTTCCTCGGATACATAACGGCCGAAGGCATGCCGCACCAGCTCGTGGGCGCGGGCCAGCTCCACATTCTTGTCTCGTAGCGCAACGGTCGCCAGCTGCACCTCGGCGTTGATCACGCGGTTTCGCTCGATCAGACTGGCAATGAACGACGCCAGCAGCACGGTCGCCGTGGCGCCGCCGACCAGCGTCACCGCCGCGAGCATATAGTCGGGGCCGTTCGCGTATTCCCTCGTCACGCCCCAGACGATCTCCAGATCGGCGCCTGCCGTCGACGCCCGGGTCGCCAGCTCCTCTACCAGCGGCCGATCGGCGTGGGCGGCGATGATCGGCCGGATCTCCGGCGCGTCCGTGAACTTGCCCTTCAACGTCAGATGAAAGCCCTTTGGCATAGGCGTCCCGCGCAGAGCGCTCTCCAACGTCTCGTACTCGAGCGCCCCGACGAGCAGCGTCGGTGTCGTCACGTTGCTGACAGCGATCAACACCGGCGAGATGAGTGTGCCACCTCCCGAGGGCACAGGCGGGCCGAGCACGAACTGATTGCGGCGCGCCAGCGCCATCGCGACGACCGGCTGGAGCTCGACGAAGCCGTGCGCCGCATCGTGCTCGAGGAACTCAAAATTTCCTGACGAGATGGTGAGCACCCATCCACCCTTGGCATCCCGCTGGAGCATCGCCACCGCGCCGAGAAGAACGGCCGTCGCCCGTGACTCCATGCCATCGAAGGCATTCAGGAACGCCGCCGCGTCTGTCACGCGAGCGGTCTCCACCAGTGCGGCCAGGCCCGAAAGCGGCGCGTAGCTGTCGTCGATCCAGCCCAGCAGCATGGTGGATAGCCGCTGGGCCTCGGATTCCGATCGCGCGATCCACTGCCGCTCGGCACTCCGGTACAGCGTGAAGCTGAGCGACAGCGACGCGATGACACCGACGACGATGACGAGGCCGAGGACCCACGGGTAGCGTGTTCCGCGCCGCTCGAGGGCCACATCGCGCTGGGCAGGGGCGGACGCCATATCCGTCAGTTCGTCGTGCTGAAGATGCGGCGGAAGCCGGGTGGTGCGAGGCTGGACTCGACGTCGAATCGGGCAACACTGCTGCGATCGACCAGCAACACGGGCGCGCTGAGGTGCCTGGGGTAGTCCTTCTTCTCCAGGATGCGCACCACGACATCCACGGCCAGCTTTGTCTGGAGACCCGGCTGATCGGTCGGCGCGGCCACGATCGCGCGGCGCCGAATGCCGCGATGGACACCGGAGCCGAAGTAATAGGCGATCACCTTGATCCGTTCCGCGAGCCTGCGCTCGCGCAACACCCGCACGGCAGCCTCCGCGGTGACGGCCGTGCCGACGATGTAATCGATGTCCTTATGCTGGTCGAGGATCGCATTGACCAGCCTGGTCTGTTCATCGACACCCGTGTCGCCGAACTGCGTCTCGACGATCGTAATGTTCGTCCCTTTTACCGCATCACGGAAACCCTGATCACCAACCGACACCCACCCTGCGCCTTTCGGCCCGGGGAACCAGGCGACGCGGACCGGCTTGTCGATGCGGCTCGTCACTGTCTTGAGGTAGTTGCCGGCGGCGAGTCCCATGTCGTAGAAGTCCGCGCCCACGCGCGCCGCGACCGCTGGGGAGCTCACGCCGTTGATGAGGTCGACGACGGGGATGCTCCGCTCCGCGTAGCCGGCGATGAGATCGTTCAGGCCGTTCGCGGAGATGGCGCCAAGAATCACCGCCTGAGCGCCGTTACTGACACATTCGGCGATCTGTCGCCTCTGCGTCGGCAGATACTCGTAGCCGCCGGCCTCGAAGACGTCGAGCCGCACGCCGAGACGCGTCGCCTCTCGGATCAGGGCGAAGTTCACCGCCATCCAGTAATCGTCTTTCAGGTGCGGGATGGACGCGCACACGCGCCACGGCTTGGTTGCGTGTGCCAACGGCAGGTAATCCCTGCGTACGCGCTGCCGCTCTGAATTGAACGGCGGCGCCCACACGTCGACCGGAATGGGCTTGGCGTCGTACGCCGCACGTCCGATCACCGGCTCCAGAACGATGCAGGCGAGCAGCGCCATCCCAAGAACAGCGTGGTTGACAGTGAACAGGCTCCTCGCCACGACGTTGAGATGGCGACATTCGGCCTCAGGTTGCACCATCGACCTCGGCCGTGACAAACACCTGCGCGCCGGCAGATTCACACGCCTTTCACATACCCCCACTTCCCAAATCGCTGAGCTTCTAGCTTTGTTGGCCTCGGTAATATGGTTCGCGGACGACGCTGACACTGGCGATTTAAAACGAATACGACAGGTTTGACATGGAACAGACAATTGTCGTCGTACCGCAGGCTATCGAACTCCAGCCGTTCGTGAGAAGTCTGGCGACGATGGGATATCGGGGGCAAGGGTTAACAGTCGGGCGACTGAACTGCACATCTATCGACGGTCTAGGCCTAGTGTGCGCCGTCGGAGGTCATGGAAAGACGCAGCTCGCCGTACACACACAGCATCTTATCGAGCGCCTGCCCGATGCAGTCGCAGTCATCTGCGCAGGCGCGGCCGGTGGTCTCGCCGATGACATTGCCCGAGGCGACGTGGTCGTTGGCACGTCCTGCGTAGAGCATGACTTCAAGCGGCGGTTCTCACGGTCACCGGCACCGTGTCATTACCCCCACGAACCGACCATTGCGCGATTCCGAGCAGCGACACACGCCTTGCGCGGCGGTTTTGCGGTTCACTTCGGCGCCATCGCCAGCGGCGACGAGGACATCGTCCATCGTGACCGCGCGCGCGAGCTGAGGAAGGAGACAGGTGCGCTTTGCGTGGCCTGGGAGGGCGCTGGCGCCGCGCGAGCGGCGCTCTTCAACGGTTTACCGTTTGCTGAAGTGCGCGCGGTCACGGACAGCGCCGACGAGGACGCGTCAGCTGACTTCCACGCCAGCCTCGAGACCGTAATGCCGCACTTGGCACAGGTCCTTGCCCGCTGGGCGCAGACGACCTAGAGCCGGAGTATTTGCTGTCGCGACTCAATACCGCGGGACAAGACCAGGATTCTGAACCCGTGTCATGATCGCGCCACGTTTTCGCCAGCGTCGCGCCCTGCTTGGTGGATGAGTTCGTTCATCGGTTGCGTAGGACTGAGCACTTGGGCCGCGATCTCGCCACCGCGCACGGGCAGCGTTCGATCCAGGAGGTCGAGCTGAACGAGCAGCGAGGCTTGGTCCCAGTAGAAGTGCTCGTGCGCGATCTTGTCGCCTTCGAACTTGATGATCGCGACAAATGGTAGTTCCACGTATCTCCCCATGGGCGGGATGCCGGGGAGCAGCCAATCCATGCGGAGTGTGTGGGTGAACCGGATAATCATCTCATCAACGAGTTGACCCTGCCCGATCGTCCGCGAGACAGGAACGATTTCGATGTCCGAAGGTAGTTGTGCGACGAAGTGGTTGGCGTAGAACTCTCGCACTCCGGTACGCCCCTGGCCACCAACCATCAACGGAACCAGATTCACGTAGGGGTCGTCCGCCATTGTCTCAAGTGCTTGATCCGCGTTCTTGGACAGGAACTCGGCAGTAACGTGCTTCTCGAATACACTCGACAGTGTTCCTTCGTTCTCCATTGTCCTATTGTCCTTTTGGCGTTGGCTGGTCAGCTGTCGCGCAGCAGGCTCACATCGGATAGGATCTGCGGTTGAGTCTGGGCGATTCTCGGCGAAGAGCGTTTGCGCAACAATTCGAACTTGTAATCGACTAGAGTCGTTCGAACCGCCCTCGGGGATGGTAGTGAGGCATCACGATGAAACGACTCACTTCCTTGCTGATTGCAGTTGCAACCCTGGCCGGCGTTGTTACCTCCACGGCGCGGGCACCTCGACACGCCGCGGCTCAACAAGCCGCGCCGATCTTCGTAACCGAAATTCCCTCCGGATACCGCGACTGGAGGTTGATCTCCGTGGCCCATGAAGAAGGCGACCTTCACAGTTTTGCTGCCGTTTTGGGCAACGATGTTGCGATCAAGGCTTACCGCGAAGGGAAACTCTTGTTCCCGGACGGCACAATCATTGCCGCTTTGCACTATCGTCACGTTTCGTCCGAGGAAAACAACAAGGTCTTTGGTCGGGACCAGTCTTTCGTAGCGGGCCCTCCCACGAACATTCAGTTCATGGTCAAGGACTCAAAGAAGTACGCCGCGACTGGCGGGTGGGGGTTCGGTCACTTCCAAGATGGCAGACCTTCAACCGACGAGGCGATGATGAAAACCTGCTTCGCCTGCCACCAGCAAATGAAAGCTCGAGACCTTGTCTTCACGCGTTACGCCCCATAAAACAGAATGCGCATCACTACTTGGTTGATGCAGCCGACGGCTAACCCTTAGGCCACGCGCATCGACACGACGCCGGTGTACGCGCAGATCCAGCCTCATCAACTGAAAGCGGCCGTGAGCGTTTACGAATTGAAAGCGTTGGAGGTGTTGAGCTAGCGCGAGCGACACGCTGCGTGTTTGAGAAGTATCGAACTTGCATAATTCAAGTTCGCGATTTCATTGCACGCCGATAGACTCCGTCGAAAGTGGTTACGGGAGCTGGATTGCCTTGGCCCGGATTCTGGAGGAGGAGCACGCTGTATGAGTGATACCAAGACGATAGACCAGCCCCAGAGCGCGCGGAGACGCGCCCACGAGCGGCTCACACCTGAGACGGCCGTACTCTTGCTTATCGACCATCAGGCCGGGCTCGTCTCGGGCATTCGAGATCTTGCGCCGGACGAGGTGCGTCACAATGCCGTCGCGTTCGCCCGCGCCGCGCGCGTCCTCGGCGTCCCGGTCGTGCTCACGTCGACCGCGCCCATGATGTGGGGCCCGACTCTGCCTGAGCTCACGGAGGCGCTGCCGGGGGTGGAGAACATCGAGCGCAGCGTCGTCAACGCATGGGACGAGGCGCGAGTCCGCGATGCCGTCGCGCGGACCGGGCGGCGGAAGCTCCTGATCGGCGGGATCACAACACACGTCTGCCTGGCGTTCCCCGCCATGTCCGCTGTGGCTGACGGATATGACGTTTATGCGCTTCTGGATGCCTCGGGTACTTGGAGCGATCTCCTACGACTCACGGCGATCGAGCAAATGAGACAGGCGGGCGTCACGATAACCTCGGGATCGGCGGCGTTCGTGGAGATGCTTCACGACAACGCCAGCCCAATCGCTGGCGAGTTCTACGCGGCGCTCGACCTTCCTGCCACCCGCTACATCCTCCAGATCACCCAAGCGGGCAAGTCCAGCTAAACCTGGCCGGAGAGGAGACACGCGATGTCCTACAGCATATCGACCTTGCTGACCCGCAATCTTCTCGACGTCTTCGGTGAAAACGACCCCGCGCGACGGCGCGCGGCCATCGACGAGGTCTTCACCGAGGACTGCGTGTTCTACGATCCCAGCAAGGGCGTCTACCGTGGCCGCGACGAGATCGATCGCGTCGCGGGCGCAATCAGGGCTACTCACCCTGACTTTGGATATCAACCAATTGCCGAGCCGGAGGAATTGGGCAATGCCGGGCGGATCCAATGGGTATCGGGCCGCCCAGGTGAGGCGCCAGCTTACGCCGGGACTGACTTCATCGTTGCCCGGGACGGCCGGATTGCCGCCCTTTATCTCTTTTTCGACAAGCTACGCTGAGCGTTGGCGCGAGCAGCATCACGAGAGCTTGGGCACCACCTCGGCCACCAGGCGCTCCATCTGCTCGGCCTCGTCGAAGACCGGGTTGAGCAGGATCAGCTCCGCGCCCGCCTGTGCGACCTCGCGCAGACCTCGCACGCAGGCCTCGGGTGGGCCGTAGACCGGAAACGCCTCCAGGTGGCTCGACTGTAAGAACGGGTAGAAGCGCTGCAGTGTCTCCCCGATTCGCCGACGCGCACGCTGAGCGTCGTCGTCGACGGCGATGTAGACGCGCTTGCCGATCTTGAAGCTGGCGGCGTCGCGCCCCGCCTCGGCGAGCGCCTGCCGCACGATCGGCACCTGCTCGGCGAACTGTTTCGTGGTGGACGACCCGGCACCGAAGAAGCCGTTGCCGTACTTGACGGCGCGCCGCAACGCATCAGGGTGGCTGGCGCCGAACCAGATCGGCGGATGCGGCTTCTGGAATGGTTTGGGCTCCATGGCTGCGTCCTTCAACTGCCAGAACCGCCCCTCGAAGTTGATCCGTGGCTCGGTCCAGAGTGCCTCCATAAGCCGCAGTCCCTCGTTGAAGCGCGCCACCAGACTGGTGGGATCGACCTGGAACGCGGAAAACATTCGATGCCGCCCGCCCGTGCCGACGCCGATCTCGATCCGACCGCAGCTCAACTGGTCAAGCGTGCTCAGGTCCTTGGCGAGGTGGACGGGACTGTGCAGCGGGGTGACGAACACGACGCAGCCCAGGCGTAGCCGCTCGGTGCAGGCGGCCGCGTAGCTCATGGTCTGCAGCGGGCTCAGGAACGGCTTCGTGCCGAGCGTCTGCTCCAGCGTCCAGGCACTCTCGAAGCCGAGCGCCTCGGCGCGCGCCATGTACGCCCGGAAGCGCGCAGGATCGAATTCACCGTCAGAAACGAACTGAGGGATGGAGATCGCAAATCGCATGTCCTGGCTCCTGTCACTCGATGTCAAAGATTACCTTACCCCCCCGCTGAACGTGGGCAACGGCTTCGCGGAAGGCGCTGAGCGGATAGGTCGCTGCGATCGGCACTCGAATCACGCCTGAAGCGACGAGCGGGGCCGTCTCGCGCAGTGCCCTCGGTATTTTCAATTCGACATCGGGATGGTTGAGGAAGAAGCCCTTGACGATGACGCGCTTCGCGATCAGATCGAGTGGCGCGACAGTGACTGGCTCGCCGCTCATCAGAGCATAGACGACGAGGTTCGCGGATCCGCTGAGAACGCCGGCTATGGTTGCGCTGGTTTTGCCAGCGACCCCGTCAATGCCGAGCGGCACACGGGCGTCGCGAATCGTTGCCCGAATTTTGTCGAGTGCCCCACTCTGCTCGACGATCACGAGGTCGCCGCCGACGGCTTGCAGCTCGGGAACAAGCTCGGGGCGGCGAACGACGTTGATTGTCTTGAGGCCCCGTGCCTTGGCAATGGCGATGAGTGACCGGCCCACGCCCGAGTTGGCGGCATTCTGCGCGACCCAGTCGCCGGGCCTGAGGTCGATGCCCTCATCCAGGAGCAGAGCCGCGGTCGGCGGATTGATGCCAAGCATGGCGAGTTGGCGCGGCTCGGCCGCAGGCAGTGCGAACAGGCCCGCGGCGGGTGCAATGAGTCGCTCGCGCCAGCTGAAACTGTAGAGCGGCACCAGTACCCGGTCCCCGACCTTCAGGTGGTCGACGCCCCTCCCAATGGCCAACACTCGTCCCACCCCTTCATTTCCGACAACGCTCGGCAGCGAGGGGCGGACCGGATATACACCCTGGATGAGATACAAGTCGTTCATGTTGATCGGCGCATGCTCGACACCGATCAGCACCTGTCCGGCGGCCGGTGCTGGGGGCTCGGGAAGGTCGGCAAGCTCGAGGACGATTCCCGGCTCGCCGAACGCTCTGATTTGCACTGCACGCATTCCGCGCCTCCTGCGTCAGTGATGACCGAATTCGACGAGGTCGAGACCGGCGAGCGGACCCCCGGCCTGCTGCAGGCGGCCACCCGTCGCGAGACCGCCGAGATCGATCGCCGTGAAGCCGAAACTCTCAATGAGCTGTTTGATGAATGCGGTCGGTTCGGCATGGTCCCCCGAGACGAAGATCACGCGACGGCCTCCGTTCTTAACCGGCCCTTCGTTGAAGCGGGCGGTGACGATCGAATTGAACGCCTTGACGATGCGAGCCCCTGGCGCCAGGCCCGCCACAACCTCGCTGGCGCCTTTGCCGCCGAGATCGGCGAGGACGAGCTTCGGGCTCGTCTCGACGAAGGGATTCGTCGCATCGATAAGCACACGGCCATTCCAGGAGGGTAGGCCCTTCAACGCTGACTCGACGTTTCGCCACGGCACGGCGAGCAGCACGTAGTCGAGGCTCGCGGCTTCCTCAACCGTGGCCGCGGACGCACCACGACCAAGCTCGGCGACTTTGTCGGTGAGGGCACCTGGGCCACGCCGGCTGCTCAGGACGACTTCATGGCCCCTGGCCAACGCCTCTCGCGCGAATGCGAGCGCGACTTCGCCGGCGCCGATTGTTCCAAATTTCATGCTCCCCTCTATCGTTCGAGAAATCGACCTCGAACACTGGCTCTATTGATGGTTCTCTCAGTGCCGCTGGACGCGCGCGTGGGGTCGTCGTCGACGACTGCCGGCCTAGTCGCCCATCGTCAGAACCATGCGAAATCTCGCCTTGCCGGCCATCATCTTTGCGTACGCTTCCGCGGCTTGCTGAAGCGGAGTTGTTTCGATCATGGCCAGGACCCCACTCAGGACGCTGAAGCGAAGCGTGGCATCAGCCGTCCCGGGATTTCCGGTGAGCGCTCCTTCAAGCTTGCGGCTCCCAAAGATGAGGTCCACACCGGAGTTTTCGACCGGTTCTGGTCCGACACCGACCACGATGGACACACCGCCTGGGCGCAGCCCCTTGAACGTGTCAGACACCGTCTTGCCGCTGGACGCGGTGATCAGAATCACCTGGGCGCCTCCGAGCTCTTGCAGAGCTGTGACCTGATCGACGGCTGCACTGTCGATGTAATGATGAGCACCCAGCTTCTTCGCGAGATCCGCTTTTTCAGGGCCACGAGCTATCGCCGCGACTTCGAATCCCATGTGGCGCGCGTACTGAACGCCGAGATGACCGAGGCCACCGATGCCGAGCACCGCGACAAGATCGCCGGCCTTTGCCGGAGCGTTACGGAGAGCGCTGAAAGTCGTCAGTCCTGCACACAAAAGAGGCGCGGCATCGACCGATGACAGATCGGCAGGAATGCGAACGAGCCCGCTGGATTTTGCGAGCATCATCTCGGCATATCCGCCATCCGAATGAATGCCCGTGAATCCCTGGTTTCGACAGTTCACGAGATCGCCATTGCGGCAGAATTCGCAGTAACCGCACGAGCCGCCGAGGAAGCCGACGCCCACGCGCTGACCAACCGCCCAGCCCTGAAGACCGGAGCCGACGGCATCGATACGTCCGACAACTTCGTGGCCGGGGACGCGAGGCCAGTCGATGGGAAACAATCCTTCGACCGTGCCGGCGTCCGAGTGGCACACGCCACACGCCTCTACGCGAATTCGCACTTGACCGGGATCGGGATCAACCAGCGGCTTTGTTACGGCCGCGAATTCTCCGGGTTTTGTGACCTGAATTGCTTTGTACATTGCGCACCCTCTGTTCGGCCGTTGAACGCGCTACTTCGCTCGAAGCTGTCCCAGCGCGCTGAGCCAGTTTTCGAGGTGATACGTCCGCGCGATCTTGCCATCTCTGATGGTCTGGATATCGATCGCCATGATCCGAAAGCTCTTGCCCGAATGAGGCGCACCGAATAGATCGCCGGCCGGTGTTCCGGTGACCTCGCCGCGGACAATGACCCGATCGCCGGAGACGAGAACTTCCTTGATGTCGAATTTCATGTCGGGGATGGACTTAGCAAAGCCGCCGACGACTTTGATCGAGGTCTCACGACCCCAGCACTCGGCCGGCAGATAGCCCCAACACGATTCGTAGTCCGTGGTGAGGACTTGCTCCTGGAGCGTGCGCATGTCGCCCTGAACCGGCTGGTTGAACAATGCGTACCAGGGCGCGATCGCCGCGCGCGCCTGCGTCTCGGTGAGACTCTGTGCCGAGGCGACGAGGGGAATCATCGCTACGGTCGCGGCAACGACGACTTGGCCGATCTTTCTCATGCTCGCTCCTTGGCGATCCAGTCGCTGATGTACGGAGAGCTGTTGCGAAGCTCGATGCCTCTCGTCTCGCAGGCGCCGAGGAAGCGGACGACATGAACATCGACCAGCGTCACGTCTTCTAAATCGAGTGTCACCGTCGGGCCGCTCGCCTCGATCTGCTTCTGAATTTCGACCACGTGCTCGACTTGCATCCGACCGATCAGCCGGATCGTCGTGTGGCCGCGATCTGAAGACTGCTCGATTTTCAGCGTCATCGCGGGAAGCTCGTCCCGAACATCGGCGCTTTGCTCTTGGACTGTGCTTCCGTCGCCTCGTCTTGGATCACGTTCCAGTGCTCCACCGGACCCCGTCCTCGACGCGAAGAATGTCGGCGGCTGTCCAGTTCACCGCCGCTTTGAGGACGAGCCGTTTGCTCTGCTCAGCGGTTGTCTTCATCGCACGGCGAGTGCGGCCGTACGGATCACGTCGATCACGACATCCGGGTTGGACAGCATGGGGACGTAGCTGCTGTCGACCTCGTAGATGGTGGCGCCCATGCGCCTCGCCACGAAGCGTTGCAGCTCCGGTCGGACGGTACGGTCGTTGGTGGCCACGATGTACCAGCTCGGCTTCGACCTCCAAGCAGTGCCTGCAACCTTCTGGTTGAACAGGTCCG
>Ga0075418_10006884_pt1 | contig 12815 bp, 7 predicted proteins | sample SoiMetdeltSBSDD2_FD_81776 | JGI IMG/M metagenome (GOLD analysis project Ga0075418, IMG submission 81776) | Bulk soil microbial communities from a Populus tree surrounding site in Tennessee, USA - Soil MetaG P. deltoides SBSDD2 | ecosystem: Environmental > Terrestrial > Soil > Tree plantation...
ACCGTTGGCTTCGACGGTATAACGCAAGGTCTGCACACCGGTAAACGGCAGTGCAAGAACATTGCCACTGGTGGTATCCTTCAACGGAATAAACGTGAACCCATCCCAGTTCGCCGTGGAAGGCGCGCGGAAGTTCCCCAGCGGCGTAATCGTCGGCGTCAAAGATGCCGGGTCATCGAGGCTATCGAGACGGCCACCGATCGTGGCAGTCGCAGGCGGATCACCGTGCGAAGCGCGGAGATAAACATTGTAGGTGCCGCCCGCACCGAAGTCGCGCGTGAAGTTGTACCAGTCGGTGCCCGGAGCGGTCCAGCCGACCTTGTAATCCGAGACGGTTTCGAAGCCGGGTCGCGGGCCGGCGCCGGTGCGATAAGCATCTCCAAGGCCGGTCATGCCGACCATGAGCGTGGGAGCCCGATACTGGTGCGAGTCGCCGGTTGTGTCGTTGAAGTCGACGCCAGGCACAGCATCCAGATTGACGTATTGACCCTTTTCGTTAAACGGATGGCCAGGTGAACTCGGGATGAAGGTGCCGCTGGCCGTGTTGAAGTCTTCGATTTCGATGAAGAGATTCTGCTCGGCGTTGTAGATGCCTTCGCGATATTGCCAGTTGAAATTCTGCACCAGCGGAGTCGCCTGATCGTCAGCCCACTGGACGCGCACGGTATGAACGGCGCCCGTCGGGCTGCCAGTCGGCGCCTGGTAAGTGACTGTAGCACCCGAGGCAGTCGGGGTGACGGTGGTAGAGGCGGTCACGTCCGAGCCATCAAAGAACAAACGAACAGTGCTGGGCACCACCGCTGAGTCTTCGTTGCGGATCACTGCCGTGACCTTCGGCGCCCGAGCATAGTCCGAGTCAACCCGCGGCTCGACCGAGGCAATACTGGCGGCTACGAATGGAACATCCGCGACGACGAAGGCCAGGTAGTTGATGTCCGAATCAACTGGCATCTTTGTATAACGCAATGTTTGCACGCCCTCCAGGCGGAGACTTGCCAGGTTCCCGCTGGCATCGCGCATTGGGACGAAGTGGAAGGTGTCCCAGTTGCCTGTGGGCGGCGAGTTGAACTCGCCGAGGAGATCCACCGTTTGACCGGGAGCCGCAGGATCGCTGGTGACCCGTTCCAGCTTGGCGCCTTCGTTGCCACCGCCCGAGGCCATACGAGCAAACACGTTGTAGCGGCGGCGAGCGCCGAAGTCGCGAGTGTAATTGTACCAGTCGCCGTTGTCGGTCCAGCCGATGATGTAGGTGCAAGTAATGGTCTGATCACCGCGGGCATAGCCGTCAGTCCCGGGCTTGGCCGCTTCGACGCCGGTGGCGGGCCGATAGGCAGGCACTGCCCCACCATCGTTGACATCGTTTACTTCGAAATAATCAACGTTAAGGATTGCATCCTTGTTTTGCGTGGGACAAGCGGGATCGCCGAAGTTGGCATGAAGACCGCCTGTAACGCTATCATCACTGTAGTTGAAGTCTTCCGCCTCGATGAAGAGCGTGTTGGTGCCGCTCTTCAGCGGAGAAACACTGAAGGTAACTGTATTGGTGAAGAACTTGGGAACGGCGCTATTGTCAGAGAATATTGCGGTCGCGGTATGCGGACCAAACGAAGGAGAATTGGTGATACGGACTTCTCCTTCGGCACCCAAAGCCGTATCCGTAATTGTGATGGGGGTTACTTCGACGCCATCGAAAAGCAACTTAATACTGTTGGGAACGACCGCAGTGTCAGCGTCGGTCACAGTGACCCTGATCGGGAAATTGTCGCGCACGGTGGTTTGACCGTTGTTACCGGGCGTGAGGCTCGCCGTCGGGTACAGAATATTGGTGGTAAAGGTTGGGACAAACGCGAAATAATTCACGTCATACGCGCCGGGACGCGTTGTGTGCCGAAGCGTCGTGAGGCCATTCAAGCGGACGATCAACTCGTTGCCGCTGGCGTCGCGCAGCGGCTGGAAACCGATGAAGGTATCCCACCCGCCGGTGCTCGGGAAGTCGAAGAAGCCAATGTCAGCGACGACCTGGTTACTGGCTCCGGGATCTCCGATTACACGAGAGATCGTAGCACGGCCCATCGTGTTGAGTGCGAGGTCACCCGAGGAATAGCGGCCATAGATTTTGTAAGTGTTATTGGGGAACGTGCGCGTGAAATTATATGCGTCATTGACGCCGTTCCAGCCGACCTTGTAGTCCGGGCTGATGGTGGTGCCGCCGCGCACATTGTCCCCGATGCCGACGATACCGTTTGGGGGGTTAAGGACACGGTAGAGAGGGGACTCGACATTACTGTCGCCCTGGAAGTAGTCGACGCCAATCTGGGCAGCCTTGGCGTTGTAAGAGCCCGCAGGCGAGCCAAAGTCGAAGTATAGGCCATTAACGCCGCCTTCGGAGTAGTTGAAATCTTCTGCTTCGATGAAGAGCGGCGGACCGAGCGCAGTGTTGACCGGCACCTCGGTGATACGCAGCTGCTTGCGAGCGGTGTACGGAGTGCCTGAGACGGTGCTGAAGGTGACTGCAACTTCCTGCCGGCTCCCGGGAGGATAGCCAAAACCAGCCGGAGCGGCAGGAGGCGCGTAACTTACCCTTATCTGGCCGGGGGCGGGAGCGTCGGGCTCGATAATCGCACTGGAGGTCACGTCAACCCCGTTGACCGAGACGCGAATCGAGGCGCGGTCAACGAGCTGATCTGCAAACGCCAGGGTTTCGTCGATCACAACGACGTTAGTGGTGTATTCGTTCAAGTGCGCGGCCGGGTTTGCCGCGGGTGCCGTCGAGGCAAAGACCGGCGGGGGATCGAGGGTCGAGGTGGTCACACCGACATTATCGATCCAGTGGGCCTCATTGGCATTGCCCGTGCGACCGCCGATGACAAACCGGCCAGCGCGGGGCGCCCAACCGGGAACCACGACATCTTTGAAGATGTCGTTGTTTTTGTAACGAACGGTAGCCGCACCGGCCCCGGAAATCGAGAAATCCAGATCAGTCCATACCGGCGTTCCGCCCGTTCCGGTCCCGGGAGGGTCGGTCTGGATGGCAATAGGCGCGCCTGTCGCGGCGTCCCTTTCAGGAAGGAGATAACCAGGACCGGCACTTTCGGAGTCACCAGCGAAGCGTTTGCGGGCCACAACGGCGCCGTTCCACTTGAGTTCAATGGCGGGGCCTTCACCGTTGCCGTTATCCCATGTGTCAAAGCTAAGGGAGAGACCCGTGGTGGTTCCCTCTTCACCTACGGTGGCGCCGGGATCATCGCCAAAGTTGATGCTCATGCCGTCAGCAGGGCGGGTCGTCCCGCCACCAATGCGAACCTTGGCGGTGAGTTTGAAAGAACTAATAACCGCGCCCGCATCACTGTCGGGCAAAACTATAGTACCCTGAAGGCCGTTGGCGGCGTCGTTGATGCTCATGTAGCCGCTATTGTCATAGCTGCCGGTGCTGCGCCAAGCCGAAGGAGCACGGATGATGAAATTGGGATCACCGGCCGGGTCGGCGTTAAAATCGTTGGTGTACGTGCCGGCGCCGGCACTCAATGCGCATAACGCAAGAGGGAGGGCCAAAGCAGAGAGGAGACGGGCCGGGGGTTGCGCTGTAAAGAACATGGTTCGCATAACTTGCTCTTTCATCTGATTTCAACGGCGTTTTACGCGGATGCAGCCGACAATCTGCGCATCAAGACCACGCACTTCACGCCGTCAAAACCGTTGGATTTAGTGATTACAGACAAATTCTGAAAACTTTGCAACAAAAATGTGGCAAATTTTTGGACAGGCTTGTCTTTCGAAGTTCAGAGCCTCCAAAAAACCGGCTGTCAGTAGGGGCAGGCAGGAAGGCCCGACGCGAGCGACGTTAACGTTACTCATGCATTTCGGGTGGATTTACGATCTGGGATTGAGGCGAAGCGCTTTCTCGCAAAGGGGAACCTGAGTTTCTGATCGCCTGAGCCAAGATTGCCGAGGTCGGCAGGTTGGAAAGTCGAGGGCTCGGACGATACGGCGATTGACGTGATGACCCAGGAACTGGGGATTGACGGAACAGCTCGGTCTTGAACCTGGAAGGGCACGGGAGCGAGAAGCTCACGAGCACGGTGAATTTCATTTTCGAGATGCACAACGAAGCGTTTCGCAAGAAGGCGGCGCCGTTCGAGGCGAAGAAGAAAAGAACAAAAGCATAGCGGAAGAATTGCATCGTCACCGCCTCCCATTATGATGCCGGACGTTTGTCAGGCGACCACCAGGTAATCAGACGAGCCTCAGAATCCGATGCAGCGGAGCTGGCGCGATTGACTTCTCTGCTTGGCTACGCGGTCTCGGAGGCAGGAATTCGATCGCGACTGGAACGGATGGTTGGATCGTCCGACCGGCTTCTGGTGGCGGAGGGCCCGGGCGGAGAGTTGGCCGGCTGGATTCATGGTTTCGTTTGCCAGCTTTTGGAATCGGACTACCGGGTGGAAATCGGTGGGTTGATCGTGGACGAGCGATGGCGCCGGAATGGCATTGGACGGCGGTTAGTGCAGGCGATCGAGGATTGGGCTGCAGAGAGTGGAGCCACGGAGTTGTCGGTACGCTGCCGGGAGGAGCGCACGGAGTCGCACAAGTTTTATGAGAATTTGTCGTTTCGGCACACGAAGACACAGCGAGTGTTTCGCAAGCGCGTGTCCAACGCCGCTCAGCAGGCTGGGGAACAACCCCGTTGAGCGTTCGGAACAGGGCGTTTTTCTTGTTTTCAATTGATGGGCTGATATTGTCGCCAAGTTTGGTGAAAAAGCCGTCTCCTACCCTCCGAAAAGAACGCCCCAACGAAGATCGGCCTAATAAAGAGCGACCCTCAGTTCCTGCGAGCACTCCATCGAAGGTCAAGTGGAGGGACTTGTTCACAATCGATCCGCGTTCACTGGGTCTGTTTCGCATTTTGATCGGCGTGCTGCTTCTCGCCGATGTGGCGATCCGAGCGGGGGACTTGAACGTGATGTATACGGACGACGGAATGTTTCCCCGCGCAGAAATCCGGCGGCTGGCGACATCGATTTGGAATTGGTCGTTTCATTTCGCGAGCGGCACTTCGACGTATCAAGCGACCTTGTTTGCGATCGCAGGCTGCCTGGCGGCAGCGCTGATCACCGGGCTTGGAACGCGCGCGGCCGTGATTGGGTCCTGGCTGATGCTGGTGTCGGTGCATCACCGCGTGCCACCCATATTGAGTGGGGCGGAAATTCTGCTCCGGATGCTTTTGTTCTGGGGGATGTTCCTGCCGCTGGGAAGCGCGTGGTCTCTCGACCACTGGTGGAAAATGCGTCGAGGCAAAGCTGACGCCGGCAAAGCACCGGTGCTGTCGGTCGCATCAACCGCGATCCTGTTACAGATGGGCGTGATGTACTTCTTTTCGGCGATTTATAAGTTCAACGCGGATTGGTTCAGCGGGCGGGCAGTTGCAGGAGTGCTGGAACACGATTTTTACGCATCGAAGTTCGGCCCGTATCTTTTGCAGTTCCGCGGGCTGCTGCCCGCCCTGACATGGGCAACGTTCGGGCTGGAGTTCGCCGCCGCGTTTTTGCTCTTTTGGCCGAAATGCACGGCCACGGTGCGCATATGGGCCGTCGGCGCCCTTGCCTTGATGCACTTAGCCATCGCTGCGTTCATGGAAGTGGGCTTGTTCTCATTTGTTGCGATCGTGGGGTTAACGCTTTTTTTGCCGGCGAGATTTTGGGAAAAGGGGTTCATCGCGCGATTACGGCGCGGAACCGAACCGGTCGAGCCAACCCGGCAAGGGCCGGGGTTCGCGACTGTGCAACGCCCGAAGTTGTCAAGGGCGGCCCAAGGCCTCTGCGCGGTGTTCCTGATCTACGTATTAGCCGTCAACATCAACACTCTGCCCGGACAGCCGCTGAAACCGCTTTCGCCGGAGAGATGGAAGCCGTTTGGCACGGGGCTGGGGCTGCGGCAGCGGTGGGGCATGTTTGAGGCGATACCGTCGCGAGACGGATGGTATGTAGCGCGCGCGAAATTGAACGATGGATCGGAGGTTGACCTGTTGCGGGGTGGCCCGCCGGTGGATTGGAGCCGGCCAAAGTTCCCGGCGGGAACGTATCCGAATCATTACTGGCAAAAGCTGTTTCGGGAAATGGCTTATGACGACGAGCAGGGGTTTCAATTGCTCCGCCTTCCCGTGGCGCGGTTTCTTTGCCGCAACTGGGACGGCGGGAACGCGCCGGAAAAGAAGGTTACCGAATTCGAGTTTGTTTATTGTTCACAGCAAGACGGCGGTGGCAGCAGTGGCCCCCCGGTGGTGATGCGTGAACGGCTTTTACGGTTCGAACCGACGCCGCGCTAGATTCACTTTTCTCGCGGTACGAGGTCTTTGGGCACTAACATTGAAATCAGTCGCACGCTTTTCGCGTGCCGCGAAACTCGACTTGCAGCCGCCACGTGCGGTCCGGTTCGAGGCGTTCGCCCCGCCACCGATACGAATCTTCAGTGATGTCGCTGAAGGTCCAGCGAATCTTTGTTCCGCCAGGGAATTCTCCTTCCTGCACGATGTCTTTGCCGCGCCGACGCCCGATCAACTCCGCGCGAATGCCGTCGTGTGGATTGAACCAGTTGACGCGCCAGGCCTGAATCGATGGATCGTAAATCCGAATGCTGGTGCCATACCAATTGCCAAATCTCGAAGATGTCGGACCGCGATCTGACCGGCACGGATTGATGAACACATCCTGCACTGCGCGGCCTTCGAGCACCCAACCAAAATGCGCTTCACCGGTGCTATGAATGACATTTCCTTCGTCGTCGTAACCGACGACGTCCAGTTCCCAGCTTCCGACCAACCAGCCATAGAGGTCCATCGCTTCCGGAATTTCGGGCGAGCGATTTGAAGCCGCGAGCGTCCTGATCAGCGAATCGTTTTCGATAAATACAGTGTTCATGCCTCCCCTCACACTCGACGCAAAAGATACGGTTCGCTTCTGAATTGCACGTAGGGTGTGCGCCCCAACGTGGCGTGTGAGGAAAGCCAGACCGCGCGGAAGCAAAAGCGTATAAAGATTCCGAATGCTCTCTTTCCAAAAAGTCGTTACGGTCGCTGTCACACATGTCGATGAATCGGCGCGATTTTCTCAAGAGCACCGCTGCGCTTCCGGCTCTTCCTCTTGTTGCGGGTTGCAAGAGCTCCGCTCCTGGTGGTCCGGTTTCTCGCGCTCGACCCGGCACGTCTGCGTGGCCTTCGCCTGCGAACTGGGACCAACTCTCGCGCGCGGTTGGCGGGCGCCTCATCAAGATAGAATCACCTCTTACTGCGCCCGAGAACGATCCAAAGGCGCGCGCGGCGCTTTTCGCCAAACTCAAGAATCCGTTTTACATCGGCGATGATCCGGCGCTCACACAAACGTCAGGCTGGGTCGATGCATGGACTTCCAAGCCAAGTGTGTTCGCGGTGGCCGCGAGGAAAACTGAAGACGTCGTCGCCGCGGTGAACTTCGCACGGGAACATAATCTGCGCCTGGTCGTCAAAGGGGCCGGTCACAGTTACCAGGGCACGTCCAATTCGGCCGACTCGCTGCTCGTCTGGACGCGCGCCATGAATGACATCGTTGTCCATGATGCGTTCGTGGGCCAGGGTTGCGCGGGAAAATTCCGGGCGCAACCGGCAGTGAGCGTTGGCGCCGGTGCCATCTGGCTGCACACTTACCAGGCTGTTACCACGCGGAGTGGTCGGTACGTCCAGGGTGGCGGTTGCACGACGGTCGGAGTGGCTGGACTGATCCAAAGCGGGGGCTTCGGCAGCTTTTCCAAAAACTATGGCATGGCCGCGGCGGCCCTTCTCGAAGCCGAAGTGGTCACGGCCGATGGCGTCGTGCGCATCGCCAATGCGTGCACGCATCGCGATTTGTTCTGGGGCCTCAAAGGCGGCGGTGGCGGCAGCCTGGGTGTGGCGACGAGGGTCACGCTGAGGACGCGCGAGCTGCCGGAATTTTTCGGCGCGGTCTTCGCGGTGATCAAGGCGCGATCGGACGACGCTTTTCGCAAATTGACGGCGCGCATCGTAAGTTTCTACCACGAGCACCTCTTCAATCCTAACTGGGGCGAGCAAATCATTTTTCAACCGGGCAACACCCTGCGCATCTCGATGGTCTTCCAGGGCCTTGATCGCCAGCGGGCCGCGAATCTTTGGCGCCCATTCTTTGACTGGGTGTCTGCGTCGCCGCAGGATTTTTCCTTCGAACCGCCAATCATCATCGACATTCCCGCGCGCCAGTTTTGGAATGCGGATTACATCAAAAAGAATTATCCGGGCCTTGTCGTTTCCGACGACCGGCCGGGCGCGAGGGCCGGTGACTTCCTGTGGGAGGGTGATCACGGCCAGGTCGGATGGGTGATTCACGGCTACAGGTCCGCGTGGCTGCCGGATTCATTGCTGAAGAACGATCAGCAGTCTCGCCTCGTCGACGCGCTGGTCGCGACCAGCCGCCACTGGCGTGTCTCATTGCATTTCAACAAAGGCCTCGCGGGCGCGCCGGCTGAAGAGATCGCCGCCGCGCGCGACACCGCGACGAATCCGGCAGTGTTGGATGCGTTTGCGCTGGCCATCATTGCCGGAGGCGGGCCGCCTGCGTTCCCGGGCCTCGCTGGACACGAACCCAACGTTGCCTCCGCTCGCGACCAGCGACGCGAGATAGATGCCGCCATGGACGAACTCGTGAAAGTTGTGAAGCGTCCCGGCTCGTATGTCTCCGAAAGCGACTTCTTCGAGCGCGGCTGGCAGGAATCGTTCTGGGGTGCCAACTACCCGCGCCTGGCGGCGGTGAAAAAGAGGTATGACCCCGCAGGGCTCTTCTTCGTCCATCACGGCGTCGGAAGCGAACAGTGGCTAGCCGACGGTTTCACGCGGGCGCCTGCGTAGCTGCCGAGATTCGACTTGAGACGGCGTGTGAGGCGCAAATACTTTGGCTGTCGCCAAAAGCTGTTTCCAGTGGAGCAACTTAATGCGATTTGGAAACGAAAACGCTAGCATGTTAATCACCTTCGCAGATCGGTCGTCGGACTCGCCCTTTGTGGAACGGGTGTGGCGGAGTCACAGCGAGCGGGCCGGAGTGTTTCACTCGATCGCGACGTGTCACTGGGACGTGGTGGTGACGCGGCTGAGAGGCAAGACGGCTCTCACGGTGCACGGGCCGGAAACGAAGGCGACGACGGCGGATTGTCCGGCGGAGGCGGGGTGGTTAGGGGTCCGGTTCAAGGTCGGCACGTTCATGCCGCTGATGCGGTGTGGCGATCTGCGGGACCGTCAGGACGTGACGCTGCCGAACGCGACGGGCCGGTCGTTCTGGCTGAACGGGTCGGCGTGGGATTTCCCGAGTTTTGAGAACGCGGAGACGTTCGTGAACCGGCTCGCGCAGCACGGGTTGATCATGACGGATCGCACGGTGGATAAGGCGATTCGTGGAGAGCTGCAAAATGTCACGACACGAACCGAGCAGCGTCGGGTGCTTCAGATCACGGGGTTGACGCGCGGGGCCATTTGCCAAATCGAGCGCGCGCGGCGGGCCGCGATGCTCTTGAAAGGTGGAATGCCGATTCTCGATGTGGTCCACGAAACGGGTTATTACGACCAGGCGCATCTCACGCGCTCGCTGCAACGGTTCATCGGGCAGAGTCCGGCCCGCATCGCGCGCGGGGGAGAGCAGTTGTCGCTTTTATACAATAGCTAACCGGCGCGGTTCGCTACGGTGTGGTTGTTGACTATGAATGAAATCACAACCATGCAAACACCGGCGCAACTCTCAACCCCTTCCAGGATCAGGCCGTGGCTGGGAGCGGGACTCACGGGACTGGTGGTGCTGTTCCTTGCTTTCGACGGTATCACGAAAGTCATCCGCGTGGCGCCGGTGGTGGAAGCATGCCAGAAGGTGGGCATCGGCCCGGACCTGATGGTCGGCATCGGCATCCTGTTGCTCGTGTGTACGGCAATCTACGCGACGCCCAGGACGTCGATTCTGGGAGCGATTCTGCTGACCGGCTATCTCGGCGGCGCGGCGTGGCTCCACATCAGCGTCCGCAGCGGAATCTTCCCGACCGCCTTTGCGATTGGGTTTGGCGTGCTGGTCTGGCTGGGGCTGGGCCTTCGCGAGCCCAAATTGTTCCGCTGGATTCTTTCGCGGCGGTAAGCCGCGGGTTCACCGGCAATTTCATTTTGAGGAGGCGGTGCACCGTTACAGGTCGGCATTTCGCTCTCGCCACTGCTACTCAGGGAGTTGCAGATTCAAGCAGTATGACGCTGCAGAAAATGAGCGATCCAATGACTCGACGACCCGTGTGCGGGCTGTTCGCCCTGCTCCTCTTTAGCTCGCTGCTCGCCCCTCACGGCGCTGCCCTCGCGCAAACAAATGAAAACGATGGGGCGATGGCCGGGCTTGATGCGTTCGCCCGTCAAGGACTGAAAGATTGGAATGTGCCGGGGATGGCAATGGCCATCGTCCGGGAGGACAAGATTATTTATGCGGAAGGATTCGGGTTTCGGAATCTCGAGGAAAAGCTGCCTGTCACGACCAACACGCTCTTCGCTATCGGGTCAACCACCAAAGCCGTCACGACGTTCGTGATGGGCACGCTGGTAGACGGGGGGAAGCTTGATTGGGACAAACCGGTGCGGCGGTATTTACCCGAATTGCGCCTCTTCGATGCGCAGGCCAGCGAGTCGATCACTCCGCGCGATCTGGTGACGCACCGCTCCGGGCTGCCGCGGCATGATATGGTTTGGTACAGCAATACGAATCTGACGCGCCGGGAAATCGTGCAGCGGCTGGCTTACCTGGAGCCGAGCGAAAGTCTTCGAGCGAAGTACCAATACAATAATCTCATGTACGTCACGGCCGGTTACCTCGTCGAACAGATCACCGACAAAACCTGGGAAGAAAACGTCCGGCAGCGCATCCTGGCTCCGCTGGAAATGAAACGGAGCAATTTCTCCGTTCTCACTTCGCAATCCGATGGCGACTTCGCGCTCCCTTATGAGGAGAAGAAAGACAAGATCAAACGGATGGCCTTTCGCAACATCGACGTAGTGGGGCCGGCGGGATCGATCAACTCAAGCGTCTTCGAGATGAGCCAGTGGCTTCGAGTGAACCTGAACAAAGGCAAATTGGGCGACCGCCAGTTGATCAAGGCGGAGACCCTGGCTGACATTCATTCACCGCACATGACGACCGGCGCGTCGGTCGAACGACCGGAAATCTCCCAGGGCGCGTATGGCCTTGGCTGGTTCGTGGACAGCTATCGCGGTCATCGACGGATTTCCCACAGCGGCGGCATTGATGGCTTCACCGCCCGCGTCACGTTGCTTCCAGACGACAAACTTGGATTGGTCGTCTTCGCGAACATCGGGGGGACTGCCCTGCCGACCGTCATCACCGAACACGCCATGGATCGCCTGTTGAATCTGGCTCCGATCGACTGGAACGGCGAGGCGCTGGTAAAGTACAGGAAACGCAAGGAAGCGGACAAGGAATCCGAATCGACAAAAGAAACTCAACGCAAACCCGGCACGAAGCCGTCGCATGCTTTGACGGAATATACCGGCGAATATGACCACGCCGGCTACGGCATCATTCAAATCAGCGAATCCAGCGATCGACTTTCGGCCACGTTCAACACGACAACCACACCTCTGGAACATTGGCATTATGACATTTTCAACGCGCCCGAACGCGACGGCGACGAAGCGCTCGCGAATACCAGATTCAATTTCCAAACGGATCTCGAAGGAAACATCTCCACCGTGGCCATTCAATTGGCACCGCAAGTCAAAGAAATCCTGTTCACCAAAAAGCCCGATTCAACCCTGTTTGACACCAATTACATTGTCCGCTTTACCGGCAAATATGATCTGAGCGGGCACAAGCTAACAATCGGGCTGAAGGGCGACCGGTTGACGCTCGACGTTCCCGGCGAACCGCAATATCAACTCGTGCCCAACCTCGACGGCGGATTCACTTTAAAAGAATCGAAACAATTAAGCCTTAAGTTCGTGACCGACAAATCAGGCAAAGTCACTTCCGCCCTTTTCAAACGCCCGAACGGAGTCGTTACCGTTACTCGGCTAACTTCTGATTGAGCCTTCCGAGTTGCGCAACGGGGCACAGAGCAGCGTCAACGAGACACGGGTCTGCCAATGCACCTCGCGAAATCCTCAAAGGTACCTTGACACGTCTGGCCGAAATATGGCTGATGTGGGGATAGCTTCCCGTGCCACTGCGAGGACCGCGCTTTGCCTTTGGTCCAGCGCCGTCCAAGCGGCAGCACCCGAAATGTCCCGAAATGAGCACAGCCGTAAAAGCCATTGTCTTCACTGCCCTCAAGGTGAGTGTTTGCGCCGCATTGATCATCGTTGCAACTCAACTCCTCGACACACCAACCGCACTGAGAGCCGCAGAGGGCATTCCCGCGGCGTCCGGCACATTAAGCGTTAGCGTGGCACATCCACACGTGGCCCTCGACGGACCCAAAGGAGGAGTCACCATCCATTGGGCGGGCCGGGGGAAACTGGAGTGGGCGCCGAGTCCGTACGGTCCATGGCAGGCGATCGGCGACGTGGACGGGTTATTTACCGTGGAGCCGAGCCGCGCGGTGGCCTTTTATCGGGTGAAACGGAGTGATGACGACGTTCATCACGCTGCAACCTGGCTGTTGGACCTGCTGCCGCCGCTTGGCGACGGACCCAAAGCATTCGACGAAACGCTGTTGGATTTCCTACGAATTGATGTGTGCGCAATTGAACCCGACGGGAGTTGCAGCAACGTCGTGACGCTCAGCGCGGCGGACCTCCGGCTGCA
>Ga0075418_10006885_pt1 | contig 12813 bp, 12 predicted proteins | sample SoiMetdeltSBSDD2_FD_81776 | JGI IMG/M metagenome (GOLD analysis project Ga0075418, IMG submission 81776) | Bulk soil microbial communities from a Populus tree surrounding site in Tennessee, USA - Soil MetaG P. deltoides SBSDD2 | ecosystem: Environmental > Terrestrial > Soil > Tree plantation...
CGCCGTTCGTGTGTGGTGTCGTATTCGCGTGCGTGACGATGGGCGTCGCCGTGGCCACGGGTGTGAGCCTGTCGGTGCGGACCTACATGGATCCGTCGCTCGTGCCGACCTACGGGTGGCGCATCGCGTTCATTCTTGGCGGGCTCGGCGGCGTGCTGAGCTGGGCGTTGCGCCGCTCGCTCGAAGAGTCACCGGAATTTGCGCGCATGAAGAGCCTCGCGGTGCGTCAGCCATTTCGCGAGCTGCTGCGAACGAACCTGGCGCATGTCGCGATCGGCTGTGCGTTGCTTGGCGGGATCGGCTGCTTCAACGGTCTGTTCTTTTCGCACCTGTCCGCGTATCTGTCGACGGTGCTGAAATACGATCCGCGCCAGGCCGTGTTGTCACAAACCGCCGGCGTGATCGTGATGGCAACAGGCACGTTGCTCACGGGCTGGCTTGGCGATCGCATCCACCCGAAGCATCTCCTCCGGGCGGGCGCGGTCGCCGCGCTCGTCGCCGCGTATCCGTTTTATGTTGCCGTCGAGTCGCGCTCGGCGAGCCTCACCTTGTTATGCAGTCTCGCGGGTGTGGTCGGCGCTTTATCGGCGGGATCGTTTGCGGTGTTGTTGACGGATCTCTTTCCAACGCGCATCCGATTCACGGGCGTGGCGCTGGCGTTCAATATCAGTTTCACGCTCTTCAGCGGCACCGCTCCGCTCATCGCCACAACTCTCATTGAAAGGACCGGCAGCAACGTGTCGCCGGCCTACATGATGATGGTGAGCGCGATCATCGCGCTGTTGGGCAGCCTGTTCGTCAATCGCTTTGGCGGCAACGTCCTAACGCGGCGCTGATCCCAGGCACTCGAACGTCCCCTGTTGCATCGCGAGCGATTTCTCATTCGATGCAAACGCCACGAGCTTCATCGTCTTGAAGTCCAGGATCGTCGTCAACGTGTGGCCCGCTGGAGACAGATAGGAAACCACATGACACTCGGGTCCAAGTGAAGCGACCAGGTATTGATCGGCACCGCCTGGCTTCGCATTGGGATCGGCGTCGGTTTCACGAAACGTAACGTGACCGTTGCGGCTGAATTCGTGATCGTACGATTTGCCCGCCACCGGCCCGTCGATGAACTTGAAACGCAACGAATGACCCGTAATCGGGTTGACGGTCATCGGCGCCATTCCGCCCTCCGAACCCGGCCATTGCAAGCAAAATGCCAGCACCCGATTTCGGCTTATTTGACGCGGTAGGTGACAAGAACGCACCCGCCATGCAGCGCGCGGCATTCATTGAGCTCGAGTTTTACGCGATCGCCAGGGTCGAGGAATGCGGGAACTCCCGCACCAAGCAACACGGGATGGATGTTGAAGCCGACTTCATCGATGACGCCGGCGCGCAATAACGATGTCGCCAGATTTCCGCCGCTCATGACGATGATGTCCTTGCCGCGCTGTGACTTGAGCGTTCGCACGAATTCGCCCGCGTCGGTCGAGACGAGCTCGACGCCCTTCGCCGGCGCCTTCGTGAGCGTGCGCGACATCACGTACGCCTTCACTCCGCTCATGCCGCCGTCGGGCCCGCCGCCCTGCGCCGCCGCAAACTCCCACGTCTTGCGGCCGAACAAGATCGTGTCCACCGTTGCCCATGACTTGGCCATGATTTGCTCGACGTCCTTGCTGTGATGCAGCCAGTCGATGGCGCCGTTTCGATCCGTCAGATAGCCGTCAAGGCTGCACGCGCCGCCGTAAATGACCTTTCGCATACCCACTCCCTTGGTATACTAAACAGTGATTTAGAAATGATTCTAAACGGTCATTTACAAACTGTCAACTGATGTCGCCGCGTCCTCGTAAGGTCACCGACGACGACATCTACATGGCGACGCAGCGGGCGATGTCGCGCCTCGGCCCGGGCGAGCTGACGCTGGCCGACATCGCCGCCGAGGCCGGCGTCACCGCCGGCCTGCTGGTGCAGCGGTTTGGCTCGAAGCGCGATTTGCTGCTGTCGCTCTCGGAGCGTTTCTCGGGAGGCACGGCCGAGATGTTCGCCGAGCTGAGGAAAAGTCATCGCTCGGCGCTGGCCACCCTGCGTGCCTACTCTGACTGCGTTGCAAACCTCGCCGCCAACCCGGCGACCTTCGCGCGCAATTTCGCGTACCTGCAAATCGATCTCACCGATCCCGATTTCCGCAAGCACCTGATGAAACACGCGAAGGAATCGCGCGTTGAGCTCGAGAAGCTGGTCAGGGAAGCGATCAAATCGGAAGAGCTGCTGCCCTCGACCAACGCGAAGCAACTCGCGCGGACGATCGAAGCCGTCGTCGGCGGCTCGATGATGAGCTGGGCTTACTCCCAGGAAGGACCGGCCGCGAAATGGATGAGGCACGACCTCGATGCCGTGCTGAAACCGTACCTCAAGTGAACTCCCGCAGAGCCACGCACGGTTCTTGCAGAGTGAGTTTCCAGTATGCGCGTGCGCACTGTGACCGCACTCTTGACCGCAACGGCGGCAATCGCCGTCGGAGCCGCGATGCTGCCGCTCCAGGACAAATCCGCGAAGCCTGATCAAAAGGCCGAAGCGAAGAAGCCCGATCAAAAGTCCGCTCACAAGCCGAAGAAAGCGAAAACAGTTTCTCCCGAAGAGCGACTCGATGCGCTGTCGCGTGCCGTAGTGTGGCAAGCGCCGCCACCGATCGCGCGGGCAAAACTCAACACCGATCCCAGGCAGGCGAAGATGCTGACGTGCACCTTCGACATCGCGCAGGTGAACGGAACCGCGCCGAAGTTCGAATGCCACCTCGCCACCGGCGACAAAATCCGCGTGAAGTACGGCAGCACGCCGGAAGTTCCGTCGGAAGTCGCCACCACGCGCCTGCTGCATGCGATCGGCTTTGGCGCCGACACCATGACCCTCTACGAGACCGTGCGCTGTTACGGATGCCCGGCCGAACCGTTCATCACGATGAAGACGCTGGGCTTTGCCGGAGCGCAGGATCTCTACGGCAAGGTGATGAATCCGACGGCGTACAAGGATTTCGAGTGGGCGGCCGTCGAGAAGAAACATCCTGGCAGGCCGATCGAGACTGAAGAAATCGAAGGGTGGGCGTTCTTCGAGCTCGATCTGATCGACCCGAAGAAAGGCGGCGCGCCTCGCGCGCACGTCGACGCGCTGCGGCTGCTGGCGGTGATGCTCGGACACTGGGACAACAAGACCGAGAACCAGCGGCTGGTCTGCACGTCGCAGGATGATTGGCCCGAAGGCGGGAAGTGCCGCCGTCCGCTCGCGCTCCTGCAGGACGTCGGCTCCGCGTGGGGGCCACGCAAGGTCGATCTCGAAGAGTGGAAGAAGGCGCCGATCTGGACCGACCGCCAGACCTGCACGACGTCAATGGACCATCTGCCGTATCACGGCGCGACGTTCAAGCCGGTGAAGATCACCGACGGCGGCCGCACGCACCTTGGTGGCTTGTTGTCGCAGCTCACCGACGGGCAACTGCATGATCTGTTCGTCAGCGCGCGGTTCGATCACGTCAGCGGCATGCTGGGCAACCGCAAGCCCGCGCCGGTGGACGAGTGGGTTGCCGCCTTCAAGACGAAGGTGTCGCAGATTACTGACGGTCCGTCCTGTCCGCAATAGGTTTTCTCAACGCCCCCGCATCGATCGTCACGCCGAGGCGATTGATCGCCTGCCAGAAAAACCCGTCGTCATTGAACTCCGCGAGCATGAAGTGGTAGTCGCGATCGTAGCCGCGCGCGATCAGCGGCGACCTCGCCGCATCGCCCTCGCGCAGGGACCCGGCGCCGCCGGTGATGAAGTAGAGGATGCCTTTCTGCATCTCGGCGCGCTCGTAGATGTGCTCGTGTCCCGAGAAGACGATGTCGACGCCGCCGGTGACGAGCGTCGATTCCAGCCCCAGTCGAATGCCGCGCGCGGCCAGCGCGTACCGGCCCGACGTGTAGATCGGATGATGCAGGAACGCGACCTTCCATTCCGCGCGTGATTCACCCGTTTCTTTTGCGAGCCACTGCACCTGGTTGCGATCGACATAGGTGCTGTCGAGCGCGAAGAAGCGCACGCGCGTGTCCCAGCGCGTCAGCGGATCGACCGGCGGCACGAACGTGTAGTAGCGATGGCCGTCCATGTTGAACGGCTTGTAGTAGATCTGGTTCGTGTCGTCGTGATTGCCGAGCGCCGCGTAGAACTTCACGCCGGCATCGAGGAGCGCCTTGTACGGCTCCTCGAATTTCAGACGGTAGTCCTCCTCGTTCGCGGGTCCTTCGTAGATGTTGTCGCCAACCATCAGGACGAACTCGAAATCGAATCGCTGATGGTAGGCCGCCATCTGCGCCGCGACTTCGTTCTGTTCCTTCGATCCACGGCCGCTGTCGCCGATGATCGCGAACTTGATCGAGCGACCGCTGTTGGGAAGAGCCAGCGTGTCGCGGGCGATATCTTCGATGCGCAGCGGCTCGAGCCGCGGCTGCTCGCGTGCCTCGCTGGTCTGGCCGATCCAGCTGTTTCCGCAACCGCTGAGTAGGAGGATGGAGAGGAGGACAACCGCACGCTGCATTGCGATCGAAGCCGATGCACGTTCTGCACCGTGGCCTTTGAGCGACGGCGGGCCAACCCCCTGTGTAATCGCGCGCCCAAACTGGGCACATCGGCACACATACGGATGGGCTGCTGCAGATAATTCACCTGAGTCCGCCCTCTCGCGCCGTAGCTTCAGCGGAGGCGGATGGCACAGCCCTTGAAGTGTTGAGCACAGTTATGACGAAGCTTTACTCCGCGGCGTCGATTGCGGTCTTCGCCATCCTGCTGAGCGCATGCGGGAAGGCCGACACCGCCGAACCTCGTGCGCTGGCCGGCGCCGCTGCCGATCAGGCGAAACCCGCCTCCGCCAACCAGTCCGCGGCCACGCCGGCATCGACCGCCGCGCCGTCAACCGATCCGGGCGTCAATGCGCAGGGCGCCGCAACCCTCGAGTTCAAGAAGCGCATCGACGCCTACTTGAAGATTCACAACGCTGCCGAAGGCAAAGTGCCGAACCTCAAGAGGACCGACGACCCGAAAGAAATCTCCGACCGCCAGGCGGCGCTTGCCAAGATGATCATGACGCTGCGTGCCGGCGCGCAACCCGGCGACATCTTCGCCCCGGAGTATCAGCCGTACTTCATCAAGATCGTCCAGGACGACTTCAAGACGCGCTCCGCCGCCGATCGCAAGGCGATTGTCAACGAACTGCCGGCGAACATCAAAATCGACATCAATACCGAGTATCCGACGACGATTCCACTCGAGACCTTTCCGCCTGTCTTGCTGCGCAAGCTGCCCGATCTTCCGCCGGAGCTCGAATACCGCATCGTCAACAAGAACCTGATCCTGCGCGACGTCAAAGCCAATCTCATCGTCGACATCCTGCGCGGGGTTGTGCCCACCATTCCAAGCTGATTCGAGCCATGAAGAGACTGAACGTTCGATTGATCACCGCGCTGTGGATCCTGCTGGCCCTGGCGGCCGTCGGGCAGGCCATCACTGATCAGCAGCCTTCGACCGGTGCGTCGATCTCGTCGGCCACCGAAGTGCAGCCGCCGGCCGGCAAGGATTCGGTGAAGTTCCTCGTCATCGGCGATAGCGGCACCGGCGATCGCGCGCAGGTTGAGACCGCCGCCCAGATGTGGAAGGCGCATTCGGTCTTCCCATACGAATTCGCGATCATGCTCGGTGACAACCTCTACGGAGGGGAGCGTCCGCAGGACTTCGTCAACAAGTTTGAGCGTCCCTTTAAACCGATGCTCGATGCGAAGATCCCGTTCTACGCCGCGCTCGGTAATCACGACGATCCCAACCAGCGCATGTACAAGAATTTCGGAATGGGCGAGAAGCGTTTCTACACCTACCAGAAGAAGGACGTCCGCTTCTTCGCGCTTGACAGCAATTACATGGACAAGGATCAGCAGCGCTGGCTCGAGGAAGAACTGTCGAAGTCGAACTCGAAATGGAAGATCGCCTACTGCCATCATCCGATCTACTCATCGGGCGGACGGCACGGATCGGAGGTCGACCTGCGCTCGATCGTCGAGCCGCTGTTCATCAAATACAACTTGAACGTCATGTTTGCCGGCCACGAACATTTCTACGAACGGATCAAGCCGCAGCGTGGCATCTACTACTTCACCGCCGGCGGATCCGCGAAGCTGCGCGGCGGCGACATCATCAGCAATTCCGCGCTGACCGCCAAGGGCTTCGACACCGACCAGAGCTTCATGGTGGTCGAGATCGACGGCGACGTGCTGCGCTTCCAGACCATCTCGCGGCGCGGCAAGCGCGTTGACTCGGGCGAGATCCGTCGAGGGCCCACGTCATGATCGATCTCTCCGCGCTCTTTGCGCTGCAGGCCCAGCCGCCCGTCGATCTGCCGGGTGTCATGGACACCTTCCAGGAGGAGCTGCTGGCCTCCGCGCTGCGCCTGCCGCTGGCCGCCCTGCTCGGCACCGTGCTGGCGCTGCGCCCGCGGAGAAGCGGCACGCCCGAACGTCAGCCTGCCGTCGTCCAGACGCAGATCATCCTCGCCGTCGTCGGATCGCTGATCATGCTGGTGGTCGGCGCCAGCCTGGCGCGCGCGTTCGGCGTGGCCGGCGCGGCCAACCTGATTCGCTATCGCTCGAAGATCGACGATCCGAAGGACGCCTGCGTGATGTTGTGCGCGCTGTCGGCCGGTCTCGCATCGGGCGTCGGTCTCTATGGCCTGGCCGTGATCGGCACGCTGTTCATCGCGCTGTGCCTGTGGATCATCGAGGGCTTCGAGCCGCAGACGCGCGTGTTCGAACTGGCGATCAAGCTTGGCGACAAGACGCAGGACATCAGGCCGAAGATCGAGGAAGTGTTGCGCCGCTACAAGGTCCGCTATGAGCTTCGCACCACTGCGGAGGACTCCGTCATCTACATGGTGACGACGCCGCGGTCGCTCAGGACCGATCGCGTGTCGAACGTGATCATGGAGCTCGTTCCGGAAGGCAAGGGCACCGTCGAGTGGAACGAGAAACCGAAAGACAAGCTCCCCAAGTGATGCAGGTAATGATCCAGCCCGAAGCGGGCGTCAATCCTATCGTCAAGGCGATCCAGACCGCGAAGAAGAGCATCGACATTTTCATCTTCCGTTTCGATCGGACCGAGGTCGAAAAGGCGCTCGGCGCCGCGGTTCAGCGTGGGGTCATCGTCCGCGCGCTGATCGCGCACACCAATCGCGGTGGCGAGGCGCGGCTGCGCAAACTCGAACAGCGCCTGCTCGAAGCGGGCGTGCAGGTGTCGCGCACCTCCGACGACCTGCTGCGCTATCACGCGAAGTTCATGATCGTCGACGGGCGGATGCTGCACCTGTTCGGTTTCAACCTCACGAAGTCCGACATCGACCGCAGCCGCAGCTTCGCGATCTCGACGCGGGACGGCAGGGCCGTCGGCGAAGCGTCGAAGCTGTTCGAGGCTGACTCGAACCGGCAGGCCTATACACCGGGCAAATCACACCTGGTCGTCAGCCCTGAGAATGCGCGCACGATGTTGAGCGCGTTCCTGGCCGGCGCGCGCCGCGAGCTCGTGATCTACGACGCCAAGGTCGTGGATCCGGTCATGATTCGCCTGCTGAAGGAACGCGCCGCCAGGGGCGTGAAGGTGCGCATCATCGGCAACATGAAGGGAAAAGATCCGGCGATCGCCGAGCGCAAGCTCGCGACGATGCGTATGCATGTGCGCGCCATCGTGCGCGACGGCAAGAACGCGTTCGTCGGCAGTCAGAGCCTGCGGAAAGATGAACTGGAGAACCGCCGCGAAGTCGGGTTGATCGTCAACAACCCGGCGGTCGCGCGGAAGATCCTCACGGTGTTCGAACAGGACTGGAAAGACTCCGCCAAGCGCTCGAAGCGAGCCGCCTAGTTCAGACGACGACTCGAATGTTCTCGATCTGCCCGCCGCCCATCGGCGCGGCCTGCAGGAACTTGTGCCACATCGTGCTCGTCGAGGCCTTGCCGTCGATGATGCCGCCGCACCACGTGGTGCCTTGTTTCGGCTGCGCCACCCACACGCGTTTCACTTTCGCATTCACGCCAAAGCCGGGGACTCGCAGCGTGAAGTAGGGCGGCAGCGTTGATGTCGATGCGCCGTTGATTTCAAGGCGCACGCCCTCGGTGCTGACGTCCATGATTTTCGAGGACACGCCGTCAACGGACGAGAGCAATTTCGGCACGGCTTTTCGCGGCGAGCGGCGCGCCGGGCGGCCTTCGGCAAGCGCCAGCTGCACGGACAACTGGAAGTTGTTGCGGCTCACCGGGCGATTCATCCACGTGGCATCGCGCGGCACGTCTTCGATGCAGTCTTTTGGACGACCCACGAGCACGAGCGGCCGATTGGGTCCGAGCATTCTCACCAGGCGCGGCAGGTCGCCCTTCGGCACCAGCGACACGTCGGCGATCAGCGCTTCAATCGTGCGCGCGTCCTGGCTGATCGTGTCGAGCGAGGCGATTGCCACCGGCTCGTAACCTGCCTTCGTGAGCCATTCGAAGAACGCGCCTCGCTCACCTGGGAGGGGGCACGCAACGCCAATCTTTATCAGGTTCGCGCTCATGCCGCCCTGTAGTGCAAGGCGACTGCCACGGGAATTCCCGTGATCTTTCGGCAAATTGCCTCACGGAGGCTTGCACGGCGATTACGGTTTTGACGGGTAGGGTGACAAAAAATGGCGGCTAAATTGATCGCCTAATTCTGCCGCCCGTTTCTCTCATCCGGCAATTCAAGCAGCGACTGTGACTGGACGACGCGCGTTGTCGTTTTGATCTGTTCCTGGATCGCGATTTCCTCGCCCGATGCCGCGCCAAGATCCTTGAACTTTCGCGCCTGCACCAGCACACGGCCTTCGTAGGACCCAATGAGATCGTTGTAGGTCTGGACGGCGCCGTCCAGCTTTCGCCGCAGATCTTCGAGATAGGTCGTCATTCGCGCCACGCGGTTATAAAGCTCGGCGCCAAGCGCGCTGATCTCCGAGGCATTTTTCTGGATGCGCTCCTCACGCCATCCATGCTCGACCGCGCGCAGCAACGCGATCAACGTGATCGGACTGGCGGGGAACACCTTGTGTTCAACGCCAAACTCGATCAGCGAGACATCCTCGTTCAGCGCCGCCTGGAAGAACGACTCACCGGGCAGGAACATCACCACGAGCTCCGGTGACGATTCAAGTTGTTCCCAGTACGCCTTCGACCCGAGCTTCTGCATGTGATCGCGCACTTGCCGCGCGTGATCGGTCATGTATTTCGCGCGCGCCGCTTCATCAGTCGCTTCCTGCGCATTGAGGTATGCGTGCAACGGCACCTTCGCGTCGACGACGACGGTGCGCCCGCCGGGTAGCCGGACGGTGACATCGGGTCGGAACCGCTGTCCCGATTCGTTGAACAACGTCGGTTGCTCGTCGAAATCGCACGCTTCCAGCATTCCCGCGAGCTCGATCACACGCTTCAGCTGGATCTCGCCCCAGCGGCCGCGCACGTTCGGCGTGCGCAGCGCCTTGACCAGGCTGTGCGCTTCGCGCTCGAGGCTCTGGTTCGCCTGCTGAACGGCTTCGAGCGTGGTGCGGATGCCGGCGCTGTCGCTGACGCGCTGCTTTTCGACTTCGGACAGCTTCAACCCGACTTGCGCGAGCGTGTCGCGAATCGGTGCGACCAGCGAATCGAGCTGCTGCTGACGATGGCCGAGATCGAGGGCCGCGTCCTTGTGGACGTTGCCGATCTTCTGCTCGGCCAGCTTCAGGAATTCGTCGGTGGTCGTCTTGAGCGTCGATGCCGCCAGCGCCTGGAAGGCGTTGCGGAGCTCATCTTCATGAGCGGCGCGGCTGCGCGAGGCCAGCAGCCATCCAGCCGCAAAACCCGCGACCAGCGCGCCGACGACGAAGGCAATTTCCAATATCCGGCAGTGTAACAGCGATTACCGATTCGTCAGCCCCGCGTCCGGCGGCGCGTGCAAATATTTTCGCTAACTGGTTGGCGCAGTTCGGTTTACTATGGCCGCGGCCCCTCGGAAGGCCGGTTGCATTTTCATGCGGGAGTGCTGTCAGCGTTGAGCGATCCGATCACGAATCAGATCGATGGCTTCGGCCCGCGGTCTATCGGAAAAGATTCAGAAACCGGAGACGCGGTCGAGCTTCTCGATCTCGCGCCGGAGCTCGTCGCGCATGATGGCTTCGTCACGACGCTGAACGAGCGCGTCGCGAAGTTCGCGACCGTGCGCCACACGTCGTACGTGCATCTGCGGCGTCTCGATCAACCTTCACCCGATCGACTTCAACTTGTTTCGGAGATCACCGAAGGATGGCGATTGTCCGAGCTGCTGGCCGAATCTGCCACGGCCGGCATTCCGGTTGATATCGCCGTCGCGCTCGGATTGCTGCGCCAGCTGTTGCCGGCGGTCGCGCTCTATAACCGCCACAATCGCGATGCCGCCATCGGCACGCTCGCGCCGGAGCGCTTGATCGTCACGCCGCAATCACGCCTCGTGATTGCGGAGCACGCGTTTGGCCCGCCGCTCGACCAGTTGAATCTTGGCCGCGATCGTTTGTGGCAGCAGTTTCGTGTGGCGATGCCGCCGACCACCGGGCTGCCACGCGCCAATCAGCGCGCTGATGCAACGGGCATGGGCATGGTCGCGCTGTCGTTGCTGATTGGCCGCGTCCTCGAGCCTGAAGAATTCCCATCGCAGCTGCAATCCCTGGTCGACGGAGCGCAGGAGTATCACGACGGGCAGCCAAAGCCGCTCGCAAAGTCGTTCGCAAGCTGGCTGACGAAAGCACTGCAGCTCGATGAGAAGTCGTCGTTCCAGACGCCGTCCGAAGCGCAGATGTCGTTCGAGACCGTGCTGATCAGCGAGCGCTCCTACGTCACCACACCGGCCAAGCTCGAAGAATGGGTGACCCTGCTCGGCGCAGAGATCGACGCGCGTCGTCCGCGGGTGACGGAACCGGAGCCTGAGGTTGGACCGGTGATCGAATCGGTCGAGGCTGTCGATGATCCGCAGCTCGAGCAGATCGTCGAAGAGCCGCCGGTTGAACCGGCGGACGAAGTCGAAATCCCGCTCGACGAAGCGGAAGTCACGATTCCGCTCGAGGAAGCGGAAGTGGCGGTTCCGATCGACGAACCCGTTGCCGCTCCCGAACCTGTCGAGGCAGTCGCAGCGCCCGAACCTGTCGAGGAAATTGCGGCGCCGGAGCCGGAGCCTGTCGAAGAGGCTGCGGCGCCTGTCGAAGAGGAAGTCGCGCCGGAGCCGGAACCTGTTCTGGAAAAAGGTGCCGGGTTCCAGGAGTACGAGGCGCCCGCTGAAGAAGAAGCGGCCGCGCCGCCGGTTGAACCGGAAACTTACGAAGAGCCTGTCGCTGAAGAGGCGCCAGCGCCTCCGCCCCCGCCCGAGCCGGAGAAGCCGAAGGTTCCTCTGCGAGATCTCATTGCAGAAGCGATCGCTTCGTACAAGCCGAAGCCACGCGCGCCGGAGCCGGAACCAGTGCCCGAGCCGGAACCGGAACCGAAGTACGAAGAGCCGGCTCCGAAATACGAGGAGCCGAAATACGAAGAACCCGAGCCTGTGGCCGCGAAGTACGAGGCGCCGAAGTTCGAACCGCCCAAGTACGAACCGCCGCCGCCCCCGACCCCGAAATACGAACCGCCGCCGCCACCTCCGGCTCCGAAGTACGAGGAGCCGGCCCCGCGATACGAAGCGCCTGCCGCGCGTTACGAGGAACCCGCGCCGAAGCAGCCGGAGCAATGGTCGCCGCCTCCGCCGCCGGTGCAATTTGTACCACCGCCGCCCGAACCACGCGTCGCCGCGCCGGCGCCCAGTTACGAACAGCCGCAATACGAGCAACCCGCGTACGAAGCGCCCGCTGAAGAAGCAGCGCCGGCGTACCAACCACCTAAACCCGCGCCGTCAGCAGTCCGAGCGCCCGCGGTGGTGGCGGACGACGACGAAGAGCGGCCGAATCGGATGCCGCTCTATGCCATGGCCGGCGTGATCGTGTTGTTGCTGGCGGTTGTCGGCTTCATGTTCACGCGAGGTGGTGGCGGTGGCGGTGATAACGGCGCGCTTAAAGAGGGCGAGGGCGAGCTCAACATCACGACGCGTACGCCTGGTGCGCTGGTTAAGGTTGACGGCAAGGACGCGGGCGTCACCCCGGTGATCGTGCGTTTGAAATCAGGACCGCACACTGTCGAAGTGCAGGCCGCCGGCGGTAAAGGCGAGCCTCGCGTCGTTCCCGTGATGATCAGAGCGGGCGTGCAAACCGCGCAATATGTCGAGTTGCCAGACCCGCCACCCCTGTCGCCCCCCAAGGGTCCGGCCGAAAAAGGGAAAAAGCGGTAATGCGCAAGACGATTTTCCTCTCGGCAATTGGCCTGCTCGCGATGGGCGTGCCGTCAGCCTACTGGCTGGCGTCTGCCGCCGATCCTGCCAAGACGGTCAGCGTCGGCAAGGATGTGCTGCTCGAGAAGGATTCGGATTTCCTGACGGGCTACATTCCACCCCGCACCACGTTCGGGCACCTCTTCGACAACCACATGATCCAGAACGGCGACGCGCAGGTCCTGGTCGCGTCGATTGCGGGCGCGATGGATGTGCGCCGCCTGCGCGCCGGGCAGCCGTACTCGATCGATCGACTGCTCGACGGCCGCGTGCGCCGATTCGAATATGAGATTGATGGCGACAAGCGCCTGACGGTGCAACGTGCCGCATCGGAGGGCACGCCGCGATTCATCGCCACCGTTGAACGCATCCCCAAGGAAGTCACCGTCGTCGCGA
>Ga0075418_10006887_pt1 | contig 12811 bp, 8 predicted proteins | sample SoiMetdeltSBSDD2_FD_81776 | JGI IMG/M metagenome (GOLD analysis project Ga0075418, IMG submission 81776) | Bulk soil microbial communities from a Populus tree surrounding site in Tennessee, USA - Soil MetaG P. deltoides SBSDD2 | ecosystem: Environmental > Terrestrial > Soil > Tree plantation...
GGGAGCCCGCACCAGGTTCCAGTGCGGGCTCCAAGCGGCACGACTCGGCTTGATCGACTAACGCAGCCGGTAAGCACGGGTCAGCGTCTGCTCCAGCTTGTTGCCGTCGGCATCGGTGGCGTCGACCTGCAGCGACACGTACCCGGTGCTCGCCGACGCCTGCGGGTGCCGGTAGGTCGCGCCGAACCGCTCACCGCCCAGCGCCTTGACCGACGTGTCCGACCAGGTCGCGCCGTCGTCGTACGACACCCGGACCCGGACCTGCTGGACCGGCGCGGCCTGCGACCCGTCCTGGTGCGCGGTGTTCAGCGCCAGCCGGACCAGCCGGTCGCCGGGCGCGGTGTTGGCCAGGTCCAGTGCGTCGCGGCCGGAGTACGCGTCGACCACACCGGCGTAGTCCACGTCGATCAGCGGCAGCATCGTCGCGTTCTCGGTGGTGCCGGAGCGGAACGTCCACGCGGTACGGCTGCTGGTCGACAGCCCGAGCCAGCGGCCGTCGTGGCTGACATCGGCCTCCAGCCGGTACGTCGCCGGGTCGTCCGGCACGTTCAGGCCGCCCATCAGGCCGTTGGTGGCGAACACCTGCTGACCGTCGCGGTACAGCCGGCTCGACTCCGACATCACGCTGAAGTTCGGCAGCCAGTGCCCGTCGGAGTCGGTGAACCCGGCGAGCCCGTACGACAGCCAGCTACCGGAACGCTTGACCGTGTGCGACGCGCCGCCGACCTTGATCTCGCTCTGCGCGAGACCGGGCGACAGCGGTGCCTTGAGCCAGTTCTCGGTCACCTCCTGGCCCGGGCGGTAGCCGGTGGTGGCCCTGTTGTAGAGGACGTCGGCGGGCAGGCCGAACACGAACTGCCACGCCGAGGCGGTCTTCAGGTCGGGTCGGGCGGTCACGTACTCGGTGCGGGTGTACCCGGTCGACGGCACGAAGTCGTCGACGACCGACGGCCCGCACCCGCAGGAGTCGAGCGCGGTCTGGTGCAACCGCCAGCCGCGTTCCTCGGTCCCGGTGGTGTAGATGTTCGTGGTCACCTCGGCCAGGTCCTGCTGCCGCGGCCGGTAGCCGAGCTGCGCCGGCACCTGGCCGGACTCGGTGGCGCTCACGTCGTACGCGTACGGCGTGCGCGGGGTCGCCAGCAGGTGCACCAGCTCGCTCTGCTTCGAGGTCGCGGAGCGCAGCATCTCGCCCTGCTGCCGGGGCAGTGTGAGGACCGGGATCGGGCCGTCGGCGGTCCGCGGCCAGAACACCCCGGGCTGCGCCGAGTACAGGATGGCCAGCTCCGCGCCGGCGTCGGCCGCCGCCTGGACCTGGTCGGAGTAGCTGGCCGTCGCGGACTCCCGGATCAGCGCGATCCGGCCGTCGAGGCTACGGCCGGGCAGTCCGGCCGGTTCCGCCTCGCCGATGTCGGTGACCGGCAGCACGTGCCGGCCGTCGAAGACCGGTCCGCCGACCTGCTCGGCGTCGAGCCGCTGACCGCGCCAGGTGGCGACGAGCGGGTCGACGCCGCTGTCCCACGACGCGCTGAACACGAACGGTGCGTCGTCTACCCGCTCGGTCGGCGTGACCGACACCTTCTCCGGTGAGCCGTCGATGAACGACCAGCCCCAGGTGTCCTCCGTGAAGAACGCGCTGTCGTCGTCGCCACGCCACCAGCCGAGCGCGACCGACCGTGGTTGCGACGTACGCGGTGTCTCCAGCGTGATCGGTACCGCCTTGCGGGCGTCGATGGTGACCGTGGGGTTCGGCGCGCGTACCTCGAGCTTCGGGTCGCCGACGATGCTCTGCTCCTCGGCGTACCGGCCGGAGGCGTCCCAGGTGGTCACCAGGGACCACAGGTTGTAGTCGCCCTCGGGCAGCCGGACGGTGTACTCGGGCTGCTGGGCGTCGAGGTAGATGTAGTCCGGGTAGTAGCGGCCGTCGCGTTCCTTGTACGGCGAGATCCGGACCGTGGCCGAGCCCGGCGCGCCGTCCCGGTCGATTGCCCGGATCGTCACGTCGACCGTGTCGTCCTGCTTGTAGAACGCGACGGCAGTACCCAGCTCGACGTCACCGGCGCGGGCCGTGACCCGCCCGCTGTAGGCGTCGGCCGGTACATCGGTCGCGTCAAGGCTCACCTCTGCCTGGGCCGTGCCCCCGGCCGGCACAGTCAGGCTCGCGGGCTCGACCTTCAGGACGCCGGCAGCCGGCCCTTCCCGCCGGCCTTCCAGGGTCGTGGCCAGGTCGAGGGTGACCGCGGCCGCCGAGGTGTTGCGGTACGTCAGCGTCCTGGTGGCCGTCAGCTCGCCGGGCTGGAACGGCCGGGCGAAGTAGCCCAGATGCAGCGTCCCGGCGTCGACGTACACCTGCTGCGCCGTCGCCCGGTCCAGGTCGGTGCGCCCGGAGCCGCGCTGGTGCACGTCGTGGTACTCCAGCGGTGTCGCGGTCGAGGTCAGCGCATCCCGCAGCTGCTCGGCGTCCCAGTCCGGGTGCTGCTGCTTGAGCACCGCCGCGGCGCCGGCGATGTGCGGCGTCGCCATCGAGGTGCCGGTCGCGCCGACGTACTGCGGCAGCCCCGCGTACGACGACCCGGCGGCGGTGATGTTGTAGCCGGGGGCAACGATCTCCGGCTTGATCGCGGCACTGTCCATCCGGCCGCGCCGGGAGCCGCCGTACACCGCATCGGCGCCCTGCGTCGCGCCGACGGTGAGGGCTGAACCGGCCGCGCCGGGTGCGGTGACGAACTCCATCCCGGGCACCCACGGACTGTAGTTGCCTGCGGCAATGACGAACAACGCGTCGTACTGCGCGGTGAGCCGGTCCACTGCTTGGCTCATCGGGTCGTCGCCGCGGGTCACCGGCCCGCCCAGGCTCAGGTTCACCACGTCCGCGCCGTTGGCGGCCGCCCACTCCATCCCGGCGATGATGTCTGAGGAGCTGCCCTGGCCGTTGTCGTCGAGCACCTTGCCGACCATCAGCGCGGCGTCCGAGGCGATGCCGCGGTAGCTGCCGGACGACGCGGCACCGGTGCCGGCGGCGATCGAGGCCACGTGCGTGCCGTGACCGGCGCCGTCGTGGACCGTTCCGGTGCCGGTGAAGTCGCGGGTGGCGGCGATCCGGCCGGCGAAGTCCGGGTGGGTGTCGTCGATACCGGTGTCCAGTACCGCGATCCGCGTGCCCTTGCCGGTCAGCCCACGCGACCACGCCGCCGGCGCGCCGATCTGGGCGGCGCTCTCGTCCAGGGTGCTGTGCACCGCGGTGTCGAGCCAGATCTTGTCGACGCGGCCGGTCAGCCGGGCGCCGGCCGTACCGGCCACCTCGTCCCAGAACCGGGTCGCGTCCTTCTTGCCGGCCTCGACCGCGACGGCGTTGACGCTGCCGAGCACGGCGGACCGGGTGGCACCGACCGGCGTACGCGTTGCGCTCAGCCGGTGGCCTGTGCCGTAGCCGAGGATGAGCGGGATGTGGTCGGCGTGCGCGTCGTCGTACCCCTGCTCGACCAGTTCGCTGACGTTGAACAGCGCGAGGTCGAGGCGGTTTCGGCCGAGCAGCGGCTGCGCCCGCGCCGGGACCAGGTACGCATCACCGTCGCTGACGAACGCGTGGTACCCGGACCCGCTGCCGGCCGCGGGACGGGCCCGCTCGGTGCCGTCCGGCCGGACCTCCAGCTCGGCGATGTCGCCGGTGACCAGGGTGACCCGGTGCACCTCGCCGGACCCGGCGGCCGGTGCCGGCGCGGAGGGCAGCCTGCGGGGTGGCATGGCGAGCCCGGCCTGCGCCCCGGGCTGGGCGGCCAGGACGACGGCGAGGGCGGTGGCTGCTGCGGCGAGTAACCGGCGGCTGTGGGCGGTACGAGGGCGCATCGGCTTCCTCACTCGAGACGGCCAGGATCAGCGGCAGCCTAGGTTCCGGACACTGCCTACCGGGCGGTCCCGGATGGCGCTTACCAGCCACGGCGAGATGTCGCCAGAGAACGCATCCCGGACACCGGCCGACGCAGGCTCGGCGGATAGACGAGGATGACCGGCATGCGTGTGCTGATCGCCCCGGACAAGTTCGCCGGCACCCTGACCGCAGTCGAGGCCGCCACGGCGATCGAGGCGGGCTGGCGGCGCCGCGACCCGGACGCCGAGGTGTACATCGCGCCGATGGCGGACGGCGGGCCCGGTTTCCTCGACGTTCTCGGCACCGTGGTCGACGGCACCCTGCTGTCGGTCACCGTGCACGGGCCGCTCGGCGAACCGGTGCCGGCGACCGTGCTGCTGGCCGGCGAGACGGCGTACGTCGAGTCCGCGCAAGCGTGCGGGCTGCACCTGGTCGAGCCGGACGGCCGCCGCCCCGAGGACGCCACGACGTACGGCGTCGGCGAGCTGGTCGCGGCCGCGGTGGACGCCGGCGCCCGCCGGGTCATCATCGGGCTCGGCGGCTCGGGCACCAACGACGGCGGTGCCGGCCTGCTCGCAGCCCTCGGCGCGACCGCTGAGCCCGCCGGCGCGCTCGAGGCGGGCCCGACCGCCCTGGCCGAGCTGACACGCGTCGACCTCGCCCCGGCGCGCGAGCGGCTCGCCGGTGTCACCCTGGTCGCCGCGACCGACGTGGAGAATCCGCTGCTCGGGCTGCGCGGCGCGACCAGCGTGTTCGGCTCCCAGAAGGGGATCGGGGACGAGCGGAAGCCGGTCGTGGACGGCTGGCTGACCCGGCTCGCCGACGCCGCGGACCGTAAGGCCGCGGACGCGAAGGGAGCCGGCGCGGCGGGCGGTCTCGGGTACGCGTTGTTGCTGCTCGGCGCCGAGCGGGTCTCCGGGATCGACCTGGTCGCGGAGCTGACCGGGCTGCGGCACGCCGCCGGCAAGGTGGACCTGGTGCTGACCGGGGAGGGCGCGTTCGACTTCCAGTCCCGGGCCGGCAAGGTGGTGGCCGGAGTGGCCAAGGTCGCGAACGACGCGATGCGGCCCTGCGTCGTACTGGCCGGAAAGGTGCAGATCGGCGCCCGGGAGATGCGCACGATGGGGATCGAGTCGGCGTACGCGCTGGTGGACTCCGTGGGGGAGGAGCAGGCGTTCGCGGACCCGCAGGGCTCGCTGGCGACGGTGGCGGAACGGGTGGCTCGTAGCTGGGTCCGCTGAGTGTGCCGTGGTTTGTCCACGGGATCCCGTGTGCGACCATGGGAATGGTTCCGGAGCGACCGGCGTTGATCCGGAATGACATATGCCACGTGATGACTGGGAGTCAGGTATGACGGATCTGCAGACCGAGCAGGCGACCACCACCACCGACGGCGTGCTCCTCACCGAGGGCGCGGCATCCAAGGTGAAGGCGCTGCTCGACCAGGAGGGCCGCGACGACCTGGCGCTGCGCGTCGCCGTGCAGCCGGGTGGCTGCTCCGGCCTGCGGTACCAGCTGTTCTTCGACGAGCGTCAGCTCGACGGCGATGTCGTGAAGGACTTCGGCGGCGTGAACGTCGTCACCGACCGGATGAGCGCTCCGTACCTGAAGGGCGCGACGATCGACTTCGTCGACACGATCGAGAAGCAGGGCTTCACGATCGACAACCCGAATGCGACCGGGTCCTGCGCCTGCGGAGACTCGTTCAACTGAGCCCACGACATACAACGAGAGCCCCGTCACCGGTCCGACCGGGAGGCGGGGCTCTTGCCATCAGGAGCTCGCCGGCGGGAGGTTGAACTGGGCGACCACAACCGCGTCGGCGGCGGGAACGTCGCTCACCACTCCGGCTTGCGGGCCGGTCGGCGAGGCGCAGAGCTGCTGCGCGGTCGGCAGTAGCGGGCAGGTCAGGTTGAGCACCGTCGCGCCGCGGACCACGACGGTGGTGCGCAGCGTCTCGTCGGTGGCCACGCTCAGCGGCGCCAGCAGCGCCAGCGCCCGGCGGTCGGCCGACGGCGTGCTGCGGACGGTCGCGCCGGTCAGCCGGTAGCGCAGCTCGACCTGTGCCACCGTCTCCGGGAGGGGGACGTCGAGCTCCCGGTCGATCTCGGCGATGCCGACGTCCAGCGGCCGGCCCTCGCTGGTGACGCGGAGCTGTTCGGCGCGCGGTCTCGCCGCCTCGAGCGCGTCCCCGCCGGTGCGCGGCAGTGCCGGTACCAGCACCAGCCAGTTCTGCGGCTGCCGGAAGACCACCGTCTCGATCACGTCGAAGGTGCCGTCGGGTCGCGGCTTGGTGTCCAGCCGGATCGCCGGTCGGGCCGGTGCTCCGGGAACCGTGGGAACGCTGGACGGCAGCGGGGGCTGCGTCGAGGGTCTCCTCGTCGGCTGCCTCGTCGGCTGCCGGGTCGGCTGCTGGGTGGGCCGGGTGGTGGCCTGCGTCGACTGGGTCGCCGGCGGGCCTGTCGCTCCGGGTGGTTGCGAACCGGGTTCGTAGTAGACGACCGCCGCGACCGCGATCGCCGCGGACCCGAGAATGCCGAGCAGGATCAGCACGCGGTCCGCCGCCGTACGGCCTCCGACCACCGCCATACACGTCCCCCTGCCCCGTCCGGAGCCAAAAATCATGGGCTTCCGTCACGCCACGTGACCAGGCTACGGCGAGGAATCGGTCTGGGGGAGGCCTCGGGCGCGCCACTCCGTACGGTGACGGCGCCTGTTCACTCAGTGCAGTCCGCCACCCTCCCCGGCGCGTTTCGGCAGCAGGAACGTGACCGCCAGGCTGAGCGCGAACAGCCCACCGGCGGCCAGCGTCGCGGTCGTCATCGAGCCGAGGAAGGCGTGGCCGGGCAGCAGTTCGAAGAACAGCGTGCCGATCACCGCGACGCCGACCGCGCCGCCGAACTGCTGCATCGCGGTCAGTACGCCGGAGGCCGAGCCGGCCGCCCTGTCGTCCACACCGGCCAAGATGATGTCGAAAAGCGGCGCGAACACCATCCCCGCACCCAGCCCGGCGACCAGTGTCGCGGGCGCGAAGTCCCAGGCGGTGGCGCCGTTGCCGGCCAGCCGCAGTGTGAGCCACATCCCGGCCATCCCGGCGGTGATCACCGCGACACCGAGCTGGAGCGCGGTCCGGCCCAGCCGGGGTGCCAGCAGGCCACCGGACAGCCCGGCCCCGACCGCGATCCCGAGCGAGAACGGCACCAGGGTCAGGCCGGCCCGCAGCGGCGTGTAGTGCAGCCCGAGCTGGGTGAACAGGTTGAACACCAGCATGAAGCCCGACATCGCCAGGAAGAACGACGTGATCACCGCGAGCCCGGCGACGAAGGAACGGCTGCGGAGCAGCGACGGCTCGATCACCGGATACCGCGACCGGCGCTCACTACGGCCGAACAGCGCGAACACCGGCAGCGAGGCCGCCATCAGCGCGAAGCACCAGGCCGGCCAGCCGTACTCCCGGCCCTGCACCAGCGGGTAGATCAGCATCGCCGAGGCGGCGGTCAGCAGCAGTACGCCGGTCAGGTCCAGCCGCCCGGCGCCCTCGGTGCGCAGCTCCGGCATGAACTTCAGCGCGCCGACGACCGCGACGATCGCGATCGGCACGTTGATCCAGAAGATCATCCGCCAGCCGGCGCCGAACCAGTTCGCGTCGATCAGCACGCCGGCCAGGATCGGCCCGCCGACCGCGGACAAACCCATGATCGGGCCGAACATCGCGAAGGCCTTGCCGATCTCGTCGGCCGGGAAGACGGCCTTGATGATGGCCAGGCCCTGCGGGATCATCACCGCGCCGAGCAGCCCCTGCGCGAACCGGCTGCCGATGAGGAGCTCGGGCGAGGTCGCCAGGCCGCACAGCGCGGACGCGAGCGCGAAGCCGGCGGCGCCGACCACGAACAGCCGGCGCCGGCCGAGCAGGTCGCCGAGCCGTCCGAAGGTGACCAGCCCGACGGCGAACGCCAGCGTGTAGCCGGCCAGCATCCACTGCATGCCGGTGGTGGAGCCGCCGAGGTCGGCGTGGATCGACGGGGCGGCGATGTTCACGATCGTCGCGTCGACCAGGTCCATGATCTCGGCGACCAGGACGAGGCCGAGGACGATCCAGCGCCAGCGGTACGGCGCGGGGGTGGCCCGGGTGTCGGCCGCGAGTTCTGTGGTGGTCATGTGGGCTCCTGGAACGGTGTTCGACGAATACGAACACTGTTCTACAGACGAATGGTGTTCGCGTCAAGTACAGTGTTCGGCATGAGTCTGAACTCGCCGCCGTGGGAGCCGGCCAGGGCCCGCAAGCCGGCCCGGACCCCGCTCACCCAGGAGCGGATCGTCGACGCCGCGCTCGAGCTGCTGGTCGCCGAGGGGTACGACGCGCTGTCGATGCGGCGGATCGCGCAGGCGCTCGGCACCGGCGCCGCCTCGCTGTACGCGCACGTGGCGAACAAGCAGGAGCTGGACCAGCTGATGATCAACCGGGTCGCGCAGGGTCTCGAGATCCCGGACCCGGACCCGGAGCGCTGGAAGGAGCAGCTGGCGCAGGTGATGCGCGACCTGCTCCGGGTGCTGCGGTCCTACCCGGGCGTGGCCCGGGCGGCGATCGGGCAGATCCCGCTCGGCGAGGAGTCGCTGGTCAGCACCGAGCGGATGCTGGCGATCCTGCGGGCCGGCGGCCTGCCGGACGACGTGGCGGCGTACGCCGTCGACCTGATCCCGCTGTACGTCTGCTCGGTGGCGTTCGAGGAGTCCGTGCAGGGCTCGTCGAGCTGGACGCAGGCCGACATCGAGGAGTTCACGACGAACCTGGGGAAGTGGTTCGCGGGCCTGCCGAACGACCGGTTCCCGCACATCGTCGCGCTCGCCGGTGCGCTCACCGCGGGCGGCCCGGACGAGCGGTTCGACTTCGGTGTGCAGGTGATCGTCGCCGGGCTGGCGTCGTTCGCCAAGCGTGATCAGGAGGCATGACAACCCGGGGGAGAGGTTGCCGAGGGCAACGGGTACTGCTCGAGTGTGTTCGCGAATCGCCAGGTTCTGGGCCGGATCCTTGGCGATTCGTGAACACACAATGGGTCAGCGGCGGGTCAGCCGCTCGATCGCGTCCTCCATGTGCTCACTGAGCAGCCGGCCGACCAGGGCCGCGTCGCCAGCGCCGATCGCGTCGGCCAGCGCCCGGTGCTCGCCGACCCGGATGTCGGACGAGGCGTAGGTCTGCTCGAGCGCGTGGATGCACATCCGGGTCTCGGTGATGAAGGTCTGGTGCATCCGGCGCAGCCGCGGACTGGCCGCGAGCTCGACCAGCCGCTCGTGGAAAGCGATGTCGGCTTCGCCGACCCCGGTCGGGTCGCCGGCCGCCGCGGCCATCTGCCCGACGATGTCCAGCAGTGCGGCACCGGCCGCCGCGTGGTCGCCGCGCAGGATTTTCTGCGCGGCCGCCCGTTCGATCGCCTCCCGGGCCAGGTACATGTCGCGGACGTCGTCCGGCGTCATGTCGACCACGAACAGCCCGCGGTTGCGGATCGCGACCAGGAGCCCTTCCTGGGTCAGCCGCTGCATCCCTTCGCGCAGCGGGCCACGGCTGACACCGAGCCTGCGGGCCAGGTCGGCCTCGCCGAGCTGCATGCCAGGCTTGAGCTCGCCGTGCCCGATCGCCTTGCGCAGCTTGTCCGCAATGATGCTCGGCGTCGACTCCTGCGCCAGCGGCTCGATGAAGCGCGGCCCGGCCGGGGCGGTCATGACCGGCCCCCCGCGGTCACGGGCTCAGCGAACAGCGTGCCGAGGCCGTCGATCCGGCGGCCGACGCCGGCCAGGTCGAGGCCATTCCAGACCGTGACCTGGTTCGCGGTCAGCACCGGCTTGCCGACTGCCTGCTCCAGATCGTCCAGGATGGACTGTGTGTGCATCGCGGTGTCGGGGATCAGCACCGCCTCGGCGTCCGGGTGGTCACCGAGCTCGCGCTGTATCCCGGCGACCTGCTCGCCGGGGTAGAGCATGCCGACCGTGGTCATTCGTCCTCCCTGCTGTCCCGGATCCCCTGGGATAGGTAGATTGTCGACAATGTTAGGCCGTTGGGGCTGTTCCGAGATGAGCGGGTACGACGTGGGCCGGCTCGCCGCCGAGCTGCGGACTGTCCTGCGCGGCACCGTGGGCGACGACCGCCGCAGCCGGGCGCTGTACGCCGCGGACGGCTCGAACTACCGCTCGGTGCCCGACCTGGTCGTCGTACCGGCCGATGTGGACGATCTCGCCGCCGCCGTCGAGCTGACGGCAGCCGCCGGCGCCCCGGTGACGATGCGCGGCGGCGGTACGTCGATGGCCGGCAACGCGATCGGCGGCGTCGTGATCGACGCGTCCCGGCACGTGAACCGGATCGTCGACCTGGACCCGGTGGCGCGGACCGCGGTGGTCGAGCCCGGCCTGGTGCTGACCGAGCTGCTCGCGGCCGCCGCCAAGCACGGCCTGACCTTCGGCGCTGACCCGTCGTCGGCCAGCCGGGCCACGCTCGGCGGCATGATCGCGAACAACGCCTGCGGCGCGCACTCGGTGGCCTGGGGTACCACAGCCGACAACCTGTGCCGGCTGGAGGTGCTGACCGCCGACGCGACCGCGCTGACGCTCGACGTACCCGGTCCGGACGAGGACGTGGCGGCGCGGCGGTCCGAGCTGGCGGCCCGGCCCGGGCGGGAGGGCGAGATCCATCGCGGGCTGCAGGCGTTCGTGGCCGAGCACGAGCTGCTGGTCCGACGCCGGTTCGGGTTGTTCGGCCGGCAGATCTCCGGGTACGCCCTGCAGCGGCTGCTGCCCGAGCACGGCTACGACGTGGCCCGGCTGCTGTGCGGCAGCGAGGGCGGCTTCGCCGCCACCCTGCGAGCCACGGTCGCGCTGACACCGTTGCCCGGGGCAAAGGTCCTGTGCGTGCTCGGGTACGCCGACGGGCCGGCCGCCGCGGACTCGGTACCGGCCCTGCTGGCGCACCGGCCGCTGACGATCGAGTCGATCAACGACGAGCTGGTCGAACGGCTGCCCGCGGAGGTCCGCGACGCCGCCGTACAGGCCGGGCTGCCCGCGGGCCGGACCTGGCTGCTGGTCGAGGTCGGCGGGCCCGACGCGGTCGCCGCGGCCCGGTCCGCGCAGGCGCTGGTCGACGACCTGCGCGACACCGGCGCGACCGCCTCGCTGGTCACCGACGCCGGCGCGCAGGCGGTGCTGTGGCGCTGCCGCCGCGACGCGGCCGGGCTGGCGACCCGGCGGGCCGACGGTGTCGAGGCGTGGGGCGGCTGGGAGGACGCTGCGGTGCCGCCGGAGCGGCTGGCGGACTACCTGCGCGGCCTGGACGAGCTGATGGCCCGGCACGGCTACTCAGGCGCGTCGTACGGGCACTTCGGCGAGGGCTGTATGCACATGCGGATCGACTTCGACCTGCTCAGCGAGCGTGGCGTCGCGTCGTACCGGACCTTCGTCGAGCAGGCCACCGACCTGGTCGTCGACCTCGGCGGCTCGGTCTCGGGCGAGCACGGCGACGGCCGGGTGCGTGGGGAGCTGCTGGCCCGGATGTACGGCGCGGACACGGTGCCGTTGTTCGCCGCGGTGAAGCGGATCTGGGACCCGGCCGGGGTGATGAACCCCGGCGTGATCGTCGACCCGCCGCCGCTCGACGCCGGGCTGCGGCAGCGGCTGCCGGTGGTTCAGCCGGCGACGATGTTCGGGTACGCCGACGACGGCGGCAGCTTCGCGCAGGCGCAGCGGCGCTGCGTCGGGATCGGCAAGTGCCGGCAGCACTCCGGCGGTGTGATGTGCCCGAGCTACCAGGTCACCCGCGACGAGCTGCACTCGACCCGCGGCCGGGCGCACCTGCTCTGGGAGATGCTGTCCGGCGACCTGGTCACCGACGGGTGGCGGTCGACCGAGGTCCGCGACGCGCTCGACCTGTGCCTGTCCTGCAAGGGCTGCCTGTCCGACTGCCCGGTCAACGTGGACATGGCGACGTACAAGTCCGAGTTCACCCACCACCACTACGCCCGCCGTCCGTGGGCCCGGCCGGTGTCGCACTGGTCGATGGGCTGGCTGCCCGTCTGGGCGCGGTTCGCCGGGGTGGCGCCGGAGCTGGTGAACCGGCTGACCGCGTCCCGCGCGCAGGGTGCGCTGAAGTGGCTCGGGGGAGTCGCGGCGGAGCGAGAGATCCCGCGGTTCGCGGGGGAGACGTTCGCGTCCTGGTTCGCGCGTCGTCCGGCTGGCGCTGACGGGTCGCGCGGCAGGGTGCTGCTGTGGCCGGACACGTTCATGAACCGGCTGGCGCCGCAGATCGGCCGGGCCGCGGTATCGGTGCTGGAGGCGGCCGGGTGCGAGGTGGTGCTGCCCTCCAAGCCGGTGTGCTGCGGGCTGACCTGGATCTCGACCGGCCAGCTCGGCACGGCCCGTCGGGTGCTGCGCCGTTCGCTGTCCAGGCTTGAGCCGTACCTGGCCGAGGGCCTCCCGGTGGTCGGGCTGGAGCCGAGCTGTACCGCGGTGTTCCGGCACGACGCGCCCGACCTGCTCGGTGCGGCAGCCGCCCGGCTCGCATCGTCGACGTACACGCTGGCCGAGACGCTCGCGCGGTTCGCGCCCGATTGGGAGCCGCCGCAGGTCGGCGGCGAGGCGCTGGTCCAGACGCACTGCCACCAGCACGCTGTGATCGGGTTCGAGGCCGACGCCGCGTTGATGGCCGCGGCCGGGATCCGCGCCGCGGTCCCGGACTCGGGATGCTGTGGCCTGGCCGGCAACTTCGGCTTCGAGCGCGACCACTACGAGGTCTCAAAGGCCGTCGGTGAACGCGTCCTGCTCCCCGCCGTGCGCGAAGCGCCTGAGTCGACCAATATCGTCGCCGACGGCTTCAGCTGCCGCATCCAGATCACCCACGGCACCTCCCGCCACCCGGTCCACCTCGCCGAGCTCCTCGCTCGAGCCCTCCCCGACTCGCCCCCGCCC
>Ga0075418_10006888_pt1 | contig 12811 bp, 12 predicted proteins | sample SoiMetdeltSBSDD2_FD_81776 | JGI IMG/M metagenome (GOLD analysis project Ga0075418, IMG submission 81776) | Bulk soil microbial communities from a Populus tree surrounding site in Tennessee, USA - Soil MetaG P. deltoides SBSDD2 | ecosystem: Environmental > Terrestrial > Soil > Tree plantation...
ACAAGACCGTGTAGTGAAAGCCTTCCCAGTGGGCGAGGGCGGGCAGCTCAACTTTCTCGAGATGCTCGAATGAAGCGCGAATGCCGCGGGTGTGAAAGCCCAAGGTCTCGGCGGCTTCAGCTATGTCGTAGAGCGAGGCGCCCTCACGGCTGACACTTATCAATTCTCGCAGCCGGTTAATGCTGACGTGCTTCCCGTAGTAACGCAAAATCATCGAGAGGCAGGCGGCGGCGCAATCGGTCTCGCTTATTTGGAGCAGTGCCGGATAGCGTCGCTTTCGCCGTGCACGATAGACGGATTCTTCCGGTTGCGGTGCCTCGGCGAGTTCCGCGGTATCGATAGTGAGTCCGCGGGAGGGTTCCATTTCCCGCACCGCAGCACTGCTATAACCTGAGGCGACCGAGACGATGGCATCTTTGAATTTTGGCGAGGCGGCAACAATACGATCGAATTCACTCTTCTCCAGACAAAACACCGACGATGGTTCGTCCGTAATAATGGTCGCGGCTCTCGGCTGATCAGTAAGCAACGCCAATTCACCGAAAGAATCCCCAGCTTTCAATACCTTCAGAACCTTGTGGCCATTGCTCTCCTTGATCACCCGCGCACTGCCGCTGCGCAAGAGATAGAATGCGTCCCCGGCTTCGCCCTCACGGATGATTGGCTGGTTTACTGCGTAATTCTTTAGGTTCATCGCCCCGAGCAAATCGCGGATTTCCTGCGGCGATAAAGGAGCAAATACAGTGCAGAGTTTAAGGAAGTTGCGGATCGAGATGTCGGAAATATATTTGTCGAAATACTCGCGCAGGTTCGGATGCTGGCTGACCAGCTGATCGAAGTCGTCGATGGCAAGTCGAAGGAGGACCAGGTCACTGGCCGCGCGCACCGTAAAGTTGCGGGGCGAACGAGTCAAGAGTCCTTGCTCGCCAAAGGAGTTGCCTCGGGTTAGTGTCCCGACGGTGACTTCGTCTCCGGTGTCGCTGGCGCCGATGACACGGGCCCGACCTGAATAGACCACATAGAACGAATCTGATTCGTCGCCCGCGCGGACCACACTCTGGCCCAGGGTGTAATGCACCACCTCGAAGTGCTGACCGAAACGACCCAACTCATCGTCCGAAAGGAGCGAGAACGCGGACGTCCCTTTGAGGAGTTCTTTTAGCTCGGTTAAGTCCATCTCGGCCACGTACAATACAACAGGCCGCCGTTCTCTTGAAGTCTTTCATACTGGAGATCGGAACACTGATGTAGGTCAGTCATGGGGGGCAGGTCTGCGATTCGGCGATTCTCAGTCAGCATTGTTGCTCGTCAGGGTGGAAATCAGGTGAGCAGACTACTCATTGAAGCAACGAGAATGATTGCTCGCGGAGGGCGTTGAATCCTTCCCCAGACCTGCGCGCCGCATTAGTTTCAGCATCGTTATGGCCGGACTCGTGTGAAGTATTGAAGGCCGCGATGATGGCAGCTCCCGTCAGTGGATTAAATGCAAAAAAGGCACGGAAGCCGGCCTGACTCCCGGTGTGGCCGATGAAAGTGATCGGGGCTGACGACCCAGTCCGTGGATCGAGGAAAAACGAAAGGCCCATAGATTCTGGCCGGTCCGAAGATGCATTCATAACTACTACTGGACGCCACATCTCCTCGAGCGTGGCGCGTGACAGAATCGGACGGGTAGCCGGCGAATTCTTTCCGGTCAGGAATGCTACCCAGCGCACCAGATCGCCGAGCGGCGCATTGAGCCCGCCATTCGGAGTAGTAATCCCGGTATCGAACTCGCGTCCATTTGCCTTGATAGTTTCCTTCCCATCGACATTGACAGAAACCGCATAGTTATTCGAGCGATCCTTCGCCAAAGAAGACGGTGTCAGGTTGAAGTAGGTATGCGTCATCCCCAATGGCCTGAGAATGTTTCGCTCAATATAGGTTTGATATGACAGCCCTGACACCTTCTCGATCACGCGCGCGAGATAGATGAATGCCGGATTCGAATAGCTGAATTTGCTCCCGGGTTTGAAGGCCAATTCCTGGTAAGGCATCATCGCGACGAGCTGCGCCCACTCGGTCGGTTCAAACGGTTGCCAGGGCTTGTCGTCGTCGCGGTAAGGCCAGGTTGGGCCCTGGAAGCCGGCACTGTGCGACAACAGTTGCTTCAAAGTAACTTGTGAGACGGGTCCATAATCGCTGTGAATGCGATTCAACTCCGGCACATATTTCGTGATTGAGTCGTCAAGCGAGATCCGGCGGCGATCACGAAGTTGCATCACGGCTACGGCGGTAAGGGTCTTGGTGATCGAGCCCCAATGGAAGATAGTGTTTTGGTCGACTGGTTGATTTGCTTCGCGGTCAGCCATACCGATTGAATGCCATTCGCTCGCCTGCCCGTCTTTCATCAACACGTAAGCGGCGCCCACTATTGCATCGTCATGCACATATTTATCGAAGGCGACGGCAAACTCCTGGCTCTCCGTGGCCCGGCCTATGGAATGGACTTTTCCAGAGCCGGCGTTGAGTTGACCCGGACAACCGAGCGCTATGACCACAACCAGCAGCATGGCCACGCGACGCGGAGCTTTTATTGTGCTGTCTTTCCTGATCATTTCTCAGACTCAAGCCATTTGATCAAGGGCCACCCTAATAGCGAAATGAGGAGGCTGTCAATTGAATTCCTAATTGCCAGACATGTCGAAGACGAGAGTCCTTAAAGAATTGGTGGATGGTTGCTACGCGCTCGACTCTTTAGTCGGGTCCGTGCATGCAATGCCCGAATTGCGCATAGCCGGGGGATCTTAGGGGGCGATCTCTATCCGGCATAGCTCCGCCGCTCCAGGTTCGAGGTTAACTTCAATGCCCAAAACGATCCATTAAGTCGAGGTCCCGATGACAAATCGTTAAGGTGGAACTAATATGCGACTAACGCGTTCGCGTACTCTTCGGTTGTGACGCGTGCGCACGTTCGAAGACAAAGCACCATACAGTGACCCGACAGAACGATCAGAAACTGCAGTCGAAAGCTGGTTAGGGCACTCGCAGGGCAGGACAGTTAACCATCTCGTCAATTCTGAAAAACAATTTATCCAGTCTCGCGAGCGCGCTGTTTAACTACGCCATTCGGAAATGAATCGTTGGACCAGAGTGAGAATCAATTACATAAATCAGACCCGGGGCTGCCATTCGGCTTCAACTGATGGAGGGAGATCTTGCGAGTGCTTGAGAAGACTCACGATCTGCCATATCTCATCGTCTGAGAGCATGGCTCCCCAGGCAGGCATCCCGGTATTCCTTATACCATGCTTAATGAGCCAGAAAAGTTGCGCATCGGTGTAATTGGAGACGCCTCCCAGGAGTTGCGGCGCCGGCGGATAGAACGATTGCCCATAGACACTGGGATTGCCTCCGGGTGTGCTGTGACAACGAGCGCACATTGCTTTGTACGTACTCACCCCGGCCTTCAGATTCTCTTCAGTGACTGAAATAGGATTCGTCTCCCCGGAAGCATGCCTGACAATCGACGCATGAAGCACCAAAGGCATGACCCTCGCCTCAAGACGTGAGTGAGTCCCGTCGGCATTCACCGGCATTAACCCGAGCCGCATTAGCGCCAGAGCTGCCAGCACCAATATCACTAACGTCAGAACCGCGCCTAACAAAACTTTTCTCACGTCTTTTCTCCTCAGCTCGCTCGAATCGGGCTGCAACCGCGGCCTCCTTAACCTCAATAAATTGTGGTGGCAACTCGTGTGTGTGATTCAACGCGCGCGCTGGAAACCTCTGCCTCCAGGTCCTCCAACCCACGCGTCGAACCGACAGCGTCCACCGTCTGCCAACGGTGCAAAGACTGACCCGCCCAGCCCTCACACTCTTAGGACGCTGAATCGTATGCACCGTCATTCAGTAACGACCATCGTTCCCGTCATATCCTCGTGGCCATCGCCGCAGAATACGTCACAAGAGAAAGTGAACTTGCCCGCCTTGTTGGGAGTGAACCGAATACGGGCGGTCCCTCCTGGATTGACGTCGGCGCGAATTCCAAGCGCTCGCAAGCTGAATCCGTGCTTGCGGTCCTGGGAAGAGATCACTAACACAACTGGCTCGCCTTTCTTTAAGGTGATCGTGTCAGGCGTGAATTTGAAATTCTTCGCCGTAATGTGAATCTCTCTCTCGGCCGGGAGCGCATTCGCGCGAACGTAGAGCGCAAACCCCGATATGATCATTGCGCTCATGAGAAGAGCGCTTGAAGCCAGAACTCGTTTCTGCAGATGCATCAAATTATCCTCCGTTAAGATTTATTTCCGTTATGTCGTACTTCGCTTGTCTTACCTCAGCCTCGATATTTCTCAAGCCGAGCCCCTTATAGGGCGCGCTGGCGTCCCACGGTATTGGCAGTCTCTTCGGCACCGAGCCGGGCGCCGGTAAGGGAAACATCAGCGACTTCGCCGAGTGATGCGCTATATGGCCCGTCATTTGGTGGTGCTCCTGATGAATATGCCCGTAGAAGACGGTTACATTCTTGTGCGGCATCAGCGCATCAATCACGGTGGCTCCATCCCTGGTAGCCCAGTCCCAATCAGGATAGAGATCAAACAGTGGCCTGTGCGTCAATACAACGATGCGCGCATCAGGCTTCTGTTGTTTCAAGTCGGCTTTGAGCCAGTTGAGCTGCGACTCGCCTACGATAGCGCCCGGATCCGAGACATTGTCGAGGACTATGAAATGGACGCCCTTGTGATCAAATGTGTAATTGAGTTTGCCGAAGAACTGCTGATAAGCGTCGCCACGATCGAGCGAAGCATCGTGCTCGCCGGCCATGAAATAAACAGTGGGAACCTTTAGTTGTCCGACGATGTCTTTGAACTGCGCCATTCTATCTTTGCGGACCTGCACGTCATCGGTCGTGTGCGTAAGGTCGCCGGTAAACACTATGAAATCCGGCTGCTCTTCGAGCCGATTGACAACTTGAACCGCTTTCTTCAGCGTGCCTTCAGCGTCCGGATTCACCTTCGGGCCCGAAAAACCCCAGTGTGTATCCGACAGTTGGACGAAGTAGAAGTCCTTTTCAATCTTTTCGCGGGCATGGCCGTTTGCATAATCAAGGACTGAGCCAGGGGTGTTAAGACCCAGACTTGAAGCAAATACGATCCCGCCACCCAAACCAGCCAGTTTTATGAACCCACGCCTGTCCATTCCGCTCATCTGTCTCCTCCTGACAAAGCAACCTTTGGACTGAAAATGTCCGTCAGGTAACGATACCGACTCGGCTTGGGAAATATTCCCGCGGGCTTTAATTAATCGGGAAGTAGAAAGAGAGGGTTCACGACTACTTCTCGCTTCTGGTTTGTTCGAGGCTTGAGCTCAATAGTCCCAAAAAAAGATCATCCAAAGCGGGAATAAAAGTGGCGAGAGATCGGTCTTAATATTGACGAGGCCCGGCACGGGACAGGAAGAGCGATTGGAAGAGCACGACAAACTCGCCAGTTTTGAGGAAGCAGTCTTACCGCACTTGAACGCCGCCTATAATCTGGCGCGCTGGTTGACACGCAATGACACGGATGCGGAGGACGTTGTACAGGAGGCCTACCTGCGAGCATTCAAATTCTTCGGGGGGTTTCATGGCACCGACGGCCGCTCATGGCTACTGGCGATTGTGCGCAATACTTGCTACACCTGGATGCAGCATAACCGCTCGCCGGAAGTGTCCCTTCCTCTCGATGACGAAACGGATGAGATTGAGAGTACAGATTTGGACCCGGAGGCGCTCCTGTTACAAAGGGCGGACACGCTGCTGGTCAGACGAGCGCTTGAAGACTTGCCGATAGAATTTCGCGAGGTGATGGTTTTCCGCGAGCTGGAAGAAATGTCTTACAAACAGATCGCCGTCATTACCGAGTTACCGGTAGGGACGGTTATGTCTCGCCTGGCGCGGGGACGCAAACGGCTTCAGTTAGCTCTTTCGAGTCACGTGCCAGCGGAGGTTTCAACTTGAACTGTCAACGAACACAGGAATTAATTCACGGTTATCTGGATAGCGAGTTGGATCCGGCCCGAAACCTGGAGGTCGAGCAGCACATGGAAGAATGCCAGACTTGCGGGCGTGTCTTTCGTAACCAGACCACGTTGAAATCAGCGCTAAAAGCCGATTCGCTTTATCACGATGCGCCGGAAAGATTGAAGAAACGAATTCAGTCGTCATTGCGAAAAGAAGCTAAGTCCGCAGTGCGTCCGCGCGCATTCCGCTGGGGCTGGGCCGCCATTGTGGCTTCCCCAGCATTAATGCTTTTGATTGCCCTGGGCGTCTGGAGCCTTGCGCCCAGGTCCACGGCTCCTGGTGGTGATGAGCTGCTGGCTCAGCAGGTAGTTACCGATCACGTACGCTCATTACAACTGCCGGGTCATCTCACCGACGTGCTCTCGTCAGATAAACACACAGTGAAGCCCTGGTTTGATGGCAAGGTGGATTTTGCTCCGTCCGTTAAAGACTTTGCCGATCAGGATTTTCGTCTCTACGGCGGCCGCCTGGAATACTTGAACCACAGAAGTGTAGCGGCACTCGTTTATCAGCGCCGCCTACACTATATCAATCTGTACGTCTGGCCTTCTGAACAAGCAGGCTCGACAGCTGAAGTTACGACCCAACGTCAGGGATACAATCTCATCCATTGGACCAGCTCGGGCATGAACTATTGGGCTATCTCCGATCTGAGCGGTGTAGAATTACGCGAGTTTGCCCGCCTCATACAGCAGGAATAGTGATTGATTAGGGAGCTGTCGCCATCAACTCCTCCCTGGCCGCCTCCTTACTTCCCTGACGTTTCAGGATTTCCTCAAGGCGCTTACGCGCACGCGCCAGGCGTGACATCACTGTGCCCAACGGAATATCGGCCACCTCGGCAATCTGTTTGTAAGATAATTCTTCCAATTCTCGCAAAACGATTATCTCGCGAAACTCAGGCGATAACTTTTCCAGCGCTTCTCTCAGCAACTCGCCGTCTGATCCTCTTAACAGCAGGTTCTCGGGGCTTAAATCGCTCTCCTCAGGGACATATAGGTCTTCGTCGAAAGCGACCTGTAATTCAGGCGCCCGATTCAGCTGCAGCCACGTGTAACAGGTGTTGCGAACTATGGCGAGCAGCCACGGCCGGCAGTCACCACCATGAAAGCTGTTGAAGTGCCTGAGCGCGCGCAGGTAAGCTTCCTGTACAACATCTTCAGCGTCCGTGTGATTGCGTGTCAGCCAGCGGGCCAGATTGTAAGCCGCTCCCAGGTGTGGCAGCGCATTTTCTTCAAAATTGCGAATGATGCCTTCCATTACGCGTCACCACCGCCCTTCAGGCACAGCACATTGCTTTTGCACTGAGCCTGCTTGTGGCCTCTAGTCCCGGCCAGCGCTCTTTGCCTCGTGAATCCGGGTACCTGATTCCTTCTTGTTATTAGTAGCCTGCGCATTGCTTTGTCCCTTTTCAATTCAATCGCCTGGTTCGCCCTCGCACTTGGTGATTTGCGCGGCCACAAAGAGCGGAACATTTTTCACCAGTGTTCCGCGGTTGATTAGATTCTTTATAAGCCCCACTCCTTCACAGTCGACGTAGCAGATGTTCTCCAAATCAAGAGTAAGCCGCATGCCGACCTCCACCACCGACTCAGCCGACGTCCGCAGTAACTCCACCCACGGACCCGTAACCCGGCCATCGAGTCGCAGGGTGACTTCCTGGTTCAACGACGCAACCCTTGTGATCTTCAGCATTCATCACTCTCTCTCTATCTCTCTTGAAAATGTTCGCCTTTCGCGGTTCTGCAGGTTGCGTGCCGCGCAGTGAGTCCGTGAGACTAACTTTCTTTGATTAGCAGAAATGTTGAGAACTTGCGGGAATAAGGCCGGAGAGATCCAATGAAGCGCTACCGCGAGTTGGGTGACCCACGATATTTAGTGGTAGGCGAGACTGGACTTTGGTGGGCGACTACGAAATGCGGTAGGCAGCGGGTTTGATTCCCAATTTTTCCATCCGGTGTCGCAGCGTGTTGGGGTGCATACCAAGAGTCTTCGCAGCGCCTTTCGAGCCCTCTATCACCCCGCGAGTTTGCTGTAACACCGCTAAGATGTGCGTCCGTTCAACCTCCTCGAGGGTCTTAAGCGGAGATGGGCTCGCTGAAGGATCCGGTTCAGCTACTTCCGGTGCTCGATCGGGCAGACCCACCGACGTTGAGAGGCTGATTAGATCGTTTTCCAGGTCGAGCGTTGGGCCGCGAGAAAGAATCAGCGCCCGCTCGATGACATTTTGCAACTCTCGAACATTGCCTGGCCAGAAGTAGCTCTTGAGCCGTTCCGTGGCCGCTGTTGAGATCCCCTCGATCCTTTTGCCGAGAGCCCGCGAGTATCGAGAAAGGAAGAACGTGGCAAGTTGAGGAATATCGGAAGCACGCTCGCGCAACGGGGGCACTGCCAGCGGGAAGACGTTCAATCGATAGTAGAGATCCGAGCGGAAGCTGCCGGCGCTAATAGACTCCTGCAGATTTCGATTTGTGGCGGCGATGATCCGGACGTCCACCCGCACCGAACGGTTGCTGCCGACCGGCTCGAACTCACGTTCCTGCAGAACACGCAGCAACTTAACCTGAGTCTCCAAGGGCAACTCCCCGACTTCGTCAAGGAAGAGTGTCCCGCCATCCGCAAGTTCGAAGCGGCCGATGCGCCGCTCAAAGGCGCCGGTAAAGGCACCCTTCACATGCCCGAACAACTCGCTCTCCACCAAACCGGCGGAGATGGCGCTACAGTTGACCTTTACCAGTGGACGATTCTTACGGGCGCTCCGGTCGTGTATGGCCCGCGCGATTAGCTCCTTTCCGGTTCCCGTCTCTCCATAGATGAGGACACTGGAATCCGTGGGGGCGACCTGGTCGACTCTTCGCAAAAGTTCCAGAAGAGCTGGGCTACTGCCCACAATCTCTTCGAAGTTGTGCTCCGTGCGGATCTCCTCTTGAAGATAGACGTTCTCTTTCTCGAGTCTGCCCTTCAACGCCGCAATCTCTTCAAACGATTTCATGTTTGCGATCGCCAGCGCCACCTGGTTCGCGACCTCTTGAAGCAGCTCTGCGTCGGCCTCGGAGTACCGATTTTTTGCCTCGCTCCAAACCGTAAAGGTACCGATGCTATTGCCCATCACCACCAGTGGCACCACGCAATAGGACTGAATGCCTTCAGCGACAAGTCGACGGTCCCCCGGGGATTGCTGTTCCCGTTCGAGATCGCCGCGCATGACGAGTTGCTGATGTTCGAGCGCCCATGCTGAAATGCTCGCCTCTTCAAGATCATATTCTTTTCCCAGGCGGAAGAAGTCTGACTCGCCGTCGCTTTCCATAGCATCCAGCTTCAGTGTCCTGGTTTCCGGCTGGTAGAGAAGGAAGGCAGCCCGATCAAAGGGAACAACGCGACGAATAGCTTCATAGGCGGACCTGAAGAGAGCCTCAGGCGTCAGGTTGTTGATGATGGCGTTGTTGATGTCGAGAAGGCTGATTTTTCTTTGCTCGTTCTTTCGCAACGCCTCTTCCGTTTTCTTGCGCTCGGTAATGTCGAGAAACGTGATAACGGCGCCGACGGTTTTGCCCGCAGCCAGCATGGGATGGGACCAATACTCAACCGGGAAACTGGTACCGTCCTCTCTCCAAAAAATATCGTCGTCAATGTGCACCCCCCGGTTTTCATGAAAGCCTACAAAAATGGGACACTCTTCGATGGGATACGGAGTCCCGTCTTTCCGCGTGTGGTGTTCCAGCGCATGCATATTCCTACCGAGCAAATCGCCCGGTTCAGAGTAACCCAGCAAGTTAACCGCTGCGCGATTGCAGAAAAGACAGGTGCCGTCAGGATCGCAACCAAAGATTCCTTCGGCGGCGGAATCGAGAATTAGACGGACTCGCTCATCGCTTTTTTGGAGGGCTTCTTCTGCCTGTTTCCGTTCTGTGATGTCTTCCGAGAGTGCCATGATAAATTGCGGCATGCTCTCGGTTCCGGGAACCAGGGTGACATTGTTCCTCACCCATATGGAACTGCCATCCTTACGTCGATACTGCTTCTCGATTTGAAATTGCTCTCGTTTTCCCTCCAGCAATTCCGTAACCAACGCCCAGTTAGCAGTGCGGTAATCCTCATGAGTAATCTCGAGAAAGGAAACCGTTTGAAATTCCTCTTCTGAATAACCCAGCATCTTTTGGTAAGTGGGATTTGTGGCGAGAAAACGGCCATTCAGATCGGTCAGCGCAACGCCGATGGCCGAATTCTCAAAGACAGATCGCCACCGCTCCTCACTCTTTCGGAGGGCCTCCTCCGTTTGCTTGCGCTCCGTGGCGTTCTCTGAAAGAGAGTGGCTTTGCGGCTTTTTCCTGGGTGGCCCAGCCAACGGCATGTCATTTCCCTGCAGATGCTCGACAGACTGAGGGCAGACTCGCTCAGCCAAAGGCAACTAACAAGGCCAGGACGAGTCCTGCGGCGACAGTACAAATACGATGAATGACCATAACGCTTTCCAGGGCTCGGATTGCGCCGGTTAGAGGTTCGCTCGCGTACCAGACGCGGGACCTAAACAGGCTCAACCAAGCTCTAAGTGCCGACGGATCTTGTTTCACATAGGGACACGAAGTCAAGGAATAAGTACGTTGCCCAAGGACGGTGGGAGAGGCGGGCGAATGCGCTGGAAGCTAACCTTTCGGGATCCGCCAAGGTTACGGTTGGACACGGCAATTGATTCAAGCCCGCCTTCATCATTCCAGCCAGGACCCGTTCACTAACCAATTTATTCCCGGCACTAAATCTCACCCACTCCTGGAATTTTTTATCTGCTCTTGCGGTATGGAGTAGCAGAAGGCGATTTGAGGTTGTCAGGTTACAAAACGACTGCCGATTGATAGCGCCTGGATCACTGTTAGGAGAGAACCAACTTTGCTCTCGAAGAGTTCAAACGTAGGTGGGCGCAGTTTGGGCAGTCAATTGGCCGCCGCCCGCCGAAAACAGATAGGAGATTTTATGAAAAGGAAAGTTGTTATGAGGCTCGCGATGCTGAGCCTGGTTTCTCTGTTTACTGTTTGCGCGTCGGCCGCATCCGCGAGCGCGCAACTTATCAATCCGCTGAGAGCTAAGATCCCTTTCGAATTCAGTATGGGTGACAAGAAGCTTCCAGCCGGCGAATACATCCTCAGCCGTCCATCGGGATTTGGTGATAGCAAGACGTTGTTGATTAGCAGCGTGGACTCGAGTACACGGCTTTTTCAGTTGACCCTGCCGACTCGTGTTCTGACGCCAAAGAACGAGTCAAGTTTGGTCTTTCACAAATACGGCGACCAGTACTTCCTTGAAACGATTTGGTCGGGCGGTGAACAGGCGGGCGCGCAAGTGCCCGAGTCTCGCAGCGAGCGAACTATCCGGAGCCAATTAGCACAGACTCAGCAGCGCAGAATGACTGGAAAAGTGATGAAGGTCGAAACGGTCGACATCGTCGCCAGCCGGTTGTAAATCGCAAAAGTTGGCGCCACTCCGGTTGGGGTGAAAGTGGATTAAGACCACCAAGCCCCGACTCGCGAGGGCATGACCGGGCGGGGCGATTCATACCAGGAAGGAAAGTTAAATGGGCGGGGAGCTTCGGGAGAAAGGTTGCCAACTCACTAGCCCACGGAAACAGATTGGGTCCGTGAAAAAGATGCTCACTCAGGCTGAAGCCGAAACGTTTGCTTCGGAGTGGATCGAGGCTTGGAACAGCCACGACCTCGATCGCATCCTGGCGCATTATTCCGAAGACTTTGAATTCTCATCCCCATTTGTTGTGCGAATTGCGGGCGAGCCATCAGGCAGGCTGCGCGGGAAGAAGTTGGTTGGCGCGTATTGGGCCAAAGCTCTTGCGCGCATTCACGAGCTGCGGTTCAAGCGGGGATCGGTATTATGGGGTGTAAATAGCATCGTGATTAACTACGAGCGCCAGGACGGCCGTTTGGCTTCAGAGTGGTTCGAATTAGGAGAGAACGGCAAAGTGATCCGCTCAGCGGCTCACTATTTGAGTTAAGCGCAACCGCCCCGCGCAGTCCGAGCATAAAACGTTTTGACATGCGCCCACCGCATTGGCTTGAGGCGCCCCATGCGCAAGGCAGGGTCATCTTCAGCCGGCAACGGAGGATAAAATGCTGAGAATTCGCGGTCTTTACGAAGTAGCCATCCGAGTCAGGGACCTCGCTGAGTCCGAAGCTTTTTATCAGGAAATCCTCGGACTTGAAGTTGGTCTCAAGGACGAAGAGCGAAGGTGGTTGTTCCTGAGGGCTGGTGGTCAAGCCGGCATGGTGCTGCTCCAGGAAGACAAAGGAACCTGGCCCACACAACACTTTGCCTTTTTGGTCGCGGAAGCGGATATCGAGGCAGCCATCACATCTTTGCGGCAGCAGAGCGTTAGTGTCGAAGGACCCGTCTATCATAAGTGGATGCCGGCGATGTCCGTCTATTTTTCGGATCCTAACGGCCATGACCTGGAGCTATGCGCTCCGATGCGCAGAGCTTGACCTGCCAGGCATTTTCAACCTTAACCGCTTTCGCTTCACTTCATTCACCGAAAATCAACGAAGCCTTTCAGTAAGTTTATGACTTGCTTCAGGTGTTTCACCGTTCGCCGATTGAGCAAATTGCTTCGCCCAGGGCAAGCGATTCCCTCAGTAAGTTTTCTCTAGCAGGGTGCTGAAAAACTATTTTGGAGTGCGGCGACTTGTCGCCGCTTTTAAATCTGGCCAAAGCGAATTCCAAAAACCCGAGGAGAATTCATCGTGCGTCCATAGCGGCGACAAGTCG
>Ga0075418_10006890_pt1 | contig 12811 bp, 15 predicted proteins | sample SoiMetdeltSBSDD2_FD_81776 | JGI IMG/M metagenome (GOLD analysis project Ga0075418, IMG submission 81776) | Bulk soil microbial communities from a Populus tree surrounding site in Tennessee, USA - Soil MetaG P. deltoides SBSDD2 | ecosystem: Environmental > Terrestrial > Soil > Tree plantation...
CAAGGTCTTGGCCTCGCTGGCAAGGCTCAGCGTTTCGGCTTGTCGTCGAGCGGGACTGCGTAAAGCTCGAGCCGATGATCGACCAGGCGGTAGCCGAGGCGCCGTGCGACATCGGCCTGGAGTCGTTCGATGTCTTCCGACTGAAACTCGATCACCTCGCCCGTGCGCAGATTGATGAGATGATCGTGATGGCTATCGGGCATCTGCTCGTAGCGCGCGCGCCCGTTGCGAAATTCATGCCGCTCGATGATACCGGCGTCCTCGAACAGTTTCACGGTTCGGTAAACCGTGGAGATCGAGATCCGGTCGTCAACCGCGGAGCAGCGCCGGTAAAGCTCCTCGACATCCGGGTGGTCATCGGCCGCTGCCAACACGCGCGCGATCACGCGGCGCTGCTCGGTCATACGCATGCCCTTGGCGCTGCATAGAGCTTCGATGTCTCTGGGCTTGGGCGCGTTCACGGCGCTTCTCCGTCCAACCGCCATATCACGCCGACGGGCTGGAATCCATTGGGTCCGGGCCACGTCATTAGTGGCCGCCGGTATGCAGCCTGTGTGATTACAGCGCCAACCGCCGGTCACACCAGATCGCGGCGCAGAATAAGGGCGGCGGAGTCTTGGGCCGCGGAATAATACGATTCCCGGCGTCCGACGTCTTGGAAGCCTGCGCCGCGATAGAGTCGCCGCGCCGGCACGTTGGCCTCATCCACCTCCAGAAATACGGAGCGCGCGCCGCGCGCAGCCAGCCGACGTAGGTTGGTATCGAGCAGCTGTCGCGCCAGCCCCCGTCCGCGCCGAGCGGAGGCCACAGCGACTGATAGGATCTCTGCCTCGTCCAAAACGAGCCGTGACAGGATGAATCCTACGAGGAGGCCTCGCGCCATGGCGCGATGCGCGACGACGTTGCGATCCAAGAGCAAGCGCTCGAACTCGCCCTCACTCCAGCCGCGATGGAACGAGGCGGCATGGAGTGCGGCCAAAGCGCAGGCGTCTGCTGGGTCTGCTTCCGACAGCACGGCTTCGCGCGCGAACAGACGAGCAATGATCCCGATCATCGCCGGGGCAGCCTCGCGGCGTTCTGTGGCTGCGCGTCGGGTGCGCGCAAATAGAGCGGTTTCGGCGGACCATGGGCTTCCGCTGCAGCGGCGCCCAGGCGTGCGATCCAGTCGATGTCGGGGGCGCCACGCTGCTCGACCAGGAGCGGCGGCTCGGCTCCTTTGGGCCAAGCCGCCGCTAGCTTCTTGGCGGCGGAGCCGATGATGCGTGCAGGTGCGGTCATCGCCGCGCGTGCGGCATCGCGCACCGTTGCTGTTCGAGGACCGACGAGCGTTCGGCCGTTGACGCCGAACACCTGCAAATAAATGTGGTCGTGGCGGGCATCGATCGCCGCCACGACTTGGGTGCTATCGTCGTCGGCAATCAGCGGGGCCGCGAATCCGGCAAGCGTGGACAGCCCGATCGCCGACTTTCCTGCCGCGAGTGCCATGCCGCGCGCCGCCGATATTCCAACGCGAAGCCCCGTAAAGCTGCCCGGCCCCGTGGTGACGGCGATGCGGTCGAGATCGCCAAATTCGGTACCGGCCCGAATCATCACGCGCGCGATGAGCGGCATCAGCGCCTCGGCGTGACCGCGCGTCATGACGACGGTCTCGCTCGCGGCGATCCCGCTCCTGGTGTCGAGCACGGCGGCCGAGCAGGCCTCCAGCGCGGTGTCGATGGCAAGGACGCGCATGGCTCACCTTCGCCGTCCCTGGTCGCGGACAACGGGTAATATGCCGACGCTCAGGTTTACTGCAGTTATTGCTCCGCCAGACTTATCGGATGCAATCGCGCCTCATCCCATGGGCCTGACTTCGACCACGTCCGGCAAATAATGGCGCAGCAGGTTCTCGATACCGTGCCGCAGCGTCGCGGTCGATGACGGGCAGCCTGCGCAGGCGCCCTTCATGTCGAGGTAGACGACGCCGTCCTTGAAGCCGCGGAAGGTGATATCGCCGCCATCATTGGCAACCGCCGGCCGCACCCGCGCTTCGATCAGCTCTTTGATGGTAGCAACCGTTTCGGAATCCTTCTCTTCGAAGAATTCATCGCGCTCTGCCGATGCAACGGCATCGGTACCGTTCACGATCGGCGCATCGGACATGAAGTGTTCCATGATGGCGCCGAGAATCGCGGGTTTGAGCTGCTGCCATTCGCCGGCGTTCTTGGTGACCGCGATGAAATCGGAGCCGAAAAAGACGCCTGACACTCCGGTGATACCGAAGAGGCGCTCGGCCAGGGGCGATTGGGCGGCCGACTCCTTGTCGCGCATATCAAGCGTACCGCTCGCCAGCACAGCCCGTCCGGGCAGGAATTTCAGCGTTGCCGGATTTGGGGTGGGCTCGGTCTGGATGAACATGGCCTGCTCCTTTCAGTCGCAGGATGAAAAACGGATCCTCATGGCATCGTAATAGGTGGCGCCTCCCGGCGGAAGTTCAACCCGCCCTAAGTTTGCCAAGAGGGCGGGGCAATGCGCGGCAAGCCCACTTCGATCTCTTTGCCTCAGGCGCCACAAACGGCCCTAAACACAGCGCGCATTACGACATCGCGTCGAGTTCTTCGTCGCTGAGATGTCCCGGGACGATAGCGACCGGGATGGGGAAGTCCCCCGCGGTCTTGGCGACACTGGAAACCAGCGGGCCCGGGCCCTCTTTGCCCGGCGCGGCGGCAAGGACCAGAATCGCCACGTCTTCGTCGTCCTCGATGAGATTGAGGACTTGCTGCGCCTTCTCGCCTTCGCGGATCACGCGCTCCGGCATCACGCCGGTGATACTGGAGGACCGGGCTGCATGGCGGTCAAGTACGGCATTGGCCTCCTCATGCGCTTCGGCACGCATGATATCGGCGACGCCGAGCCATTGCTGATTGCGGTCGTGCGTTTCGATCACGCGCAGCATAAGCACGGTTGCCCCGATGCGGAGCGCGCGCCGGCTGGCGAAATAAAGCGCTCTGTCGCATTCCGGCGAATCGTCGATGACAACCATGAATTTCGGCGAGTGACCAGTCTCGTAGCTGCGGCGCTTCTTGCTCATCGGCTTCCCCGACCGCACCGGACGACATTCTCTCCGGCGGACCGGCTCTTTGCGCCTCAAAATGCCGCGTGGTCACCAGCGAGGTCGTAAACTTCGAAAATCCTGCCACGGTCATCAGGGGCAGCACAAGGCCACCATGGCAAAGGGCTTGCAAGCTGTCGGATATTGCTTCGCGCTCAGTGGCGCACGAACCCGACGATGTCCTTGACCGCCTTCATGGTGTCCGCTGCGATGCTGCGCGCGCGGGCGGCGCCGTCGGCAAGAACCGAATCGATATAGACCGGATCGGCCATGAGCCGCTTCATCTCGCTGTTGATCGGGCCGAGTTTCGCGACCGCGAGCTCGACGAGCGCTGCCTTGAAAGTCGAGAATTGCGCGCCGCCGAATTCGTTGAGAACATCTGCCTTGCTCCTGCCGGCCAGCGCGGCATGAATGCCCACGAGGTTGTCGGCTTCGGGCCGCTGCTCGAGTCCTTTCTCGTCGTGCGGCAGTGGCTCGGGATCCGTCTTTGCCCGCCGGATCTTGTGCGCGATCGCGTCGGCATCGTCGGTCAGATTGATGCGTGATTGGTCCGAGGCGTCGGACTTCGACATCTTCTTGGAGCCGTCGCGCAGCGACATCACGCGCGTCGCGGGCCCCTGGATGAGCGGCTCGGGTTGAGGGAAAAATGCGTCTCCGTAGCCGTGCGCCTGAATGGATTTCGCAAAGTCATTGTTGAACTTCTGAGCGATGTCGCGCGAGAGCTCCAAGTGCTGCTTCTGATCCTCTCCTACCGGCACATGCGTCGCTCGATAAATGAGAATGTCGGCGGCCATCAGCGTCGGATAGGCGTACAGGCCGACCGAGGCGTTCTCGCGGTCCTTGCCCGCCTTCTCCTTGAACTGGGTCATGCGATTGAGCCAGCCCAGGCGGGCCACGCAGTTGAATATCCAGGCGAGTTCTGCATGCTCGGCGACCTGGCTTTGATTGAATACAATGTGTTTCTTCGGATCGATGCCGCAGGCAAGGAAAGCGGCGGTCACCTCGCGCGTGTTCTTCGGCAGTTGCTCAGGACCGCCCCAGACGGCCAGCGGTTGGGTGATGGCGTGCAGGTCGACGACGCAATACATGCACTCGTACCTATCCTGCAGCGCGACGAACTTTGCGATCGCGCCAAGATAATTGCCGAGGTGCAGATTGCCGGTCGGTTGCACCCCGGAAAATACTCGTTCCTTGAAGGCCATGCCTGAAGCCTCGCCGATCGCGCTGCCAGATGGCACGACCAGCGGCACGCGCGCAAGTCCGGCTCATGGCCGGCGGCAGACCGCCGCGCGGCCGTGGGGACGCACGATTGTCTCGAGCCATTTCACCGCTATAGTGCGCGCGCGTTTTTGGTGAGAGTTCAGATGGCCTCGATGCATTTCGACGTTCTTGGCATCGGCAATGCGATTGTCGATGTGATCGCGCGCACGGATGACGCGTTTCTCGCCCAGCACAATATGCGCAAGGGCACCATGCAGCTGATCAATGAGAGCCAGGCTGCGAAACTGTACGATGCCATGGGTCCGGCGGTGGAGGTTTCCGGCGGCTCGGCGGCGAATACCGTCGTAGGCGTGGCAAGCCTTGGTGCGCGCGCGGCCTTCATCGGCAAGGTCAAGGACGACGAGCTCGGTCGCGTCTTTGCCCACGACATTCGCGCGGCTGGCGTCGCGTTTGCGACACCACCGGCCTCGGCCGGCCCATCGACAGCGCGCTGCTACGTGCTGGTCACGCCCGACGGCGAGCGCACGATGAACACCTATCTCGGCGCCGCCCAGGATTTGCACCCCAACGACATCGACGAAGACGCCATTGCTGCCGCTCGGATTGTCTACCTCGAGGGCTATCTCTGGGATCCCCCGCACGCTAAGGAAGCGTTCCTCAAGGCGGCGAAGATCGCACATGACGCAACGCGCGATGTTGCCCTCACGCTGTCGGATGCGTTCTGCGTTGATCGTTATCGCCCGGAATTCCTGGATCTGATCCGCACGGGCACCGTGGACCTCGTCTTCGCCAACGAGCGCGAGCTGCACAGCCTGTACGAGACGGCCGATTTCGATACCGCGCTCCGCGCGCTGCAGAGAGATGCGCGCCTGGCCGTAGTCACCCGCAGCGAGAAGGGTTGCCTGATCGTGACGCGTGAACAGACCGAGGCGGTTCCGGCGAGGCCGGTGGAGCGCGTGGTCGATGCCACCGGCGCCGGCGACCTTTTCGCCGCGGGCTTTCTGGCCGGCCTGTCGCGCGGCGCCGACTACCGCAATGCTGCGCGCCTTGGGACATTGGTCGCCGCCGAAGTGATCCAACATCTCGGGGCGCGACCGGAGGCGTCGCTTAAGGCCGTGGCGCAGGAGAACGGTTTCGCTCTTTAAAACCTGCGAAAAGCCTGCCCTCGCTTGCGGTTTTGGGTGAAAGTCGCTGGAAGCGCCCTGAATTCCTCAGCAGGCGACGCCGCCTATACAGCGCGGGAGCCCTTTTCCACAGCGATTCACAGAAATCACTGCCGGTCGCGACGCTGTCTCGGAACTGTCGTGCCGATCCGGCATAGGTGGCGGCAAGTTCCAAGAGGGTTGTTGCTTGCGAGGAGGATTGCGATGGGATCGTTCGCAGATGATCTCCCCAGCCGGTTCCCAGTCGGCACGCGTTACGTGGTGGAGGGTCGCGGCGGAGGCCGGGGGCGTCTTCGCATCTGTTTGCGATATCTCGAGTTTCCCGACGGCCGGCATATCCAATTGCCGGTCGATCTGGGGCACCGGACGCGCTCGTACCGCCGCCGCCGTTCGAACGGGCGGGCCACGGCGCGAAAATAATTCGCGCCCAGGAACTGCGGGCCTGCCTGCGCGTTTAATGGCCAACGCCGGGTGGAGTGCCCCCCAGCCCCCAACCCCTCACCCATCCGGCGAGAGACCCTGGCCCGCTTAGGCGCCGGGGTCTTCCTTTGTGGACCGTTGTGCACAATAGGCGGCGAGAACTTGGACGCACCGCTTGCGATGAGATGCGCGAGCGCGCTACCCATGCGGGGCTCGCGTCTGCGCCGGGTTGGCGGACCTCTCCCTTCGGGACGAAACCCGGCGCGCTTCTTTATCTAAATTGTGATCGCAACACGTCGTGACTTAAGACCCGCGATCGCTGACGCGCCCTACCACCAGATCGTCCCGGTGCACCATCTCCGCGCGGCCGGCGAAGCCGAGGATCGCGACAATATCCGCGGAGGGGCGGCCCTTGATCTTCAGTGCATCCTGGGAGTCGTAGGCGACGAGCCCACGGCCAACTTCGCTGCCGTCCGGCCCGCGGATAACGACGGCGTCGCCGCGCGCGAAGCTGCCGTCAACCTGGATGACGCCTGCAGGCAGCAGGCTCTTGCCGCTGCGCAGGGCCACGACCGCGCCCGCATCGATCGTCAAAACGCCTTTGGGCTCGAGAGACCCCGCGATCCATTTCTTTCGTGCAGTGATCGGATTGGCCGGCGTGAGAAACCAGGTGCAGCGCGCACCGGCGGTGATCGCCGCGAGTGGATGTGCGACGCGACCGGATGCAATGACCATATGGGTGCCACCCTGGGTGGCGATCTTCGCGGCTTCGATTTTGGTCTGCATGCCGCCGCGCGACAGTTCGGAGCCGGCCGCGCCTGCCATTGCTTCGATTCCAGGCGTAATGCCCTCCACCAGCGGCACCAGTTTGGCTTTGGGATTGTCCGCGGGCGGCGCGTCGTAGAGGCCATCGATGTCCGAGAGCAGCACCAGCAGATCCGCACTTGTCATGGTGGCGACGCGCGCGGCGAGCCGGTCGTTGTCGCCATAGCGGATTTCGTTGGTTGCGACCGTATCGTTCTCGTTAATCACTGGAATGGCCCGCCATTCGAGCAATTTGTCTATCGTTGAGCGGGCATTGAGATAGCGCCGTCGTTCCTCGGTGTCCTGCAGCGTGACCAAGACCTGCCCGGCCGTGATGCCGTGCCGGCCGAGCACCTCCGACCACGTGCGCGCCAGCGCGATTTGCCCCACGGCGGCGGCGGCTTGGCTATCCTCGAGCTTGAGCGGCCCAGCCGGCAGCCTGAGCACGGCGCGACCGAATGAGATCGCTCCCGAGGAGACGACGAGTACGTCGCGCCTGTTTCGATGCAGGTTGGCAATATCTTCCGCAAGCGATGACAGCCAGCTGTCATGCAATCGCCCGCCGTTGCTGTCGACCAGCAGCGAGGAGCCGACCTTCACCACCAACCGGCGGAAGTCCGTGAGGGAGGGCACTTTGCGGGACACGGTGCGAGATTTCGTCTGGGCGGCAGGCGACAACCATTGTCGCGCTGGTGCGTTGTTTAGCATGCGTCTTCGGGTCTGCGCCAAGGCGTTAACAGCATGAGCAAGGCTTTAATCGGTACTTCCGGCTGGACCTACGACGGTTGGCGCGGGCGCTTCTATCGCAAGACTCTGCGCAAAAGCGATTGGCTCGCCTGGTACGCCAGCCAGTTTCCGACCACCGAGATCAACGGTTCGTTCTATCGCACCCCGTCGCTCGATGCGGTGCGGACGTGGCGCGACCAGACCCCGAAGGACTTCGTGTTTGCCTGGAAGGGCTCGAAGTTCCAGCTCCCACCGCGATTTTCGAAGAACCGCGATCGGCTGGCGTCGTTTCTCGAAATGCTGCCGCGCGGCTACCGTTTCGCATTCGAGTTTCGTCACAAGAGCTGGTACGACGATGACATCTTCAGTCTCCTGCATGAACATGACGTCTCGCTCTGCCTATCAGACCATCACGACGCGCCCTCGCCCTGGCAAGTGACTGCCCGCCACGTCTACGTGCGCGGTCACGGGCCCGGCGGGCGCTACAAGGGCCACTATTCGGATCGGACGCTGCGCGCGTGGGCGCGCGCGATTGTGGAGTGGCGGCGACAACGGCGCACGGTCTTTATCTATTTCGACAACGATCAAAAGAGCGCCGCACCAGCCGATGCGCGCAGGCTGATGGACATGCTCAAAATCGATCGGAGCTGATGAGTTCGGCCGAAGCGCGGCCGCAAGGCGGTGGTTCAGCTTAGCTGTGCGGATGCCACGCTCTCGCAGCGGTCGTGGGTCGCGCTCGGCCCTGATCGATGATCCTCAATAGCGCGCGCAAGACCTCGGGAACGCCGGCACCGGTCGCGGCTGAAACGACGAGCGGCTTCTTCTCGGCAACGCGTTTTAGCCGCGCGCTCTGCTGTTTCAGCTGCTCTGGCGTCAGCGCATCGGCCTTGTTGAGCGCCACGATCTCGGGCTTGTCGGCGAGCCCCTGGCCATAAGCTTCTAGCTCCGCCCGCACGGTCTGGTAGGCGAGCCCCGCGTCCTCGATGGTGCCGTCGACAATATGCAGCAGCACCCGGCAGCGCTCGACGTGGCCAAGGAAGCGGTCGCCGAGTCCGGCGCCCTCATGCGCGCCCTCGATGAGACCGGGAATATCTGCAAGCACGAATTCGCGACCGTCGATCTCGACCACGCCGAGCTGCGGGTGCAGCGTCGTGAAAGGATAATCGGCGATCTTCGGCTTGGCCGCGCTGACCGCCGCAAGGAAGGTCGATTTGCCTGCGTTGGGTAGTCCGATGATACCCGCATCCGCAATGAGCTTGAGGCGCAGCCGGATCGTGAGCTCCTTGCCGGGCTGTCCAGGATTGGCGTGGCGTGGTGCCCGGTTGGTCGAACTCTTGAAATAGGCGTTGCCGAAACCGCCGTTGCCCCCGCGCGCCACCACCGCCCGCTGACCCACTTGGGTCAGATCAGCGAGCAGGGTTTTGCCGTCTTCCTCGTAGACCTGTGTTCCGGCCGGCACCTTCAGCAAGATATCGTCGCCGCTCGCGCCGTGGCGGTCCTTGCCCATGCCGGCACGGCCGTTCTTGGCCCTAAAGTGCTGCTGGTAGCGGTAGTCTATGAGTGTGTTGAGCCCATCGACCGCCTCTACGATTACGTCGCCGCCCTTGCCGCCATCGCCGCCGTTCGGTCCGCCGAATTCGATAAATTTCTCCCGCCGGAACGACACGCAGCCGTTCCCGCCGTCGCCCGAGCGGACGTAGACCTTGGCTTCGTCGAGGAATTTCATGATGCTCGATATGCGACGGCGGGCGCAAAAATGCGAGAGCCCGCGCGGACGCCTGCCCGCACGCCGCTGTGAAATTCAGCGATACAAATCTCGGTAATGGGGAGTATCCGTCGGGAGGGGCCAGGGCGGGCCATGCCTCACTGCTGCGGCCCAATAGGCCGCTCCCGACGCTACCGTTCGCCTAGTCCGCCGCTACGCCTCGGCCCGAACGCTGCCGCGGCGATCATCGCGGCTAAAGTAACCCGGGGGCATTGCACCTCCTCGGTTGCCGTGGTCACCCCGACAGTGACCCGTACACACAACAACCCTGATGATGCTGAAGGCGGCTGTCAATGGGCGCTCGGCAGCCGACGTTCAAATCATGTGTCATCAGGTTCCAATTGTTAAAGACTGCATCCCACCTGCGCGCGGGTACCCGGACTTCATGTGTGCGCTACGGACGTGGCAGCGCTGCTGTGGGGATGGGAGTGCTGTTACAATCTGTTCGCATCGCTCCAACTTCTTAGCGAGGCCCACAGCCCGCGGTCGAACCGGAAACGGTCGATAGGCGCGGACGAGGCGAGGGAACGGATGCGGTAGAGGCCGACTCCCGTCCACTGAAACCCACATTTCTCCAGCACTCGGCGCGAGGCCGGGTTGCTCACCCGCGCGCCCGCGTGGAGCACGTCGTAGTGGAGATCGTCGAAAGCGTAATCAATCACCGCGCGCGCGGCTTCGGTGGCATACCCCTTGCCCCAGAACGCAAAGGCGAGCCAATAACCGATCTCCGGCGCCTCTTCGGCGCGCTCGGCAACTCCGCAGGCGCCGAGCACGGTGCCGTTACGCCTGGTGATGAGGAATACCGTCTCGCCGGAGCCTGTGTTCGCCCCACCAATAAAACGCTGCGCATCCGTGATCGTATAAGGGTGCGGAATGCGCACTGTGTTTTCCGCAATTCGGCGATTGTTGAGGAGCGTAGCGATCGTTTTTGCATCCTCCAGACGGGGCGCGCGCAACACGAGCCGTTCCGTCTCGATGAGCGGAATACGTCGGTCCCGGAGCGTTTCCGGCGAAGTTCGAAGCAACGTCATCGCACGGGCTTCCTCAAAAGCGAAGAGGGGAGCCGGAATCCCGTCTCCCCTCTTGGTACCCCGTGTGGGTCCGCCGGTTCGATGGGATCCGGCAGACCTCGATGAAGTCTACCGTCTATTCGGCCGCTGCTTCCGTCATCGGCTGAACCGATACGAATACCCGGCCCTTGGCTTTGGTACGGAATTCGACGCGCCCGTTGATCAGCGCGAACAAGGTATGGTCCTTGGCCAAGCCGACATTGGCGCCCGGGTGCCACTTGGTGCCGCGTTGGCGCGCAATGATGTTGCCAGCGAGCACTTGCTCGCTACCGAAAATTTTCAGGCCGAGCCGCTGACTATGCGAGTCGCGGCCGTTACGGGATGATCCGCCTGCTTTCTTGTGCGCCATGGCTTCAGGTCCTTACACTCGCTAGCTATGTAATCAAACTTTGTGACGAAATCATCCCTTCTTTTTGCCTTTCCCGCTCGATTTTGGCTTGTCGGCCTTCTTTGCGGGGGATTTGGAAGGCTTTTTGGCGGTCTTGCCCTCGGCTCGCGTTTTGGCCTTTACCTTGGGCTTCGGGGCCTCGGCTTCGGCACGTTCGCCCGCCTCGGGTGGCGCTGCGGCGACCGGCTTCGGGTCGCGTCGGGCTCTTGCAGTTTTGGTCGGCGTTGCCCCGTCAGTGAGAATTTCGGTTACGCGCACAAGGGTGAATTCCTGCCGGTGCCCGCGCTTCCTACGCGAATTCTTCCGGCGCCGCTTTTTGAACGCAATGATCTTCGGCCCGCGGCCTTGCTCTAGCACCTCGGCGGCGACCGAAGCGCCGGAAATCGTGGGCTGACCCAGCGTGATGTTATCTCCACCGACCACCAACACCTCGCCAAACTGCACGATCTCGCCGGGACCGCCCTTGATCTTGTCGACCTTGATCACGTCCTCGGCGGCGACGCGGTATTGCTTGCCGCCGGTTCTGATGACTGCGAACATTGGTGCGTCCTCGTGGTCGATTCCGGCGCTCGGGCTCGGTCCGGATTGACTTCTTTCGTCCCGTGGGGGCTTTGCGGCGTCAATCGCCCCATTCGGGATGTGGAACTCGAAGGCTCCACGTTGAAATCTGCCCTCGGCCCGGCGCTTAAAAAACGCAAGTCGGCGGCGGCCGACTTGCGGGGGATGCTTATGGCGGCGGAGGCCAAAACTGTCAAGGAATGGAGCTTTCGGCACTTGCCGCCGATCAGGTGCGCGCCAGCTTGTTGGATGAACGCTTCAATTTGCCCCCACGCGTCGATTTTCCCATATAAAGCGCCGATAACGGGCCTCCCATGAGCGTGCTTGCCAACCGTCCCTTCATCAAGATGAGCGGTCTCGGTAATGAGATCGTCGTGGTCGACATGCGTCGGCAGACGGAAACGATCGATGCGGCCGACGCGCGCGCCGCCGCGCGGCCCAATGGGGCGCCATATGACCAACTGATGGCGCTCTATGCGCCGCGCACACCCGGCACGGATGCGTATGTCCGCATCTAGAACAACGACGGCTCGGAAGCGGGCGCCTGCGGTAACGGCATGCGTTGCGTTGCCGAGTTACTATTCAAGGAAGCTGGCAAAAGCGCGTTGACATTGGAAACGACGGCCGGATTGCTGAGCTGCTGGAAGGGCGACCGGCCGCTGATCTCGACGGTCGACATGGGCAAACCCCGGTTCGCATGGAACGAGATCCCGCTTGCCAAAAAGTTCGAGGATACCCGCGTCATCGATCTGCGCATCGGGCCGATCGAGGAGCCGATCCTGCATTCGCCTTCGGTCGTAAGCATGGGTAATCCGCACGCCATCTTCTGGGTTGACGACGTCGCTTCCCATGACCTGCGCAAGATCGGGCCGTTAGTGGAGAACCATCCGATCTTTCCGGAGCGGGCCAACGTTTCGCTCGCGCAGGTGGCTTCCCGCGAGCACCTCGTCATACGCACCTGGGAGCGCGGTGCCGGGCTTACCAAGGCATGCGGCTCGGCTGCTTGCGCTGCTGCAGTCGCGGCGGCGCGCCTGGGCCTCGTCGGACGCACTCTGACGGTGGCGCTGCCGGGCGGCGAGCTGCGGATTGAATGGCGCACGGCGGATGACCATGTGCTGATGACCGGCCCGGTGGCCTTCGAGTACGAGGGCAAATTCGATCCGGCGCTGTTCGTCGCGAGTGCGAACTCATGAGCGTCGATGTCGTCACTTTCGGCTGCCGGCTCAACGCCTATGAGGGAGAGGTGATCCGCCGTCACGCTCAAGCAGCGGGCCTCTCGGACACCCTCATCGTCAATACCTGCGCGGTAACGGCCGAGGCGGTGCGGCAGTCGCGCCAAGCCATCCGCCGGCTTAAGCGCGAGCATCCCGCGGCACGCATCGTGGTCACGGGCTGCGCGGCGCAAACCGAACCCGAAACCTTCGCGAACATGCCGGAGGTCGCGTTGGTGCTGGGTAACGAGGAGAAGCTCAGCGCCGCCACCTGGCGCGAGCATGGCGACGTTATGGCGCGAGCATCCCTTCTCGGCCCCGATGAGAAAGGCGCAGTCAACGACATCATGGCGGTAGCGGAAACGGCCGCGCATCTGATAGATGGGCTCGAAAG
>Ga0075418_10006891_pt1 | contig 12810 bp, 9 predicted proteins | sample SoiMetdeltSBSDD2_FD_81776 | JGI IMG/M metagenome (GOLD analysis project Ga0075418, IMG submission 81776) | Bulk soil microbial communities from a Populus tree surrounding site in Tennessee, USA - Soil MetaG P. deltoides SBSDD2 | ecosystem: Environmental > Terrestrial > Soil > Tree plantation...
ACGCATGGGAGTCCACCATCGTCTCATCATCCACATAGGCACCGGTGTTGATGTACATCGGCGGCATCAAGGTGACGTTGTTCCCGAGATAGGCTCCTCGCCGCACCGAGGAACCACCAGGTACCAGTCGAACGCTCTGCGAAAGCGTCTTTAGGTTTTTGAGAGGATAGGTGTGCTTGTCACGAAACTGAAATGTGTCGTTGATTGAAAACTCGGCAATCCATCCGAGACGAAACCCAAGCAGGATGCCCTGCTTCACCCAGTGGTTTACCTGCCACTGACCGCCGCGCTTCTCAGCAGCGCGGATCTCCCCCCCATCGAGTCTGGCGATGAAGGCCTCGAAAAGCTGGCGAGACTCTTCGTCGAGTTCTTCACGCTTTCGGGAAAAATGAAGAGGAATCAGTTTCTCAAGATCCACGGTTCAGAAAGTTCGCCAACAGAAGCACGGAGACTAGTGGCTATGCAATCAGCTTCAGCTCTCTGAGGGCGATTGCAAGCTTTTCACGATTCTTTGGGTGCATCGGGCACAACGGCAGCCGGTAGACTTCCTCGATCAAACCCATCATCGCCAAGGCCGCTTTCACGGGCACAGGATTGGTTTCCACAAAGTTGGCGCGCATCAGGGAATAGGTCTCGTAGTGGATGCGCCGGGCCTCATCCCAACGATTGTCCAGAGCGGCATGAATCATTCGCGTAAACTCTCCAGGCATTTCGTTCGCCAGCACTGAAATGCAGCCGTCACCGCCCACCGCGATCAGGGGTAGCGACAAAGAGTCGTCTCCAGATAAAACGGTAAAGTCTGCAGGCCGGTCGCGCAGAATCACCATCATCTGGTCCAGGTTTCCAGAAGCCTCCTTGACTCCAACGATGTTGGGAACCTCGGCCAGCCGCAATAAGGTCTCGGGCTCGATGTTGACTCCCGTGCGCCCGGGAATGTTGTAAATGATGATGGGGATGTCCGTTGACTCAGCAATCGCTTTGAAATGTTGATAGTGACCTTCCTGTGTAGGCTTATTGTAGTAGGGCCCAACGGATAAGACTGCGTCCGCCCCGATTTTCTTCGAGAACCGCGTCAGGTCGATGGCGCGACGAGTATTGTTGCTGCCGCCGCCGATGATGACCTTGGCACGCTTGTCCGCAAACTTCACACAGAGTTCGCAAACACGGAAGTGTTCGTCGTACTCGAGCGTGGAGGCCTCTCCCGTTGTGCCGCAAGGAACAATGGCATCCACACGGCCAGCAATTTGAAACTCGATGAGTCGCTTCAAGTGCTCTTCGTGTACCTTGCCTTGGCGGTCAAAGGGAGTCACCAAAGCCGTCATCGCACCACGAAACAGAGGTCGGGAAGCCATCGGATTGTCTCCTTGATTCAGCACACGGCACGGACGCCGTTCATTCTGCACCGCCTAGCAAATCCTCCAGCACCTGCTCAAACGTATAGACGCCCTGACGACCGACGATCCACCCAGCAGCCAGCAACGCCCCAGCTGCAAACCCAGCTCGTGAGCGCGCTGTGTGGGTCAATTCAATAGTATCAGCCGCCGAGTCGAATGCCAGCGAATGAGTTCCCGGAAAGTGCCCGGCTCGAAGCGACACAAAATGGAACTCTTCCGGGTCAATTGCCCGGTTAAGCGAATCCTCCACGACTCGTTTCTTGCGTGGAAAATGTTCGAGAACAATCTCGCTCAGTTTGCGCGCCGTGCCACTCGGACTATCCACTTTCAACCGGTGGTGGGCCTCCGATCCACACACATCGTATTCTTCGAATCGATGGAAGAGCCGCGCTGCCACGGAAGCAACCCGGTAGAAGAGATTCACCCCTAAAGAAAAATTAGGAGCGTAAACAAGACCAGTCTTCTGTTCCAGAACCATCTCCTTGATGGTAGGAAGATGCTGATACCAGCCCGTCGTTCCGACCACCAGTGGCTTTTGAAGAGGGACCACTCTCTCGATGTTACCGAATGCCGCTTCCGGGTGGGTAAACTCGATACAGACGTCGGCGCTTCCGAGCGTTTGGGATGAGAGCTCCGCAGTGTCAGCGAGGTCCGATACAGGATCGATCCGCGCGGCAATCACGTGACCGCTCTTTCGAGCGACCTGTTCCACTTCCCTTCCCATCTTGCCGTAGCCAATCAGGGCGATCTTCACTGGTCATTGCCTCGTGAGTGCAGGCGGATGATATCAAATGCGCTTTGGGGTTCGTAAATGTTTTCCACAATCCGCAGCTCGTGGTAAGTTTCACGCGCCTGTTTGTAGTGAGGCACGCCAGTGCTTCAGCGCCACTCGCGTGACGCACTACGAACAGAAGGTGACGCCCGTTCGCCAAAAGTAAGGAACCCTTCAATGACTCTCTTCCAGTGGATCGCGGTTTTCGGGGCGGCCTTTGTCGCGGGCATGATCAACTCGGTGGCTGGCGGGGGAACCCTACTTACATTCCCATCCCTTGTCTGGTTGGGCCAATCTCCCATCGTCGCGAACGCTACAAGCACTGCCGCCCTCTGGCCAGGGTCTCTTGGCGGTATGTGGGGATATCGCCGCGAACTGCGACAAACCAGAACGCAACTCTACCTCTTGATTTTTCCCAGCGTTGTGGGAGGTATCGCTGGTGCGGTATTGCTGCGGCAAACGCCGCCCGGAGTGTTCGCCAAGCTCGTACCCTTCCTTATTCTGTTTGCAACAATCCTGTTTATGCTGCAGGCAACTGTCCAGCGTTGGTTACGAGTACATCAGCATCAACATGATGGAGCCCGCTGGTTGGCTGGAGCAGCGGCGTTCCAGTTCGTAGTGGCGGTCTATGGTGGCTATTTCGGGGCCGGCATCGGCATTCTGATGCTGGCAGCACTAAGCTTGTTGGGTTTGACGGATATTCACCAAATGAATGGATTGAAGACCTTGTTTGCCCTCTGTATCAACGTCGTTGCCACCATCTACTTCATGACGGCTGGGCTGGTGGAGTGGCCAGTCGCCGCCACGATGGCTTTGGGAGCCGTTTCTGGAGGCTACGGCGGAGCAGGCCTGGCGCGCAAGCTGGGTCCTCTCGTCGTCCGCCGGACAGTGATCGCGATCGGTTTTGCTATGACCATCTCCCTATTCGTGAAGCAATTCTGATCTTCCGAAGGTCAACGGGTAATGAAGGGAATATTCTGCATGGCCTCGGCATTACTGAGTCACCGACTCAGCTGCGTTTTCTCTGCATCTGTGCCGAATACTCAGCGAAGAACAACAGGATTGCGGCAGACAGGTAGACCCAACTCAGGATCATGATAATGGTGGCAATGGAACCATAGACGTTCTTGTAGTTCGAGAAGCGAATCAATGTGGTGAAGGCATACTTCGCCAGCTCCCAGGTCCAGGCGGCCATGATTGCCGCGGGCGTGACTTGCGAAAATCGAATCTTGGTGTAGGGGACAATCTTGTAGATCAACGCAAACACGCACACCGTTAGGAAAAAGCTCACCACCACCAACAAGATCTCGAAGACAATTCCAGTCAACACGAGCTTGCCAGTTTTGGGGAGAACGGCGCGCACGAAGCGGTCAAAACGGCCGATCATTGTGGTTGCAACGACGGACGCCAGAATGAACGTACCGCACAACAGTGCCATCGAGGCAGCGACAACTCTCTGAAAGAGAAAGTTTCTTTCCTTCTTGACGCCCCAAGCTCGATTTAACGCGAGTTCCAGCGGAATGAAGGCGCCTGAGGCGGTCCAGGCCAGCAGGAATAAAGCGATGAGCGATGTCGGTCCAGTGGAAGCCGTGATGCGCCGCAGATTGTCTTCAACCAGCTCGGCGCCGACAGGAAGATAAAAGCGGACCGATTCAACGATCTGGGTCTCCAGACCGAATCGATGGATAAACACACCGCCAAGATTCAACAGGATGAGAATGAGTGGGAAAAAAGAGAAGAGCGTGTAGAACGCAATCGCGGCTGCATACATCATGGAATTTCCTTGCAGGAAAGCCACGAGTGCCCGCCAGAGATGAAAATGCGTGGACATCAGGATCAGTCAGAGAAGGCAAACCGCGAAGACACGAAGAGAATCATGACGAGATGAAGAGAGCGGAGAAGAGGAATGGCTATCGATTCAGAAGACGCTACCCAACACTCCGCGACACCTCCTGAAGACCTAGCTTCTGGTCGCCATCAAAAACCAATCGGCGTGTCAATCAGCCAGCTCTAACGCCCCGATAGGTAAGCCCTCTTCAATTCTTCGTGCTCTTTGCGTTTTCGCGGTTTGCTTGTCGTTGTGGAGTACTCGCAGTCTGTTGACTCATCTGAGATCGCCCGAGACTGATGAGGTTGGCAAAGATCCGAATCGCTCCAGGGACGCCTTCCGGCAACTGACGAAACCACGCATAAGACGTGAGGACATATTTTCCCGTCCCGTAATCTGCAACCAGCAAACCACCGTCCAGGGGCTTCGCACCGGGATCTCCGGCCGCAAGCAGCGGCTTGAAATGGGAGTCTCGGTCCTGAATGAAATAAAGCCCCCGCTCTTGCACCCAGCCGTCGAAGTCTTGAAGGGTAATCTTGTTCGGGAAATTGAAGGCTGGATGCTTGGGATCAAGAATTGTTACAGGCGCATTCTCGTCTGTCACGCGGTCGTCATTGCTCGCAATTTTGGCTGAATAGGGCGGGTACTGGGCTTTGTTCCAAGGCTCCTTTCGATTGTATTGCACCACGAAGACCCCGCCCTTTTTCACATATTCGAGCAAGCGGGCATTATTCGCAATCAGATCGTCTCGCACGTCGTAGGCGCGAACCCCGGCGATGATGCAGTCATACTGGCGAAGGTCGCCTGCTGCCAGATCCTCTTCTTCCAGAAGCTTTACCGACAGCCCCATCTGCGTGAGTGCCTCGGGAACACGATCACCGGCACCCATGATGTAGGCTACTTTCAGCTTGGCAGGTAAGTTGAGGTCGAACGCCACCATCTCAGAATCAGCCTTCCGGTAGAGGGGCAGTTTCCAAAGATCCTGCACTGAATACATTCGATAGCTCTGATCGACCGTTTGACCGTTGGCAGTGGCGACGGCTTCAAAGGCCGTGCGGCCGGGTTTGATCTGTTTTCCCGCGGTGGCATTGAATTTGAAGACGGCGACTTCTCCCTCAGTAGAAAAAGAGAACGGCGTCTGTTTAGGCTCGCAACTCCACCCGGACGGAGCACGAAGTGACAGGATGCCAGAGATCGAGTCATGCGAGTTGTTCGTGAGCTTGACCTGTAGCTCGCGGGGGCTTCCAGCCGAAGCAAGCGAGGTCAATTGCAGCGATGGTGTGACTTCGAGAGCCAACGAAGGAACGACGAGCAATGGGCGCTTGTGCGTGCCTTTCAGAGGATCCCGATCCAGATACTCTACGGCCCGCTGCACGCGCAACGGAGTTCCTTGCAGACGGTATTCCATGCGCGCCGCCAACGGAGGTGGCATGAGTGGCTCGTTGATGCGAGTTGGATCGGAAAACGTGTACACAGTCTCTTGCTTGCTGGCACGCTTCCAAAGCGGACTAGACGGCTTCTCGTCTGCGGGAACGGTGACGGAAAACTTGAGATGCAGAGACTCATTTGGGAACAGCGACAAGACGGCCCAAGGACCCGAAGTATTGATCGCTACCTTCTCCAGCGGCTGCATCGGTTGCACATAACCCTCCACGAGCTGGTGCTTCCACTGCGACTCGAGGAGGATGGTCTGAATCTCGATCGCTTCCGAAGAACGGTTGACGACAGTCGCCGTAACATTGAAGGATTGGCCCGGAATCAGTTCTAGGTCGTCCGCCAAGGGTTCGAAATAGATCCCTGTGGATAACTCAAGAGCCCTCTCAAAGTCGCGTTCGTTCTCAGCCAGAAAGAACTCCATTGCCTGGGTCTCGGGCGTGTGCGTTGACATGTTTGCCACGCTCTGGCGCAACGCTCGCACTTTCTCCAGACCTCGCAACAAGTGAGGCACCGTGCCGGAACAATCGCCTGGCCTGAGGCTTTCTTTGGCCTTGGCGATCAGTGCTTCGACTTGCGCGAGTTCGTTTGCGATTGGTTTCCGCTCTCTCGAACCGTCGACAAGCCTGGACAGATCAACCAGCCGAACGGGAACATCGTCAAGAAAGTTGCCGTCCACTCGCCCTTCGGGAACGATGAGCCGATATTGAAACGTTCTGGCGCCGGGCGCCGAATAGGCATCCCCGCTCCCTTGACTGCGGTGCGAACTGTACCCGCGTGAGGCAATTTCCTGATAGGACGCTCCCAGCAGTGCAACGTACTGGCCGGGATTCACGCGCAAGGTTGGCTGTTCCTTCTCACCCACCCGGCTGTAAAACTTCGACGCCCTCCACGGCGTTAGTCCCTCACGTGCCTGTTCCGGAAAGCGCTGAGGATCGCCCGCGGCCTCAAACGCTTGGCGGGCCAAGAGCCCAGCCGCCTGATGGTGTCCATGCCCGTCGGACTTGTCGCCCCGCCACACGGACACAATGACATGCGGTCGGAAGTGCCGAATCGCCCTCACCATGTCACTCAAGACCTCTTCTCTTCCCCACTTGCCGAGAGTTTCTGTCACACTGTTGGAGAAACCAAAATCGAACGCTCGCGTGAAGAATTGCTGGACTCCGTAATATTCGCCGGCCGCCATCATCTCGCCGGTGCGAATAAGACCAAGCGCCTCAAAGAGATCTGGTCCGACAAGATTCTGGCCACCCTCGCCCCGTGTCAGGGTGAGCAAGGCTGTTCGAGCATGCAGGCCGCGACTGACGTAGGGCAACACACCGGAGTTTTCGTCGTCGGGATGGGCCGCCACAAACATCATGCGCGATGTTAAGGGCAACCGATCGAGAGCTTGTGATAAGCCAACCACTCCGCGGTCGATCGCAAGCTCCTGACTTTGAGCGCACACAGACAAGGGACAGAAGAGCAGGACGAAAACCAGCCGTCGTGTTTGTTTTTTCATGATGAACAAGGTTGTAGGTCTAAGTCTATGCCAAGCTCAGTAGACGGGCAGCACACGTCGGCACGCTCGGGATGCCTGACGGCTTCTTCCTGGACATCTAATGAACAGCCCGCAGAACCGCCCAGAAGGATCCTGAGGGACAACACTACAACTGGAGGCGTATCTCAGGAAACCGCTCGGTTGCCGAGGTCAGAAAGGTATTTCTCCGAGATCACAAAGGCTGCACCAATCAGCAAGATGAGAAATACGCTGTAGGCCGCGGCACTTCCAAAGTTAAATTGGCGCAACTGGGCAAGAATCTCAATAGAAATGGGTCGATTGTGGATGGTGTAGATGACGATCGACGTCACGAACTCACCAAGGGCGGTGACAAAGGCCAACAATGAACCTGCCAGCGCTCCAGGCAGGACCATCGGCAAGACCACACGGCGCATTGTGTAAGTCCACGTCCCCCCCAGCGAGCGCCCAGCCTCTTCCAACGCTGCATCAAATTGCTCGAAGCTTGCCTGCACAGCGCGCACAACCACAGGAATGTTACGAATGAAATAGGCTAGCGGCAGAAGCCAATAGGTCCCAACGAGCAGGACTCGGGCCTGCCATGGGCTGTTCTGGTTAAACGTAGCCGCAAGGCTAAGTGCCAGCACAGTTCCAGGTAATGCCCAGGGTAGGAGAATCAGACTGTTCATGAACACCCGGCCACGAACTCTCTGGCGGACAATCAGGTAAGCCGCTATGAACGCAAAAACGAAATTCCCCAGCGTCGCCAGTGTCGCCATGTGAAGACTGTTCACGACAGGCTCGAGAAACGATGGATCGGAAAAGAGTCTTGCATAGTTTTCGAACGTATACAGCGGGGGGAGCGTCTCCATGGTCCACGTTCCATCCTGTGCGAAACTGATCAGAACCAGAGTCAGGTGAGGAAGGAGCAAAAACAACACCGCCAGAACTCCAGCCGTGCCTGCCAGCAGCCTTTTCACTGGATGAGCCACCAATGTCATTGGCTGCCGGGCGCCCTTGGTCGCAGATCGATACTTTGACGTTCCCTCATAGCGCTGCAGAAGAAACAGGAACACGATGGAACTCAGGGTCAAGATCACAGTTTCTACCATGGCGATTTCGAGGTCGCCATTCAGCTTGGAGTTGTAAATTTGAAGGGCCAGTACTCGAACGCCGCCACCAAAGATGTAAGGGGCGCTGAAGCTGGCCATGGAAGTCATAAACGTCAATAGTGCGGCTCCAACCAATGAAGGTGTGAGTTGACGCAGAGTGATCAGGAAGAAAATTCTGGTGCGCGAAGCGCCCAGCGAGCGTGCCGCCTCGACTAAGGTGAAATCCAGCCGCTTCAAGCCTGCCGAAACAAACATATAGAAGTAAACGTACATCGTGTAGGCGTGCACAAACAGAATGGCGCCGACTCCTCGAAAGGAGAACAACGGCTCTTGCCAACCAAGCCAACGTTGCAGACTGCGTGAAAGGATGCCGCTCTCGCCATATAGAAACAAGAAAGAGATCACGCCGACCAGAGGCGGCAGCAATACTGGCAGCGAGGCCAATGCTGCAAAAATCTTTCGCCCTGGAAAGTCAAAACGGTGAAACAGGAAGGCTAATGGCACTCCGATCAGTCCAGACAACACGACACTCCAGCCTGAGATCCAAACACTGTTCCAAAGAGCTTCCCTTTCGGAAGGGTTCGTGAAGAATTCGTGATAGTGACCGAGCGTAAGATGTCCAGCCCCGATGAAGCTTTGAACGAGGATGTAGGAGTTCGGATAGAGCACCAGCCAAAGAAGAATTGCGAGAACGATCAGCCAGAGAACGAAAGTGAAAGGGCGTCTCACAGAGGTTTAGCGGAAATGGTGACAAATCTGGCTAATCAAGGTGGCAGGGGCGGACCCGCGTGTCCGCCCCCCGGCGTCGCGACTACAGAGAGGACAAGTGTCGCGCTCTCTAAGGAATACTTCACGGTTCCAGTATTTGAATACCCTCCGAGTGTACCCAGAGGTCCAACGTCATTCCGACATTCAGCTGTCCATTCAAAGGCACGCCTGGATGGGTGACCCACAGCCGCATCCCCTCGCCCTCCGCCTCCCATTCTGACCAAGCACCAGCAAAGCGATAGTTCAGAAGTCTTGCCGAGAACAATTGAACCTTCCCCTCCTGTTTCTCAAATGCAATCTTCTCTGGCCGGAGTAGTAGCTTGTAGCTCTGGCCAATTTGGAATTGAGGATCTGCTGGATTTGCCGGCTTGCAAAGCCGCAGCTCCCGTCCGGAAGGCCAGACAAAACTCAAGCAATCTTCACCCATCGCCTTCAGAGGCAGAGAGAAAATATTGGCCCGACCGATGAAGCTGGCGACAAACTCATTCACTGGATGGTCGTAAAGCTCCCGCGCAGTTCCGACCTGCTGGCACTGTCCCTTGGAAAGGAGAACAATGCGGTCGGAAAGCGCAAACGCTTCTTCCTGGTCATGAGTAACAAACACCGTTGTAATTCCCAACGAGGTGATCAACTCTCGAAGCTGCCGGCGCGTCCGCTCTCGCAGGCTGGCGTCTAGGTTACTCAGCGGTTCGTCGAGCAACAAGATTTGCGGTTCGATCACAACGGCCCGCGCGATGGCGACCCGTTGTTGCTCCCCGCCGCTCAGTTCAAAGACAGGCCGTTTTCCATAGCTTGGCAGATTCACCAGCTCGAAGGCTCGCTGGACCCGGCTCTCGATCTGTGGGCGAGGTACTCTGGCAGCTTTCAATCCGAATGCCACGTTCTCAAACACGTTGAGGTGAGGAAACAAGGCATACGATTGAAACACAATCCCGATGTTGCGCTGCTCAGGCGGTAATGCCGTGACATCGCGACCGCCGATCCATACACTTCCTCGCGTGGGTTCCAGAAACCCCGCAATCAAACGAATCGTCGTCGTCTTGCCACAACCACTCGGACCCAGCAAACTGATCAGCTCGCCTTTCTCAATGGAGAGATTGAGCCCGTCAAGTGCTGTCTGGCTGCCGAATCGCTGCGTCAGATTTTTCAGTTCGAGATGCGGCACGCCGAGGTGTCTCCTTCTGCGGCTCCCTCTTGGCCCTTCGAAGCAGTGAGTATAGCATTGGAGGACACCATCGTTCGGAAAGCCATGCGACACCATTGTCTGATCATAGTGCTGATCCTTTGGCCCAGCTCTTTGGCCGTCGGCGGTGTTGACCTGACTCAAGATCTCCTGCAAGCGGCCCGCCAGGGCAAAAGTGAGGTGGTTCGGGATTTGCTTGCCAGAGGCGCGAATGTGGACGCCAGAAACATCGTCGGTGAGACCGCGTTGATGCACGCTGCAGAGAAAGGACATGCAGACGTTGTTGAAGTCCTGGTTGATTGGCGAGGGCAAGTCGATGAGCAAGACAAGTTGGGATGGACGGCTTTGATGCGCGCTGCTGATGAGGGCCATCTGACGGTTGTAGAACGGCTGATTGCCGCCGGAGCCACATCGAACCTGAAGAATCGGAACGGCATGACGGCGTTGATAGCTGCGGCTTACGGCGGCCACGCAGACTGTGCTCAGGCGCTGTTGTCAGCCGGTGCCGACGCGAACGCCACGAACACGATTAATCAATCGGCCCTCATTGCAGCCGCTCAACGTGGACATTCCGCCGTGCTGATTGTACTCCTGGACGGAGGCGCCGATTTGCACGCCAGGGATCGTGACGGCATGACCGCGTTGCTGCACGGTGTGTTTTTGGGTCAGGAGGATGCCGTAAGTGTTCTGCTCGAGCGCGGATCGAGTGTTCTCGATGAGGGCGCTTATGGATGGAGTGCCCTGAGACGGGCCGCCTTCCTTGGTCATACCGGGATTGTCACATCATTGCTGGAAAGAGGTGCCCCAGTGAACGACGCTTCCAAGCGTGATGGCCTCACTCCGCTCATGCTGGCTGCTGACAGCGGCTACGCACAGACCGTTGAGGCACTGTTGGCCGCCAACGCCGAGGTAAATGCCAGGGACCACAATAGTTCAACAGCGCTGATAAAGGTTGCTTCACAAGGCCACCTCGCTGTCGCAGAGATATTGATGGATAAAGGTGCTGATCTCAAGATTGAAAATGGGTTTAAATGGAATGCTTTGCGTCTGGCAGCAGCGAAAGGTCAGCTTGAGATGGTGAGGCTGCTCCTGCGTCACGGTGCGGCCGTCAATCAAGCGAGCGAGCACGGTATGACAGCCTTAATGTGCGCAGCTCAAACGGGACAAACCAGGGTTGTTCAATGCCTCTTGGACGCCAAAGCCGACGTTGCCGCAAGAGCAAGCAGCGGGGAAACAGCGCTCCGCATTGCACGGAAGAAGCGCTTTGCCAAAATTGTTAGCCAACTCATCGCAGCCGGAGCTCGCGAATGATTCTTCAACTCCAGGACAGATGCAATCAAATCCTGCCAGAGTGACTTCTGCAGGTCCTCCTTTTACTCCAGCAGATTAGGACCTTCCCTTGTTCCTAATTTGGCTGTCCCAGCGCTTCATCCACTCATTAGAGCTTTCTTCCAAGACCTTCCAGTCCACAGGCATCGTTCGAATTTGAGTCTGCCGAATCCACTCAGGCAACTCCTGGTTGGGAATGTCCTTGCGGCACGGAATTCGGTAGAACTTCTTGGCGGCCAGGACAACGTTTTCTTTTGCTGTGACGTACTCGTAAAACTGTTTGGCCGTATCGACATGTCTTGCCTGACTCAATAGAGCGATTCCATCAGTAACCACAGGCGTGCCGCTTTTCGGAATGACATAGGCCAGAGGATACTTGTACTGGGCACGCTGTAATTCGATGTCGGGCATATTCCACACAGTGATCAATCCTTCCTGCCGAGCCAGCTTCTGGCTGAGCAGCGTAAGATTGGCCACGTAGTCTTTGGTATTCGCATCGAGCTTCTTCAACCACTGGAAGCCCGCCTCAGGCGAACCCGTCGTTTGATGACTGCGCAGGATCATGGCGCAGAAAATCGTCCGCATCGTTCCCGAGGCTAGGGGGTCACGGAGAATTATCTTGTTCTGCCACTTCGGATCCAGAAGGTCGTCCCAGTCCTGCGGAGCTTCTTCCGGTTTTAGCGCAGCGCTGTTATAAGCAATGACCTCCGGGGTTTCATAGGTTCCATACCAGAAGTCACCGGCGCTTCGCGCTTCCGTAGTTACTTCGCCGATCCACGTGGGGCGGTACGCTTGCAAGAGCCCTTCCTTTTCTGCCTGTTGAAACAGCGTGGAGGGAGCTCCCCACCAGACATCGGCCTGAGGATTTTCCTTCTCCGAGCGCACCCGATCCAACACATCCTGACTGCCCATGTCCAGCCATCGGACATCCACATTAGGGTAATCTCGTTCGAAGCCCGCCTCGAATTCCGACAGCAGCTCTTTACCATGCGTGGAGTAAACGACCAAAGAGACTTTCCCGGTATCGCTGCCGCGACATCCCAGCTGTTGCATGAGACCAAGAACTAGCACGAATACGGCCCAGCTCCTGTTCGGGCAAAGCACCGAGCGAAGGGTCTTAAACGGCGTTTGATGGCGCATGGGTTCGTGGTAAGGACTGGCGCTTAAGCCTGGCAAGGTTCTGTGGGTAACGTCGCAAAGAGGATTCCTGGTCTTCCAACCAGTGTCGCCGATCTGCATTCCACTTGAGATGCCGGCGAATGCTGCGCCTGACAGTCTCCGGTGCTGGCCCCCCGAACACCTTGCGAGCCGCAACGAACCGTGCCGGGTCGAGGATACGCGACATCTCCCGCGGCGGGATGCGGATTTCTTCGCCCGTCACCTCACGACTGAAGCGGACAGTTAAGTCAGCCACCGCTTCGGCCCAAGGTTCGCCTTTCCGCCGCGAGGGCCGCTGCCGAAGGGCATTGGCCACACGGCTCACGATGCCGTG
>Ga0075418_10006893_pt1 | contig 12809 bp, 11 predicted proteins | sample SoiMetdeltSBSDD2_FD_81776 | JGI IMG/M metagenome (GOLD analysis project Ga0075418, IMG submission 81776) | Bulk soil microbial communities from a Populus tree surrounding site in Tennessee, USA - Soil MetaG P. deltoides SBSDD2 | ecosystem: Environmental > Terrestrial > Soil > Tree plantation...
ACGGGTGTTGACCTCAATGCCGGCATGATCAGCGTGGCGCGCTCGCTGCCCGTCGCCGATGGCGCGCCGATCGAGTGGCTCGAGGGCAGTGCGCTCGCGCTTGCGCTACCCGATGCGTCCGTCGATGCGGTTCTGTGCCAGCAGGGATTGCAGTTCTTCCCGGACAAGGCGCTCGCCTTGCGCGAGATGCGCCGGGTCGTGCGGGGTGCCGGCCGGCTCGCGCTCAGCGTGTGGAGCGCCGTCGGCCCCTCTCACAGCGCGGTCGGCGAGGCGCTAGCCCGCTTCCTCGACGAAAGCACCGCGGCGAGCTTCTGCGCCTCGCGCAAGGCTCCGGGCAAAGACGAGCTCGAACGGGTCGTCGCGACGGCGGGCTGGTCCGAGGTGAAAGTGAGCGTCAGCCGACTGAGTATTCACGTGCCGGGCGTGGAGCGCTTCGTCCTCGAGCACCTGGCCGGGACGCCTGTTGCCGCGACGCTCGCCGCCGCCGACGCCGAGACGCGCAGGAACATCGGCGCCAGCGTGAAGCGTGCGATGGAGCGCTTCGAGGCCGGCGACGGCGTGACGTATCCCGAGGAAGCGCACGTAGTGACCGCTCGGGCCCAAGAGGAGGCGAGATGAAGCGCGCATTGCTGTTGCTTGCACTGAGCGTCGCGACCTGTGGCGCTCTTGCGCAGCCCTATCCCAACAAGCCGATCCGGCTGGTCATTCCGTGGCCCGCGGGCGGGCCGACGGACGTCATCGGGCGCGTTTTTGCGGAGCCGCTCGCGAAAGTGCTCGGCCAGCCCATCGTTGTAGACAACCGGGGCGGCGCGAGCGGGGCGATCGGTGCGGATCATGTGGCGAAGGCTGCGCCCGACGGCTACACCTTGATGGTTCAGAGCATGACGAACCAGGCGATGTTCCCGGCGACGGTCAAGACCCTGCGGTTCGATCCGATCGCCGATTTCGAGCCGATCACCCAGATCACGACTTCCCCCATGATCGTGGTGGCGCATCCCTCGCTGCCGGTGACGGACATGGCGCAGCTCATCAGCATGGCAAAGGCAAAGCCGGGCACGATCACGATGGCCTCGTTCGGCCAGGGCAGCGCCAGCCATCTCGCCATCGAGCTCCTGATGAAGCTCGGCTCGATCAAGGTGAACCATGTCCCATACAAGGGCGGTGCGCCGGCGGCCGCAGACCTCGCCGCCGGCCACGTCCAAGTCGGCATCGTGGGAATTCCCGTGGCGCTCCCGTTTATCAAGCAAGGCCGGCTGCGCGCGTTGGCTCTGACCACTGCACGGCGCGCACCGCAGCTGCCGGCCACGCCCACAGTCAGTGAAACGAGCGGCCTCGAAAGCTACAACCTCGGGCTGGAGTACGGTTTTTTGGCCCCCGCGAAAACACCGGCTCCCATCATTCAGCGCCTGCACGCCGCGGCGCTCGAGGTCCTGCGCTCTCCGGAATTCGCGCAGCGCATGTTCGAGCTTGGCCTGAGCGCACCGATCGGCAACAGCCCGGCCGAAATGGCGGCGGCGGCACGGCGAGAAATCGACATGCTCGGACAACTCGCCAGGGCCGCCGGTATCGAGCCCGAATGAACGCCTGAGCCGTTGCCCGTCACCGCTCAGTCACCTTTCCGTGTCATATGTCGTTTACCTCCGCTGAGTTCCTCGGTAACTTGGCGCGGAGAGACTGCGCGGCGACGCAGGAACAACAAGATCGAATAACAAAAAGACATGTCTCCTATTTCGTCACCCAATCCAGGTTTAGGCCTCGCTATGACACGCGTCGCCGGATCAATCGCGGTATTCCTGCCACTCCTCTTGCCCACCGTCGGGTCGGCGGCCGATTGCGGAGCGCTTCCGGTCATGACCGCCGACAAGGCCATTTGTCGTGCGCGCGTGTTTGCCGAAAAGCCGAAGCCGCCACCCAGGGAACTGGAGTACAAAGCTCTTGAGACCCCATTGCATTGGGTTGTGTACTACGGTCCCAAGTCGGCCAGTGCTGTGCGCGGCGGAGGAGCGGACTTGATGATCGAGAAGAAGACGGGTGTCGTGACGCTTCTTCGAGGCGCTAGGTGACGGCGAGGCGAACGTCAGGTTGCACGAGTCGCCCATGAGCAGCGAGTCGGCTGTCTTCGATCGCCATTTGCGCGTTATCCATGCCTGCGAGAAAGGCGCCACCGGGGTCTATTGGGGTCACCGTCTAGTCGCCTCGGTTTTCTTTCGTGATTTGGTCCCGCAACTGTCAGAGATGCACGTGCACGAGATGGAGCATTTCGCTCTCTTTGGATCGTTAATGCAGCGTCGTCGGACGAGAACCGTCGTCCTTCCCGTACTTTGGTGTGCTGGCGGGATCGTCTATGGTTTCTTCACCGCTCTTGGCGGCCGCAAGGCTGTGTGGAAGAGCACCGCAGTGATCGAAAGTATTGTCGAGCGCGAGCTGTTGCAGGCCGCCGCATTTTTTGCCACTCGCGACCCCGAGGTCCACGCCGCCATACGAACGATCCTGCTTGACGAGATTCAACACAAGCGGCAAGGGGAGGCGAATTCGCCCGACACTGGGAAACTCGGTGCAGTAGTGGGTTCAGCCGCGCAAGTTGGAGCCGCAACTTCAAAGAAACTCGCCGAGAGACTCTAGAGTGCAACCCAACCCCTCGCTGCACCCGACGCGCACTCCTAACAACGTGTCGCCAGGGCGCACATGACCCGGTGCTCCTGGTGGGTCATTGTCGGGTTTGGAGCGCTTGTACTTGGCCTCGCCTTCTTTGCGTATCAGTATTGGTACGCAGGTCAATACATTCCAGATTTTCCTCAAACAACAGATGGCAAGCGCTTCATTCATACGCCCCGTGGTGACGCACAGCTAAACGCCCTGATAGGCGCCGTGGTCGTTATCCTCGGCGCATCATTCATCACTCTTGTCGGGGCGGTACGCGGTCCGAGAACATGGGCGTGCTTGGTCGCGGGCCTAGTTGGCCCAGTCATGGTCGCCGCCCCGTTTGCCGTCATGTTTGCAAATGACTTGGTGAGGTGGTTTCGTGCGCTCTAGCAGCGCGCCCGGCGCCGTGCTTCGCAAGCGTCGGGGGCGCGCGCCTGTGACTGACGTCAGGTGGCCCGCGTGAGCGCCGACACCGCGGAGTTCCAGCGCCGCCGGCGCCTTTGGATGCGTCGTGCGGTGCCTTTTCTCGCTCTATTCTTTGCCGCCGGAATTACGGGAGCCGCCACCGGACACTTCGAATACGCGTTCTACGCCGGCCTGGGATGCTTTGTTGGTTGGTCCTGGTTCACGTGGCGCCTCTATCGCTGTCCTCGCTGCAACAAGATCCCTGGCGCGGACGGCGAGATAGCACTGAATCCGCGACATTGCAGCCATTGCGGCGTACAACTCCGGGCGGATACGAGCGCCTGATCTCGCATCGCAGCGAGCGAAGAGAGCGTGCAACTCAGGGATTCTTAGCTGTCACCGTGTCGTATGTCGTTTGCTCCCGCGCTGTTCAGGGATAACGTAGCGCGGGGGGAATGGTCGACCAATGCTCCGGTTAGCGAATCCAGTACGCCGAATCTCGGGCATCGCTGCGGTAAGCGTTTTTGCTGCGGTTCTGGGCGCCTGCGTCGCAGTGCCGCGAAGCGGTGAGACGCTGGCGTGGGACGAAGAGGTGGTCCTTCGATCCGGCGAGCGCTTGTCCGCGCATCGCACCGTGTATGGCACCGTACCCGCTGGGCGGTCGACACCGACACTCGAACAGACCATTGCGTTCGACCTGAACGGCCGTCGCTTCGAATGGACCGATGAGAGCCCTTTCGCCACTGGTCTCGCCGGTGTTCTGGAGAACGTGAATGGCGAGCCGGTCATTGTCATGCCGGTATATAAGTGGAGGGCTTGCTACAAGCACGCGTTCCCGCAAGAAGGTCTGGTTGCGTTCCGCTTTCGCGGTGGGAAATGGTTACGGGTGCCCATCGCCGAGCTTCCGAAGGACCTGAAGGTAAATCTGCTAACGGACACTCATCCTGTTCGCCATGACTACAAGGGCAAGACAATTTACCCGGAGACAAAAGTTCGGGCGGAATCATCTTATAGAGGCAGTGCTCCCAAGCAGGGCGCGCTGCTCGAAGACCTGGCTCGATACTATTCGCAGTTGGAGGAGGCCTGCGGCCAGATGCGGCCGTTCCCGGAACTGGACGCGGCCCGCGAGCGCATCGGCCAAGCTGAACAAAACGCGACCGTGATCCGGGCCGTGGTCCTTTCCGTCAGCACGACGCCGGACAGAGTGACCTCCGACTCACCCATTCAGCACAAGGGACAACCGACGGAAGTGGGTTCTCTGGGTCCGAGCTGCCGAGGCATTGTCGAGGCGATGCATCCCCTTCACAAATGGAGTGGCAATGGGATCGGTTACGCGCGAAACCCTATTGGCGCCCAGATGCTTGTCCGCACCACAACGGCCCCTACGAAGGGGAATTCGATTCTGTTCGACGGCTACCCGCGGGACTCCGTGGCTTGCGACGAAAAGACGATTCTCCTGATCAGGCGCAGGGACACGGAGAACCTGTTGATCGATCGGTTTAGCCACGACGGCAGGTTACTCGGCGCATACCGGATCGTGTTGCCTGGTGCTTCAAAGTTCGCATACGGTCCGCGGACGCCAGAGCTCTGGGTGGGGCCAGATGCCAAAGGGGATCTTGCGATAACTATCGCCGACTATACCCGCTCACCGGAGGGCTACCTTATCTACTTGCTAAGAGCCACATACAAAGCGAGTCTGCCCGCTCGCTGAACGGTCGCGGCTGACGCTTTACTTGTATCGGTAAACGACGATCTTGTCGGCGCCCGATTCCGGGGTCCAGACCTCGCCCTTGCGGCCGTGGATCTGGCGCACGTTGGCGTAGGCGCTCGAGGACTTGAAGCTCTCGAACTTCTGCGTCGCCGGGTCGAAGCGCAGCATGGTTTGCGACGCCCACTCCGAGACCCAGACCTTGTCGGTCTCGTCCACGTATACGGCGTAGACCTGCGGATTCTCGCCGGGCGCTTTCCACGCCGACCACTTGCCGCTTTTCGGCTCGTAGCGGCTGAGGTTCCCCGAGTTCCATTCCGCGACCCAGATCGCACCCTTCGAATCGGCCCACACGCGCCGCGCGCCTTGGTTGCGGGTGGGCGGCTCGAGTACCGTCGTGGTGCCGTCCGAGTTGATTTTTCCCACGAACGAACCCGCGAGCGAGGCGTAGTAAACGGTACCGTCGGGCGTGGACTGGATGCCGTAGGGGCCGCGACCCTTAGGCGCCTTGAAGACTTTCATGTCGCCGCTCGTGGGATCGAGCCGGCCATAGATGCCGCTCTGGCCGGTGAACCAGTGCACGCCCTTGGCGTCGAAGGTGGCCGTGTTCAGGTTGGCGTAGCCCGAGTCCTGGGGCAGCTTCCAGACCTTGACCTGCTTCGTCTTGGGATCGACCCGCACGATCGCGTTCTGCCCGCCGTCGGTGAGCCAGGGCGCGCCGTCCGCCCCGGCGATCACGCCGTGGGGCGCGGAACCGGGACCGAGCGGCACGAACTCGAACTTGCCGCTCTTCGGGTCGAGGATGCCAAGTTCGCCGCTGCCCTGTGCCGAGATCCACACCGGGCCGTCGGCTGAGCGGTCCGCCCAGACGTCGTGCACGCGGTGACCGCGCGGGACGGCGTACTCCTGCACCGTCACCTGCGCTGCGACGCTCAATGGCAGGAAAACCAGCAATACAGAAACGGCGAGTGGTCGTGGCATGATTCGCACCGGAGGTAAATGATGGCCGTGCACCAGAACTACATCGCAGGCGCGTGGGCGGAAGCCGCGGAGCCGGCGCCCAATATTAACCCTTCGAACCTCTCCGATGTGGTCGGGGAGTACGCGCGGGCGAACGAGACGCAAGTGCGCGCCGCGATCGCGGCGGCGCGCGGGGCATTTCCCGCCTGGTCGCGCGGCGGCGTGCAGGCGCGCGCCGACATGCTGGACAAGATCGGCAACGAGATCCTCGCGCGGAAGGACGAGCTCGGCGCGCTGCTCTCGCGCGAGGAGGGCAAGACCCGGCCCGAAGGCGTGGGCGAAGCGGTGCGCGCGGGCTACCTCTTCAAGTTCTTTGCCGGCGAGGTGGTGCGCCAGGCCGGCGAGGTCCTGCCCTCGGTGCGGCCGGGCATCAAGGTCGAGATCACCCGCGAGCCCGTCGGCGTGGTCGGGATCATCACGCCGTGGAATTTCCCGCTCGCCATTCCCGCGTGGAAGATCGCCCCCGCGCTCGCCTACGGCAACTGCGTCGTGTTCAAGCCCGCCGACCTCGTCCCGGGCTGCGCCTGGGCGCTCGCCGAAATCATCGCGCGCGCCGGCGCGCCGGCGGGGGTGTTCAACCTGGTGATGGGCCGGGGATCCGTCGTCGGCGAATTGCTGTCGAACAGTGTTGATGTCGATGCAATCAGTTTCACTGGCTCCGCCGCCGTCGGGCGGCGCGTGGCGCAGAACTGCGCGGCGCGCCTCGCCAAGGTGCAGCTCGAGATGGGCGGGAAGAATCCGCAGGTGGTGCTCGACGACGCTGACCTCGACACCGCCGTGAACGTCTCGCTGCAGAGCGCGTTCTTCTCCACCGGGCAGCGCTGTACGGCCGCGAGCCGGCTCATCGTCACGCAGGGCATACACGATAGGTTCGTTTCCGCGCTCACCGGGAAGATGAAAAGCCTGAAAGTCGATGACGCGCTAAAGGACGGCACCGACATCGGCCCGGTGGTCGACAAGCAGCAGCTCGAGCAGGACCTGCGCTACATCGAGCTCGGGCGCAAGGAAGGCGCGAAGCTCGCCGCGGGCGGCGAGCGCCTCAAGCGCGGTACCGAGGGCTTTTACCTCGAGCCCGCGCTGTTCGTGGACACGACCTCGCAGATGACGATCAATCGCGACGAGATCTTCGGCCCGGTGGCTTCGGTTATCCGGGTGAAGGACTACGACGAGGCGCTCGCGACGGCGAACGACACGCCCTATGGGCTGTCGTCGGGCATCGCCACCACCTCGCTCAAGCACGCCGAGCACTTCAAGCGCAACTCCGCCGCCGGCATGGTCATGGTGAACCTGCCGACCGCGGGGGTCGACTACCACGTGCCCTTCGGCGGGCGCAAGGGCTCGAGCTACGGCCCGCGCGAGCAGGGCCGCTACGCGGTGGAGTTCTACACCACGGTGAAGACCGCGTACGTGAATGCCTGAGCTCGACCTTCGCCTCCAGGTCGGGAAGTACGACGTCCAGAAGCTGCTCGGCAAGGGATCGACCGGCACGGTGTACCTGGCGAAGGACACCTTCACCGGCCGGGAAGTCGCGCTCAAGACGCTCGAGCCCGAGGTGTTCCGCGACGAGCGCTTCGGCTCGATGCATCGCTCGCAGTTCCTGAACGAAGCCTCGCTCGCCGGGAAGCTGCGCCATCCGCACATCGTCGCGATCCTCGACGCCGTCGTCGGCGAGGAGTCCGGCCACATCGCCATGGAGCTCGTCCTGGGCGGGGACCTCTCGCAGCATTCGAAGCCCGATACGCTCCTGCCGCCCGGCGACGTGCTGCAGATCGCGTTCAAGTGCTGCGGCGCGATGGACTACGCCTACCGCGAGCAGGGCATCGTGCACCGCGACCTGAAGCCCGCGAACATCATGATCGCGGGCGGCACCGACATCAAGATCGCGGACTTCGGCGCCGCCTTCCTCAAGAAGACCCAGCCGGCGCAGGAGGCGGCGATGGGCTCGCCCTATTACATGGCGCCCGAGCAGCTGCGCGGCGAGGAGCCGACTTTCCACAGCGACATGTACTCGCTAGGCGTGGTGCTCTACGAGCTCCTGGTCGGGCGCCGCCCCTTCACCGCCGACAAGCTCGAGGCGCTGATCGAGAAGATCCAGAGCGCCGAGCCCACGGCCCCGAGCGCGCTGCGCCCGACGCTGCCGCGCGAGCTCGACGCGGTGGTGCTGCGCGCGCTGAGGAAGGATCCGGCCCAGCGCTACAACACCTGGGCGCAGTTCGGCGTCGAGATCTCGAAGGTGATCGGCCTGGTCCTGCCCGCAAGCGCGGTCGCGGACAGCGAGAAATACCTCGCGCTGTCGAAGGTCGAGATGCTGCAGCTCCTCGGCGACGCCGAGTTCTGGGAGCTGGTCGGCGCGGCAAGCTGGACAAAGCGCGACAAGGGCAGCACCATCGTGCGCGAAAACGGGCGCGGCCGCAGCTTCTACTTTCTCGCCAAGGGCGAGGCCAAGGTCACCAAGAAGGGGCGTCTCCTCAGCATGATCCACGAAGGCGAGTGCTTCGGCGAGATGGCCTACATCCGGGGGGGCGAGGAGCCGCGCGAGGCGACGGTAGAGGCGTCCACCGACGTGGTGATCGCCGAGTTCGAGCCCGAGAAGCTCGAGGCCTTGAGCGAAAGCGCGCAGCTCCACCTGACGCGCGCGCTGGTGCGCAATGCCGTCGAGCGACTCGCGCTGGCCAACTCGCGGATCGCGAGATGAGCATGACGATGCGCGTCCTATGAGCCTGCGGGGGAAGAACGTGGCGATCCTCGAGAGCCGGCTCGGCCGCCAGCTGGTCGAGCTGGTCGAGGGCCGCGGCGGGGTCGCGTTTCACGCGCCGGCGCTCGCCGAGCTGCCCGACCTCGACCCGCACGCGATCGCCGCGCTGGTGCACTCGCTCGAGGAGCGGCCGGCGAAGCTCGCCGTCTTCCAGACCGGCGTCGGCACGCGGGCGCTTTTTGCCGCAACCGATGCCCTCGCTTTGACTGAAGTTCTGTTGAAGCTCCTTGAGAAGACCACCGTGGCGGTGCGCGGGCCGAAGCCGACCGCGGCGCTGCGGGCGAGGGGCGTGCGCATCGACCGCAGCGCGGCGGACCCGTTCACGACCAGCGAGGTTCTCGATTCAATCAAGGATCTTCCGTTGAAGGGTGAGCGTGTCATCGTCCAGAGGCATGGCAGCGCCAATGTCGAGCTCGATCGCGCGCTCGAGGCGCGCGGCGCGGCCGTGGTCGAGATCCCGACCTACCGCTGGGCGCTGCCGCCGGACTCTGCGCCGCTCGTCGCGCTGATCGGCGCGCTCGAGCGCGGCGAGCTGCACGCGGTGGTGCTCACCAACGCCGAGCAGGTGCGCAACCTCTTCGCCGTCGCCGGGCGCGAGGGCCGCGCCGAGCCGCTCCGCGCCGCGCTCAATCGCACGCTCGTCGCCTCGATCGGCCCGGTGGCCTCGGCGGCGCTGCGCGAAGCCCGGGTCAGGGTCTCGCTCGAGGCGAGCCCGCCGAAGCTCGGCGCCCTCATGGCTGCACTCGACCAGGCTCTTCCATGAGACTTGTGGTTTCGTTTCTGCTGGTGGTTTGGAATGCGGTCGTTGTTTGTGATGCATTCGCGCAAACGTATCCTTCGCGAGCGATTCGTCTCGTGGTCGGATTCGCGCCGGGCGGCGCGGCCGACCTCGTCGCGCGCACGCTGCAGGAGCCGCTGCAGCGCAGCCTCGGCCAGCCGATCGTGGTCGACAACCGGCCCGGCGCCGGCTCGAGCATCGCTGCGGAGTTCGTGGCGAAGTCGGCCGCCGACGGCTACACGCTGCTGATCGCGAGCCCTTCGAGCATCCTGGTCAACCCGCTGCTCTCGCCGAACAACCTGTTCGATCCGCTGAAGGACCTTGCCCCGGTGAGCAAGGTGACCTCGTCGCCGCTGGTCGTGGCGGTGAATCCGGCGGTCGGCGTGGCGAGCCTGCGCGAGCTGATCGAGCTCGCCAAGAAGAACCCCGGCAAGCTCAACTACGCCACATCCGGAAACGGGTCCGCGCCGCACATGGCGGCGGTGCTGTTTCGCCGCGTGGCGGGGATCGACATCGTCCACGTGCCGTTCAAGGGGGGCGCGCCCGCGGTGCAGTCGGTGCTCGCGGGCGATACCCAGCTCTCGTTCGCGACGCCGCCGTCGGTCCTGCCGCTCGTTCAGGCGGGCCGGCTGCGCGCGCTCGCCGTGACGAGCCGCGAGCGCACGCCGCTCGTGCCGGGAGTCCCGGGGATGGCCGAAGCCGGCCTGCCGGATTACGAGATCGCGTTCTGGTACGGCTTCTTCGTCCCGGCGGCGACGAGCGCCGAGGTGACGCGGCGGCTCTACGCCGCCACCAGCGAGGCCTTGCGCGCGCCGAGCGTGGCCCAGGCCCTCGCGCGCGACGGAACCGAAGTGTCGGGCTCGACCTCGCCCGCCGACTTCGCCGCGTTCCTCAAGCGCGAGGCGCCGCTCTGGGCGCGCCTCGTCAAGGAATCGGGCGCGAAGGCAGAGTAATCAGGAGCGCCGGCCGAGGATGGTGTCCATGTCGCCGCCGCGCTTCATGCAGGTGGTATAGAGCGCTTCGGCGAACTCCTGGCTCGACGCGGTGCCGCCGGCCGAAGCGCCGGCCTGCTCCTGCGCGCCGTACGCGGCGTCGGTGATGTCGCGGAGCAGCTCCTTGCCGCGGTCGGATTCGGACACGTCGTAGATGCGGACCATGATCGCGTCCGCTTTCGGCCGCTGAATCTGCTCGCGGGCGAGCGAGTGGGCCACCACGGCCATGTCCGCGGCGACGCCGCACTCCATCGCGCTTTCGGCGTGCGTTGCGGCATGCGCGGTTCCCGCCAGGGCTCCGCAGGCGAGGAGCGCTGTCACTACCGGTTTCAAGCTCATGTCTCCAAAAAAGAAGCGCCCGGCTGCCCGGGCGCTTTGCTTCCCGACAGTTATTGCGCCTTGCCCGTGCCGCTGCTCGAGCCGCTCGTCGCGGTGTCGCTCGAGGGCGCGGTGCGCGGGGAGGTTTCGCCCGGACCCGCGGTCGTGCCGGTCTTGCCGCGGGCAGCCGGAGCGGCCGTCGCGCCCGCGGGGGCCGCAGGGGCCGCCGTGGATCCGCCGCTCGCCGCGCGGCCGGCGCGATAGGCATCCCATTCGTCGCGCGAGATCATGCCGTCGCCGTTCTTGTCGATGGCAGAGAAGTCGGCGCCGCCGCGACCCGAGCGCTTGGACGTCGTGCTGCCGGTGCTCGGGCTGCGGTCCGCCGTCGGAGCCTTGGGCTCGCCCGCCGATCCCGCGCTGGGCGCGCCGCCCGTGGCGCGCGGCGAGGTGCCCATGCCGCTCGCGCCCGAGGGAGGCGCGCCGGCGTCGCCGCCGGAGGAAGAGCTTTGGGCAAGAATGACGCTGTCACCCGCGGCCGACACCGGCGCCGCGAAGGGGACGGCAAAGGCCGCAGCGACTGCAAGCGGCAGTAATTTCCTGAGGTTCATCTCGAATCTCCTAAATGAGTAAAAAACCGAATCTCGCCTGGCCTAGCCAGTGCGCGTTTCACCGCAAACAACGTGCCGGAGAGCGTGGTCCGGTAGGATTCACTCACCTTCAGGAGGGGGCATTGATGAGACTGCTTGCGTTTCTTGCTTTGGCTGTCCTCGCCGGCTCGGCAATCGCGCAGCACGGCGCGAGCGCGTCGAACATGACGCTCGCCGGCCACGACGAGCTGCAGGGCCGCAGCGCCTACCAGCCGATCATCCACCGGCAGGGCGCGCGCTTTATCGCCTACGTCGGACACCATGGCGGCAAGGCCATGAACCCGCTCACCGGACGCCAGGAGGACAACGGTACCTCGATCGTCGACGTCACCGATCCGCGTGCGCCGCGCTATCTCGCGCACATTCCCGGCGAGCCGGGCGAGGGAGAAGCCGGCGGGGCGCAGATGGTGCGCGCGTGCAACGGCTCGGACCTGCCGAAGGCGGACAAGTCGAAGGTCTATCTGCTGCGCAGCATGGGCAAGCTGGCGCACGAGATCTGGGACGTGACCGACCCGCAGAAGCCCTCGCGCGTCACGGTAGTGGTCGACAAGCTGAGGGACACGCACAAGAGCTGGTGGGAGTGCGACACCGGGATCGGCTACCTCGTGTCCGGAGTGGAGGGCTGGCGCACGCGCCGCATGACCCAGGTGTTCGACCTTTCCGATCCGGCGCACCCCGTGCTGATCCGCAACTTCGGCCTCGTCGGGCAGCAGCCCGGCGCGAGCGGCGACGTGCCGACCGACCTGCACGGGCCGATCTCCACCGGCATCAAGGGCAACCGCATCTACTTCGCCTACGGCACGAACAAGGCCGGCGTCTTGCAGATCGTCGACCGGGCGAAGCTCCTTGCCGGGCCGCACGAGCCGACCCCGGCGAACCTGCTCGCGCCGCAGATCGGGCGCATGGACCTCTCCGTCAACAACGGCGTGCATACCGCGCTGCCGGTGCTCGGCCTGGATCTGGCGGAGTTCTCGAAGGACAAGGGCGCCAACCGCCGCGACTTCGCGTTCCTCGTCAACGAGGAGCTGTCCAACGAATGCCAGGAGCCGCGCCAGCTGGTGTTCGTCGCCGACATCACCGACGAGAAGATGCCGGTGGGCGTCGCCACGTTCAACGTGCCCGAGAACCATCCCGACTCGAAGGGCGGCTTCTGCAGCCGCGGCGGGCGCTTCGGCGCGCATTCCTCCAACGAAAACCAGCCGCCGATGTACGCGCGGCAGTACATCTTCGTCACCTGGTTCAACGCGGGCGTGCGCGCGATCGACATCCGCGATCCGTACCATCCGCGCGAGGCGGGCTATTACATTCCCGCCACCACCGACAAGACCGACAAGCGCTGCGTCAAGACGCCTTCCGGCGAGCGCTGCAAGGTGGCAATCCAGTCGAACAACCTCGAGGTCGACGACCGGGGGTACATTTACGTCGTCGACCGCGCCAATACCGGCATGCACATCCTGCAGTTCAACCGCTAGATGGACCTCCAGCTTCGCGGACGCACCGCGCTCGTCACCGGGGCGAGCATGGGCATCGGCCGCGCCATCGC
>Ga0075418_10006894_pt1 | contig 12806 bp, 13 predicted proteins | sample SoiMetdeltSBSDD2_FD_81776 | JGI IMG/M metagenome (GOLD analysis project Ga0075418, IMG submission 81776) | Bulk soil microbial communities from a Populus tree surrounding site in Tennessee, USA - Soil MetaG P. deltoides SBSDD2 | ecosystem: Environmental > Terrestrial > Soil > Tree plantation...
TGTTCGGCGCGCTGCTGATCTTCACGGCCGCTGCAGAACTAACGGGGTTTGGCCGCCGCCTGCGGTTCGAAGGTCCGTTTGCCGCGGTCGCCGGAGCGGCCTCCGGCGTGCTGGGCGGTCTCGTCGGGAACCAGGGCGGCATACGGTCGGCGGCGCTGCTCGGCGCGCACGTGCCCAAGGAAGTATTTGTCGCCACCGCGACAGCCGTAGGGCTGATGGTGGACGGCGCGCGCGTCCCGGTTTACCTGTGGCGCCAGCACGAGGCGATCGCCGGAATCGCCCCCTGGGTCGTCAGCGCAACCGCGGGCGTAATTACCGGGACGCTGATCGGCATGCGGGTGTTACGCTGGATACCGGAAGCCTCGTTCCGGCGCATCGTCGGCATCCTGTTGGGCCTGCTGGGCGCGGCGATGGTGATGAGTGGGGTGGAGGAGCTATGAGACGAGCAGTCATCATTCTGGCGGTCATGCTTGCGTCGGCGAGTGCCGGCGCGCAGCGTGCGCAGCAGCCGGCGGTGGAGGTCTTCAAGAGTCCCACTTGCGGCTGTTGCAGCAAATGGGTGGATCACCTGCGGGCCCACGGCTTCACCGTCCACACCACCGACGTCGAGGCGATTGACGAGGTGAAAGCGAAGCATCAGATTCCGCAGTCGGCGCGCTCGTGCCACACGGCGCTCGTCGGCGGCTACGTGGTCGAGGGGCATGTGCCGGCGACCGATGTTCAACGGCTGCTGAAAGAGCGGCCGGCGATCGCGGGTATCGCCGTGCCGGGGATGCCGATCGGATCGCCTGGCATGGAAGTGCCCGGCGTCAAGCCACAGGCCTACGACGTCATCACGTTCAACAAGCAGGGGACGACGCGCGTCTTCGCGTCCCACTGACATCAGTGTTTTTCCAGTCGCCGGGCCGGCGGAGCCGGCCCGGCGGTCACGCGGCCAACGGGGCCCGCGTCAGCCTGCGAGTTGCCGGTGCTCCTTTGCTGCGGCTTGCGCTTCCGCCGCCGCTTCGCGCGAGAGCTTGATCATGCGGTCGCAGTGCACCGCTGGATCGCCACCCCGGCGATTGGGGTTTCCCCTGTAGGCCTGCGCCATCGCGACGTGGGTGTTGGCTTCGGCCGTTCGACGGGCGGCAAGCGTCACGAAGTACTCCTCCAGGCCTCGATGGTCTGCCGGGCTATGCGGGTTGACTGACGCTTCGGCCAACTCGCGGTCGGTTGGCTTCCGTGCGCCTTCACCCGCTTCGAACCGCTTGCCATCCGCGGGGGCAACCGATGCAATCCCGGCCGCGAGGCTGTTGTGGTGCTCGGCCAGCTCGCGGAGCGTCGTAGCGGCATCGGTCGCCAGCTCTTCGAGGCGCCGGCAGTGCGCGGCCAGACCCGCGCCCGACGTCCGATTCGGGTTACCGACATACGCTTTGGCCATGGCCGCGTGCTGCGCTGCGTCAGCGGTGTATCGCTCCGCAAGCGCGCCAAAATGGTCACGCAGCCGCGCGTGATCAGCCGGTTGGCCGCTCGTGATGGCTTGCGTGACTTTCAGGCTCGACAGCTCGCGCGGTGGTTGTTGCGCGGCGGCGATGTTTGCCATCGCCACGAACGCCAGCACACCGGATGCGACTGCGTAGAAACGGATCGTTCTCATGACGGACCACCTTTCTCCCGTGACAGATGTCACGAAACCCTGTTGTTGTTCCCGCGCTGCGACATGCAGGCACAGGCCAAGAAAGGGCGGGTTAGGTCCGCAGTACGGTCGGATGAGATTCCGGGAGATGAAGTTGCCAGCGCGTCGGCAGAACCTCGTGGGCCGCGACCACGTCAGCGCCCCGGAAGCGGTGCTGTGCGGCGACCAGGGCGTGATCCGATGCGGACTCTGATGCGACGCGCCGCGGATCCTCTCTGATGAAAGGAGTGCCCTGCAGGAGCTCATCGCACTCGTGTCCCCCGCCAACGAGGCTCGCAATGGTGATCGTCATCGACTGATGATGACAATTGGCACTCGCGGCACCCAGCGATGTCCGTGCATCGCACCAGCCAATGCAGAGGGACATTGCCGTGGGTGTTCCCGTCAACGAGAGCACGATCAGGAGAGTTGTCGCCCGGATCACGCCATACTCCACCAACGTCAGGCGGCAAGGAATGGGCCAACGACGACCGGCAGGTTGTAAGGCGGCCTGGGCGCATTCGAGAACTCGCGCCGCCGCAACGGAGCAATTTCTCGCGCCAGCCGCGAGAAGTTTCTCGTCGCCAACGATCATGCGATGCGATGCGTTTACAGTAGGTGAAGGAGGAGAGAGATGGAAAAGGATGTGGTGTGCGGCATGCTGGTGGATCCGGCGAAGGCCGCCGCGACCAGCGAGTATCAGGGGAAGACCTACTACTTCTGCGCGAAGGCCTGCAAAATCAAGTTCGACGCCAATCCTTCGCAGTTTGTGAAATAGCGCGATGACGAAACAGGTTCTCGCCACGGCCGACGTTGTCGATCCCGTGTGCGGAATGACCATTACGCCGGCCGATGCGGTGGGCCATGTCGACTATCGCGGACGGAAGTATTACTTCTGCGCGGACAGCTGTCTGGAACGCTTTCGCGCCGCCCCGGAGACTTTTCTGAACCCTGCTGCAGCGGGAATACCCGTGCCGCAGGGCGCGAAATACACGTGCCCGATGCATCCCGAAATCGTCCGCGATGGTCCCGGCGCGTGCCCGATCTGCGGCATGGCGCTCGAGCCGGCGATGCCCTCGCTCGACGAGGGCCCGAATCCCGAACTCGTCGACATGTCGCGGCGATTCTGGATCGCCGCCGCGCTCGCGCTGCCCGTATTTGTCCTGGCAATGGGCGATATGGTCTTCGGCATGGGACTCGGCGGTCGCATCGACGTGCGGTGGGCAAACTGGCTCGGTCTCGTTCTGGCGACTCCGGTCGTGTGGTGGGCAGGATGGCCGTTCTTCGAACGGGGTTGGGCGTCGATCGTCAACCGCAGCCCCAATATGTTCACCTTGATCGCGATGGGCATCGGCTCCGCGTATCTGTACTCGGCTGCCGCGACGCTGACGCCGGATCTCTTTCCCCCGGGCTTTCGGCTGCACGGTGTCGTCGAAACTTATTTCGACACCGCGGTGGTAATCACGGTGCTGGTGCTTCTCGGCCAGGTGCTCGAGCTGCGTGCCCGAAGCCGGACGAGCGCCGCGATCAAGACGCTGCTCGGACTCGCGCCGAAGACAGCCCGGCGCCTTCGCAACGGCTCGGAAGAGGATATTCCGCTCGCACACGCGATGGTCAACGATCTGCTGCGTATCCGCCCGGGGGAAAAGGTGCCGGTCGACGGCGTCGTCGTCGAAGGGCATACCTCGATCGATGAATCGATGGTGACAGGGGAACCCGTGCCGGTGGAGAAGAGCGCCGGCGACCGCGTCACGGGCGGCACGGTGAACAGCACCGGCACGCTCGTCATCCGCGCCGAGCGGGTCGGCAACGATACGCTGCTGGCCCAGATCGTCCGCATGGTGAGCGAGGCCCAGCGCAGCCGCGCGCCGATCCAGAAGCTGGCCGACCGGATCGCAGCGTATTTCGTTCCTGCGGTGGTGGCGGTGGCGCTCCTGTCGTTTGCCGCCTGGGCGACGTGGGGGCCAGAACCGCGGCTTGCGCTGGCGCTCGTGTCAGCGATCGCCGTCCTGATCATCGCGTGCCCGTGCGCGCTCGGCCTGGCCACGCCGATGGCCATCATGGTGGGTACGGGGCGCGGCGCCGAGGCCGGCGTCCTGATCAAGAACGCGGAGGCGCTCGAACGGCTCGAGCGTGTCGATACCGTGGTCGTTGACAAGACCGGCACGCTCACAGTGGGAAAACCGACGCTGGCCGGCGTCATTCCCGCCGACGGGTTCACCGAACATGAAGTATTGAGGTTCGCCGCCGGCCTCGAACAGGGAAGCGAGCACCCGCTGGCGGCGGCGATTGTCGCGGGAGCGCGCGATCGCGGCATGCCAATCCTTGCGGCGACGGGGTTCGAGTCGCATACCGGAAAGGGCGTGACGGGAAGCGTGGCGGGACAGCGCGTGGCTCTTGGCAATGTCGCGCTGATGCAGGACTTCAGCGTCGACGTGGCGGCGCTGGCCTCGCGAGCGGACGCCCTTCGCCAGGACGGGTGGACAGTGATGTTCGTGGCGTTAGACGGTCGTCCGGCCGGACTCGTCGGCGTCGTCGATCCAATCAAGGAATCCGCGGCGGAAGCGATCGACCTGCTTCATCGCGAGGGGCTGCGCATTGTGATGGTGACCGGCGACAACAGGATCACCGCCGATGCCGTGGCGCGCCGCCTCCCGGTCGACGAGGTCTATGCGGACGTGCTTCCCGCGCGCAAGCGCGAGGTCGTCCAGCAGCTGCAGCGACATGGGCGAACCGTGGCGATGGCGGGGGATGGCATCAACGACGCGCCGGCACTGGCCGAAGCGGCGGTGGGGATTGCGATGGGCAGCGGCACGGATGTCGCCATGGAGAGCGCCGGCATCACGCTGGTGAAAGGGGACCTGCGAGGCATCGCGCGGGCGCGGCGCCTCAGCCGCGCGACCATGCGGAACGTCCGGCAGAACCTGTTCCTGGCGTTCGTCTACAATGCGCTCGGCGTGCCGGTGGCCGCGGGCGTGCTCTACCCGATTCTAGGGCTGTTGATCAGCCCGATCTGGGCCAGCGCCGCGATGACGCTCAGCTCCGTGTCGGTAATCGGCAACGCGCTGAGGCTCCGGCGTGCCGAGCTGTAACGCCCCGCCCTTCAAGGCATATACTCGGGATGCCATGATCCGGCGGATCAGCGGGCTGGTGCTCGCAGTGTTCGTGGCCAGTGCCCCGGCCGCTCTCACTGCATGCGAGTTGACGTGTGCCGCGGCAGATGCCAGCCACGAGACGCCAACCCACAGCTGTCACTCGCAATGGCCAGACGCCCCGATATCAATCGCCAGCGGTGTGCACGTGTGCGGCCATGGCGACGCGCTGCCCCCTGCGCCGGGGAACATGACGGCGTACGGCGCGCCGAATGCGGCAGCCGCTATCGCCGCACCGTTGTTCCTGGCTGATGCGGCCCGTCTGCAGAGCCGGGCTCCACACGTCACGTCCTCTCCACCCGGTCCGCCGACCGGCGCCGGACAACTCCGAATCTGATCGCCTGATTCTCCGTGTTTGCAGCGAGTCCGACGACTCGTGTCGCGAGGCTTCAACCGGAGAGACAGGACAATGTGTGGACTCTGGATTCGTACGTGCGCGAGCTACATCCTGGCCGCAGTCATCGTCGTAATGGGCGGCGCCGCAGGCGCTCAGTCTCAGCAGCCAGCCCCACCGCCGCCCCATGAGGGACACGACACGGTGGAAGCGTCGCATGAAGGCCATGTGGCTATGATGACAGGCGCCCTTGGCATCACCCGGGCCCGGGCTGGGTCCGGTACCTCGTGGCTTCCGGACGTCACGCCGGTGTACGCGATTCACCGGAACTTCGGTGGATGGAACACGATGCTCCACGAGAATCTGTTCGTGCAGTACGTCAATGAAGGCACCGACCGCGGCGGCGACCAGCTCGGCAGCGTCAATTGGGGCATGGCGATGGCGGAGCGGCGCGCCGCGGGCGGCTTTCTCGGCCTTCGGACGATGTTCAGCCTCGAGCGCGCCACCGTCGGCGAGTGCGGGTATCCCGATCTGTTTGCGACAGGCGAGTCCTGCAACGGCCGACCGATCCACGATCGGCAGCATCCGCACGATCTCTTCATGGAGGCCGCTGGCATCTACGAGCGGGAACTGTCGGCCACCACGGCTCTGCAGCTCTATGCGGGGCTGGCCGGGGAACCGGCGCTTGGCCCGGTCGCGTTTCCCCATCGCATCTCGGCGCTCTCGACGCCGATCGCTCCCCTGACGCATCACTGGCTCGATTCAACCCACATCAGCTATGGCGTGGCGTCGGCGGGCGTCTTCGGCACGCGCTGGAAGGTGGAGGTCTCCGCCTTTAACGGGCGGGAACCTGACGAGAATCGATTCGACCTGGATCTCGGCGCACTGGACTCGTTCTCCGGCAGACTCTGGTTTGCTCCATCGGACCGCTGGTCCGTTCAGATCTCAAAGGGCCACTTGAAGGAGGCAGAGGTGGTCGCGTACGGCGGACTGCGTCGCGACGTCGATCGGACGACGGCATCCGCGACCTATCACCAGTTGGTTGGCATCACAGGCTTCTGGTCAGTCACCGGTGCGTGGGGTCGGAATGCCGAGGACGATCACGCGACTGACGCCGTGCTCGTGGAGACCGATCTCGCGCTTGATGCGCGGAACACGCTCTTTGCGCGCGCCGAGGGAGCCGGCAAGACGGGAGAAGAACTGATCCTTCCAGAGCTCGGACACGACCCGGTCACCGTCGCCAAGTTGCACCTGGGGTACACAAGGCAGTTGCCTGGAAGCGGGATGTTCGAGCCGCGCGTCGGCGGCGCGCTCTCATTCAGCGCGATTCCCGACCGGGCGCAACAGGCGTACGGCCGCGGCAGCGGATTCGGCATCCTCGTGTTTTTCAGCGTCCGGCCCGGCGCGACGTTCATTACTCCCGGTGCGCGCGCGTCGGCTGCGCCTCGCCCCGAAGCTCCCGTCGCGGCCGACCCGCACGCGGGACACGTGATGCCTGCCGACCCGCGGCAGCAGGGGGCTCCGTCGCAACAGGAGCCGAAGCCTGAGGCAGCGGCACCCCAGGCAAGGACGACACCCGACAATCCGGCAGCGCGCCTCGCGGATCTGACATGCGAGCCACAAGTCGATCCGGATACCGCGCCGCGGGCGACATATCTGGGCAAGGCGTACTACTTCTGCACGGCCGCCGATCGAGATCTCTTTTTGAAAGCGCCGGGGCAGTCCCTGCAGGACCGCTGAGAGTATGGGCGCGACGCTGAAAATTGCTGCAGTCACGCTCGCCGCGGTTGCCCTGCTCGGCGGCATCGCCGGCGGCGTGTACCTCGTGGCGACCGGGCTGAGCGCGCGGTCATCGCCCGGCGCCGTCGAGACCACGCTTGCGAGGGCCGCGCGGCGGTTCGCCGTCCCGCAGGCGGTGCGGAACCTGAAGAATCCGATCCCTGCGAGCCCCGACGTGATCGCCGCCGGACGCGCGCACTTTGCAGACCACTGTGCGCAATGCCACGCCAACGATGGGAGCGGCAATACGGAGATGGGCCAGGGACTCTTTCCAAGAGCCCCCGACATGGCCACGGTTTCCCAGGAATTGACCGACGGCGAACTCTTTTACGTCATCGAGCACGGGATTCGGTTCACCGGTATGCCCGCATGGGGGACCGGCACGCCCGCCGGGGAGCAGGCCAGCTGGCATCTCGTGCATTTCATCCGGCATCTGCCGCAGATCACAAATTCGGAGATCGAGGTGATGGAAGCGATGAATCCACGGTCACCGGTCGAAGTGCGGCAGGACATAGAGGCCGAGCGGTTTCTGCGGGGCGATGACGTGGCGCCATCATCACCGGCGGCGCCCGCGCACGGGCACTAGCTGACGAAAACTTAAAGAAACGTCAGGATCTCTCTCCGTCAATACGTGGGACAATAAAGATAGGAGCGATTTGATGACGAAGAAATGGATTCTTGGAGCGCTGCTCGGTGCGGCGCTTGTCGTGCCTGGAGTTGCCCGCGCGCACGAGGGACATGCCCACAAAGTCATGGGCACGGTGTCGGCCGTGACTGCGACTCAGATGCAGCTCAAGACGCCTGAGGGCAAGATTGTGACCGCAATGCTGAACCCGAAGACGACGTTCGCACGAGGCAAGCAGAAGGTCGACGCCACTGCCGTGAAGGTTGGTGAGCGCGTGGTTGTGGAGGTGGCGAGCGAGAAGGACATGATTGCTTCAAGCGTGACGATGGCGGCGCCGACGCCAGTGGTGGCCAAGAAGTAGCCTGCCGCTGCAAATTGAACAATCCGTCAGACACAACGCCAGCTCGAAGTCGTCGTTCAATCATCAGAGCCGCCGCGATTGCATTCCTCGTGGCGACAGCCGTGCTTGTCACGACCGTGCTCCCGGCGGAGTTCGGAGTGGATCCTCTTGGCACTGGCCGGCGGCTGGGTCTCCTTGATCTCTACAACCCACGCACCGTCGCCGGACCGCCAATCGCGCCGCCCGCCGGCGGACCGTTGTTTCCCCGTCCATCAGACTTCCGGATAGACTCGCGGCAACTGGTTGTTCCTTCTCTTGGCAGTATCGAGTTCAAGTACGAGCTGGCAAAGGACGCGCCGTTGATGTACTCGTGGCGCGCGACCGCGCCCATCGATTTCGACTTTCATACCGAAGTGGCGGGGCGCCCGAACGCATCAGACACCTTCGAACGAGGGGAAGCGGCTGAGGGAAACGGATTTTACACGGCGCCGTACGACGGCATCCACGGATGGTACTGGGAGAACCTCAACGACACCGACGTGACGATCTCTCTCGATGCCGTCGGATTCTTCGAGCAGGGTTTCCTGTTCTTGCCGAACCAGCCGCCTGAACGGATCGCAATCCCGGCTCGACCCGAATCCTAGGTTTCAGTTCATCGAGCAGGCGCCGGGGCCGCGCGGGTCGCCGCAGCTGCCGCACGGACCGGGTACGTGGGGGCCGGCTTTAGCCGGCCCAGCGCCACCCGTGTGCGCGGCAAAGACGGAGAGGCGCCGCTCGAGCTCCTTCCCGTGGCACGACGGACATTCGGGCGTTTCGCTTGCACGCACCAGCACCTCGAACTGGCTGGCGCAACTCTTACAGGCGTATTCGTAGAGCGGCATCAGTGAATGGCGTGCTCCTGCGCGACGTCGGCGAACACCTCGCCGAGCGCCTCGGCAACTATCGGATCGAACTGCGTCCCGCTGCACCGCTCGATCTCGTCGAGCGCGAGCGGCGGCGGCATCGGCGGACGCTGGGTATGCGGATGCGTCATCGAGTCGTACGAATCAGCGATCGCCAGGATCCGCGCGCCGATCGGGATCTTCTTCCCTTGCAGTCCATAGGGATATCCGCTGCCGTCAAACGCTTCGTGATGCGCCAGCACGAGGTCGGCTGCGCCGGCGAACCTCGGCAGCTTCTTGAGCAGATCATAGCCGACCTGCGGATGCCGCTTCATCACGCCCCATTCCTTGTCGTCGAGCGGCGCCGGCTTCGTCAGGATTGAGGACGGGACGTCGAGCTTGCCGATGTCGTGCAGCAGCGCGCCGTGCTCCAGCTGCAGCAGCGTGGCGTCATCGCCGACGTGGAGTTCGTCGGCCAGGGCCAGTGTCAGCCGCGCGACGCGGCGGGAATGCCCGCGGCCGTCGCGCTCGTGGAACTGCAGCATCGTGATCAGGCCGTCGAGCGCCGCGGAATGGGTGGTTTGCGCCTCAGCCAGCGAGGCGGCGAGCACGGCTCGCCTGGTGCGCAGCCGGTCCTGCAGCGCCTCGTGCAGCTCGTCGGCGCCTGCGGCCGCGGCGTGCCAGTCGCGCGCCAGTGACAGCGCCTCGAGCAGCCGGATGCGATCGAACGGCTTCAGCAGGTAATCGACGACATCGTTGCGGAGGTTCGAGACCGCGCTTTCGCAGTCGCGAAGCGCGGTCGCAAGGATGACGGCCGTCTGCGGATGCCGCTCGCGCACCCGCCACGCCAGCCAGACCCCTTCCTTGTCCGCCATCGATGCGTCGAACAACGCGATGCTGCTGGGCTCGCGCTCCATCGCGTTCAACGCGTCTTCGGCGGTGGCGGCTTCCTCGACTTTGTACCCGAATGAATCGACCCACGACACCACGTCCTTCCGCAGCGCGTGATCGTTATCGACGACGAGCACCGAATGCATCCATTTCCATCCTAAAAACAGAGCGGCCGCTGCGCAATAAAGAACGACCGTATTGTTGAGGCCGACGGCCACACCTCAGCGTTATCCGCCTTACGGCCGTGCTGTGGTGGCTATACTGGGAAGATGTCTCTGCATCCGAAATCGCGGCAGATCGCCAACCCGCTGCGCCGTAACCTGGCGATCGTCGCGCATGTTGATCACGGGAAGACCACCCTCGTCGATGCTCTGCTCAGGCAGAGCGGCGCGTTCCGCGCGAACCAGCAGCTGGTCGACCGCGTGATGGACAACACCGACCTCGAGCGCGAGCGCGGCATCACCATCCTGGCGAAGAACACGGCAGTGCACTACCGAGACTTCCTGATCAACATCGTCGACACGCCAGGCCACGCCGATTTCGGCGGCGAGGTCGAGCGGACGCTGTCCATGGTGGACGGCGTGATGCTGCTGGTGGACGCGTCTGAAGGCCCGCTGCCGCAGACGCGGTTCGTCCTGCGGAAAGCGCTCGAGCGCGGGTTACCGCCGATCGTCGTCTTGAACAAGATCGACCGGTCTGACGCGCGGCCGAAGGAAGTACTGAACGAGGTGTACGACCTGTTCATCGACCTCGACGCCACCGAGGACCAGATCGACTTCCCGGTGCTCTACACCAACGCCCGTGACGGCGTGGCCACCACCGAGCCTGGCGGCGCAGGCGAGGACCTGGCGTTGCTGTTCGAGGCGATCGTCGAGCACGTGCCGCCGCCGCGCGGCGACGTCGATGCGCCCCTGCAGCTGCTCGTCGCCAACCTGGATTCGAGCGATTACCTTGGCCGCATCGCCATCGGCCGGATATTCAATGGCACCGTGCGTCTCAACGACCCGGTGGCGGTGGTGAAGCTGGATGGCGCGGTGCAGGAGACGCGTGTCACCAAACTGTTTGCCTTTGACGGGCTGAAGCGCGTCGAGATCGAACAGGCCGCGGCGGGGGACATTGTCTGCCTTGCCGGCATCGAGGAGATCACGATTGGCGAGACGATCGCGAGCCCAGAACATCGCATCGCCATTCCGCCGACCGCCGTCGACGAGCCGACCGTCTCGATGATCTTCGGCGTCAACACCTCGCCGGCGGCGGGAAGGGACGGCCAGTACGTCACCTCGCGCAACATCCGCGATCGCCTCGCGCGGGAGCTGCTGGGCAACGTCTCGATCCGCGTCGAGGACACCGACACCCCCGAGCAGATGAAGGTGATCGGCCGCGGCGAGCTGCAGCTGTCGATTCTGATCGAGATGATGCGGCGCGAAGGCTTCGAGCTGCAGGTGTCGCGCCCGGACATCGTCACGAAAGAGATCGACGGCGTGAAGATGGAGCCGGTCGAGGACCTGGTGATCGACGTCCCCGAAGAATATCAGGGCGTCGTCATCGCGCAGGCGGGAATGCGGCGGGGCGTCCTCAGCAAGATGGTGAACCACGGCAGCGGACGCGTCCGGCTGGAGTTCCGGATGCCGGCACGCGGTCTCATCGGCTTCCGCTCGCAGTTCCTGACCGACACCAAGGGCACCGGCATCATGAACCACATTTTCGCCGGGTGGGAACCGTGGCACGGCGCGATTGCCTCCCGATCGGCTGGCGTGCTCGTCGCCGATCGTCCCGGCGCGGCCACCGCCTATGCGATCTTCAATCTGCAGGAGCGCGGTGAAATTTTCGTGGAGCCGGGGACGTCGGTCTACGAAGGCATGATCGTCGGCGAGAACGCGCGTCAGAACGACATGGACGTGAACGTCACAAAGGAAAAAAAGCAGACGAACATGCGCGCCTCGACCGCCGACGAGGCGATCAGGCTCATCCCACCCCGCCAGCTCAGTCTCGAGCAGGCGATCGAGTTCATCAACGACGATGAGCTGGTGGAAGTGACCCCGCGAAGCATCCGCTTGCGGAAGCGGATCCTCGCGGGGAATCTCAGGCCGAAGAAGACCCTGGAGTAGCTAAGTAGTTGTGTGGCTCGGTAGCTGGGTCAACACTACCCAGCAACCGAGCTACCTAGCTACTTCTTTTGATCCCGGTGCCCTTGCCGGCGCCGCCCATGTCGATGCCGGTGGCGCCCTGCGGGTCGTCGTCCAGGTCGCCGAGGCCCATGCTGCTCTCTTCGACATCCTCGCCAAGCGCGCGCCTGCGCCGGCGGCGGGCCGAGTCGTCATCGCTGCTGGCGCGGATTCGGTCGTCCTTGGTGACCGGTTCGCGGGCAATCCCGAGCGGGTCGTCCAGATCCATCCGGTCGTCGCCGGGGGTCCGATCGCGGTTATTCATGAGTTTCCTCTCTTTGCCACGCATGCTTTGCGCGGTACCGGCCGATAAAAAGGCAAGCACGGTGCCACGGGTAGCTGTGCAGTCGTGCGCGGTCCCGTGCAACTGAACTGTTCTCAGACTGGAGGCCCTCGTGTTCGGCACGTTTGCGATCTTCTCGAATGACCTGGCTATCGACCTGGGCACCGCCAATACCTGCGTCTTTGCCCGCGGCCAGGGCATCGTGCTCAGCGAGCCCTCGATCGTCGCGTTCAACCGCGTGAGCGACAAAATCGAGGCGGTCGGCGCCGAGGCCAAGGCCATGGTCGGCCGCACCCCCGGATCCATCACCGCCATCAAGCCCATGCGCGACGGAGTGATTGCCGACTTCGACGCCGCGGAAAAGATGCTGGGCTATTTCATACAGAAGGCCCACGGCCGGCGGCGGTTCGTGCGCCCCCGGGTGGTCATCGGCGTCCCGTCGCAGATCACTCAGGTCGAGCGGCGCGCGGTGAAAGACAGCGCCTACCGTGCGAAGGCGAGCGAGGTGCACCTGATCGAAGAAGGGATGGCGGCCGCGATCGGCGCCGGGCTTCCCATCACTGAAGCGTCGGGGAACATGATCGTGGATATCGGCGGCGGCACCACCGATATCGCGGTCATCTCGCTGGCCGGCGTCGTCTACAGCCGATCGGTCCGTGTGGCCGGCAACGCGATGGACGAGGCGATCGCCAACTTCGTGAA
>Ga0075418_10006895_pt1 | contig 12806 bp, 8 predicted proteins | sample SoiMetdeltSBSDD2_FD_81776 | JGI IMG/M metagenome (GOLD analysis project Ga0075418, IMG submission 81776) | Bulk soil microbial communities from a Populus tree surrounding site in Tennessee, USA - Soil MetaG P. deltoides SBSDD2 | ecosystem: Environmental > Terrestrial > Soil > Tree plantation...
CGGCGGATCGAGGGCCTGGCCGAGCAGCTGGTCCGCTTCGGGCCGGCCGGCGCTCGCGGCGAGCGGATAACCGCGCACGTCGGTCAGCAGCACGAGGTGCCCGGGCGCCAGCGCGCCGAGCAGGTTGCCGTCGAGCGGGCGCCCGGCCGTGAGCACGAAGCTGCCGCAGTCCGTCTTCTGTTCCGCGCGCACGCCGAGCATCAGCGCGCCCCACTGCATGAAGACCCCGGGCTCGCCGCGCGCGGGCACCTCGCCGCTCGCGAAGCGTTCGTCGCCGGCCATGCCCACGATCGGCGGCGCAGCGGTCTTCGCGCGGCCCGGCTGCCATTCGAGCCGCAGGAACCCACCGCGCCACTCGGGCGGCAACTGGCCCGACAGCAGCTTCTGGAGCTCGACGCCGACGGCCGGCCAGGTCTCCTCGAGCTTGGGCTCGGGCACCGACTGCAGTCTGCCGGTCGCGAGGACCACGAGGTCCTTCAACCACTGCTGCGCCGAGCTCTGCACCTTCGCCTTCTGGTCCTCGAGCTGGCCCATCGCGCTGCGAACCGTGCCGAGCATGCCCTCTTCGACGTCGGCCGTGTGGCCGCCCTCGAGCACGGAGACGAGCATCCACGACAGCAGGCCGAGCGGCAGCAACGAGGCCACGGACATGACCGCCATCAGGCGGAACCGCAGGTTCGTCGCGACGAGGATCAGTTCGCTGAGCAGCACCAGCAGGAACGGCGTGCTGATCAGGCACAGCAGGGAGCCGAGGCGGCTGCCCGCCTGTTGCCCGCTGCTCCACTCGCGATCGGTCGATTCCACGCTCAACACGGCACCGTCCCAGCCATCGCCCGTGAGCGGCGTGAACAACAGGACCCGGCGGCTGCCGTCCTGCAGCAGCGCCTCGGTGGCAGTCACCTCGGTGCCCGTGACCGCGCGCGGCAACGCCGCGACGTCCTTCTGCTGCTCGGGCGACAACGTCGTCTCGCTGCGGTGACCACCGCGGTAGATCGTGATCCCGGCCGACTGCAGCAGCTCGCGTTCTTTTGCGCGCAGGCGACGCTCCTGGCCCTCGCGCTCGAGCGGGGAGTCCGGCGGATCCTGCGGCGCCGCGGCGCGCTCGTTGCCGAACACGACCGAACGGAACCGGATCCGATACTCGGCCAGATTGCGGAACTCGATCGAGGCGAGCGCGGCCTCGGGCAGATCGGTGACCGGATAGCCGAGATTCAGATGCTTCTCCTGTGTCTCGTCGATCCAGCTCAGCGCGATCGCGGCAGGCGAGCCCTGCGGCGGGTCGTCGCGCGTGTTGTAGACGGCCAGCTCGTAGAACATGCTGACCTGGTGCTCGAGCTCGATGCGCTTCTGGCTGCCATCGGCGAAGTGCAGCACGATCTCGGCCACGCGCGCGCCGGGATTCGCGATCGGCAGACCCGGATACACTGCGCGGTAGAAGAACCACAGCTTCTCGGGCGCCGGCTCGGCGTTCGCCGGAATCTCGACCTTCGCGGTGGCTCCGGGCGCCAGCTCGATGCCGGCATCCTGCGGATAGGGCCCGCGCAGGTCCGTGAGCACACCGTCCTGCGACGGCGTGCCGAGCAGCAACGGCTCGATCTGCCCCGGTTGCGCGCCTTCGAGCGACAGCCCGACGAGCCGCAGGTCGACGCCGCGTTCGGCCCCCACCGAGAGCGCGCGCAGCTCGCGCGCGAGCACGACCGGCACCACGCTGACCTCCCAGAAGTCGCGCCCCAGCGATGCGCCGTCCGCGAACGGGCGATCGAGATCGATGTCCTTGGTCCGCTTGTCGCCGCCGCCGAAGTCGAGCTCGAGCCGCAAGCGCGGCGACCCATCGGCGCGCCCCATGAACGAGAAGGAGGGCGCGAACGGCCGCCCCACCACGATGTGCAGCTTCGTGCCGCGCAGCGGCGGTTCGAACTGGAAGTTCTCGGTCCGTTCGGCGTAGAGCGGCAGCCAATACGGCCGCACGGGCAGGTCGTCGAACCGTCGCAACGGCGGCCCGAACTGCTCGGGCACCAACTGCGCGAGCGAGCGGTAGCTCGTGTAGCGCTGCCTCGCGATCGACTTGCCCGCGAGCAGATCCATCAAAGCCCGGTCTCGGCTCTTGCCGCGGTAGCTCGCGAGCGTTCCCTGTTCGAGCTGGCCGAGGATGTGCTGCAGCGTCGTGAGGTCGTTGTCGAGACGCTGGCGCTGGTCGTCGGCGCGCCAACCGGTCAGCAGACCCGGCAACCAGAGCCCGATCACGAACAGGCACACGCCGCCACCGACGAGGCCGTGGTGCAACCAGCGCGCGCGGCCGCGGAAGCGCGACCAACCACGCAGCAGGAACACGAGGCCCACCAACGTCGTCAGCGGCACCAGCAGATACGGCAGGTCCGAGATCAACTCGTCGGACAAGAGTGGCGCCCGCCGCGACGCCGAAACCAACGGCCCCGGCGCCTGGAGCCGCAGCAGGCCGAGACCTTTCGGGGCAGTCGGATCGCGCCCGTTCCAGGCCAGCACCGCGGGCCGCGCGTCGCCGTCGTAGTCGTGCAGCACGAGGTTGAAGCCGATCGTCTCGCTGCCCGGGCGCAGGCCAGGAAAGTGGTGGAACGGCACCGCGGCTTCGAACTGGTACGACCCCGCGTCGAGGCGGCGCGCCGCGACGGACACACCGGTCAGCTGGATCCCGCTCTGGCGCGAGCCCGCCTTCCCGGTGTCGGCCCAGTTCCACGGGCGCCGGGACTGCAACGGCATGAGGAACAGCGGACTCTCTTCGGGCCGCAGCGAGCCGCCCTCGGCGTCGACCGAGAAGCCCAGGCACAGTTCGAGGCAGTCCACGCGGTCTCGCGCGGCCAGGTTCTGGTCATCGCTGGTCTGGTCATCGCGGACGATGCCGGCCAGATAGAGATGATTGGTGTCCCAGGCGATGCGCAGACTGGCGGAGAGGTCCGCGGGCCCCGACCAGTTCTCTTTGCCCTCGATCAGTTGGGTGGACTGGTCCAGCTCGATCACGCCATCTTTTGGCCACTCGGCCAGATCGCCGTCGATCACTGGCGTGGCGCGGTGGATGGCCAATTCTGGCGGCGCTTGGCCGATTGCACCCCCCATCGCCAGCCCTAGCGCCGCAGCAAGGCCCCACGGATTGAGGAGGTGGCAACGGCGCATGGCCGCACGATGCTAGCCCTGACCCAGCCTAGCTAGCAACCTGCCTCTCTGAGGTGGGACGGCTGCCTGCGCGAGCAGCCTGCGAAGCGGACTCAGTCGCGCCGCGGCCGGCGCGGACCGCGAGGGCGATCCCCGCGGTCGCCGCGACCCCGCGGCGTCTCACCGAGCACGTTATCGATCGACTCGAGCTCGCCGATGTCCTCGCGCGGGCTGGTCTCGGGCGTTGCATTCGGCTCCTCGTCGCCATCGCCGAATTCGGCCATCGGCAGCGAAGAACGCGCCGGCCGGTCGTCGCGACCACGGCCGCGCCCCCGGTCACCGCGATCACCTCGGCCCTCACGATCGCCACGACCGCGGTCACCACGGCCTTCCCCTGCGAGCGGACGAGATGGCCGGTCCTCGGCCACGGGCTCGCTCTCGCGTTGCGGTCGGCGCTCGCCGCGATCCACCACCGGCTCGTCCGTGCGCGTAGGCCGCTCGCGCCGGTTCCAGCCTTCGCCGCGATCGCGATCGAATCGCTCGGACGCGCTGCGCGTGTCGCGGTCGCGACCCGGCGCCTCTTCGGAGGGCTTTGCGCGCTCGGGGCGCATGCCCGACTCCGGACGCTCGCGGTGCTCGGGACGGTGTGGGCGATCCATGCGGTCGGGGCGGTCTTGACGAGGAGGTCGATCACCTCGGTCGCCCTCAGGAGCGTGGCGCTCGGAGCGCTCGGGGCGATCGATCGGGTCCGGTCGACCCTGACGCTCCTCGCGATCGCGTGCGAAGCGATCGCCGCGCCCCGGAGCCCCGCGGTCACCTCGTTCGACACGTTCGGTCCGGAACGGACGATCGGCGGCGCCGCGTTCGGCACGTGCACCTTCGGTGCGCGCGGCTTCGCGATCCTGCCATTCGGGCCGCGGGCCGCGTTCGGGGCGATCAGTGCGCGGGGGGCGGTCGAACCGATCGGGACGCTCCGAGCGATCGGGACGCTCGGGGCGATCAGGACGCTCGGGGCGATCGGGGCGATCGAACCGCTCTGGACGCTCGCCGCGATCGGGGCGGTCGAACCGCTCCGGACGATCGCCGCGGTCGGGGCGATCGAAACGCTCCGGGCGATCGCCGCGATCAGGACGCGGACCGCGCTCGGGCCGGTCCATGCGCTCGGGCCGGTCCATGCGCTCGGGTCGATCCATGAGCTCGTTGCGATCCGCCCTTTCGCCGCGATCCGGTCGCTCCCCGCGCTCGGGACGCTCGCCGCGTTCAGGACGTTCACCGCGTTCGGGACGATCGCCGCGTTCGGGTCTCGGCCCGCGCTCGGTTCGCTCCCTCGACTCGGGCGGCCGCGCCTCGAGGCCGTCCGCCGCCGGCGCCGAGCCTCGCTCGGCCAGCAGCACCGCCTTGTGGCTCAACTTGACCTTGCCGAAGTCGTCGATCGCGATGACCTTGACCTTCAGCGTGTCGCCGATGCGCACGACGTCGGTCACGGCGCGGATGAAGCCATCGGACAGCTCCGAGACGTGCACGAGGCCTTCCTGTCCCGGCAGGATCTCGACGAACGCGCCGAACTCCTTGATCGCCGTGACGCGGCCTTCGTAGACGTTGCCGAACTCGACTTCGCGCGTCATCGCACGCACGTGCTCGAGACACGCCTTCACCTTCTCGGCGTTGAGGCCCGTGATCGTGCAGAGGCCGCCGTCCTCGATCGAGATCTTGCACTCGAACGTCTCCTGCAGCTGGCGGATGTTCTTGCCGCCCGGGCCGATCACGAGGCCGATCTTCTCGGTCGGGATCTTGAGCGACTCGAGACGCGGCGCGTTCGGGCTCAGCTCCTTGCGCGGGAACCGCAGTGCCTTCAGCATCTCGCGCAGGATGTGCATGCGCCCGTCGCGCGCCTGCTCGAGCGCTTCGGCCATGATCTCGCGCGTGAGGCCGTCGCACTTGATGTCCATCTGCAGCGCGGTGATGCCGTGCTGGGTGCCCACGACCTTGAAGTCCATGTCGCCGCAGCCGTCCTCGCTGCCGAGGATGTCGGTCAGGATCGCGTAGCGCTTGCCCTCCATGACGAGGCCCATCGCGATGCCCGCGACGGGCTGCTTGATCGGCACGCCGGCGTCCATCATCGCGAGCGTGCCCGCGCAGACGCTCGCCATCGACGAACTGCCGTTCGACTCGAGGATCTCGCTCGTGATGCGGATCGTGTACGGGAAATCCTCGCGCGCGGGCAGCACGGCGTCGAGGCCGCGTTCGGCCAGAGCACCGTGGCCGATCTCGCGGCGGCCCGGAGCCAGCTGCTTCTTGACTTCGCCGACCGAGAACGGCGGGAAGCTGTAGTGCAGCAGGAAGCGCTTGCGCGGCTCCGGCATCAGGCCGTCGATGATCTGCTGGTCGTCGGTGCCGCCGAGCGTCACGACGCCGAGTGCCTGCGTCTCGCCGCGTGTGAACAGCACCGAGCCGTGCACGCGCGGCAGCACGCCGACTTCGATCGTGATCGGCCGGACCGTCTTCGTGTCGCGGCCGTCGGCGCGGACACCGCGCAGGATGGACTGGCGCTCCGCGTCCTTGAAGATGTCGCCGAGGATCTCGCTGATGTTGCTGTTCCAGGCCTTGGTCTCGGCCTCGGTCCCGCCATGCGGCGCGTGGAACTTCGCGGCGGCGCGCTCCTTCGCGGCCTTCGTGGCGGCGTTGCGCGCCTGCTTGTTGCCGGGCGTCAGCGGCGCCGCGCGCAGCTCCTCGCCGAATTCGCTCTCGATCGCATCGACGAGCGCCTGGTCGCGCACGGGCGCCGTGAACTCGAGTTTCGGTTTGCCGGCCTTCGCGACGAGCTCGTCGATCATGGCCACGATCTCCTTGACGCATTTGTGCCCGAGCTCCAGCGCCTCGATCATCGTCTTCTCGGAGACTTCCTTGGCGCCGGCCTCGACCATCATGATCGCATCGCCGTGGCCCGCGATCGTGAGGTTGAGCTTGTTGTCGGGCCCCTGGAGCACGCTCCAAAGCGGGTTGATCTGCAGCTTCTCCTCGACCTGGCCGATGCGCACCATGCCGAGCGACCGGCCGTGCGGCAGCGAGCTCAGCGCGAGCGCCGCGAAGCTGGCGATCGCCGCAATGACGTCGGGATCGTTCTCGCGGTCCGTCGACAGCACCTGCGACAACACCTGCACGTCGCGCTTGAAGCCGTCCGGGAACATCGGCCGGATCGAGCGGTCGATGATGCGCGAGGCGAGGATCTCCTTCGTGGTCGGACGTCCTTCGCGTTTGAAGAACCCGCCCGGAATCACGCCGGCAGCCGAGGTCTTCTCGCGGTAGTCGACCGTGAGCGGAAAGAAGTCGATGTTGTCCGGCGCCTTCGCGCTGTTGACGGTCGCGAGCACCATCGTGTCGCCATAACGCGCGACGCAGGCGCCATCGGACAGCTTGCCCATGCGGCCGGTCTCGAGGGTCAGCGTGCGGTCACCGATCTTGCGCTCGACGACGACCTTGCCGGCTGCCGCGAGCGCGGTTCCTTCTCGCGGAGCGGTTGCCGTGGCCACCGATGCATCGTCGGTCGCATCACTGCGACCCTTGCCCCCCTCGCGTGTTCCTGCCTTCGGGCTGCGTGACGGCTTTCGCTTCGGTTGGGAATCCTCTGCCTTCTTCTTGCTTGCCATGTCTCGTTCTCTGTCTCTCTCTCGATTGTTTCTCTGTTTCTCCTCTCGACTGCGCCCCGCGGCTGCCCCTACGTGGGGCCCAGGCAGCGGAACGGTGCGGGTCGAACCCGCCATCCGGACTCGGTCGCCATCGACCGCCCGGCACCGCGCAAGCACCGACAACCGTCGGTGACTCGAGCGATGGACACCCGAGGATGCCTCTGGGCAGAACTCCTAGGGTGACGCCGGCCCCTGGCCGGCGCGCGAGGGTGTGCCCCCGCTCTGTCTCTTCGATCTTCTTTCGTCCTCTAGCTTTCGTCCTCTGGGCGAACCACCGCAGCGCGGCGGCTCCATTCTGAACGCGGCCCCGGCGGCTGCCACGCAGCCGTATCGCGACACCTACTTGCGCAATCCGAGCTTGTCCGCGAGTTGTTCGAACTTGGCTGCATCGACGCGGCGCAGGTACGCACCGAGCTTGTTGCGACGGTTGACCTGCTTCAACAAACCATGACGACTGTGGTAGTCCTTGGGATGGCGATGCAAGTGTTCCGTCAGATCCGCGATCCGCGCCGTCAAGACCGCGATCTGGACCTCGGGCGAGCCGCTGTCTTTGTCGTGGCGCTTGTTCGCGGCGATGATCTGCCTCTTGGTTTCGGCTGCGATCGTCATCCCTGCATCCTTGCGTAGTTTGTCAGAACCAGTGCGCCAGAACAGGGTTTCCGGCAGCGCGGTCGGCCTCTTTGGGCAACTGTGATGGAAAAGGGTGGAGAGGATACCGAGGGCGGGTTCTCGGGCGCAATAGCCTCGTGCGCGAAACCTCACCTCCCGCGCGAAGCGCGCGGATCACGGCGTGCGCATCGGCAACCGCTGCATCATCTCCTGGACCGCCAGCGTACCACAGCTGCGCGCCATGCCGTCCCGATCGCGCGGTGCGGCGCCGGCCCCGCCGGCCTTCACCTCGCCTTGGATCGTGCCGCTCCAGAGCTGCACCTGATCGACGCCCATGAGCACGGCCTGGAACTGGAACCAGACCTTGTGACCCGTGACGAGATTCGATTCGTCCCAGCGATCGATGCGCAGCGCGAATACCGCGTCCTCGGCGCTGTGCCCGGACATGCGTTGCAGTGTCGCGGGCGCCAGCAGCGACTCGCCTCCTGCACCCCCCGCGCCGCGCAAAGCAGCGTCGACCTTCTCGCTATTCAGCGGCGAGAAATGGCGATCCACGAGGTGCCGCTCCACTTCCTGCCGCAGGAACAAGAGGTGCCGTTTCGCCGCGCCATCCGCGGTACCGTCTTCGACCGGCAGCACCGCGACGTCCTTGGGGCTGCGCGCCGAGAAGGCCGGCGTCGCGACGAACGTGGAGTTGACGACGACGGGAGCCGGCATCTGACACCCCGCGAGCAGCAGGAGCGCAGCGATCGCGACCCCAGAACAGGCGAACGAAGACGAAGTGAAGGAGAACGAGACCATGACCGATCCTTGGCAGACGTTCGGCGCCACCATAGCAACCGGGCCGAGCCTCTCCAAGCTTGCTGGAGCCGATCAGCCCGCTCTTCGGGGGCCGAGTCCCCGGCCGGCACGTGCAGGGTCAGCAGCCCCTTGCCCGGCCCGTTCGCGGATCGCCGGGAAGGTGAGCAGGTTGCGAACGGCGCACTGCGAGCATCTCGACCGCGATCTCGATCGCGGCGCGTGTCGCAGCAGCGACCATCGTGATGCTCGGCCGCTGGCCATCGCGCGTGAATGCGTTCGCACGCGACGCTTCATCACGTGGTGCGTGACCTTCAGCCAGTCGCCCCATTCTGAATCGGCAGAGATTGTCGAGCCCTGCATGCTGGCTCGAGGAGGCGACTCTGTCATGCATCGGAGATCCAGCAAACCCGCGTACCGCCTTTGGACTCTCTGCCGGATTCCGCCTCGAGAGCCACCATCATCTCCTCGAACCCCGAGGGACTGGCCTTGGTCCGTCGCGGTCGATAGCGTGGCGTCATGCGTTTCCTCCCGTCGCTGCTCGGCGCAACCGTTGCGCTGCTCGCGCTTGGTTGTTCCTCGGATGCTTCAGCCACGCCGAATGCCCCTGCCGCGCCGAATGCCCCTGCCGCGCCGAAAGCGGCCAGCTATGCGCTGACCTACTTCACGATGCCGGGTTGACCCTTCTGCGCGAAGGTCGAGCCCATCGTGCATGGCCTCGCCAAGGACTACGAAGGCCGGATGACGTTCGAAGTCGTCAGATTCGATGAAGGCGACAGCCCGCAGCGCATCAAGGATTACGGCATCGACAAACACGGCATGCTGATCGTCGACCAGGACAAGAAGAAGGTGTGGATGGAATCTGGCCACAACCAGACGCGCGAACGCGTCGAAGCCGAGATCAAGAAACTGCTTCCGAAGTGAACGAAGCGGGCGGGTGGCCGCGGTTACCACCGCCCCCGAGCCTGCTATTCCCAGCGACCCTCGCTCACTGCATTCCGCTATCCACGGACCCCACAATGCAGTCGATTCGCCACCTCGCCGCCGCTGCGGCGCTGGCCGGTTCCGCGCTGAGCCAGGTCAATCCGTTTCTTTTCTACCCACAAGATCCCGAACGCCAGACCATCACCTGCACCTCGTTCGTCGGACGTCCCGACATGAGCGCCAGGGCGGAAGCGCTGATGGAACTGAGCACGCAGCACTTCCGCGGCGTCGGGGACGCGAACGGCATCGTCCGCCTGTTCGGCGTCTACCACTGGTGCGCCGACGAGAAGCTGTCCACGATCGAGACCTATGACATCGTCGTGCGCAATGGCGCGGCTGCCGGCGGCCCCGACATGAGCACGGCGGCGGAGTTCCTGCGCATCTCGGGCCTGACCACGCCGCCGTCCCCGAATCCCGGACGTGGCACGTGGATCATGAACGACGGCTTCGGCATCTCGGGCGGTCTCGTCATCTTCCCGTCCAACCCGCAGACGCTGGCGCCCGACCTCTACTACGTCGGCGTCGACCTGCCGGCCAACCCGCTGTGGCCGGCCACCGACGGCCATTCGCTGTTCCGCGCCGACCTCCTGAACGCCGGCACGAGTTCGGTGTTCGGCGAGAACCACCGGCTCGGCGCGCCCGATCCGACGTGGGCCGGCCGACTCACCGCGCCGTCGTTCTCGACGCCGTGGACCTACATCCTCGGACCGTACGTGACGAGCCCGAACCTGCACCTCGGCGGCATCGATCCGACGAGCAACCGGCTCGGTGCGCCCGGCGCAAACCTCAGCATGAACGGCTTGTTCCCGGACATCGGCGGCCAGCCGCGCCGCGACGGCCTCATGGTCCGCGTCACCGACAACCTCGCGCCGTTCGGTCTCGTGTTCCTCGGCGCATCCGCGGGCTTCCAGCAGCCCTTCTTCGTGTGGCCGCTCCAGACCGTCTTGATCGGGCACAGCTTCATCGGCGACGGCACTCAAACGATCTCACTCGGTCTCGCGACGCTGTCGCTCGGCGCGCGCGACTTCGCGATCGCTGCGCCGAACACGCTGTCGTCAGCCTTGGTCGGGCAGAGCTTCGCGTTCCAGGCCATCGTCTGGGACACGAACATCAACCTCGCCGAGTGGACGAACGCGCAAGAGGTACACCTGTGAGCTGGGCGGTGAAGGGGCTGGCCGCGGCCGCGCTCGCGTGCGCGGCGTTGGCCTCGGCAGCTCCGTGGTTCTCGTCGCGGCAGGAGGCAGCACCGACCGGTTGCCCGTTGCCCGCGTCGAAACCGCCTGCACCGGCGCCCGCGCCCGCGGCCGAAGTCGCGTCCGTCGAGCGACCAAAGGAGTCCTCGAGCGTGGATCACTCGCGCGAGCTCGAACTGCCCGACGGGTCGTTCGTGCCCGCGCTCAACGGTGCCGTCGGCGCGACCAGGGTCGCGGAGTACTGGGGGCCGCTGCCATGGAGCCCGATCGCCGCGGTGGAACGCAGCTCTGCAGGCGTCGACTGGTATCGCCACCAAGACGGTTCCTACAGCACGACCCAGATGGTGTGGCGGAAGGACCTCGGGCGCTACGAGGCGATGACGCGCGTCGCGCACCCGGGGCCGACGCCGGCCCCCGTGGCGAAGCGCTGACGTTCGCGCTGCAGTAGGATCCCGGCCGCCCGCCTTCGAAGTCGCCGAGGTCCGCATGCACTTCGTCTCCCTGCTGGTTTTCTGGCTGCTCGTGGCACCTGGCTCGGCATCAGCGCAGCAACCGAAGCCCGGAACACCGCCGGCCGGTTCACCGGCAACCAGTGGCGAGAAGTGGCAGAGCGACTTCGAGGCCACGCGACAGGTCGCGGTCGCGGCGAAGCTCCACCTGTTGCTCGCGTTCACGACCGCGGACAGCGCGGGCCTCTGCGCGAAGCTCGACGCCGAGGTCCTTGGAGTACCCGAGTTCTTGAACGAGGTGTCGAAGAGCTACCTGTTGGTCCGCATCGACCTGCCTGCGGACGAGAGCCAGGTGCCCGCGGCGTTGCGCCAGCAGAACGCGAAGCTGCGCACCAAGTACCCGTCGCACCGGTTGCCCGCGATCTGGCTCTGTGATTCGTACGGGCGCGCGTACGCAGGAACCAGCTACGTGCCCGCGACCCCGAAGGCCATGCTCGCGTGGGTCGAAGACCGGCGCCAGGCCAGCATCGCCGCAACCGCGGCCTTGCAGAAGGCCAGCACCTGCCGCGGCATCGAACGCGCCCAGGCGCTCGCCGAAGGCCTCCAGACCCTCGACGACGCGATCGTGGCCGCCAACTACCACAAGGAGCTCATGGAGATCATCCAGCTCGATGCCAGCGGTGCGGCGGGTCTCAAGACCCGCTTCGATGCGATCGCACGCGACGCGGCGGCGCGCCCGATGCTCGTGCGCATGCAGACGGAGCTGCAGGCGCTGCGCGAGCAGAAGCAGTGGGACGAGCTCGAGGCGCGCGTCGAGAAAGCGCTCGGGGCGCATCCTGGCGAGCGCTGGGCCGAGCAGTATCTCTCGTTCCTGAAGGGCACCTGCCGCCTCGAGGGCCGCCAGGATTGCGCGGCTGCCCTGTCGCTGTTCGAGTCGGCGTTGAAGTTGGCACCGCGCAGCGAGCTGGCGCCCGAGGTCGACCGCTTGCGTCAGGTGGCCGCGGCGGCAGTCGAGCAGCAGAAAGCGCGCGAGGAGGCGGAGCGCAAGGCTGCGGAGGAAGCCAAGCGCCGCAAGAAGAAGTGAGCCCGTTCAGGCCTTCGTGACCCAGAACGTCACCGACGCGCCGGCTCCCGAGCCGACCTTGCCCTCTGCCGCGAACGACTCGACCGGCGATGGCTCCCACTCCACCGCGGTGGCGAGCACCTGCTCCTGCATGTAGGCGAGGTGCGCCCGCAGCGCGGCTTCCGTCGCGGCGTCGGTCTCGATCCACAGCGTGATGCGGTCGCTCACGTGCAACTGCGCGTCCTTGCGCGCCTGCTGCACGAGGCGCACGAAGTCGCGCGCCGTGCCCTCGGCTTCGAGCTCCAGCGTCACGTTCGTGTCGAGCACGAGCACCATGTCGTTGGTCGACAATGCCGCGGCCGTGATGCCCTCCCTCGGCACCAGTTGCAGCGTGAACTCGCCAGGCTCCAGCACGGCGCCGCCGATCTCGGCGCGCTGGCCGGCGAGCTTCCATGCTCCGGACTTCGTCGCCGCGAGCACGTCCTTCATCTTCGGTCCGAGCTTCGGGCCGAGGGTCTTGGCGTCGACCTGCAGGCGGAACGAACCGAACGCCGTGATGTCGTCCGCGAACGCGACCTGCCTGACGTTGAGCTCGTCCTGCAGCAGGTGCACGAACGGCTGCATGCGCGCCGCGTCGGCACCGGCCAGCGTGACCTTCGGCAGCGGCAGGCGCGTGCGCAGCTTCTTCGCCTCGCGCAGCGACAGCCCCACCGAGCACGCATCGCGCACGCGGTCCATCTGCGCGACCAGCGTAGCGTCCACGGGCAGCTTCGCGACGTCGGGCCAGTCGGCGAGGTGCACCGACTCCTCGCCCGTGAGCCCCGTGTAGACCTTCTCGCAGAGCAGCGGCAGCAGCGGCGACACAGCACGGCACAACACGACGAGACACGTGTAGAGC
>Ga0075418_10006897_pt1 | contig 12804 bp, 7 predicted proteins | sample SoiMetdeltSBSDD2_FD_81776 | JGI IMG/M metagenome (GOLD analysis project Ga0075418, IMG submission 81776) | Bulk soil microbial communities from a Populus tree surrounding site in Tennessee, USA - Soil MetaG P. deltoides SBSDD2 | ecosystem: Environmental > Terrestrial > Soil > Tree plantation...
AATCTCGAAAACCAATAAAATATTTACAATGAAAAAAATATTTTTTTCGATACTATTAAGTGGTTTTTTCCTTTCAGCAGTTTCGCAGGAATCTGTTTTGCCAACACCGGCACAAAAAGGGACAATGTATATTAAGAATGCCACGATTCATGTTGGCAATGGCAGCGTAATTAATAATGGTGTTATCCAGATCAAAGATGGTAAAATTGAAAAGGTAGGCAGTGACATCAGTGTACCAGCGGATGCTAAGGCTATTGATGCAAAAGGCAAACATGTTTATCCTGGTATCATTTTACCTATAAGCAATCTTGGTCTTGTTGAAATATCAGCAGTAAGAGCATCAAGTGATGTAAGAGAGATCGGTGATATGAATCCTAATGTCAGATCGATTGTTGCTTACAACACGGATTCAAAAGTTATTAATACACTTCGTTCGCAGGGAGTGTTGATGGCGAACATTGTCCCGCAGGGAACTTTTCTTGCTGGTTCATCATCGGTAGTGCAGTTGGATGCATGGAACTACCAGGATGCAGCGGTAAAAACTGATGCTGGCATGCATTTATATATGCCTTCATTGATGCCTCGTCCTGATTTCGGAAGATTCGGTGGTGGTGGTGGCCGTTTTGGCCCGCAACAGGGAAGCACGACTGATCCTGTAAAAGAGGGTTTGAATAAGATCGAAGAATTGAAATCTTTCTTCACACAGGCAAAAGCATATTTTGCCGAAGGCGCACATAAAGAGACCAATCTGAAGTTCGAGGCTGTAAAAGGTTTGTTTGATAAGACACAAAAATTCTACGTACATGGAAATACAGTAAGACAAATGCTGGTTGCACTTGATTTTGTGAAGCAATTCAATTTTGATGTGGTGATCGTTGGCGGCAGCGACAGCTGGCAAATTGCAGATCTTTTGAAACAACATAATGTTTCTGTTGTATTATCGCAAATGCATAGTCTTCCCACGGCTGAAGATGATGATGTAGATCAGCCATATAAATCGGCAGCAGCTTTACAAAAAGCAGGAGTAACATTTTCTATTTCAGATGATGATCCGCAGACCCGGGGTAAGAATATTTTATTCAATGCCGGTACTGCGGCTACTTACGGATTGACTAAAGAAGAAGCATTGCAGGCAATTACTTTGAACGCTGCCAAAATTATGGGAGTAGCGGATAAGGCAGGAAGTATCGAAGCAGGTAAAGATGCAAACATCGTTATCAGCGAAGGCGATCTCCTTGATATGCGTACAAGTAAAGTAACCGCTGCTTTGATTCAAGGAAGGGAAATCGATCTAACTGATAAACATAAATTGCTAAACGACAGGTTTAATAAAAAATATAATTTAAAACCGACAACACCTGCAAAAGCATTTTAATTTTCAAAATCATATTTAATCAAAAAGGGAGAGCATTTCTCCCTTTTTTGTTTTTATGACTTTATATTATTTACTTGTCATCATCATCCTTGTCCGTGTGATAATCCAAAGGTTTACCACAATGCGGGCAATCATGGCCTTTATATTTTCTAATGAATTTCAGTTCATCAAGAAAACCTGCCACAATGATTCCAGCCGGTAAAGCAAAAATGGCAACTCCGCAAAGCATAATAATACCTGCAATAACCCTCCCCAATACAGTCGAAGGGACCATATCACCATAACCGGTGGTAGTGAGTGTCACAACTGCCCACCACAAAGTTGCCGGTATGCTCTTGAATTGACTTTCTTCCTTGGACGGGTACAAATGCTCGGTAAAATAAAGCGCTGAGGAAGCAATAATGATGAGAAAGATGATAAGCACAAAACTTAAAACAAGATCATTTACTCTTGTTTTAAATACATTAAAGATCAGTTTAGCCGACCTGGTATACGCAGTCAAGCGGAACAATCTAAAGAAACGCATAAGCCTCAGTAAGCGTAGTATTCGAAGATCGAAGCCAACGATTGCCTGAAGATAATAGGGTAAAAAAGCTACCAGGTCAATAAGGGCACCGAACGTAAATATGTATTTAAGCCGTCCCTTAATGCTGCCTTTATACCTGGGGTCATGTGTACAACTCCATACTCTTAAAACATACTCAGTAGTGAATATGTAAACCGAGATAGCGTCAAACCAGTTAAAATACTTTTCGTACCTGACATGTATAGGGTCGATTGTTTCTATCATCACAGCAATTACATTCATTATGATCAGTGTAATGATGAAAATATTTATGAACTTATCTGCTTTTGATTCGCCGAGTTCAGGGTGCAGAAGAATATGGACCTTGTGCTTTGTTTTTTGATACATAGTTAGCCTTGGTTGACCAAGCTAAAGATATAAATAAACGGGAACTATTTTCAGTGTCGGTGCGGATCAGAACTCTGCGCTTATTCTTTTTATCAATTCCGTATAAAACAGAATCGATTTATTGTACTCTTTTATACTGATGCGTTCATTAATGCCATGCACCTGATCCTTGCTCTCATTGGTAATTGTAACCGGACTAAAACGAAAAACATTTTTGGTTAGGGAAGCATAATGACGACTGTCCGTTGTGCCCGGCGCCACCAATGGTGAAATAATCACCTCAGGCCAGTTTTCTTTAATTGCATTATTGAGTACCTGCCATGCCTTTCCGTTTGATGGAGTAATGGGCGAAGGATCGTGACATTTTTTCTTTACGATGAGCTGTATCCTTGGGTCATTCGTTATTTTGTGGATATGGGCCATTACGGATTCTATACTATCTCCATGCAGAATTCGAACATTCAGATTAACGGCTGCAAAACTTGGCAATGAGTTTTCCTTGACGCCACCACGCAGCATAGTAGTTGACACCACTGTGCGGATCAGCGCATTTGTCCCCGGGTTAGCGCCCAATTTTTTTAGAATTTTTTTTCTGAATAAACGACGATGCCGTAAAGCAAATCTTGTTTTTCCATCAAAATGGGGCGCCAGGATGTTGAGCATTTCTATAGTGGGTTCCTGCAAGCGTGCCGGCATTGGATGTTTATTAAGCTTTATTATTGCTTTTGATAAAATATCAATTGCGGTTTCTTTTGGAGGTATTGAAGAATGACCTCCTTTTTCAAATACATTCATTTCAATATTTATGTCCCCTTTTTCCGCAGTAGCTATGAATGCAATAGTTTTCGTAATACCAGGAAAAACATCTTTCACCATCACTCCTCCTTCATCAAGCACCAAATCAAATTCAAGATTTTTTGATTTTAGATATTCTGCAATTTTTAATGCTCCCTGCTCGCCACCTATCTCTTCATCATGACCAAAAGCAAAATAAATATCCTGGATGGGGGTAAAATTTTGGTTCAAAAGTTTTTCTGTCGATTCCAGCAATGCCATCACCCGAAATTTATCATCAATAGCCCCACGGCCCCATATCCATTCCTTATCTATGTAGCCACTGAATGTCGGATGTATCCATTGCTTTAATGTACTTGCCTCCGCAGGTACTACATCATAATGAGCAAGAAAAAGCACCGGGGATTTTTTAGAATCGCTGCCTTTCCAATAATAAAGCAAGCTGAATTTGTTAATGATGCTGAATTCAAGTTTTTGATGTGTCAACGGAAATGCCTGCTGTAAATAAGAGATAAAGTTTTTGTAAACAACAGGATCGAAAGTTGTGCTATCGTAATCCGATATTGTTTCAAATTGTATTGCTTTCGAAAGACGTTGGACCGCATTTGTATTTTCGGTTTGCGCCGTAGCGACAGATAATAATAAAACCGTTTTTAACAGAAGCAAAATGGTTTTTAGCTGCAGCAATAGAGCGTAGTTTGTGAAAAACAAGTTACACAAAAAACCAATGAATCTTAAATGGAGGAATAGTCACAGAATTTCAATGGTTACTTAATGATTCAATCTTCTCTTTTTTATCATGCCACCTTTAATGTCTTTGATCGTCGTCATAACAACAAATGCGTGGCGGTCTATTTTATGAATTTCATTATTCAGCTTACTGATCTCAAGCCGGGTAACAACCGTGTAAATAATATTCTTGTCATCTGTATATCCTTGTTTACCAAAACCACCCCGGCCTTTATAAACGGTAACGCCGCGGCCAAGCTTGTTGATGATCATTTCTTTTATTTCTTCATTGTGCGATGAGATGATAGTGACACCAGTATATTCTTCTATTCCCTCAATTACAAAATCAACTGTTTTCGAAGCGGCCAGGTATGTTACCATTGCATAAAGCGCAATGTCGATCGAAATATAATAGGCGGCGGCGCCGAAAATGATAACGTTTATAATTGTGATGATATCACCGACAGTTGTTCCGAATCGTTTACTCAGATAAAGCGCTACCACTTCAGTGCCATCAATTACTGCACCGCCGCGAATGGTGAGCCCGATACCTGCACCCAAAAAAAATCCACCAAAGACCGCTACAAGTAATTTGTCATCAGTTACAGGTTTCCCGAAATTCATAAAAGCAGCCATCAGGGCGAAACCGGTGATAGCTAATGTCGCTTTTATTGCAAAATTTCTTCCGATAACTCCCAATCCTAAAAGAAGGAAAGGAATATTCACTAATACAAGCATCACTCCAAGCTTTGCACCTGATAATTGTCTTATTAATAGGGCAATACCTGTGGCACCACCATCTATAAAATTATTGGGGATCAAAAAACCTTTAAGTCCAAAAGTGGCTGACAAAATTCCTAATGCAATAAAAAGCAAATCTCTTAAAAAATCAACAGCTGTTATTTTAAATTCATGATAAGCTTTGGCAACTTCATAAGGAGAATAATCTTTCTTTTCCGGCTTTTGTTGTTTCCTTTGCCGGACAACAGTATCCACAATTATTTTCTGTAAAAATGGATTCATGTGCCATCTTGATTGTGGTTATTCCTTTTTTTCAAATTTAGCCATTATCTGTGAGAAAGGACTAGCTACCTCACTGTCTGTAGGTTTAAAGATTATTTCCTGGAAATCGAAATTTAATCTCTGAAATTGGTTTAATTTTCACTATGCCATATAAGATTTTATTTGTCTTCATAACGGTAGTATATGCCGGCACACAACTTCATTCACAAATCCTCGATCAGTTAGCGACTACACTGATGAAAGAATATGAAAGCAATGCAAAAGAATTGATCGTATTGCAAACGGATAAATCGATTTACCAGGCCGGGACTGATATTTGGTTCAGGGCTTATTCGGTTTCATCAAATGGTTTTGCGGTTGATAGTAAAGACAAGATTATATATGTGGAGTTGGCCAATGCTAAAGATAGCGTGGTTGATCGGGTGCTTTTAAATAAAGAAGCTCTTCAGTATAATGGGGCCATTTCTATTCCCGGCTTTTTAAAAGAAGGGTTTTACCAATTACGAACATATACCAAAACAATTCTACAGGAACATCCGGCGGATGTTTTCATCAGTCCTGTTTATATTACAAATAGTGGTAGTGAAATGAGGAAAGACGATCAGCAAAGTGGAAACGATCCTATTTGTAAATTTTATATTGAAGGTGGTGAACTTATGAACGGAGTAAGTTCTGTTGTTGTATTTACGGCAGCAGATAAAAATGGAGTGCCATTGCAGGTTAGCGGGTACGTGAAAGATAATTTCGGAAATGAAATAGTGAAATTTACTGGTGATGGTATAGGAAAATTTTCATTTGAGCCTTATTCAAAAGACAGGACCTACAAAGTTTATGTCAAGACAAATCATTCAGTAGAGCAAACTTATTCTTTACCTGCAATTAAAACAGGAGCCTTTCAATTGTCATTACAAAAACAAACACCGGAAGAACTTGTTTTCCGCATAGCATTAGGAGATTCAGTATACAATAAAAAAGCAGCTTCTTATTTATTAGGTGTTGCAGCGGGAAAAGTTTGTTTTGCCAGTGAAGGTAAGGCAATGTATATGGTAAACATTCCGGTAAACACACTTCCGCACGGACTGATCGATTTTTATTTATTTGATGCGAATAAGGAATTAAAAAGCAAGCGAAGTGTTTTTAACGAGTCCTATACTTCTTCAGTCAATATTGTTTCGGAAAAGCAGGAGTATACTTCTCGTCAAAAAGCAAAACTAAATATAAACGTTACCGACAATGAAGGCAAACCCGTTAAAGCAGTTTTTTCTGTTTCGGTAACCGATAAAAAGCTAACGGAAGAAAATCCACCGATGCATGCTGCTGATATTTATATGTTGACCAGAAACAGCCCTGGTGTACTGATCAATAATCTTATTACAAATAAGGAGGCAAAAGATCTGATAGCAATTGTAGCAAGTTATCCAGGTCAATTGGAAAAAAAGATTCCTGACGTGAAAACCCATAAGGATTTTTATTGGGATGGATTGGAAATTAAAGGCAGCGTGGCGGACAAACAAGCTGCTCCATTAACAGGACAGATTGTAGTGCTGATGCCTGAACAGGAAAGCGCCACCTTAAATGATTCGACAGATAATAAAGGTGTATTTGTTTTTCGTGATATGACTTTTTATGGCAAAAAACGGTTTCATGTAATGATCCCTTCTGTGTATGATAAACAACAGAAATATGATGTAGAAGAAGAAAAAACTTCATTTCCTGTAGTTAATACCAAATCACTGTATAATCCCACCAGCCTGTCGCTTGTAAACTTGCCTTTGTTCAATCAGCAACATGCAGATTCTTCTATTGCTGGCTCTACCAGAATCTATCTGCAGCAATTAAAGTTGCAGGAGGAAACCGGTAATAAAAAATCACAAAAGACTGCTAAGTCAGGATTATCGCCGCGCCGGATTACCGGCGAGCAATTAGATAAATTAAATTTATCGAATACAGCTGACGCAGTTAAAATGATGCCGGGTGTGATGATGATGGGAGGAAGATTAACGATAAGAGGAGGGCTCATGACGCCGACCGGTGACTTAAGTGATATCGAACCTTTATTAGTGGTAGATGGTGTGCAAACCCGTGCGGGTTCGGTGGTGGATTATTTGAATTCAATTTCACCTAATCAAATTGAATATATCGAAGTACTGACGGGCCCGGAAGGAGCCATATATGGAACAAGAGGTGGCAATGGTGTTATTGTGGTAAAAACAAGTAATCAGCTTCGTGATGATAAAAAAGATAAGGGAAGGCAAACGATTGTTGCTTCCGGATTTTATAAAGAACAAAATTTTTATGAACCGCCTTATGATAGTTATGCGGTAAGAGAAGCAAGCTTTGTCGATAACCGCGCTACCATTTACTGGAATGGCCAGGTGATCACCGATGATGCTGGCAAAGCAACCGTTTCTTTTTATACGGCGGATCTTAAAAATGATTATACAGTAACTGTGCAGGGAATTACGGAGAAAGGAGAGTTGATCTTTAAAACGTACACGATCAAGAAAAAATGACCAGCATTATAGAACGATGAAGGGATTGCAACCCTTCCAATTCATTGCGTTCAGCGTCAGGGTAAATTGCGAAACTGTTGTTGAATAATGAACGGAACAGTGAACGGAGCGTCGCAAGGGACGATGCCATGAAATACTGAAGCCGGTATTAAAATAAAAAAGCATCCACTTTCATGAATGCTTCAAATATTAATTTTAATTCTTAATTATTAATTTCTCATGCCTCTTTACCGTGACAGTGCTTATACTTTTTACCTGAACCACAAGGACAAGGATCATTTCTTCCAATCTTTGGCGCTACTTTAATAGGCGCCTGTTTTTCAACAACACGGGTGTCACCCGGTTCAAACTTATCTCTTTCATTGGCGCCGTAATCTTGTCCGGCTGCATCGATCTCTTCTTTATTAGCTTTCAATTTACTGAGGTCTGTTTTTTCGCGACGGCCTTCACGCAATGGAGCTTGCTGCTCCTGTACCGGCAATGCTGCATGACACATAAATGAAACAATATCCCTGTTCACACCGCTATCCATATTCTTAAACAGGTTGAACGCTTCCATTTTATAAATTACCAAAGGATCTTTTTGCTCAAGATAGGCTGTCTGCACACTTTGTTTCAGATCATCCATGGCACGCAGGTGTTCCTTCCATGCATCATCGATAACAGCGAGTGTAATGTGTCGTTCCAATGCATCGCAAAGCTCAGCACCATTTGTATCAAGCGTCTTTTGCATATTGGTCAGCACATTGATGATCTTACGGCCATCGCTAAAAGGCACCATCACATTTTCAATATGATTGCCCTGTGTTAAACGAATATTCTTAAATACAGGAAGAGATGTTTTTTTCAACTCTTCTTTTTTGCGTTCATAGTTCTCCGTGGCTTCATTGTATAATTTATCGATCAATCCATTTAACTCTCCTTTCAGGAACTCGTCTCTTTCGATCTTAGTATCCATTCCAAAGTTCACAATGCAATCAAGCTTGAATCCTTCATAATCCTCCTGCTCACGATACGTGGCGATCAACCCTTCCGCAACAACCGAGAATGCATTGTCGATATCAAGCGCCAGTCTTTCACCAAACAAAGCATGCTGACGTTTACCATACACAACATTACGCTGCTTATTCATTACGTCATCATATTCAAGCAATCTTTTACGAATGCCAAAATTGTTTTCTTCTACTTTCTTCTGTGCTCTTTCAATGCTTGAGGTGATCATGCTGTGTTGTATCACTTCGCCTTCTTTGTAGCCAAGCTTATCCATGATCTTTGCAATACGTTCGCTGCCGAACATACGCATCAGGTCATCTTCCAATGCAACATAGAATTGTGACGTACCAGGATCACCTTGTCTGCCGGCACGACCACGAAGTTGCCTGTCCACACGACGGCTATCATGACGTTCGGTACCGATGATCGCCAAACCACCCGCTTCTTTTACACCGGGCCCAAGTTTAATATCCGTACCACGACCAGCCATGTTTGTTGCAATCGTTATTGCGCCCGGCAAACCGGCTTCAGCAACAATCTGCGCTTCACGGGCATGCTGTTTTGCATTCAGTACATTGTGTGGTATCTTTTTTACCTGCAACATTTTACTTAGCAACTCACTTACTTCAACTGAAGTGGTACCAACAAGAGCCGGCCTGCCGGCATTGCGAAGTGCTTCTATTTCTTCAATAACCGATTTATATTTTTCTCTTTTTGTTTTATAAACAAGATCCTGGTGATCTTTACGAACCATGGGAAGATTGGTAGGAATAGTAACCACATCCAGCTTATAGATATCCCATAGCTCTTTTGCTTCTGTTTCCGCTGTACCCGTCATACCAGCAAGCTTATGATACATGCGGAAATAATTTTGCAATGTAATGGTCGCATAGGTTTGTGTGGCCGCTTCGATCTTTACATTTTCTTTTGCCTCAATTGCCTGGTGTAAGCCATCAGAATATCTTCTTCCTTCAAGGATACGACCGGTTTGTTCATCTACAATTTTTACAGCCCCGTCAAGCACGACGTATTCTACATCTTTTGCAAATAAGGTATAGGCTTTTAAAAGTTGTTGTACTGTGTGAATGCGATCAGCTTTAACACGAAAATCATTCAGCGCTTCTTCTTTCTGATGCATTTTTTCATCGGGATTTGAATCGGCTTTTTCTATTTCCGCCAAACGAACTCCAATATCAGGCAGAATAAAGAAATCAGGATCTTCGCCTGTTCTTGTGATCATTGAAATTCCCTTATCTGTAAGATCAACCGAATTATTTTTTTCATCAATGTGGAAAAGCAATTCTTCATCCACTTTCGGCATTTCCTTTTGCTGATCGGCGAGATAATAGTTCTCGGTCTTTTGCATTTTTACTCGAATGCCCGATTCACTTAAAAACTTAATGGTAGGTCCGTATTTTGGTAAACCACGATGTGCCCTGAATAAATTAAGACCGCCGCTTTTCGGATCATCATCACCTTCCGCAATTTTTTTCTTAGCTTCTGTCAGGTTGCTCCGCACAATTCTTTCCTGTGCTTCTACCAATTGCTTCACCCTTGGTACTAAAAGATGGTATTGCTGGTCTTCACCTCTTGGTATCGGCCCCGAGATGATCAAAGGAGTTCTTGCATCATCAATTAAAACGCTATCGGTTTCATCCACCATCGCAAAATGATGTTTGCGCTGTACCATTTCTTCAGGTGAGTGAACCATGTTATCGCGGAGATAGTCAAAACCAAATTCATTATTCGTTCCATAAGTAATATCGGCGAGATAAGCCTTTCTTCTGTCATCACTGTTCGGTTGGTGCTTGTCAATGCAATCAACAGTAACACCGAGCCATTCGAAAATAGTTCCGTTCCATTCCTGGTCACGACGGGCCAGGTAATCATTTACAGTGACGATATGTACACCTTCACCGGCAAGTGCATTCAGGTAGGCAGGTAAAGTAGATACAAGAGTTTTACCTTCACCTGTTGCCATCTCAGAAATTTTTCCCTGGTGCAAAACCACGCCACCGATCAATTGCACGTCGTAATGCAGCATGTTCCAGGTTACTGCTCCTCCTGCAGCCGTCCATGAATTTCTAAAAATCGACTTATCACCGTCGATCGTTACATAATCTTTTTTTACACTCAGGTCACGGTCCATTTGCGTAGCGGTGGAAACCAGTTCTGTATTTTCTTTGAACCTTCTTGCTGTTTCTTTTACAACTGCAAATGCTTCGGGCAAAATTTGTTCGAGAATTTCCTCTATTTTTTTATCCCGGTCTTTTTTTAGTATATCGACTTCCTGGTAAATAGAATCTTTACCCAAGAGGTCATTAAAAGCAAGTTCTTCGGCCTTTTTATTTGTAGCTGTGATCTCATTATCGATCGCCGTAAGATGTTCTTTTATGCGTTGACGGAACTGCTCTGTTTTATTGCGCAGTTGATCATTTGTCAATGATTGAAAAGAAGCAAAATGCTGGTTGATTTCTCCGACTAAGGGTTGGATCTTCTTTACATCCTTTTCCGATTTGCTACCGCCAAATAGTTTGGAAAATAAACTCATAATGTTTTTCAAATTAAGTATATCTCAAAATCACCGCCTGAATGGTCCGATTTAATCGGGATAGCCGTCAAATAAAATGCTACGATAAAATGTTAGCCATATTGACAGCTTCAAAGACGAAACTTTGAATGGGAGGCAAAGATAAGGCGAAGTTTCTGCTTTACCTTGCTGAGTTTCAATGAGGCATGGTCCTAATTGGCAGGCTAAACTTACGAGTCCTATCCACTGTTCTGTATAATTTTTTATTCGCCAAGGCCGTAGCAATCTCAATATAAAATGAAGCTACCGATAATGAAGTAACAGGTTCATCATTAAATTTATTTTCGCGGTTTATCATTTCATTAAGGAACTTTACCGCGATCGTAAGTATTAACAGTAAATAATTTTATGAGCCGTAAAAATTTCGTTGTCTCAGCCTTAGCCTTAACCTCAACCTTTCTTTTCTCCTGTACAAGCGACGAGATCGCTAATAGTAAAGACGTAAATCCTGATGCCATATTTTTTGATTATAAGATCTGGGCTGATGAGACAAGAGAAGATGTTACGGTGCATCTGCAGTATCGTATGGGTGGAAAGAATGGAACTACGCTTGTGTTAGATGAACCCAGTAAAGTTTTATTTGATGGCGAGCAATTAAAAGTGGACAGTGCAAAAGTTACCGGTGCTTATTATGAAATACAAAAACCTTTTACCTCTTTTACCGGCCAGCATACAATCACATTCACTGACCGGAATAAAAAAGAATACAACGAAGAATTTGAGTTTATACCATTTACTCTTGAACCGAATGTACCTGCAACAATGGATCGCGGCGATCTTGTTTTTACTTTCAAAGGGCTCGATTCAATTGATCACCTGAATGTTGTTTTAACCGATACTTCTTTTGCCAGTCGGGATATAAATGATATAGATAGCGTAAGGAATGGCCACCTTGTAATTTCAGCAAACCGGCTTTCAGCATTGGTCAATGGCCCGATCAATTTACAATTCTATAAAGAAATACAAAGGCCTGTAAAAAACAGTACTAAAGAGGGAGGTAAATTATTCATAAGCTATGGAATAAAGAGGGAGTTTGAGTTGAAAGATGCTATGAAACTTTAGGTAGTTTCTTTTAAAAATTCCTCTGGTTTTTTACCCTTAAGCCCGTACTTTTGCGGCCAGATTTTAAGGTTCAAAGGTTTAATAGTTTAATACGTTTAAAGGTTCTCTCATTGCGTATCAACCCTTGAACCCTTAAACCTTTGAACCCTTAAACGTCAAGAAATGGCCGGTCAATTAAAAGAAGTTCGTAATCGTATTAAGTCAGTACAAAGTACACAGCAGATCACAAAGGCAATGAAGATGGTGAGTGCTGCCAAGCTTCGTCGTGCACAGGATGCCATCATTCAGATGCGTCCTTATGCTAAAAAGATGCAGGAGATGCTTAGCAATATTGTAAGTAATGCCGGCGGTGGCACAGGAATGGCTCTTGCCGTTGAAAGACCAATTGAAAAAGTTTTATTGATCGTTATTACCAGTGATCGCGGACTTTGTGGTGCATTCAATACCAACCTGATCAAACTTGCTAAAGCAACGATCAATGAAAAGTATCTTAACCAATTTAAAAAAGGAAATGTTACGATCTGGAGTATTGGTAAAAAAGGGTATGAGCATTTTTTGAAGAATCGTTTCAATGTTTCTGATACATATAAAGACATTTTTCTTCATTTGAATTTTGAAAGTGTACAGAAAGCCGCACAGGCTGCCATGAAAGCTTTTGAAACCGGCGAGTTTGATGTTGTAGAAATTATTTACAGCCAGTTTAAAAATGCTGCCACTCAGCGTTTCGAAGCAGAAAGATTTTTACCAATTCCTAAAGTGGAAGCAAAAGCAGGCGCTACAAAAGCTGATTTTATTTATGATCCTTCAAAAG
>Ga0075418_10006900_pt1 | contig 12802 bp, 10 predicted proteins | sample SoiMetdeltSBSDD2_FD_81776 | JGI IMG/M metagenome (GOLD analysis project Ga0075418, IMG submission 81776) | Bulk soil microbial communities from a Populus tree surrounding site in Tennessee, USA - Soil MetaG P. deltoides SBSDD2 | ecosystem: Environmental > Terrestrial > Soil > Tree plantation...
GATTGTGTGCGTGGAGGCGAGCAAATAGTTGGCGTGGCTTGATTGGCAGCCGAGAACGACGGACCTGCGCAGAAATGCTTGCCGCGGCATGCTACACTGAGCACCAGCCTGCCGTACCTTCCCGCCTTCCTGCCCCACCAAGACGCTTATGCCTCGCTCGCTTTGGTCCGCGGCCCCGGGACTCGTTGTTGCCGCCTTCACTTTCGCGATTGCCGTTGCTGCCGCCGAGTCCGAAAACTGGCCCGGTTGGCGCGGGCCGCGGGGCGATGGCACGAGCCTGGAGGCCAACGTCCCCACGCAGTGGGACGGCGCCGGCGGCCAGAATATTGCCTGGAAAGCGCCGATCCCCGGCACAGGACACAGTTCGCCTATTGTCTGGGAAGATCGCGTCTTCGTCGTTTCGTGCCTCTCCGACACACAAGAACGAGTCCTGATCTCGCTCGATCGCAAAACAGGAAAAACCCTCTGGCAAACGACCGTCCTCAAGGCCGCGCTCGAGAACAAGCACAATCTCAATAGCCATGCCAGCGGCACTCCGGCGACGGACGGCAAGCTGGTCTACGTCACCTTCCTGGAGATCGACGGCACCAGCGACGTCGGCGGTCGCCGCACGCCGGGTGAAATGGTAGTCGCCGCTTACGACTTTGACGGCCACCAGAAGTGGCAGGTCAAGCCGGGCCGATTCGCCAGCGTCCACGGCTACTGTAGCTGCCCGGTGATCTTCGAGGACAAGCTGATCGTCAACGGCGACCACGACGGCGATGGCTACATCGTGGCCCTCGATCGGCAGACGGGAAAGGAAATTTGGAAGATCACCCGCCCCAACAACACCCGCAGCTATGTCACGCCGATCATCCGCGACATTGCCGGGCGGACGCAGATGATCCTCACCGGCAGCAAGTGCACCGCCAGCTATGACCCGCGGACCGGCAAAGAGCTGTGGTACATGGACGGACCGACCGAACAGTTCGTCGCTTCCCCAGTGTACGACGGCAAGTACGTCTACCTCACCGCCGGCTTCCCCGAGTACCACATCCTGGCGGTCGATCCCAATCACAGCGGCCGCGTCAGCGACGAGGTGATCCAATGGCGCACAACCAAGGGGTGCTCATACGTTCCATCGCCCGTACTTTGCGGTGAATATTTCCTCGTCGTTTCCGACAACGGCATTGGCTCCTGCTACCACGCCCAAAGCGGCGAGCTGCTGTGGATGGAGCGCCTCGGCCGGCACTACAGTGCTTCGCTGGTGACTGCCGGCGGGTTGGTGTATTGCCTCGACGACGACGGGGTGATGAAAGTCGTGCGGCCGGGCGAGAAGCTGGAAGTCGTCGCCATTAGCAAGCTCGGCGAGTACTGCTACGCGTCTCCGGCCATCAGCCAAGGGCAAATCTTCATCCGCACGGACAAAAGCTTGTTTTGCATCGGTGGCAAATAGCCACGCGATCAGGCAATCAGCCGGTCAAAATCTGCGCGGGCAATATTTCCGCCAGTGAGCACGGCGCAGATCGGCTGCGGAAGCTGCTGGTCGTTTGACGCAATCCATGCCAGCGCCGCAGCGCTGGCAGGTTCAATCACCAGGCCGTGCCTCCAATACAGCGCGCGCATCGCGGCGACGATCTCTTCATCGCGTACCAGTGAGATGGGCATGCGCAATTCTTCGATCCTCGCCTGAACGGGCGGATGCGGCACTTCCAGGACCAAACCGTCCGCAATCGTTTTTGTCCGTGGATGGTCGAAGGGGGCGTACTTGGGACAGTTGTAGGCCTCGCAGCCGTGCAGCCTCACATCCGCCGGATGCCGTTGTAGATAAGCTGCCAGCCCCATCAATAGCCCGCCGCCTCCGACAGGAATCACCAGCGAGCGGCACTGGGGCAAATCGCGGAGAATTTCCTCCGCCATGGACTGATAACCGTCAGTCCAGAGGGGGTCTAGATGCGGATGGACAAAGTAGCCTCCGCGTTCTTTGGCGATCTCGGTGGCCCGATTCAAGAGGTCCGTTCCGCCGCCGGCGATCTTCACCAGCTCGACGCCGAGGGCCTTGAGCTTTACGTCCTTGTCATGGGAAATGGTCTGGGGAACGACGCCGACCATCTGGAAGCCGTACTCGCGTGCCGCGGTCGCCACGCCCAGTGCGGTATTGCCCATCGAAGGCACCACCAGCAGCCGCGTCTGGGTCTCGCGGCGCAAATGTTCCAGCAAGTGCGTCGCCCCGCGGATTTTGAAGCAACCCGACGGAGCGAGGAACTCGCATTTGGCGTACACCTCGGCCTGCGGAAACATCTGGCTCAGGCGAATCAGCGGCGTCATGCGAGTTTCCTTGATCGGCGCAGCATAGCCGCTGGCCGGCCTCCTCTCCAGACTTGGCATCGGCCAATGCCGGTCTGATGTTCCCCGCCCGCGAACCCCCTTCTCGCAACCCCCTCTTTGGATTAGCGTTGCAGTTCCCATGCAGCGAACTGCAAAACACCCCCCCTCCGGTCGCTCCGATATGCCCACCACGGTCGGCTCCTTCCCCACCATCCGCCACCAAATCTCGGGCGTCAGCGTCGTTGAGATCGCCCGCCGCTTCGGCACGCCTGCCTACGTCTATGACGCCGCCAGCATCCTCGAGCGCATCAACGACTTGAGGCAGTTCGACGTGATTCGTTACGCCCAAAAGGCGTGCTCGAACCTGGCAATCCTCGATCTGGTGCGGCGCGCGGGCGTGCTGGTCGATGCGGTGAGTGCCGGCGAAGTGTACCGGGCGCTGAAGGCGGGATACACGCCGCGTGAGATCGTTTATACGGCGGACATCTTTGACCGCGAGTCGCTGGAAACAGTGCTTAAGCACGATCTGCACGTCAACTGCGGGTCGCCGGACATGATCGACCAGCTCGGCGAAAAGGCGCCAGGGAAAAATATCACGCTGCGAATCAACCCCGGATTCGGCCACGGACATAGCCAGAAGACAAACACTGGCGGCGAACAATCGAAGCACGGCATCTGGCACACCGACCTTGCCGATTGCCTGCTGCGGGCAGACCGGTACGGACTGATGGTCACCGGCATTCACATGCACATCGGCAGCGGCACCGACCTGCATCACCTGGCGCAAGTCTGCGGGGCGCTGGAGAAGGCGGTTGACGTCGTTGGCCGGAGCGTGACGACGATCAGTGCCGGCGGCGGACTGCCGATTCCCTACCGCACCGAGCAGACGTACGTCGATCTGGATCAATACTTCAAACTGTGGGACGCGACCCGGCAGCGACTGGCGGACCGTCTGGGGCACAAGATCACGCTGGAGATCGAGCCAGGGCGATATCTGGTCGCTGAGAGCGGCTACCTGATCAGCGAAATCCGGGCGATCAAGAAGATGGGGAGCAACCTGTTCTATTTGCTGGACGCCGGTTTCAATAACCTCGCCAGGCCGATCCTGTACGGCGCGTATCACCCCATGTCGATCGTGCCGGCCGACGGGGCGAATGAGCGTCCAGAGCAAGAGGTGGTAGTCGGGGGTCCGCTGTGTGAATCAGGAGACATATTCACGCAGGAAGAAGGAGGCTTCGTCTGCAAACGCTCGCTGCCCGCGGCCGCCGTCGGCGACTACCTCGTCCTGGAGCGGGCCGGCGCCTACGGCGCGGTCATGGCCAGCAATTACAACAGCAAGCCCCTCGCCGCCGAAGTCCTGATCCGCGACGGGAAACCGGAGCTCATCCGGCAGCGGCAGACGCTCGACGACATAGTGAGGGGGGAAGTGATTCCGTAGTGAGCCGTTGGCCGCTTGCTGATTTGCAACTATAATTGAAATGAGGCCTTGTGAAAAACGTCACAGGTCCGTCGGCTCCTGGCGTCGGCTGCTCTAAACTATTGCTCCGCAAGGAGTTCTTCAAACATGGCCAAGCAAGGTCCCCGCAAAAAGCTGCCCAAGGAAGTGGCGATCATCAATGCCGACAACTGCACCGGCTGCGAGTCTTGCCTGGAGGTCTGCCCAGTCGATTGCATCGAGATGAAGACGATGCAGCACGCCGTGAAGGGGAGCCAGGCCTGGTGCGAGATCGACATCGAGCGCTGTGTGGGATGCGAGGTCTGCGTTCATATCCCGCAGAAGAAGACGAATCCCTACGAACTCACCGTCTGCCCGTGGAATGCGATCGAAATGGTTCCTACCGAGCTGGCGGCACAAACCGTGGCTCAAATCGGCGGTCCGCCGGAGTACATTGCCGCCAACTGGGACCGGCTCGTGGGAACGGCGCAGCATCTGGCCGAGCTGAAGGCCGCGGGTTAGTCGCGCGCTTTATCTGAGATAGGGCGCATAGTAGTTGTTCCACATGAACACCAGGAACAACCAGAACGCCCACAGCAGCACGACGGTGTAGGCCAGAACGACGATCGACAGGATCGTCTTGGCAGGCGCCGAGAAGCCGCGGCTGAGCCAGAGGATCGGCAAGCCAAGGGCGGCGGTGACGAAAAAAAGCATCGCCAGTATCAGCCATGGATTGTCGATCACGCGGCGCGCGGCACGCGCTGGCGGCGGCTGGGCGGCTGGCTTGTCCGTTGGCTTGTGCATCATGGTTTGTGCGAAGTATAGCTCAATCCCCTGCTGCGGCCAGCGTTGCGGGACTGGAACACCGTTATCGACACCGGCCGGTGCCACGCGCAGCGACTCGGCAGTCGCGCCGGCCCCAACCTACGCCGGCGCCTCTCGATCGGCTAGAATTAGCCGCCTCCACCCCGCTCGAGCCGCGCCATGCCCCGGAAGGTCATCATCGATTGCGATCCCGGCATCGACGATGCCGTCGCGCTCACGATGGCCCTGTTCGACTCGCGGCTGGAGGTGGCCGCGGTCACGGCAGTCGCGGGGAACGTCGATGCCGACCAGGCGACGCGGAACGTCCAGGCGATTATCGAGCAGCTCGATCCGCCGCGAATGCCGCGGATCGGGTCGGCCAGCTCAAGCGAGAATTCGCGAGCGCCGTTTGCCTATCAGATTCACGGCAAGGATGGGCTTGGCAACGCTGGCCTGGCGGTGTCGGAGCTGGTGCGTCAGCACCCATCGGAGAAGCTGATCTGCGACGAGGTCAAGGCAGCGCCGGGCGAGGTCACGATCATCTGCCTGGGACCGCTGACCAATGTGGCCCGGGCGCTGCAGCGCGATCCAAACCTCCCAGCGCAACTTGGGCGGCTGGTGATCATGGGGGGCAGCGTTAACGGCATTGGGAACGCCACGCGCTGCGCCGAATTCAACTTTTACAGCGATCCTGAAGCGGCCCGAGAAGTGATCCGCTCGAGCGCAACCAAGACCATCATCCCGTTGGACGTGACGAGCCAGGTTGCCTGGTCGCTGGGGCTGTCCGATCAGTTGCCGCCAGAAACGTCGCGAGCTGGCGCGCTCTTGCGAAAAATCCTGCCGCATCTGTTCCGCACGTACCGGCACGAGTTGGGGCTGGAGACGATCCACTTGCACGACGCGGTGGCAATTGCCGCGACGGTGCATCCAGAGCTGTTCACCAGCCGGGAGCTGGAAGGGGACGTAGAGACGCTGGGAGAGCTGACGCGGGGAATGACGATTTTCGATCGTCGGCCGACCGCCATGTCGCGGAGCGACTTGGAGGTGGCCTTGGAGTGCGACGCCGCGGCGGTGACCGACTGCATTGTCCGGTGCCTGGCCGAGGCGGGGCGGCTGACGGGGTAACTTATTCGTCTGGAAGGGACGCGAGCGGGACGCGCCCTCAATTCATGCTCCGGCGGACTCGCTCGCGGATGGTCAGCGCGATAAGGACCATTCCGAAAATCAATACCCCGCACGCCGTCGCCGCCACAGGTCCGAAAGGTTCCCTGCCCGACATGCTGATCCACGGCCCGGTCTGCTGCGATAGCGGTTCCAGAATCTGCGGAGTGCGCTCCAAAATCCAGTGATCCAACGGCGTCGAGGGGGCCAGGCCTCGTAGCCAGACGATGACCCACGGGTAAAGCGCGCCGCCGCTGGGGCCCACGGACGTAAATGTCCACTGGCAATATCCCAGGTAGAACGGCAAGAACAATAGCAGCGGCACTGCGGCCAGATGAATGCTCCACCTCCACTTGCCCTGCGAGCGAAGCCACGGCCAGGCCGCACACAGTGTCAGCCCCGCCAGATGCGCAATCTCGAAAACGATGTTCATCCAGAAACGGCCGAATCGCTTCCAGCGAACTTCAAAGAGCAGGTCCTCCTTGAGCGTGTATTGATACGACCTTTCATTCCTTAGCTTCAGATCGTTCAGCGCTTTGTCGCGCGAGACTCGCAGAAATCGGTCGGGATCATGTTCGAGCGTGGCGCGCTGCCCGTGAATGACGGCATACGCCTGATTGATCAGTCGCAGCGGCTCGGAATGGTCGGCCTGCTCGATCAAATCCAACACGCGCGAATAGTCGGCGACCGCGACCGAGCGTCTGACGCGATAGATACGCTGTCCGTGGAGCGATTGATCGTAATAGATGTACCAGCCATCGCGCGGTGCGTAGATGCCGCCCCAGATTTCGGTGTCTGCGGCGTCGAGCTTGACCCCGCAGGCGTTCCTCCAGAATCCTGCCGAATTTCCTTCGTGAACTAGCTTCGTACGGCGGGCAAAGACGCCAACTGCAATCGCCTCGAGCAGGATCACTACGCCGACGATGATTAGCTTCGTCCGGACAGTCATGGCACGTGGTCGTTTACATCACGTCGCTTCTTGGGCAAGCGGGACGCTTGTCCCACGTTACGCCATCAGCTCCTCAATCACCTTCCCCCCGAACTGCGAAAGCTGCTTGAACCGGCCGGCGTGCAGGTAGGTGAGCTTGTTGTCATCCAGCCCCAGAAGGCGCAAAAGCGTCACGTGCAGGTCCCGGATCGGGTGGACGCACTCGACCGCCTGGGCACCCAGCTCGTCGGTCGCGCCGATCGTGCGCCCTGCCTTCACGCCGCCGCCGGCAAGCCAGATCGTCATTGCCTTGGCGTTGTGATCGCGGCCGTAGGCCACGCCGCCGCGAATGCCGTTGTCCGGGCTGCGGCCAAACTCCCCGCACCACACGATGAGCGTCTCATCCAAGAGCCCGCGCTGCTTCAGATCCGCAATCAGAGCGGCAATCGGCCGGTCTACGGCTCGCACCAGGCTGCCGTGGGCCCTGGCAATGTAGTCGTGCGAGTCCCACGTGCCAGCATAAAGTTGCACGAATCGCACGCCGCGTTCCACCAGCCGCCGCGCCAGCAGGCATTTGCGGCCAAACGCGTCCGACTCCTTTTGATCGAGGCCGTACAGCCGCCGTGTCCGCTCGTCCTCCTCGGATAAATCGAGAATGCCCGGGACCTGCATCTGCATGCGGAAGGCCAGCTCGTAATTGGCTATCCGCGCGGCCAACTCCTCGTGCCGCGGATGCCTCTCGTGATGCAGCCGGTTCAGCGTCGCCAGCAGGTCGAGGTTTTCCCGCTGGTGCTCGGAGGTGATGCCGTCGGGCGGTTTCAGATCGAGAATCGGCGAGCCGCTTGCCCGCAGCGGCGTTCCCTGGAAGTGGGCGGGCAAAAAGCCGCTCCCCCAGTTGGCTGCGCCTCCTTGCGGGTACGACACCTCCGGCAGAACCAAAAAACCCGGCAGGTTCTCGTTCATCGATCCCAGGCCATAGGTCACCCACGCTCCGACAGCCGGATCGCCGCCGAAGCGATTGCCCGTGTTCATCTGATACATGGCGGTCGGGTGGTTGACCGAATCGACCTGGCAGCCGCGATAGAAGCAAAGATCGTCGGCGACATCCGCCAGGTGCTCCCAGTTCGTCGCCATGTCGGCACCGCAAGCGCCGGCCTTGCGAAATTCAAACGGGCTCTCGACGTAGTACCGCTTGCCGCTCTCCATGGCCGAGTTCTGCTCCCCCTCGCGGACAAACTCGGTCAGGTGCAGCTCCTTGAGCTTCGGCTTGGGGTCGAACGTGTCGATGTGGCTGGGGCCCCCTTCCATCATCAAGAAGATGCACGCTTTGGCCTTGGCGGGGAAATGGCCCGGCCTGGAGGCCAGCGGCGGATCAGTAGCAGGCACACTCCGTGTGCCGTCCGAAGCCGGCGACTCGGCTGCAAACAAGGAGGTAAGCGCAACGCTGCCGAGGCTCGCCCCCAGGCTGTAAAGAAACTCGCGACGGTCGTGAGCGAATTCAGTACACATAGATGAACTCGTTGGCATTCATCAGCACCAGGCACACTTCCGCCAGGCCGCGGGTGCGGGCGTCCACGTCGGCCGGCTGCAAGTCGGGGACGAAATCGCCCGCGATGTTCAGCCGCTCGGCGAACGTGAACTTCTCGCCCGTGTTCTCCTCGACCGCCTCACGGACAACTTCCGTTGGTCGTTGCGGCGGGGCCAGCACGAGCCGCCCGTGGCGGGCGGCCATTTTTTCCCAGTGGGCCAGGCATGCCTGCGTCTCGGCCGAAATCGGCTGGCGGCCGAATGTCAGCTCGAAGGCTCGAGCGATGGCGGAAGACTCAGCAGAAGTCCCTCGCAGACGCTTCGGATTAGTATCGGTGTCCCGCAGCACGCGATTGGCGAGCGCTAGCGCCCGCTCGTACGACGCCCGGCTGTTGAAAAGCGAAAAAACCTGCGGCGTCACGGTCGAAGCCTCGCGGGCCTCGCACGCGAGGTCTGGGCTTGGCTCGTTGAACACCTCCATGGTTGGGTCGCGCAGGCCGCGCAGCTTCAGCACGTAGAGCGATCGCCGATGGCGCTGCGCAGGGAGCGGCGACGGCTGCCAGGCCGGAGCAAAAGTCCCCATCACCTGACGCGGCTGAAGGGCTACTTCCAGATTGATCTCCGGCCGCACGGGAATGCCGCCGACCGCGCGGTTCAGCTCCCCCGAGACAGCAAGCAGGCTGTCTCGCAATTCCTCCGCTGACAATCGCCTCGGCCGGAAGACCGCATAACTATCGCCGCTTGGGTCATTCGCGGCCAGTTCGTCTCCCAATGGATGATCGCACGAGCGGCGATAGGCCTGGGACGCCAGAATCAGCCGGTGCAATTCCTTGAGTGACCAGCCGCGCTCGACGAGCGTCGCCGCCAACCAGTCCAGCAGCTCCGGATGCGTCGGCCGCTTTCCCGTCGCGCCGAAGTTATTGGGATTGCCGGCAATGCCGCGGCCGAAGTGCCACGCCCAGACGCGGTTGGCAATCACCCGCGGCGTCAGCGGATTTTCGTGAGCGGCAATCCAACCGGCCAGCGCTCGGCGGCGGCCTTCGATTTCGCTGGGCAGGATTTCAACCCTCTCCAGATTGTCTCGCGACAGGTTGGAAGCCTGTCGTACCACGGCACTCAGCACGCCGGGAGTAACCGGCGACTTGGGCGAAAATGGATCGCCGCCGGCGAGGATGGCCGTCTGTTCGAGGTCGCCGGCCGTCATCCGGTCGGACGGGATGCGGAACGGCAAGTTGATCGACTTCACCTGCGGCGTGCGCCCGCTATAGACGCTGAGGGCCACGGACTCGTAGCGATCCAGCTCCCATTTCAGTCGCTCAATCCCCTTTTGCGCAATTCGCTCGTGGCCAAAATCCTCGACGGTGAAGCCGGCATGCCGCGGCGGAATCTGCTCCGCCTTGACGCCGACTTGCTGCATTCGCCGCCGCACGTCGTCGTACACGTCGCCGCCACGAGCTTTGCCGCCGCCCTGGGCCTCGGCCAACGCTTGCTCGAACGGCGCCGCATCAATCCCTTTTTCCTGGTACCACTTTCGGGCCGCGGCGATCGACTTGTCACTCAACCGCGAAATAACGGCCTGGTGTTCCGCCATCCGCTCCGCGAGATATTTTCGCTCCTCGAAGCCGGCGGTATTTTCGCTGGCGAGAAACGGGGCTGGCCGCTCGGCTGGCTGCGTCGTGGCAAACGCCGCCTGGATCGAGTAGTAGTCGCGCGTCGGCACCGGATCGAACTTGTGGTCATGGCAGCGAGCACACTGGAGGGCGTGGGCCAAGAAGACTTCGCCCACGCTTTGCGTCACGTCATCGAGAAATCGCTGGCGGGCGATCTTTGCCACTTCCATGCCAGTCAGCTCCCATGGACCCATGCGAAGGAAGCTGACCGCCACCAGCATCTCTGGATTATCCGGATTGATCTCGTCGCCGGCGATCTGCTCGCGGACGAATTGATCGTACGGCCGGTCTTCATTGAACGCTCGCACAACGTAGTCGCGATACCGCCAGGCATTGCCGCGCTCATAGTCATTGGCAAAGCCAGCCGAGTCGGCATAGCGGACGATATCCAGCCAATGTCGCCCCCAGTGCTCGCCGTAGTGCGGGCTGGCCAGCAGCCGCTCGATGAGTCGCGACCAGGCTTCGTCGTCGCTTGCTGGATCGGTGACAAACCGTTCGATCTCCTCGGGCGTCGGCGGCAGACCGAGCAGATCGTAGGTCAAGCGGCGAATGAGCGTTCGCCGATTGGCTAGCGGTGCTGATTCAATGCCAAGTGCGGCCATTTTTGCGGCCAGGAAAGCGTCGATCGGATGATCGCTGCCCGGAGCGACGGGAACGGCGAGCGTGACCAGAGGCTGATACGCCCAGAGCTGATTGGGTTTGTAGCGCCGGTTCGTCCATTCGTCTGTAAGCCCTCCGCTGGTGCGGACGACAATGCCGTCCTTGTCGCCGGCCGTCCACGCGCTAGCCAGCAGCCGCTTCTGCTCGGCTTCGTCGGGCCACGCCGCACCGGCGGCAATCCACTTGCCGATCGCCGCCACCTGCGCCGCCGAGAGGCGGTCGTTGGCTTTGGGAGGCATTTCCAGGCTGTCCCAGCGGATTGCCTTGTAGAGCAAGCTCCGATCGGGGCGGCCGGGAACAATGGCCGGCTCCGTGGACTCACCGCCGGCCAGCAGTCCCGCCCGGCTGGTGGCGTTCAGCTTGCCTTCGAGCTTGTCCGGCTTATCGCCATGGCAGGCAAAGCATTTCGCTTTCAGAACCGGAAGCACGTCGGTGACAAAGTGCCTGGCGGCGGCTTCGTCGGCCGGGGTCGCGACGGGCTGGTCAGCTCGGGCTGGGCTGGCCAGAGCGGCCGACAGACCGATGACCAGCCAGGCGAAAGGACGCGAAATCACGCGCAGAGCGTTCACGGCGAATATCTCGCAGGCGGTTTGGCGAGGGCGACTTCATTGTAGCCCCCCGCGGCGACGCTGCGACATTGAGCCCAAAGCCACGGGAATTAGAGCACTGGCCCGTCTAGCGAATTACCCGTTCGTCGCTCACCTGGGCGACGGTTTCCTCCCGGCTGCCAAGTTCGCCTTGCAGGCGAGTGAGTCCCGCGTGGCTCGGGTGCATGGCCAGGCCGGCGCTGACCGACTGGCTGGCGGCAGTGCGATCGCCGGCCAAAACTTGCGTCTGCGCCAGTTCGCAGAGCATGTCAGGCGTCGTCGGGCCGCGTTTGACCGCCTTGGCAAGCTGCTCGACCGCGTCCTGATGGCGGCCGAGCCCCCGCAGGACCAGCCCCTCGCGATACGAGACCTCGGAGGGGATTTCATCCGGCGGATAGTGATCGGCCAGCGCCTGGAGCGTCGAGAGCGCCCGCTGCGGCCGATTCTGCTGGCCATACAGATCGGCCAGTGCGAATTGCACCTCCGGATAATGGGACTGGATGCTCAGCGCCCGGTGGTAGCTGGCCATGGCTTCGCTCCGCAGCCCTTCGGCCCGCAGCACGTCGCCGTGCAAGGCCCAGGCCGCCGCCGACTGACGATTGGCCGCAATCGCCTTCTCTGCTTGCAGCGACGCCTGGTGGACCTGGCCGCGCGCCAAATACATCTTGCCGAGCTGTACGCGCCGCTGCGGATCGCTGCCGGAAAGCCGCACCGCTTCTTCCATGTGCGCCACCGCCTCATCCTGCGCGCCGCGCTGCCAGAGCACCTCGGCATAGCAGCAGTGGGCTCGCTCGTCGTGCGGACAGCGCTGCACGGCGGCTGCAAAAAGTTCCTCGGCCTGGCCGGGCTGCCCCTTCTGCTGGGCGTCGATTCCCCGTAGGGAAAGGTCGCGGGCGGCACTTACCGCCTCGTCGCTTTTGGAACAATGAAAAATGCGGCAGCCGCACTGCGGCGCTACCGCCAGCGACGTCAGAAGGAATGCCACGGTGCTGCTGCGAGAAGGCGAAGCGATTCGCTCGAAGATCAGGCACAACAGCGGCAAGTGGCAGCTCGTTTTTGGCATCCGTGCCTGAGCCTTGAATTGCAAGCCAGGTTCGTCCGCGACGAACCCTCATCCCGTGGTATCGGTCGCACGCTTAACGATGCACTAGCGGATATCCGGCGCGGGCCCGGGAGATACCAGATTTTCCGGCTGAGGGCAAGGAAAACCGCGCTGCTAGCAAGGCCGACAGCAGCCACCGCTACCAGCCTGCCGCCGCCAAGGGTAGGCTGGCGGAAAGTCGGGTCCTCGATGGACCAAAGCGGTGCGTCTCCTCAGGGGAGCCTGTCCCGTGCCTGCGATTTACGAAAATCAGGGAATCCGGTTCATGTACCCGGAGAACTGGTCCGTAATGGACGAGGAATACGACGCCTGGCCACACTCCGTGACGGTGCAAAGCCCGCAGACGGCGTTCTGGTCGCTCCACGTCTACCCCCCCAGACAGGAAGTCAGGCCTTTGGTGAAAGAGGTTGTGGAATCAATTCAGGCTTCGTTTCCCGACCAGGAGCTCGAGGTCTTGCCGGCGACCGACGAGGTGGCGGACACGGAAACCAAAGGGGTGGACATCTGCTTTTTCTATCTCGACCTGCTCGTCGAGGCCCGCATCCGCACGGTCAAGACTCCGTCGGCGACCCTCATCTGGCATTACCAGGCGGAAAGCCGCGAGCTGGAAGAAATGGAACA
>Ga0075418_10006901_pt1 | contig 12802 bp, 11 predicted proteins | sample SoiMetdeltSBSDD2_FD_81776 | JGI IMG/M metagenome (GOLD analysis project Ga0075418, IMG submission 81776) | Bulk soil microbial communities from a Populus tree surrounding site in Tennessee, USA - Soil MetaG P. deltoides SBSDD2 | ecosystem: Environmental > Terrestrial > Soil > Tree plantation...
CGTTCTTCGACTTTTTTCCGCCCCGCCTCATCGAATAGCGAGAACACATCAAAGGAGGGCGCTTGAAGCTCTTCATTCGTGTACCCGAACACATGCCCGAACGCTTGATTGAAGAACACGAGGCTCCGTCCCTGAAGAATGCAGATCGCGTTGGGTGAGTTCTCGACCAGGATCCGATACTTTTCCTCGGCCTCCAGGAGCGCGCGCGTGCGCGTCTTCACCGCGTCCTCGAGGCTGGCGTTGAGCTCGGCCAGATCACGATTGGACGACTCGACCTGTACTTGCTTGGCCTTGACTTCATGAGCCATGACTTCGAACTTCTTGGCTAGATCTTCGAATTCGTCGCCGGTGGCGAGATCGATGTGCACGTCGAAATTACCGCGCGCCAATTCGCCGGTGGCTTCTAGAAGTCGATGCAAGGGACGGGTGATGTGCCGGGCAAGAAGCAGCGCGATCACGCATCCCAAGAGGAGCGCTCCCAGCCCCACGCCGATCCCCCACAGCCGCATCTGGGCGAGCCGGGCATGCATGGGATCGAGTGAAATGCCGACCCGCACCGTCCCCCACTTCTGGGGCGAGCCCTCCACGTAGACCGGAACGGCAATGTCGAGCCCGGCATGATGCCCGAGGGCGGGGGTCCTTACCGATTGCACGATTGTCCAAGCTGTGGAACTGGCGGCCTGGCTGGCCCGATCGTTGAGCTGGCGTCCCTGCCAATCCGGCATGTTGCTGTAGCCCGCTACCTTCCCTTCCTTGTCGAGCACGATGACGTATTGCGCACCTTCCTGCTCCACCGTTTCCTGAGTGAGCTGCTGGAGCGCGACGTAGTTGTACGACAGAAGCTCTCGCGATGCGGCGGCGCAAAGGCTGTGTCCGATCGCCCGTCCCTTGTCCTCGTAGAGAGCGACCATGGTGCGGCGCTGGTGAAAATCGACGGCCAGGGTGACGATGCCGATCGCAGCCGCAGCCAGGCTGACCAGCGCGACGAGAATGCGGAACTGAAGGCGCAAGCGCCGGTATGACTTAAAACCGCGCATACGTCCCTGCATCTCTAGATCTCCACACCTTGCGCAGCGGCACGCTGCATAACCCATAGGGTGACATCTCGATGCCGCGGACATCGGGCTGGAAGGCATAGACGGTCATCACGTTGAAGAGCGGAATGATGGGCGACTCGGCCAGCGCGCGCCGCTCCGCCTGGCGATACCAGTTGAGGCGCGCTTCAATGTTGGTTTCCGAACGACCAAGGGCGAGCAGTGAGTCCAGTGTCGCGTTACGAAAGTTCACCATGTTGAACATGCCTTCCGAGGCAAGCAGGGTGAACAGGAACGTATCCGGATCCGGCAGGTCCCCAATCCACGTGATGACGAACGCGGGCACGGTGCGGGCTTCGATGGCCTGGTTGAGCTCGGGCCAGTTGACGACCTTCCGCTCGGCCAGAATTCCGGACTTGGCCCACGACGCCACGATCACGCTGTCTCGCGCCATGCCTTCCTTGCTCCGCGCGGTCACGTAGAACGTGAACCGGAGCGGATGCCGGGGACCGTATCCCGCTTCCGCCAGAAGGGTTTGGGCCAGGGCCGGGTCCTCGGAGAGGATCTTGGGCTCGGGCGTGTACCCGGGCATGCCCGGAGGAAGAATTCCGGCCGGAGTGAGAAAGCCGGGTCCGGCCGCCGCTTCCACCGCTTTGCGATCCAGGGCGAGGCTCACTGCGCGGCGCACGCGCACGTCGTTGAACGGGGGTCGGGAGCAGTTGAGCCCGACGAACTCCATGGCGAGCTCCAGCCGGCGAACGATGTGGTAATTCCCTTGCCGCAGGAGATCGGACACTTCGGACTGGCGCAGATTCAGGACATCGAGTTTTCCGGCCAGGAAATCGCGATGTTCCGTCACCCCGCCGTCATGAGCGAGAGGATCCATGATCACGCTGTCCAGATGCGCGGGGGTGCCGAAGTAGTCGTGATTCGCCACCAGCACCCACGATCCGGCCGCGTTTCTCCCCGCAAAACGGAACGGGCCCGAGCCGACCGGCTTTTGTCCGAACGCCTCCGGTCCAAGCCGCTTCACTTCCTCTTCGGGGATTACCTTCGCCTGATCCATGCACAGCACGGACAGAAAACTCGGATAGGGCTTGGCCAACCGGATGACGAGGGTGTGATCGTCAGGGGCGAAGATGCCGCGAATGTGGTCGGCCCGGCCTTCCATGAAGTCGGCGGCGCCGTCCACGATGATCAGGTAGTCCTGAATGATGCCGGCCGGTATGCGATGCGAATCCAGAAGACGGTTGAAGCTGTAGATGAAATCCGAAGCAGTGATGCGGCTGCCGTTGTGAAAGCGCGCATCTTGGCGCAAGTCGAATTCATAGGTGAGCCCGTCCGGAGAGATTTTCCAGGATTGAGCTACATCCGGAAGCACGTTCAAGTCGGCATCGGCACGGAGCAGACCGCTGAAGACCTGGGTGATGAACATGCCTTCGTACGCGTCGTCAGCCAGGGCCGGGTCCAGGCTGTCGATGGCCTCCAGGGCCATGTGAAACGTTCCACCTTGAACCGGCTGCCGGTTCTGGGCGACGGACTGGTCGGCCTGCTTTCGCGCGCAGCCGGAAAGCGGCAGGATGGCCAGACATAAAAGTGCAGCAATAAGCCGGGACGCCCGGCAAATAATCCCCATCATGGCCTGCTGATCCCTCCAGGACACCTCCCCGTTATCGACGGTGGACCCCGAAAGGCTGAGCCTCCGGGTCGTGCTTCTGGCTAATGAATTGAGGGGGTTAGTCTTAGGGGGCAAAGCGGGGGCCGGGGCGGGGTCAACCCTTGCTTCAAGTCCTGTTTTGGATTAGAGTTATGCCACTCGATGCGGTTGGATAACGGAGTGACCATGCGCCAATGGCGGTCGGTGCCATTTGTAATTCTTGTTGCGCTTGGTCTTGCTATGCCCGCCTTTGCCAGTGACGAGCCAGTCCTCGCCAAAGATCCTCACGTCATCAAGGTCACCGACACCGGATTTGATCCCGCTTCGCTCAGCATCCAGAAGGGGGACGTGGTGCGGTGGCAACTCCAGGATGGGGCGAGCGGGCACATGATCGTGAGCGGAAATTATCAGGATCAGGACGCCGGAGACATGTTCCAGTTCGCGCTCAGCGTCCAGCATCTTGAACAGGACGTCACGTTCACGAGGACCGGGACATTCTCCTATTTCGCGAACGATCATCCGACATCGATGCTGGGAACGATCACCGTGAACGAGTCGACTCCGGTCAGCCCGGTAACGTGGGGCCTCCTGAAGAAACTCTTCGAAACGCCTTAATCCGTTTCGATTTCTCCCTCTCTCTCGAGTTCCTCCCGTAACTTCCGCATTACGTCTCCATTCGCGGGAATGATGTCGAGCCGTCCCAGCTCCCCGGCCGTGAACCAACCCACCGCTTCGACATCCAGAGGCTCCGGTTCCCCGTCCGTTCGCCGCACGCGATAGAAGACCACGCGGACTGCTCGTCCTTCGTTCCCCTCGTAGGCGATGGTGCTATGGACGGCGGTGGGCTCGACCACGATCCCCAGCTCTTCCTGAAACTCTCGAATCAGCGCCGCCTCTTGGGCTTCCCCCGGCTCGACCTTTCCGCCGGGGAATTCCCACAAGAGCGGGAAGCTGCGATGGCGGCTTCGCTGGGCCAGAAGAACGCGCCGCTCTTCAACGAGAATGCCGGCCACGACCTGGACCGTCCTTGTCATCGGCCAGCGTCCGGTGTGGACCGGCGGTCGGACACTCCAGTCAGCAGCATGAGGCCCACGATGAAGAAAACCGCCACCGACAGCACGGCAAAGCGCTGGTTGCCGTGGAACGCGTACGAGATCGCGCCGAAGAGAAGCGGCCCCAGGATGGACGATGACTTCCCGCAAAACGCATAGAAGCCGAACATCTCGGCCTCACGTCCCCGCGGGATGAGCGAAGCCATGAACGCGCGGCTGGCCGCTTGCACGGCACCCAGAGCGCTCCCGGCCACGATGGCTACGGCGTAGAACGTATGGCGCGAGTTCACGACGAACCCCGCCAGCGCCACGCCGATCCACAACAGGAGCGTGATCACGATCACGCGCTTCGGCCCCAAGCGATCGGTGGGCTTGGCCCACGCGAAGGACCCGATCAACGCCGAGATCTGCACGACCAGGAACAGGATGACGAGGTCCTGTGACCGGAAACCTAACGTCCGGGTGGCGAAGATGGATGAGAAATAAATCGTGGTGTTGATCCCATCGATGTAGACGAAATAGGCGAGCAGAAAGCGGCGCAGGTTGGGGAGGCGCCATGCTTCGACCAGGATCCCGCGAAATCCGCGAAGGCCCATCTGAGCGGCGCGCCAAACGCTCATCCCGGTGGGCCGGTCCTGAGGAAGGCCGATGAAGGAGGGAATGGCGAACACGGCAAACATGGCCGCCACCAGTAGCCACACTTGGTTGAAGGCTTCCCGTTTGACCAGAGGCAGAACGGCAAGGAGCCCGACCGCCGATCCTGCATACCCCAGTCCGAATCCGAGTCCGGACACGAACCCCTGCCGTCCCGGCGGCGCAATGTCGTTCAAGTAGGCGTTGTAAAACACCAACGCACCTTCGAACCCGATGTTGGCCATCACCGCGAGGACGAACGCGCGGTGCAGGTTTCCGGGAGTGAGGGTGGTGAACAGGGCGACGGAGACGATGCAGAGCAGGGAGTAGGCGAAGAGAAAGCGCTTGCGAAGCCCGCCCCGATCGGCGATGGAGCCCAGAAGCGGCGAACTCAAGGCGACGAAGATCATGGAGACCGAGAGCACGCGGCCCCACCAGAGATCCCCGCGACCGAGGGCGTCGCCCACGATCACGTTGGCGAAATAAACACTGAATACGGTAGCGGTGATGACGGCGGGATAGACCGAGCTCGCAAAATCGTAGAAGGCCCAGGCCAGAACACGTGGGGTAATGACGCGGGGGGGTGAACTCACCGTCGTCACTGGGTCGACGCCACGCGCCGTGCCTCGGCAAGGCCGAGCACGTACGCGGTCACCGAGTCCAGGTCCTTGCCCTCGAGTCGGCCGCGATATCCCTTCATGCGACCTTTACCGTCCGTGATCACGGACAGAGCTTCATCCTGGGTTGTGGTGTCGCGAAAGGCAGCGCTACCCAGATCCACGTGACGGTGCGCGATGCGAGACGCTCGCGAGGCATTGCCCGCATCGCCGTGACATCGGCGGCAGTACTTTCGGTACACGGCATAGCCCGGGTGATCCACCAGGAGCGGCCCCCGGTCCCGACCGCAGCTTTGCAATGCGAATAGAGTTGCCATGACCAGGATGACGGCCACCCAAGCCATCCGCCACCGCAAGCGCGCATCCTCCTCGGTCACCTTCGTTCGGCTTCAAAACGAACGAGGCAGTGTAGCAGCTTGACGCTCTCCGGCGGGGCCGCCTAGTTTTTACGGATGAAGCGTGCGTTGTGGTGGCTCTTGGTTTGCTTGTGTGCCTGCGGGCGATCGGGGGGACAGACGTCCGAGGCGGACGCAATCGATCTGGCCGACCGCGCCTGGTGCCGCGGCGACAGCCTCCAAGCTCAAAGTCTCCTCGAAGAGCTGCTCCGCCATCATCCGAAGTCCTTTGCTGCGCGCTATCGCCTCGCCATTTTTCCCATCGACGGCCAGCCGGAAGTGGCACTGGAACGGTTGACCGATCTGGCCCGGCTCGATCCCAAGCACCCGGGGCCGATGTTTTACGCTGGACTCGCCCGGCTCCGGCTCAACGATTTCACGCGGGCGGAAGAGGATTTGCGTCAAGGCTTTGCGCTCGCGGAAGCCCGGCGCGGTTACGCCCTGGACGACACGACCGACGCGGCTCGCGAAGGGCTCGCGGCCTGGACCGCCGGCCGTTATGCGGCTGCCGCGGCCGCCTTCGGTCGAGCGGTCGCCGCGGATCCCGGAAACGCAACGCTTTGGTTCCTGGAAGGGCGCGCGTCGGCGTCGACCGGTGACCTGGATGGGGCAATGCAAGCGGTGGAGAAAGCTCTGGCGAAACACCCTTCTTTCCCCGCCGCCCATGCGTTCAAAGCCGAGATACTCCGTCTCAGGAAACAAGGCCCCGAGGCGCGCGCGGAGGTGGAGCAAGCGCTCAGAGAGGAACCACAGCAGGTCGAGGCCCTCTACCAGCTCGGGCTACTCGACCTCGACGATGGCGAAGTGCGCGCAGCGGCCATTGATTTCTGGCGGGCCGTACTTGCCGATCCCACCTTCCCTCCCCCGCACCAGGCGCTCGGACAGACGTTCATGCACATGGAACAGGCCCGCCAGGGGATGCCGTTTTATCAGCATTACGAATGGGTGCAAGGATTTCTGGCTCGTTATTCGGGACGCGGCTGAACCGGAGTTGATCATTACGCGCTCACCGAGCGCACGTGCATCCCTTCCCCGTTTGTGTCGTCCGCGCGCATGGCCGCAACCCGAGGCGTGATCGTGGGTACGAGCGTAATCCGCGACACGTTCAAGGTCGGGGCGCCGTACTGCTCCTCGATGCGCCCTTCCGCAACATAAGGGCCCAGCGAATGGACCACGCCTCGGTGCCGGGCGTACACATCGGGAAAGAGCGTGCACTCCACCAGCCCCGTCTCGTCCTCGAGGGTGACGAACTCCATCGAACGGCCTTCCTTGGTGGGAACGGTACGGCGCGCGGCCAAAATGCCGGCCACCGAGAGACGCTTCCCGACTCGCGTCTCCGCGGTACGGCAGCGCACCGCCTTCGGGAACCGGCCTTCTTCGCGAAAGATGGCCATGGGATGCCGGCCCACGCAGAGGCCCAGCACCGACCACTCGAGCCACAACCGTTCCTTGGCGGAGAACTCGGGGAGATGTGGCACCGGCCAGATCGGCTCGTCCGCATCGCGAGCAAAGATGTCGTCGAGCCCGCGACGGTCACGCTGGTGATAGCGCTTGCGATACTCGTCGTACCCGGAGGTCAACACGCACAAGAGCTCCGGACGTGAGCGCGCGGTGAAATCCAAGGCGCCGGAGAGCACGAGCGCTTCCGCTTCCGGATGCGCGGGCCCCACCCGCACGAGCAGGTCTTCAATTCCCGAGAACGAGCGGCGGGCGCGAGCGGCCAGGAGCGCCCGCCGCGTGCTTTCCGACAACCCGCGGACACGATTCAAACCGATGCGCACCGCGGAACCGGTTTCCATGGTGAACCCGTCTTGGGAACGATTGAGATCGGGAAGCAGCACGCGCACGCCGCGACGCTTCGCGTCCTCCAGATGCGTGCGCAGGTCGTACATACCGGCGTGATGGTTTTGAATCGCGCACGCGAAGGCGGCCGGGTAGTGCGCCTTGAGCCAGCCGGCTTGCCAGGCCAGAACGCCATACCCCGCCGCGTGGGCCTTGCAGAACGCGAAGGCGCCGAACTGCAGCAAGTGATCCCAGAGCGCCCGGGCCACCTCGGGCCGGTACCCGCGACGCACGGCGCACTCGAGAAACATCCCGGCCAGGTTCTCACGCTCCTCAGCATCGCTTCCCGCAATCGCCCGCCGCAATACGTCGCCATCTTCGAGGGAGAGGCCCGCCACCACCGCGGCCACGCACATCACGTCTTCCTCGTAGAGCGGCACGCCGAACGTATCGCGCAGCACCGGTTCGAGACGCGGATCGAGATACGTGACCGGCTCCTCACCCCGCAAGCGGCGCACGAAACGTTCCTTCATCCCGCTCGCCGCCGGCCCGGGCCGGATGAGCGCCACCGCGGCAATGGTCGTCGCTAGATCGTGCGTTTGCAGCATGCGATTGAGATTGCGCATCCCGGGAGATTCCATCTGGAACACACCGAGTGTTTCACCGGCGCTCAACACGGCGGCCGTCTCCGGATCCGCATGCGGGAGCGTCTCCGGATTCACCCGCACCCCCTGATGGGCCTCGATCAGCTCGATCGCTTCGCGAATGGTGGAGAGGGCGCGATTGCCAAGCAGATCGATCTTGACCAAACCCACCGCCTCGATGGCCCGCATTTCGAATTGGGTGCACACGATGCCTTTGGTGGCTTCCTCGAGCGGCACGTAGGCATCGAGGGGCTGGTCGGAGATGACGATGCCGCCCGGATGCAAACCGAGATGCCGCGGAAAACCCAAGAGCGCTTGGGCGGCTTCGACCACGCGGGGCCAGGGCGACTCGTCCAAGGGAATGCGTCCGCTTCGCGCCAACGCATCACGCAACGGTCCGTCGACGCCGTGCGGTACCCCTACGGAGAGCCGGTTCACGGTTGCATGGGCGATACCGTAAGCCTTGGCCGCTTCGCGAAACGCGGAGCGCGGTCCGTACGTGTTGTGGGTGGAGATCATGGCCACGCGGTCGCGTCCGTAGGTGGCGTACACATGGTCGATGACCTCGTCCCGGCGAACCCAGCACAGGTCGATGTCGAGATCGGGATGATCAGGACGTTTTTCGTGCAGAAAGCGCTCGAAGAAAAGACGGTAGCGGAGCGGATCCACGTTCGTGATGCCGAGCAAGTACGCCGTGAGGGCGCCCGCCCCGCTACCTCGTCCCACGCTGGCGATGCCGCGGTTTTGCGCGTACCGCATGATCTCGCCCACGACCACGAAATAGGGCGCAAACCCCAGGCGCGCGATCACGGCCAGCTCGCGCTCCAGACGGTGGCGCGCCTCGACCGTTTCGCACCCGTAACGGCGCACCATCCCGGCCTGGCAGAGGGCGTGCAAGTGCGAGATCGCGGTTTCCCCGGACGGGAGCGGCGGATCGGGAAAAATCCACCGTTCGCGGCGCAACGTGAACCGGCACCGATCGGCGAGCCGGCGCGTGTTGGCGAGGGCGCGCGGGTAGTTGCGGAAGATGGAGACCATGGCCGCGGGGGCCTTGAAATATCCCTCGCGGGGCGACAGGTCGGACGGCACGAGACGTTCGACCAGTGTGTTCTCGCGAATCGCGGTGAGCACCGCATGAAGGCGATGCTCTTCGCGCCCGGCGCCGTTCACCTCGCCCGTGGCGACCGGCTCAATGCCGAGCGCCAGGGCCGCGTTCACGAGATCGTGGAACAGTTCGGGGCGTGGCGCGGCCAATGCTGCCCAGAGATAACCACGAGGCCACGCGCCAGCGAGGCGTCGCAAGAGCTGTGGGTCCGAGCCAAGCGCATGCAACCCGGCGGCATGACGCGGCAGCACGGTCGCCAAGCGAAAGGCCGGATCGAGCATGCGCGCGGTGAGAATGCGACACAGGTTGGCGTACCCGGTTGCGTTCTCCACGAGCAGCACGACACAACCGTCGGGTCCGTCCACTTCGGCGCCGAGGATGGGCCGAAGGCCGGCCGCCGCGCAGGCCTGGGTGAACGGTACCGCCCCGTAAACGTTGTTGCGGTCGGTGAGGGCCAGCGCGTCATGCCCGTAACGCGTGGCCTGAGAGATGAGCGCCGATAGGGTGGCGGTCCCCCGGCCGAGGGAGAATACGCTCCGCACCTGGAGGGAAACGTAGGGAGCGTCGTAGGGGGGCATGGAATCCTCGACACGGGGGAACCGCCGGGAGAGCCACGCTACCAGATGTTTGTTTAGCTAGGCAACAGAAGAGTATTATTATTGATAAGCCTCAGCTACACAATAAGTTGTAGAAACAGTTTTGAGAAACGAAGGCCGGGGAGGTTTCACTTGACCGGATAAAAGATTTTTGGTCATATGACCTAATATGTTGGTCGTAAACTCCTCACCCTTTGGTAGCCGCACGCGAACGCGAGTCTTGCTGGCTCTACGTCTCTTGGGCGAAAGCTATCCGCGCGAACTCAGCCGGTTGCTGGAAAGCCCGCTCAATGCCGTGCAACAAGCGTTACTGGGCCTCGAGAGGGACGGCCTGGTGGCGGCACGAACGGCGGGGCGAACAAGATTGTACCGGCTGAACCCACGCTATTTCGCTTGTGCCGAGCTGACACAATTCCTCCTCCGCCTGACCGAACCGGAAGACGAGCTAAGGCAACGAGTCGAAGCTATGCGGCGCCGCCCGCGAAGAACAGGCAAGCCGCTTTGAGAATCGGTGCGAAATCCCGGCTAGCCGACGTGGCGCGCGTCGTCGGTGCGACGTTATCGAAGCACGGGATTGACGCCGTTCTCACTGGAGGCGCGTGCGCTAGTCTGTACACGCGTGGTGCTTACTCGTCTTCGGATCTCGACTTCGTGGTCCAAAACGTAGCTCCACGAAATCTCGACTCAATCATGCAAACGATCGAATTCAAACGTACCGGCCGTGTATACCGCCATCCGGAAACCGAGTTTTTTGTGGAGTTTCTTCCGGGCCCTTTGGGGATCGGGCGAGATTTGGAAATCAAAGCCGTCCCCTGGGCCGGCAACTCTCCTCTTCGGATGCTCTCCCCCACGGATTCCTGCCGAGATCGCTTGGCTGCTTTTTATTTCTGGGAGGATCGTCAAAGTCTGCGCGTGGCGGTACAGATCGGAACACGACATCCGGTCAACATCGAGACCATTCAACGATGGAGCGCGGAGGAGTCACGCCTTTCAAAGTTCGAGGAATTCGTGGCCGAATTGAATCGCGCCCTCAGTAAGCGAGAAAACCGCTCAAGGAAATAGGCGTTTCAAGCGACCCCAGGTTGTTGGCTCTACGGGCGTGTTGTAGCTGAATTTCTGAATGCGGTTGAACGTGTCCGACACGTAGACGTTGTCGGCCGAATCCACGGTAACGCCGGTGGGGTAATGAAACTGACCTGACCCGGTGCCGAACGAGCCCCACGAGCTGAGAAACGTCCCCGAAGCACTGAACTTCAACATCCGGTGCGCGCCGCGATCGACTACGTACAAGTTTCCGCTCGCGTCAAACTCCAGACCCCATGGCCCGTTGGTCTGGCCCGAGCCTGTGCCGGAAGGTACGAACACTTCGACGAACGTTCCCCCCGACGTGAATCGCTGCACCCGTTTTCCCGTGAAATCGGACACGAAGACGTCACCGGTTTGCGGGCTGATGTCGACTGCCACTGGCAACCCAAATTGCCCGTTGCCGCTTCCCGCCGACCCCCAGGTGGTCACAAACGTTCCCGAACCGTTGAATTTCTGCACGCGATGGTTGTTAGCGTCCGCCACGTAGACAAAGCCGGCCCCATCCACGGTCACGTCGTAGGGATCATCGAACTGGCCGTTTGCCGATCCTTGAGACCCCCACGTGGTCAGGAAACCTCCCGACGCAGTGAATTTCTGAATGCGATAGTTCTGGGTGTCGGCGACGTACACGTTTCCTGCGGCGTCGAGATCGATGCCATCGGGAGCCGCGAAATAACCGTTCAGCGTGTCGGACAACGTCGTGGCGGGCCAGCGCGTGATGTACACACCTTGGGCGGTGAACTTTTGCAGGCGATTGTTCTGGGCTTCGATCACGTAAATCTGGTCCGATGATGTCGCCGTCAACCCGGTGGGATTCCAGAACTGGCCCGGGTCACTGCCCACCTCTCCGCCCACTGTTCCCCACTGCAATAGGAAGGTGGGGGGAGCCTCGGCGCCCGCCCGGGGGGCGAGCGCCACGAGGAAAATAACAATCAGTGAGCCGCATCGGTTCATCGACACTCTCCGTACCAGTTGCAGAGCCACGAGTTCATTTGATCGATGTCCTGGCTATGCGCGAGCTGCATGTTGAAACAGAAGTCGATGAGCGCGGTCGTGCTCGCCCGACCGTAACAGTGCGTCTCGACGCGCACGGACGTCGTGTACTCCTTGACCATGGCTTCAAGGTAGGCGATTTCGAAATCGCCTTCTTCGAGAGAGGTGAGGTTGGACAGAACGCGTTGATCGGGGTTGCCGAGACTGGGCACATGGTCGATTCCGTACCAGGTGGAGAGCCAGGATTGGAGAAGGCTCACATCATGGGATGCCTGGGTAGCCGTCTCCTGACAGAACGCCATGAGCTCCGGGTGCAGGTTCGCTTTTGACACGCAGACCTGCGCCATGTCCAGGGTGAGCTGGGCGGCATCGATGGCGTCGGCGAGATAACGCGTTTCGAAGTTGGCCGCGCCGCCCCCTGCATCGACGGGCTTGGCGGCGGGAACGAGACGCACTCCTTCGGGAGCCGTGACCTGATCGGCGCACCCCCAAGAGAACCCGGCTAGACCGACAACGGCGAACACGAACAGGAACACACGATTGGTGCTGGGCATAGATAACCTCCTGTGATGCACGTCGAGCTTTCTAGAGCGGCCTGGCGTGAGATAGGAGGTTATGCGCCGGGTTGGGTTCGGTCAACATACGGGAGATAAAATGGGGCGCCGTCCGAACGCCGCGGGCCCTCGAGCCCGCCTCAGTGGCGAGCGCGAGGGCCGAGGCCAAGCTGGGACAGCCTAGACCGGAAGGTTCGGGTTTATATCAGCAGGCGGAAAACCACTGGCAGAGCCAGGACTTGAGCTGCGCGATCTCCTGGGTCGCCGCGTACTGAACGTTGAAGCCGAACAGGATCAGATTGGTTTGAGTCGCCCGGCCATAGCAACGTTGGCCGTCCCGCACCCGGATTTGATCCTCGCTTACCATCTGATTGAGGAACGCCCTCTCGAAGGCGGCGCCATCGAGAGCGGCGAGGCTATTGAGCTTGCGCTGGGCGGAACCGTTTAGAGCGGCGGGGTGCTGGACGCTGTACCAACTGCTCAAATAGCTTTGGAGGAGACTTATGTTCTGACCCGCGTAACTGGCCGCGTTCTGAGAAAACGTGGTCAGGTCGGAGTGATCGAGTTGCTTGCTCAGGGCGAGCAACGCAAGCTGGCGAATGAACTCCTCATGGTCGATGGTTGTCGTTATGTACGAGGCGTCAAACGACCTCA
>Ga0075418_10006902_pt1 | contig 12801 bp, 13 predicted proteins | sample SoiMetdeltSBSDD2_FD_81776 | JGI IMG/M metagenome (GOLD analysis project Ga0075418, IMG submission 81776) | Bulk soil microbial communities from a Populus tree surrounding site in Tennessee, USA - Soil MetaG P. deltoides SBSDD2 | ecosystem: Environmental > Terrestrial > Soil > Tree plantation...
ACGGCCGCTCCGTCGCTGCGGGCACGGTCGAGCAAATCCGCTCGGTCGCGGTGCGCCAACGCGTCGAGTGTGTCACCACGGCGAGTGCCGAGGACATCCGGTCGTGGCCGGAGGTGCAGCAAGCTTCGCTCGCGGCGGGCCGGCTATCGGCTACGACCTGCGACGCCGTTGCTCTCGTCGAGCGACTGATCGCGGCCGACCGCGGCCTGCGAAATTTGGAAGTGCGCCGGGCCACGTTGGCCGAAGCGTTGGCCCAGATCACAGAGGAGCACCGCACATGAGATTCGGTCGAGTTCTTTGCGCCTATCTCGCTGAGACGAAGTTCGAATGCCTGCGCGTCTTGCGCGCGCCGGCATTCGTCATTCCGATTCTGGCGCTGCCCATAGGATTCTATCTGCTGCTCGGCGTTGCGATGGCCGGAATGCGCGCCGAGCGGCCCGGCTCGACGAACGTGGTCATCTTCGTGAGCTTCCTCATCTACGGAGTGCTTGCACCCGGGCTGCTCGGCGTCAGCAGTTTGCTCGCGAGCGACCGCGCGCTGCGGATAATCGAGTACAAGCGCGCGTTGCCGGCGCCGTTCGGCAGTGTGATCATCGCCAAGCTTCTGATGGCAGTCGTGCTGTCGCTGGCTGTAGTTGTGCTGATCAGCGTGCTGGGTGCAACGCTGGGCCACGTGCCCTTGCGCGCCACGCAGTTCGTCGCCGTGGGGCTGATCGCGCTCGCCAGCGTCGCGCCGATTTCCGCCCTCGGACTTTGTCTCGCGACCCTCGTTTCACCTTCCGGCGCCTCACCGATCGCCGGCGGGTTGCTGGTCGCGATGGCGATACTCGCGGGCCTCTTCTACCCGTTACCCAGCGTCCTGGATGCGCTTCGGCCGATCTGGCCCACGTACCACGTCCAACAGCTGAGCCTCGCGGCGCTCGGTGTGTCGGGCGATGCGCAGTGGCAGAACGTCGCGGCGTTGGTCGGCTTTACGCTGGTTTTCGGGTTCGTCGCGGCCAAGCGGCTGGGGCGCGGTCACTAGGGCCGGCGCGTTACTCGCGCGCATTTAGTGCTTCGTACAGCGCATCCTTGTAGCTGCGGCTCAAGCGCAAGACGGTGCCGTCGTGCAGCACCACGTCGTGGTCGCCGCTGTCCGTTGCCACGAGCTCGCGGATGCAGCCGAGCTTCACGAGCGTGGAGCGGTGAATGCGGATGAAGCCGTGCGTCGCCAGTCGAGTCTCGATGTTGCGCAGCGAATCGCGCACGAGATGCGACTTGCCCGCGGCGTGCATCGTCACGTAGTCGCCGGCGGCTTCCACCCAATCGATCTCGCGCGGATCGAGCACGTGCACGCGGCCGTTCGTTCGCACGAGGATGCGCTCGGCGGTCTCGGCGCCCGCGCGCTCGTGTGCGACGGCGGCAACGAGCGCGCGCAGCTCGCCGCGCCAGGCGCCGATCTCGTCCTGCGCGCGGCGGCGGCGGGCGCGCTCGACGCTCTTGCGTAGATCCGCGGTGTCGATCGGCTTCAGCAGATAGTCGAGTGCGTTGACGCGGAACGCGCGCAGCGCGTGCTCCTCATAGGCCGTGAGGAAAATCACGGGTGGCATCTTGTCCGTGCCGATCTCGTTAATGACGGCGAAGCCATCCAAGCCCGGCATCTTCACGTCGAGGAACACGAGGTCCGGGTCGAGATCACGGATCGCGCGCACGGCGCTCGGCCCGTCCTCGCAGCTGCCGACGATCTCGACATCGCGCTCCGCCGCCAGCGCGAGCGCGACGCCTTCGCGCGCGAGCGGCTCGTCGTCGACGATCAGCGTGCGAATTTTCATTGGGCCGCGAACACTGCCTTCGGCAACAACGGCACTCGGACCTCGATTCGCGTGCCCGCGCCGGGCGTGCTCGCGAGCGCGAACCTGTGCTCGCGCCCATAAAGCTGCTCGAGCCGGCCGCGCACGTTGGTGAGCCCAATACCTTCCTCGAACTTCGGGTCCGAGTAGAAGCGGCCGCCGATGCCGTCGTCCTCGATCGCGATCGCGAGGCTGTCGCCATCGGCGCGGCATGCGAGCTTCAGGGTGCACGGCCCGATCTTGTCGCCGAAGCCGTGCGTGACGGCATTCTCGATGAGCGGCTGAAGCAGCATCGCGGGCACCGGCGTCGCTTTCACGTTCGCATCGCAGTGCTCGGTGACGGTGAGGCGGTCGCCGAAGCGGACTTGCACGATGCCGATGTATTGCCGCACGAGCTCGAGCTCTTCCTCGAGCGTGACCCAATGCCGATCGGAGCTTTCGAGCGTATGGCGGAAGAAGCTGCTCAAGCGGCCGAGCGTTTGCTCGGCGCGCTCGTTCTCGCCTTTCTTGATGAGCACGGCGACGGCATTCATCGCGTTGAATAGGAAGTGTGGATCGATTTGCATGCGCAAGGTCTGCAGACGGAGCTCGGCGAGGCGCTGATTGAGCTTGCTGGCGTCGAGCTCCTGCTGGCGCACGATCTGATGGAAATTGCGGATGTTCAGCGTCGCGGCGAGCCAGGCATACACGACCATGTCGAACAGCAGCATGTCGTCGCCGAACAGGAAGTGCCCCGCGTGTTGCCACGGTTGGTACGTGGCCATGTCCGTGCCCGGCGCTTCGAAATAGTGATAGAGGATGCCGATGCCGAGGCCGTGCACGAGCGCGATACCGAGCAGCAGCAGCGCGTGAACGAGCAGCGCCTTCGGCCAATTGTCCGGGCGAATCGGGATGCGCGCCGACGCCGCAGCGACGAGCGGCGCGAACAGTACCCACGGCAGCCAGTAATACAGAGTGAGGACGCGAAGCGGCGCGACGAAAGCCGCCGTGAAATTCCGCAACGTGAGTATGCCGGAGACTTGCTGCAGCACGGTGTAGACCGCGAACCCGACCCAGACGAGCGCGAGCGCGGCGGCGAGGCTGCGATAAGACGGCTTGCGCTCGGCGGCTTCGATCATCGACGGCGACTAGCAGGTCGGCGGTTGCGGTGCCCAAGCGTAGCGCGGAACCGCAACCCAGCAGAACCGCGCGGCGCCGAGACGCCGCCTGCCCGCGCCGAAGCGCCCGAATCGCGCGCCGGACAGCGGGCCTATTCTAGGTGCATTCGAAATCGGCGGGGCCGGTCGCGCGACATGCTGAAGCGCTCCGCGGGCACACTGTGTTGCACCTCTGAGCACCCGGCCTATTTGAAGTCGAAGATGCTCTCGTCCGCCGCGGGGCGCTGCATGCCCTGCTCGAAGTATTCCTCCCAGATCCGCGCCCACGGGCGGTCGTACCAATCAGGGATGCGGTATTCGATGACGGTGCCCGGCGCGACGGGCTGGAGGCGGCCGTTCACGTTCCAGAGCGCCTGCTGACACTCTTTCCACTGGTAGCGCTGCTCGGAGTCCAGCCCGGCGATGAACGTGTAGAGCGCCTCGAGCCGCAACGGCACGACGAACGCCGCCGGGTCGTAGATCGTGATCTCGAGGTGGAGGTTGCGCTGCGCGTCGCGCGTGAAGACTTCGATCGCCTCGAGCTCGTTGCTGAACTCGGGCAGTGCGTGCGACATCGACCAGCCTTGCACGTTGTCCGTCCATGCGACGAGCGTCTCGCCGTTCCAAAATCCGACGGTCTCGCCGTACCACTGCGAGATCTTCGTGACGTGTTTCTGGCCGATGAGGATCTGCCGCAGGATGTTGAGCGCGGTGCCTGAGAGCAACTGCACTTGATGCGGCGTCACGGTGACTTGGATGTCGCGAATGCCCTGCGCCCACCAGCGGATCAAGCCTTCGGGATAACACGTCGACGACACCCACTGCGCCGAGTTGCTGACGCCGACGTGATACAGCGATTGAGCAAACCGGCGTTGGTATTCCGGCGTCAGCACTTGCATCAACGCCGCGGATTGGACGTTGTTGCCGAAGCTCCATTGCTGTTGCTGCAAGCCGCGCGAGTTGTAATAGCCGTCCCAGTCGGGCGGCGGATGGTCGCGATCGTAGATCGTGGGCCCGCCGTTTGACTTCGCTTGCGCGAGCAGCGCGTTGTACTGCTCTTCGGCCGTCTTGTAGGGATAACGGCTCTTCAACTCCGCGGCTTTCTGCCCCTCGTTGCAGTCACCCCATTCACCGACGAACCCGCGCACCCACATCTGGTCGATGCGCCACGGCGTATTGCAGCGCGTGTAGCGCGGATCCGCCCAATGCTCGGCATCGAGATAGAAATCCTTCGTCGTGAAGAGATCGACGGCCAGCGGCTCGACGCCGGCCGGTGGCCGTTGCGCGTCGATGGCTTTCTGAATCTCGGGAGTCACCTGCGCGAACGCTGTCGGCGCAAGGAGCAGCGCTGCCGCTAATGCGAGCGCCGACGCGGTCGTGATGATTGTTCTCGTCGCCAAAAACTCGCGGCCCCGTGGGCGAATTGCTGCGAGAGAGTTGCTGCAGCGCGGCGCGGAAGCCCCACGCCCGAAGTCGGGCGTGGGGTTTACAAGGCCTTAAGCCGGTACGCCCTTCGGCCAGACGAAGTCGGGGCGCAGGCCGTCGTACACGGGCATGTCGGTCGGCTTCTTCACGCCGGTCTTCGGATCGAAGAACGCGTGATACATCGCCTTGCCGATCTTCGAGTGACCCATCAAGTTCGGCACGACCACGCGAATGCGCTTTTGCTTGTCGTCGAGCATGATCGGCGTGCCGCAGGTCGAGCACACACAGAGCTCGAGCGGTCCCTTCGGATTCTGATCGTTGAACGGCAGGCGCTTGAGGCCGGCCGTGTTGTCGACCTTCAGATCACCGTGATTGAAGAACACGACGTGCGTCGTCGGTTGTCCCGTCACGCGCTTGCACACCGAGCAGTGGCAAGTGTGATTGTCGATCGGCTCTTTGTCCGCCGTCGTGTGGACGTGATCGCAGCCCCCAGAATACTTCGCCATGGTTCGTCACCTTAAAGTTGTTGATGTCGAATTTGCGTCGACCCTACGGCCGGCCAGCGTGCAGGGGAATTATATAGAAGGCCGCAGTGTCGCGCAGCGCCGACTGGCGTTGCAAAATTTGGGTTGCGGCGAGCGGTGGGCGGCCGATAACATCGCGTTTCCTCAGCGCTCATGGACTAGAGTTGTGCTGCCTACGGGACCCTGGCACCTGCGGACCGTCGTAGCCGTCGCCGCCTTTTGCGCGGCGCACGGTGCGTGCGCGCAGCCGCTCGAAGAGTTGCCGATACCTCCGCCTCAATCCGAGGAAGCGCCGCTCCTATCATTGCCTACCGCGGCGCCCGCTCCGGAAGCTTCCGAAGCGCCCGGCGGTATCAGCAACGCCGACGTGCAATCGATGGCCGAGGCGAAGTTCAGCGATTCGATGATCATCACCGTCATCGACGCGAACGAAGTCGCCTTCGATTTGTCGCCGCGCGCGCTCGTCGCGCTGAAGAGCGCGGGCGTGTCGGAGCCAGTCATCGAAGCGATGCTCGCCGCGGAGGCCGAGAAGAAGCGTGCGCTGCAGCCGGAGCCGACACCCACTCAGCTCGCCGAGACACAGGCTTCAGTCGATTACGCGAAGCTCACGGAAATGATCGAGCGCCTGGCTGCGCAGCAAGAGGCGGCGGAGAAGGCGCGGCGCGCACCCGATCCGCCGGCATCGCGCGCGGACCCCGCGCCGCGCGTCTGGCTCGTCAACGCGTCGGACCGGGCCGCAATTGCGCCGACGATCGCGCAAGTCGCCTTCGCGGGCGGCAGCAGCCGGCGCGGCGAGCGCATCAAGAGCTTGCAGGGCCTCGCAGGTCAGGCGCTCTCGTTCGTGAATCCCGCGGTCGGCGGTCTCGCGACGACGCTCGGCAGCCTCTTCAAGACCGACGAAGATCGCACGGCCGTCTGGGCGCTCGCGGCGACGCAGAGCTCGCGCGTGCTCGAAGTCTCGCCCGTGTTCGAAATCGACTATGCGCACATCCCCGGCGTCGATCCCGATCGATATCAACCCGCGATCGTTCAGCTCGTGCCTACGAAGGACAACTACCGACTCGTCGCCGCCGCCGAGACCGACGGCGCGAACGCGGGCGCGTTGCCGCGTGGGCCGATCATCGAGGAGGCCATCGCGACGGAAAACACCCGGCTCGGCCACGGGCAGTATCGAGTCGCTTCGAAGATGTCGCTCGGCCCCGGTGAGTACGCGCTCGTGCTGCGCCCGATCGCAGAGACGAGGCGCGAGCGGCGGCGCCACTCGGAGACGTCACTCGGCGAGCTGCTCGGCGGCAGCACGAGTCAAATCTTGTATCTGACTTGGGAGTTCTCGATCGGGCCCGCGGCGGCCGTCGCCGACGCGCTCTAGCGCGCGCTCCACCACTGCGGGTTCGGCAGCTCGTCGAACACCTTACGCAGTTGCTGGCCCCACGACCTGCGGATCGAGCTGAAATACGCGTCCTGATCGTCGATGAGCTTGTGCTGATCGACGACGAAGCTGTCGGTGCGGTAGCAGACGAGATCGAGCGGCAAGCCGACGGACAAATTCGATTTCATCGTCGAGTCCATCGAGACGAGCGCGCACTTCGCGGCTTCGCTGAGCGACAGGCTCGTCGTGATGACGCGATCGAGAATCGGCTTGCCGTATTTCGCCTCGCCGAGCTGGAAGTACGGCGTCTCGGGCGTCGACTCGATGAAGTTGCCGACGTTGTAGACGTTGAAGAGCCGGGGAGCCTCGCCGCGGATCTGGCCGCCAACGATGAGGTTCAAGTTGAACTCGATCCCGAAGCTCTGCATCGCGGCAGAGTCGCGGTGATAAGCGTTGCGTATGGCGTCACCGACGATGCTCGCCGCGTCGAACATCGTCTTCGCGTTCCACAACGTGACTCCGGCCGAGTCGGGCTGAAACGACGAGCGCAGCGACGACAACACCGCTTGCGACAGCGCGAGATTACCGGCGGTCTGCACGACGATCGTGCGCTCGCCGGCGCGCTCGAAGCGGTGCGTCTTGCGAAACGTTCTGACCTGATCGACTCCGGCGTTCGTCCGCGAGTCGGACAAGAACACGATGCCGGCGTCGAGCTTGATGCCTACGCAGTACGTCATGACGACATCGTAACGCCGCCAGGCGCCGGGCGCCCGCCCGCTGGCGGCGGTTCGCCGGCGGCTGCGTGCTATGCTCTGCGCGCCCCGTCGATCCAGCGCGTCTACGGCCTGTTTTTCAAAGAATTAAGGAGGCTGTGCCGTGAGAGAAGTGAACTACAGACCCCCGAGCTCGACCAGCGTGTTTCGCTTGGGACTCGGGCTGCTCGGCGGTCTCGTGATCGTTTACGTGCTGTTCGCTTCGTGGTACCAGGTCGATCAAGGCGAGCGGGCGGTCGTGCTCAGGTTCGGCGCGACCGTCGGCGTCTCCGACCCCGGATTGCACTTCAAGCTTCCGTGGGTCGACTCGGTGCGCACGATCACGTTGCAGACCCAGAACAAGAGATTCCAGAACCTCGAGGCCTACTCGCGCGATCAGCAACCGGCCGACTTGACCGTCAGCGTCACGTTCCAGGTGTCCGACCCCAGGGCGATCTACGAGCAGTTCGGTGATCTCGAAGTCGCGACCGCGCGGCTCATCGATCCGCGGCTGATCGCCGGCGTGAAGACGATCTTCGGTCAGTACGATGCCGCGCGCGCGATCCAGGAGCGTGCCGGTCTCAATAACGACTTTGCAGCGGCCGTCACGTCAGCGATCAATGGCGGCCCGATCAACATCATCAGCGTGCAGATCGAGAACATCGACTTCTCCGACGCCTACGAGCAGAGCGTCGAGCAGCGCATGCTGGCTCAAGTCGAGATTCAAAAGCGCGAGCAGAATCTGCGCACGACGGAAGTCGAAGCGCAGATCGCGCGCACGAAGGCCGAAGGCGAGGCGGAAGCGATTCGCCTGCGCGGAGAAGCCGAAGCCTCGGCGATTCGCGCGCGCGCCGACGCGCTGCGAGCGAACACCGACCTCGTGCAGCTCCAAGCCGTCGAGAAGTGGGACGGCAAGCTGCCGACGACGATGGTGCCGAGCTCCGCGATGCCGTTCATCAACGTGCAGCCGGCGGCGCGTAGCCCGTAGCGCAAAAATAGCGCCAACCTAGAGATTCCATAGGGCACCGCTCGAGCCTCGGGCGGCGATGGTATTTTCCCGTCCTCGGGCTTAAAGCCGAAGCGGAGGGAGATCCATGCTGACGCGACGCGAGTACTTGGCTTTGACGGCACAGGCGGGCACTGCGCTGGCGCTTGGAGGGATCTCGGGATGCGCGTCGACGGCGGCGACGACTTCGCAAGCGCCGCGCGCTCAGGCCGGCGTCATGACGCGGAAGATCCCGAAGACCGGCGAGCAACTCCCGATCGTCGGGCTCGGCAGCTCGGCCACGTTCAGCCAAGTCGCCGGCGCCGACGACATGGAAGCGATCAAGTCCGTGTTCATGACGATGCTCGAGCAGGGCGGCACGGTGTTCGACACGGCGCCGGGCTATGGCGCGTCCGAGGAAGCGGCGGCGAAAGCCGTCAACGATCTCAACGTCCGCGAGCGAGTTTTCTGGGCGACGAAGCTCAACGTCGCGCGGCGCGGCGCGAGCGCGGACCCGGCTCAAGCCCGCGAGCAAGTCGAGACGTCATTCAAGCTGCTCGGCCGCGACAAGATTGATTTGATCCAGGTGCACAACGTCGCAGACATGGCGACGCAGTTCCCGATCCTCGAGGAGTACAAGCAGGCCGGGCGCGTTCGCTACATCGGCACGACGTCGACGGCGAAACAGCAGTACGCGACGATCGAGCAGCTGATGCGCGACGAGCCGCTCGACTTCATCGGCATCGACTACGCCGTCGACAACCTCGAGGCGGAGGAGCGCATCTTTCCGCTCGCCCAGGAGCGCGGCATCGGCGTGCTCGTGTATCTTCCGTTCGGCCGCACGCGCCTTTGGGATCGCGTCGAAGGGCACGAGGTGCCGCAGTGGGCGCAAGAGTTCGGCGCAGCGACGTGGGCGCAGTTCTTCCTGAAGTTCGCGGCCTCGCATCCCGTCGTGACGGCGGTGACGCCGGCCACGAGCAAGGCGCACCACATGGTCGACAACATGACAGCCGCGCGCGGCCGATTACCCGATCAAGCCGAGCGCAAGCGAATGGTCGACTTCATCTCTGCGCTGCCCGCATAGGCAGCGAGCGCCACTTCGCGGGATCGTGCAGGCCGAGCGCGAACACCATCCCGGCGGTAACGAACACGACGCCGACGAGCTGCAGCGCGGTCGGCGTCTCGTGCAGCAGCGGGATCGCGAGCAATAACGAGAACGCAGGCACCAGCGCCGCGAAGACGGCGCCGCGCGCCGCGCCCAAGATTGCGACGGCGCGCGTGTACAAGAGCAGCGCGACGACCGCCGACAATATTCCCTGGAACACGGCCTGGATGACGATCTCGCGCCACGGCGCGGCGACGAGGTCCGCGCCCGCGAGCCACGCGTAGCCGGGGAGGTACAGCACCATCGATACCACGCCGACGACAGCGGTCGCGTGCAGCGCATCGACGCGCCATACGCGCAGGCCGATCGTGTAGCTCGCCCAGAACAAACCGCCTAGCACGAACATCGCGTCGCCGAGCCAGGTGAGATCGCCGTGATTACTGAGCCCGTCCCACCCGAGAGTGACGAGCCCGGCCGCGATTGCGAACGCGCCTGCGATGCGGTCGCCCGTCAGCGATTCTTTGAGGATCAGGCGGCTGCCGAGTGTCGAGCAGAGCAACATGCAGCTCGGCGTCATCACGCCCATGTGGCCGCCCGGGGCGAACTCGAGACCGCCGGCCGTCAGCAGCACATACGGCGCGCCCGCGCCGCAAGCGAGGAACAGCGCGGCGAGCGGGTGCAGCGCTCCGAGGCGACGACGTGCGAACAGCGGTAGCAGCAATAATCCGGCGACGCCGAAGCGCAGCGCCGTGACGTCCCACGCGTCGAGCGCGTTGCTCGCCATCGACATCTTCGTGATCGCCGGGAAGCCGGCCCAGATCAGCGCCGCTAGCGCGCCGAAGACCGAACCCGCGATCGGCGAAGAAGTCGAATCGCTACTCTGCGAGGCCTTCGTAGACACGGTGCTCGAAGCCCTGCAGCGTCTCGATCGCGGCTGCGTCGTAGAACGGCAGGTACTGCATCAACAGCACTCCGCCGATACCGCGCGCCGGGTCGATCCAAAATTCGGTGTTGAAGATGCCGGCCCAGGCCATGCTGCCCGGCGAGCGCGCGAACCGGTCGGTGTGCGGCCCCGTGATCTCGAAGCCGAGCCCGAACTTGTCGCGGCCGGCGCCGAGCGGAAACGGCTCGGTGAGCGCGGGCAACGCGGCCGGTTGCTGCTCGACGAAGATGGCGCCGATGTGGTTCTCGCCCATGAGTGCGACGCTCGCCTCGCTCAAGAGCCGCACGCCGTTCGGTGCGCGGCCTTTGTTCAGGAAGAGCTGGATGAATTTCGCGTAGTCCGCCGCCGTCGAGTGCAGGCCGCCGTCGCCGTAGACGGGCGCCGTGATCTCGGCCGTGTTCGCCGTCTCGACGAGGCCCTCGGGCGTCGTGCGGTGAACCGTGACCACGCGGCCGACCTTGGGCGCCGGCACCGTATAAAAGGTGTCGCTCATGCCGAGCGGCACGAAGATGCGCTCCATCATGAACTCGTCGAGCGGCTGGCCCGACACTTCCTCGACGAGACTACCGAGCACGCGCGTGCTTTCGCCGTACGTCCAGCGCGCGCCGGGATCGTGCAGCAGCGGAAAACGCGTGACGCTCGCGCCAGGATCGCTGCCGACGAGCGCTGCCAACGTGGGATTCGAGAACGCGTAGCCCAAGCCCGACGTGTGTGTCAGCAGGTGGCGCACGGTCATCGGCGTGGCTGCCGGGCGCGTCGTGTAAGTCTTGTCGGCCGCGTTGAAGTTCTCGATGACCTTCAAGTCCTCGAACGCCGGCAGATAGTCGGAGACGGGGTCGTCGAGCCCGATGTCGCCTTCCTGAACGAGCATCATGACGGCGACCGACGTGACTGGCTTGGTCATCGATGCAATGCGGAAGATCGAGTCGGCGGCCATCGGCACGCCGGCCGCAACGTTCTGTCGGCCGAATGCTCCCGTGTAGACGACGCGGTCCGCGTCGACGACGAGAGCGACGATGCCGGGGATCCGCGTGTCGCGCACGACGCCCGTTAGGTAGGCGTCGACGGCGGCGCTGCTGGCAAGCCGGTTTTGCGCGGCGGCCCAGGGCGCGAACGTAAGGAAGACGAACGCCACTGCGACACGCAGCAGCGGGGCGGAGCGGAGGTTGGGAACCATGGCGTGCAGGCTCGCGAACGGCCGGGGCGGCTCGTTTCGGTCGGCAACACTAGCGAGTGGGCCGCCAGCGCGCAAGATGGGCGCTGCGGCGGGGCGAGATCAGGGCTTCGGCTGGCGATCCTCGGGCAGCACGATTGTGATCTCGTCAAAGTCGCCTTGCGTCCACGTGGGCTCGCCTTCCTGGAGCATCTCTTCGACGAGCGCCGGGTCGATCTCCTGCGTCACATCGAGCGGCAACGGCGGCGGCTCGTCGCGTTTCAACCTGGGTGATCGTTTCGCAGCCATCTAAACGATTCCTGAACGAACTCGCGTGAAAGCCTACATTCTCGAGGCGACACGGAGACGTTAACCGTGTCACGTAACCGTTGCGCCTCGTGAAAAGCCGCTCCTGCCGTTGACACGACGAGGTGAGGCACTAGCATTGTTTTGACTATGGAAACACGGAGAAACCCTGATGTCTCGAACGACAAGAAAGCCAGGGTCTAAGCCCACACGGATGGATGCACCAGTGGAATCATTCGACGACGAAGGCGTGCGTTTGGCAATTTTGGCGGCTCTCGAGGCCGTTTATGAGTGCTTTCCGCACATCACGCTGCCCCAGTACCTGATTACGCTCGAGGTCCGCAAGGCGGAGCGCGACGGCAACCCACACACGCTCGCCTCGATCGTGAAGAAGCTCAAGATGCCGTTCTCAACGGCTTCGCGAGTCGTATGGTCGCTGACCGAGGAAGGCGGCGACATCGGGATCATCAAGTATCTGAACCATCCGACGGATCGCCGGAAAAAGTTGCTCGTCATCAACGAGCGCAACGAGCCGAACGAGATCCCGCGCGCGATCGGTCGCGCGATGATGGACTACTACGGGGAAGCCGTCAGGCAGCTTCGGGCGCTGGCGTAGTAGCGCGCGCGCGACGGCGCCACAGCGGCTGTAACAGCCGCCGGTACGCCAACGCGAGGCCCGTCCACACCATCAGGATGCTCGTAAACGACACGAGCCCGGCGATCGTTTGCCCAACAATGCCTAGCGCCTCGCCGGTGTGTAGGAAGCGAATCCACGACCGGGCTTTCTGCCCGGTCGTTTGACTCGAGAACGGCGCGTAGCTTTGGACGCCGCCCGTGGCGGCGTCGAGCGTCAGCGTGTGGCGTCGTTGCGGCTGACCGCCGTTCCCTTCGTCAATTCCGATGCGCACGGTCGGAGCCTCCGGGCTCGCGGGGATGTTCAGCGTCAGCGTCCGCCACTCGCCATTCGTCGCCGCACGGGCGAGAAGCGTGTCGTAGCCCAACCGGTCGATCGCGGTGCCGTCCACCACGGCGGCCGCCGGCTCCGTTTGGGCTTGCGGGGGGCTGCCACCGGCGCGCGGCGGGTCTTCTCCGGCGAGCCGATAGACGAGATCGTTAGCCCACGGGTACGAGAACACGGTCGCGGTTGCCACGACGACGGCAAGCGGAATCGCGGACCAGATGCCGAACACGTGGTGCCAATTGAAGTCGCGCGCCTTCGCGGTCGTGGCTTTGTCGTTGAAGAGTAGGCGCGTCGCGAAGGCCGCCCACTTGAA
>Ga0075418_10006905_pt1 | contig 12797 bp, 10 predicted proteins | sample SoiMetdeltSBSDD2_FD_81776 | JGI IMG/M metagenome (GOLD analysis project Ga0075418, IMG submission 81776) | Bulk soil microbial communities from a Populus tree surrounding site in Tennessee, USA - Soil MetaG P. deltoides SBSDD2 | ecosystem: Environmental > Terrestrial > Soil > Tree plantation...
CCAGATTTGTGGTCCAATGCCTCAGCTCATCCAGGCAAAGCCGATCTTTGTGCGAAACAGCTTCGAAAACAGCTTCACAATCGATGGAGCCTGGGTCGGCAAAATATCGCTCGCGGAGCATAGACGGGATACCGCGCTGCAGCCCATCGCGCACAGCCATGGCCAAGGCGGTCGCAGAGCAGAGCATGGTTGCCGTACCCCGAGCTCCTGTTAAGCAAAGGCGGCCACCGGCTGCCTGAATGACAATGTGGCCCATTTGAGTTCCAAACTGGAGGTGGGGGTCGCGGAGAATTTGCCCGTCAAGCATCACCCCCGAGCCCACACCGGTGCCGAGCGTCAAGCTAACGGCCCATTTCTTATTCCGGGCCAAGCCATAGTATTTCTCTGCGAGAATGGAAACACGCCCATCGTTTTCAGCGATGACCGGAATCCCCACAGCCTTTTGCAGTTTCGGAACCAAGGGATAGCCTTCCAAGCCATCCAACTTTCCAGGCAGTGCCACAACTGCCCGATTGGGGTGAACACCGCCTGGTAGAGCCAGACCAATGGAATGAGGCTTCGCCTTGGTGCTTCGCGATATTCTCTGCACTTCAGCGATCAACGATTTCAGCAGCACCTCTGGCCCCAGGTTGGCACCCGAAGAAGCCACACCTTGCGCCAGAAGCTTCCCCTGCCGCGTCACACCTCCACTCTTTAGGCGAGTGCCGCCGACGTCAAATCCAATGGTGTAGGGAGTCATTAACGGGTATGGCCCTCTTCGGTGGGATGAGCCTGCGTTCGAAACGTCACCAGATCAGCTCAAATTCGTAGTCACGGCTTGGGTCTGCCCGTCCGCCTTGAGCTTCTCGACGAAGTAACGGCTTCGGATCCGCCGTTCTTGTCCCGAATCTGAACCACAGCCGTGAAATCGTTATTTCGCGAAGGCTGTTGGACGATTTCGATGTTCTCTCTGCCATGCTTCTTCTCTAGTCGAACATCCACGGCTCTTCGGGGTAAAGGCGAGGTGAAATTGAAGGTGATGCCACTCGCAGGCAAGCCGGACAGGGCTCGCGATTCCACCTCGGAACGACGTACCAAAAGCTGGGTTTCTCCATCCACTTTCCCGCGCCAGCGCAGCCGCCCGGAAGTGCGGCCGTCTGAATCGTTCCAAGGCGGACGACCGTCACCGGGATCCCGCTCTCGAACGTTCAGTTCCCGGGCCAAGTCTTCGCTGCTGCGCTGGATTTCGCTCCAGTAGCGCCGGTCAAACGCAAAGCGTCCTGAACTCCGCAGAAAATCCTCAAGTACCGCAAACGCGTCCCGCAATTCGCTATTGCTGCGACGATCGCGGACCATGCGTTGGAACAGCTCAGCGCTGGCATTCAAGGATCGTGAGTGATAGAGCGCTTCTAAGTCGTAGCGACTCGGATTGCGGCGACTACTAAAGCTATCGTAACTGCGCTGAGCCAGCGCGTCAGTTTGCCGCACAAGCCTTTGGACCATATCCTCAAGCTTCTGGGCATGCGTAACTTGAGCCGAAAGCACCCAGAGGGCGAGCCCCCAAGATGTAGTCGTTCTGATGTTCATCATCACTTTCCTCTCCCTTGACAATCCCCCTCCCCAGGAGGGGTGGCGCGAAGCGACAGCGGTCGCCGAGCGACGGCGTGGCTCCGTCTCCCATCAGACCGCCTGCCGCACAGAGCGCGGCGTCCCCCTTGCCAAGGGGGACAAAGGCTCAAAGCGTGGCGCCAGAATGCGGCATGAGGAATTCCCTTCCATTTCATTGCCGTTTGCATTTGCCGCGGCCTTCAACAAGTTACTCCTCATCCTCTTCCCCAAAATACCGCATCCAGTGTTTGATGTTTTCGACCGGAGCGTCGCGCTTCTCTGCTTCGGTGCCGGCAATAAGCTCTTCGTTCAGGAGGCGGTTGAACTCATGACATTTCAGCGCCTCCACGCCGCAGCTTCTCGCGTAGCCATAGACACCATTGTCGGAAGAGACGACGCACAAGCCCTTTCGAGATCGCGCCTCTTCCACTTCCTTGCGGATCAAATCATCTGCAGTCCGCCCTGGACCGGAAAATACTAACTGCATCCAGCGCGTCTTTCGAAGTGGCTTAGCCGTGCCGTCGAAGATCACCGTCGCCTTCCGGTGTCTTGATTCCAAGAACTTGGCAATGCGGTCGAGCACCTGCTGCCGAGCCTGAGGATCCTTGTAGGAAATGGACTTCGTATGACCGATGAGATTATTACCATCGATGAGGTACATCGTGCGCGCTTCCGCGATTCCTGAGGTCAGGCATCGTTTGTCACGTTTCACGCGAGGCGCGAAACGTGATGCGTAGAGAGGTTACACGGCTGCCGTGCTCTGTACCGCGCCAATCACTTGCTCATAGAACGCTTCATATCGCGTAATGATTTTCTGGGAGCTGAAACTGTCATACGCGTGCTGGCGGGCATTCGCGCCCATCGCCCACCGCTTCTTATCATCCGAAAGTACCTCAATCGCCCGGGCAGCCATTCCGTCTACGTCGCCAACCTGTGCTAGAAATCCGTCTTTCTCGTGCCGAACCACTTCGGGAACACCACCCACGTTGGACGCGACCACGGGCACCTCGCACGCCATACCCTCCAGCGCCACCAAACCGAAAGATTCGGTTTCGCTCGGCAGCAGCATCAGATCGGAAATCGACAGGATCTCAGCGATGGAGTCTTGCTTCCCGAGAAAGTCCACCTGGCAACCCAAACGCTTACTGCGCACCAACCATTCAGCGTTTGAACGGTCTGGCCCGTCACCCACCATTAAGAGACGGGAAGGCACCTTCTTCTGGACGCGATCGAAGATTTCAACAACGTCCGTCACACGTTTAACGGGGCGAAAGTTAGAGACGTGCACCAGAATGTGCTCTCCCCGGGGTGCGTATTTGCGTTTCAGGTCGCCGTTCGCAGAGCGCCGAAATACATCGCAATTGACGAAGTTGGGAATCATTTCGATGGGACGTGAAACCTCAAACTCACGATAGGTAAGGTCGCGCAGGTAGACAGAAACCGCCGTAACCCCATCGCTCTTCTCAATCGAGAATTTGGTAATAGGCAAGTAGGAACGATCGTTTCCCACCAGCGTAATGTCGGTGCCGTGCAGAGTGGTAATGACGGGCAGCCTGTGCGGCCGTAACATCTCCTTGGCCAGGTAGGCGCTTACGGAATGTGGGATGGCGTAGTGAACATGTAGCAGGTCCAGATTCTGATTCAAGGCCACATCGGCCATTTTCGTCGCGAGCGCAAGCGCATAGGGCGGATGCTCAAACAAGGGATAGTTCATCATCTCCACTTCATGAAAATAGATGCGCTCGCTCGTAGAGGTGAGCTTGATTGGCACGGCATAACTGATGAAATGAATCTCATGGCCGCGCACCGCGAGTTCTTTCCCAATCTCTGTCGCCACAACGCCGCTGCCCCCATACGTGGGATAGCAGGTGATGCCAATCTTCATAATGGGTGTCCCTTCCCCACAAAGAAACTTACCGGGTCATCGACAGCGAGCGCTTCTTTGCCATAAAACGCTTCTGCATATTTGGTCTGGATTAGTGTGCCGTAATAGCGATTCAGGCTCTCCAATGCCGGCAGAAACTGGGGAATGCTCAAATAGGTCTGGGGCTCGAGCGACTTGGGGTCAAACAGCTGTGACTGAAACGCTTTCACCGCCTGCATTTTTTTTTCAAACTGGCTACTGATGTCCACATAGAAGCTCGGTTGCAGCGTATGGGGAAGCATAAAGTAAAAAATCCTGCCCGGACGGAAACGCTCCTGCTTTGTATTGATCTTTGCCAACCCGGAAAGATAACAAGCCTGCGCCACAATCCGGCTGGTATAAATATGATCGGGGTGCCGGTCATCCCAATAGTGAGTAAAAACCAGTTCCGGCCGGTACTTCCGCAAGACACGCACCACTCGGAGTCTTGCTTCGGGTGTGTCGAAAATCGCGCCATCCTTCAGCTTCAAGTTCTCCCGCACACTCAGGCCCATGATCTTGGCGGATGCTTTCGCTTCGCGAGCCCGAATCGCCGGAGTGCCACGACTGCCCAATTCCCCCCGCACCATGTCCACCACGCCGACACGATGACCCAGTTCTGCCAGCTTGATCAGCGTGCCGCTTACTGAAAGCTCGATGTCGTCGGGATGCGCCCCAATCGCCAGTGCGTCAAGTTTCATTTTCGCTGTGCGGGTTCAATCTCGATCCGGCGTTCGTCCTTGCCAAGGTCCTCAATTTTCACCTTGACGACACCCGGCAGATCCGGATTGCCGAGTTTCTCTGCCCACTCCACCAGAATCACGGCGGGTTGCGCAAAGATTTCTTCCAGATCCAGGGACCGCAGATCTTCTCGTGTCTCCAACCGATAGAGGTCGATGTGATAGGCCTTCAAGCGCAGATCGTATTCATTAATCAACGTAAACGACGGACTGGGGACATCGTGGGGGTCAGCCTGCCCGAGCCCACAGATCAGCCCTTTGGCAAAAACGGTCTTTCCTGCCCCAAGATTCCCCTCCAGAAAGAAGATCGTCGGCTCGGTCAGGGACTCGCCGAGGGATTTGGCCATATCAAAGGTCTCTTGGAAGGAATGCGAAATAGTAGTGCCGAAACGCATCATCGACCTGCAAGGTGCAGCGCTTCAAGCTTCAGGATGGCCTCTGGCAGGTGCGCCATGATATCCGAGGCAACCAGTGACTTCTCGCCTTGAGACTTTGCGGCCAGGTCCCCAGCGAGGCCGTGGAGATAGACGCCGAGTGGGATGACCTGTTCCAGAAGCATGAACGGAGAAAACGTTTCAGAGGGTCCGCTCCGGGTCCCAGCGGTTTCAGCCGACCGCAGGTCAGAAAGTCCCTGACCCAATAGGCCCGCAAGAATTCCAGTTAAAACATCGCCCGAACCACCAGTCGCCATGCCAGGGTTTCCAGTGGAATTCACAAAGACCTGTCCGGAAGGCGAGGCACAAATCGTGCGGTGTCCCTTTAACACTAGATGCAGTCCGTGTTGTTGCGCGAAGTCACGCGCCAAGGTCACTCGATCCGCTTGAACATCTGCGGTAGAACGACCCAGCAATCGCGCAAATTCTCCCGGATGAGGGGTCAAAACAAGGATTCGTTTCTGACCATTCAAACGCTCGGTTTGCCCCACAAAGGCGTTGATCCCATCGGCGTCCAGCACAATCGGTAGCGTCGTCTCTTCCACCAGACGCCGAACAAATCCCACAGTCTCAGGATGTCCGCCCAGGCCAGGTCCGATCGCCAATACATCCTTTTCCCCGAGAAGAGCTTCCATCCGGCCATAATCGAAAGCTTTTGCCGAAACACTGCCTGATTCAGTGGCGTCAAGAGGCTCCGTCATTACCTCAAGCATCTGGCCCGCAGCCATTGGTAGACAAGGAGCCGGCGTCGCCAGAGTCACCAAACCTGCGCCAGCGAGCAGTGCCGACCTAGCGGTCAGACAGGCCGCGCCCGTTTTTCCCAATGAACCGGCAATGGCAAGAACATGCCCATAGTCCCCTTTGTGCGAGTCTCCCCGTCTCTCAAACTGGCGAAGGACCAACGCCGCCTCATCCTCAGTGAGACAGTTTAGCCAGTGGCGTGGATCGTCAACCAGTTCGGCGGGAGATCCAATGGGAACCAGTACCCAGCGTGGGATGACACTCTCACGGTCACCAAACACATGGGCTGGCTTGGGTGCGGTAAACGTCACGGTGAGTTCGGCTCGAGCAGCAATACCGCCGTCGCTCTGGTTCCCGCTGTCATCGCAGTTCACACCAGAGGGAACATCAATGGCTACAACCCGGGGAAAGCGACGCATCTGCTGGATGATCGCAGCCATGAAGCCACTGACGGGAAGCCGGATGCCCGTGCCCAAGAGAGCGTCAACAATTAAATCAGCATCCAAATCGCGAAACAGTCGCTGAATCGATTCCTCGGAAAATTCGCGCTCCGGCACAACCTGAAAGGGGACGCCCCTCTTCTGGAGTATAGCCAGGTTCGCGGCGGCGTCTCCTCGAACCTCTTCTGGGGCAGCGAACAGCAATATCAGGGGTTGCATGCGCTTCAGGATCAGATGACGGGCCACAACAAAACCGTCGCCACCGTTGTTGCCTTTTCCGCAACAAATGGCGACCCTGAGTTTGGCCAGGTCGGGAAAGTGCAACTCCAGAGCCCGAACCACTCCGCTTCCAGCATTCTCCATTAGCAGGAGACTGGGAATGCCATAGCGCTCGGTGGTCAGCCGATCAACCTCACGCATCTGGGAAGCAGTTAGAATTTTCATCTGTCTGGTATGCCGCGATCGGCTGAAACTGCCGTGCAGTGCCCGAATTCCAGCGGTTGCAATCTTAGCGGAGGGGGGAGCAGAGTCAAGATAAATTGCCCCTAAGCCTCAGTCGTTCTCTCAATCCTCGCCTGTGGTAAGATCCGGTTTCCGTTCGTCAACTAATAGATCTCTTGGAGAAAATTGTTGGAACCTTTCGCTGAGCGTGTCCTTCTTCAGATGTCCCTGCTGGCCATGTTGTTCGCCGGCGGTTGCAATCGAAGCCAACAGAAGACGATAGCGGTTGTCCCCAAGGGCCAAGCCCACATTTTTTGGCAAACAGTGAAGGCGGGCGCTGAAGCCGCCGCTGCCAAGTGTGGCGTCCGCATTCTCTGGAATGGACCTGCCTCGGAAATTGAGATCAGCCGGCAAATCAACATCGCCGAGGACTTCATCAACCGCCGAGTCGACGGGCTCGTGCTCGCACCTTCCGATGAGAGAGCGTTGGTGCCCGTCATCGAGAGCGCCACCAAGCATGGCATTCCAGTCGCGATTATCGATTCCGGTGCGCAAACCGAGTCGTATGTCTCGTTCGTCTCTACAGACAACTATCTGGGCGGGGTGACGGCAGCGCGCCGCATGGCCGAGATTCTGAACAAGGCCGGAAAGGTTGCCATTGTCGGCGTCATGCCCGGCGGAGCCTCAACCAGCCGCCGGGAAGAGGGTTTCAAGGACACGGTCGCCAAAGAGTTTCCTGGAGTCAAGATCGTCGCTTTCCAGTACGGCATGTCCGATCGTGCGAAGTCACTCGCCGTGACGGAAGACATCCTGACGGCAAATCCGAACCTCAACGGCATCTTTGCTCCCAATGAGTCTAGTTCCATCGGCGCCTCGCAAGCCGTGAAGATGCGTGGTCTCGGTGGCAAGGTGAAGATCGTGGCCTTTGATGCCTCGTCCAGTCTGATTGCCGATCTCCAGGAAGGTGTTATTGATTCTCTGGTGGTTCAGAACCCATACGCCATGGGCTACGAGGGCGTGCGCACTTTGTGTGAGAAGTTGGAAGGGAAGACACCCGAGCGAAGAATCGACACAGGCGTGACACTGGTGACCAAAGACAATCTTGCGGACCCGAAGATCCAGGAGTTGCTCCGCACAAAATGACGAATTCCTAAGCACAAATGACGAATGAACGACTAAGGACGAAGCGCTCCGCGGAAAAGCTTCGTCGTTCGGGTTTCGGATTTCCTTCGTCATTGGAGCTTAGTCATTAGTCATTCTTGTAGTGTCTCTCGTGGTCTCATCTCACTCAAGACAAGGCTTCTTCTCACCATCCGCCTCATGAAGGATCTTCTCAAGAAGCTGCTTCCGTTCCTCACCCTCCTGTTCCTCTTCCTTCTGCTTTCGATTCTTTCTCCGTACTTCCTGACCGTTGACAACCTTTCGACCGTGGCACGTCAGACGGCGGTCATCAACATCATTGCCATTGGGATGACGTTGGTCATCATCTCAGGCGGGGTCGATCTCTCCGTCGGCGCGGTGCTGGCTTTGTGCGGCGTCTGCGGGACTCTGCTCATGGAAAAGGGCATGGGCGTTGTGCCGGCCACGGTTCTGGGCATTCTGACCGGGGCCGGCTGGGGTTTGTTGACGGGTTTGACCATCACCTCCCTACGGGTCCCTGCGTTTATCGCTAGCTTGGGCGGTCTGGGCATGGCGCGGGGTCTGACTCTGCTGATCACCGATGGGCGGCCCGTCACGGATGTCCCGAAGAGTTTTGCGCGCCTGGGTGATGGCAGCTTTCTAGGCTTCATCCCCGTTCCCGTGATCTTTCTGATCCTCGTTGCAGTTATCATGTCATGGGTGCTGCGCTACACTCGTTTGGGGCGATATGCCTATGCCATCGGAGGAAATCCTCAGGCCGCCCACCTGTCTGGCATCAATCTGAGATCCTGTGGACTCGCTTTCTATTCAATCTTGGGCGGCTTGACCGGCCTGGCAGGCATGATTGAAGCCTCGCGCCTGGTCACTGGCCAGCCGACTGCCGGCGAAGGCTATGAATTGCGAGCCATCGCCGCGGTGGTGATTGGTGGAGGCAGCTTGAGTGGGGGCGCTGGCACGGTGCTGGGAACGACGGTGGCGGCGTTCATCATGACCCTCCTCAACAATGGTTGCAACCTGCTGGGAATCTCACCATTTATTCAACAGATCTTGATTGGCGGGATTATTGTTCTGGCAGTGGCAGCCGATGAGTATCGGAGAAGACATACATAAGACAGTGATGAGTGACCATCAGCAAGTCGGAAGATCCAGGAGGTAGCTATGCGAATGCTATTTTTCAGAATCATGGCAGTCGTAGACTTTGGCCGCCAGACAAGCCCAGGACAAGGCACGACACCTAACTGCTCCTTTTCGTTGCTTAGGCATTTCTATGCGTCTCGGCGTCTCTGCTGTTTGCATTTTAGTTTCGGCTTTGCTGCACTGCTTATTCTATTTGTTGGACAGCCCGAGCGCCTGCGAGCACAGAACATCCCTCCCATGATCGGGGACCAGGTTGGCAAGCCAAAGCTGCGGATCCCCAATCCGCTTGAAGGCACTCAAACGCGCGGCAGCCAAACTTCACAAAGCTCGCAGTCAGGCCAAACTCCAGCCTCCGTCGTAGGCGAGCGAGAAGTTCATAATTTCCTCGAAAGCTGGCACTCTTCACTTTCGAAGAAAGACATGGAAGCGTTGAGCATCTGTTATCTACAATCTGATGCCTTGCGCGTCTATTGGGAATCGCAAGAATTCTCAGGTTGGGAGCGCTTCAAAGCTGAAATGCAACGGCACTTCGCGTCATCCGAAGGCGCCCAAATAGAATTAAAGGACCCTCAAACGAACGTCTTTGGCCGCTTCGCCTGGGTGACGGCCCGCTATGTCCGACAGACGTGGACAGACGGGACTCCGCGCAGTCAGGAAGGTTTCATCACCCTCGTGCTGGAAAAGCGTCGATCGGCCTGGGTGATTCTTCATCAGCATGCTTCCATCGCAACTGCTGCTGCTCCAGTAAACTTGTCTACCAAATAGATTGAGAGACTTTAGTGCCTATTTTGGGCCCTCAGCTCGCAGCTCTGACGGCCTGATAATACGGGCTTCTTGAGGCCCAGATTCCGGATGCAGCCCACCCAACCACGCTTTACGAGCGGCCAAGCCGCCACATACCAGATTTTGTGCCTTCCCTAGCATCCCACCCCACTATTTTGTGGAAAGATACAAATTTGCGCTTGACAATTGATTCGCGAGGACTACAATCCAACGCCAACAATCATTGTGCGTTTATAGCGCGCTGAAACCGTTCTATTCGTTCGAGTTGGGAGACTTGCGTGTCTCGGGCTGGACGAGCGCCGCAGGGCGGTTTTTCATCAAGAACTGTTGTCCATAAGCCTGGTAAGGAGGCGTTACAATGCTAGTGAGAGAGAGATCCGGCGAGGCGACCGCGATGGCCCCAATCAAAGTACAACAACAAGAAGAGGAGAATCTCTTGCACTTTAGGAGAGTCTTTACTAAACCGGGTGTTCATCCGTTTGACCAGATCAAGTGGGAAAAGCGCAAGGCCTCCATCTCGAACGAGAAAGGCGAAGTGATCTTCGAGCACCCGGATGTTGAGGTGCCGGTGTCGTGGTCGATGATGGCAACCAACGTCGTGGTATCGAAGTACTTCCGACGCTCTTCGGATGGCAGCGGACGTGAAACAAGCGTCCGACAACTAGTGGGCCGTGTTGTCGACGCAATTTCGCGTTGGGGTCGCGAAGGAGGCTACTTCGCCAGCGTGGAAGAGGCCGACACATTCGAAGCTGAACTCTGCCATCTGCTCGTTGAGCAGAAAGCCGCCTTCAATAGTCCGGTATGGTTCAACTGCGGAATCGAACCCAAACCGCAATGCTCGGCGTGCTTCATCAATTCAGTGCAAGACCGCATGGAGTCGATCCTCGATCTTGCCAAGACCGAAGGCATGCTCTTCAAGTGGGGCAGCGGCACGGGAACGAATCTGTCGGTCATCCGGTCGTCGAAGGAATTGCTCTCCAGCGGTGGCCAGGCTTCCGGACCCGTTTCTTTTATGAAGGGCTACGACGCCTTCGCGGGCGTCATCAAGTCCGGCGGAAAGACGCGACGTGCGGCCAAGATGGTGATCCTGAATGTCGACCACCCAGACATCGTCGACTTCATCACCTGCAAGGAACAGGAGGAAAAGAAAGCCTGGGCACTGATTGAGGCGGGTTATGACAGCTCCTTCAACGGCACGGCTTACAGTTCGGTGTTCTTCCAGAATTCGAACAACAGCGTGCGCGTGACCGACGACTTCATGAAGGCCGTCATCGAAGACAAGCAATGGACCACGCGCGCCGTGACCTCCGGACAACCCATGGAAACCTTCCGCGCTCGCGACCTGATGAACATGATGGCTCGTTCGGCTCATTTGTGCGGCGATCCCGGTGTTCAGTTCGATACGATCGTCAACGACTGGCACACGTGCGCAAACACGGCACGCATCAACGCTTCAAATCCCTGCAGCGAATACATGTTCCTTGATGACACCGCTTGCAATCTCTCGTCGTTGAACCTCATGAAGTTTCGGAAGCCCAATGGCGATCTGGACGTGGAGACCTTCAAGCACGGTGTTCAAGTCATGATCACCGCGCAGGAGATCATCGTCGGAAACGCCAGCTATCCGACTCCCTCTATTGGACGCAACAGTGACCTGTTCCGCCCCTTGGGATTGGGTTACGCGAATCTTGGAGCCCTCCTCATGGCGCTGGGCATGCCGTACGACAGCGAAGGTGGCCGCGCTTATTCAGCAGCGATCACCGCTTTGATGTGCGGCGAGGCGTACCACACCTCGGCGCTGGTTGCCGGAGATCTCGGCCCATTTGCCGAATTTCCGCTAAACCGTGAACCCATGCTGCGCGTCATCCGCAAGCATCGCGCTGCTGCCGGCAAGATCAATCCTGCTTATGTGCCTTCCGATCTCTACAGCGCGGCCCAGAAGGCGTGGAGCGATGCTCTGGTGGAGGGCGAGAAGCATGGCTACAAGAATTCCCAGGTCACGGTTCTCGCGCCTACCGGCACCATAGGTTTCATGATGGATTGCGACACCACCGGCGTCGAGCCGGACATCGCGCTCATCAAGTACAAGAAGTTGGTGGGCGGCGGGTTGCTAAAGATTGTCAACCAGACTGTTCCCGAAGCGTTGCGACGGTTGAAATACAACGAAGCGCAGATCAACGACATCATCAAGTACATCGATGAAAACGAAACCATCGAAGGCGCGCCCCAGTTGAAGGAAGAGCACCTGCCCGTGTTCGATTGCGCCTTCAAACCGCTGAATGGCGTCCGATCCATCCACTACATGGGCCACCTACGCATGATGGGTGCGGTGCAGCCGTTCCTTTCTGGAGCGATCTCGAAGACGGTGAACATGCCGGAAGATGCCAACGTCGAGCAGGTCGAGGAAGCCTACCTCGAAGCCTGGAAGCTAGGGTTGAAAGCACTGGCCATTTACCGGGATGGCTCCAAGCGCTCACAGCCGCTCAACACCAGCTTGAAAGAATCCAAGCAGGCGGCGGAGGCTTCCAAGCCCGTGCGTCGTCGACTGCCGGATGAGCGACAATCCATCACGCACAAGTTCAGTGTCGCCGGTCACGATGGCTATTTGACGGTAGGTATGTACGACGATGGCACGCCTGGCGAGATATTCGTTCGCATGGCCAAGCAGGGTTCTGTCGTGTCAGGGCTGATGGATACTGTAGCCACAGCCATTTCGGTGTCGCTGCAGTACGGGGTTCCGCTCAAGGTGCTGGTGGATAAGTTCAGCCATAGCCGCTTCGAACCCTCGGGCTTCACAAACAACCCGCAGATCCCGATTGCGAAGTCGATTGTCGACTACATCTTCCGATGGCTGGGCTATAAGTTCATGAAGAGCGAAGAAGTAGCTCAAACCGATGCGGCACCAGCAGCCGACGCGGGCCACGTCGCAGCCATCGAGGCTCACGAGCGGCAGGTCTTCCAAACCCAGGCTGACGCTCCACCCTGCCCCGAGTGCGGCACCATCATGGTCCGCAATGCAGCCTGCTATAAGTGCTTGAATTGCGGGACGACCAATGGATGTAGTTAGGACTTTGTCTTAGCGAACCAGAACACTACATGAACCCGTCAACCCTCACCCCGGAACACTCCCCAATTGGGAGGTCGAAGGCGGGGTGAGGGAAGCATCAAGTTAAAATCTTTAGCAGTCGAATCCTAAACCGCATGATCCCGTCCAACTCTTCGATCAGGAGTCACAATGAGCCCTTCCCTATCCTCTTACTTGGATTCTGTTCGCCCGAAGAGCACTCCCCATTGGACCCGTGAGAAGCCCAAAACCAGCGGGTACTACTGGCAATCCACAATCGGTAATCACAAGCATGCGGTGATGGTCCTGATTGACCGGGGGCAGATTCTTCGTCCCGGCACCGAAGACAGTCTGAGCCTCGACACCTCCGGTGCATCGGAGTATTAC
>Ga0075418_10006908_pt1 | contig 12795 bp, 7 predicted proteins | sample SoiMetdeltSBSDD2_FD_81776 | JGI IMG/M metagenome (GOLD analysis project Ga0075418, IMG submission 81776) | Bulk soil microbial communities from a Populus tree surrounding site in Tennessee, USA - Soil MetaG P. deltoides SBSDD2 | ecosystem: Environmental > Terrestrial > Soil > Tree plantation...
CAACTGAGATGTAGCGGACCGGCTGGAACGGTTCATACGCCAAAGCGTGGTGCTCGCCGGTGATCGGATCAAACTTTGGATGGCCGGTGAACCCCGCTTCGAGCGTGCCGTCGAAATCGGTCCGCCGGATGCTTGCCAGCTCGTAGTCGAGCTCGACCGGAATGCTGCCCCCCTCGACGACCGCGCACAGCTTTCCGCCAACGTTCATGAGATTGGTGTTGACGTTGCCGTCGCGCCTGCCTTCGCCCGGCCCGGCGATCGGCTTGCGACTCAAGACCCTGGCAGCGTCCCGATCGAGGACGAAGCGACTGCGAAACCACTCCGCCTTGCCTCCGCGCAACCGTAAGCCATGCGCCATCCCTGAGCCCGCAAACCAATGATGTCGCACTAGACGCACCTGGTCCAGCTCATCAATCGGATTCGGACCAATCCGGAGGAAGCGGCCGGTCAGTGCCTCTGGAACATGGCCGATCACCTCCAATTCGAAGGCCGTAACCTCGCTCTTGAGAGGGGCGAAGTTCCCCGCGATATACGGCGCGCCGGTGCTGTTCTCCGAGGGAAGTTTTTCGGTTGTCAGGTTCATGATCATCTCCTTGTGTTATAGGTGGACATCGCGTTGCACGTGTGAGTTCTTTGCTTCAAACAGCCGCCGCCCTTCCCGCACGGCAGAATTCGAGCAGGTCAGCATTGAGGCGATCCTTGAGAGTAATAGGAAGTCCGTGTGATGCGCCTTCGTAGATCTTCAGCGTCGCCTGCTTGATGATCTTTACGGACAGGAGCGCCGAAGCGCCAATTGGCACGATCTGATCGTCGTCGCCGTGAACAATGAGCGTCGGGACATCGATCTTTTTGAGGTCTTCAGTCAAATCGGTCTCTGAGAAGACCTTGATGCAGTCATACGCGGAACTGAGACCGGCCTGCATGCCGAGTAGCCAGAACGCGTCGAGGACACCCTGAGACACCGTCGTGCCGGTGCGGTTGGCGCCGAAGAACGGCACGCTTAAGTCCTTGAAGAACTGGGAGCGGTCCTTTAGAACGCCGGTCCGGATGTCGTCGAACACCTTCCGCGGCAAGCCCCCGGGATTGGCCGGGGTCTGCAGCATCAGCGGTGTGATCGAGCCGATCAGGACAGCCTTCGCGACCCGTTTTGTTCCGTGCCGGCCGATGTACCGCGCCACCTCGCCTCCGCCCGTGGAGTGCCCAACGTGAATTGCGTCCTTCAGGTCGAGCGCATTCACAAGCGCTGCGAGGTCGTCGGCGTAGGTGTCCATGTCGTTTCCGGTCCACGGCTGGCTTGACCGGCCGTGACCCCGCCGATCGTGCGCGATGCAACGAAAGCCACGCGAGGTGAGGAACATCATCTGGTCCTCCCACGCATCGGAACTCAGCGGCCAGCCATGACTGAAGACCACCGGCTGGCCATTGCCCCAGTCTTTAAAGTAGATCCTCGTGCCGTCCTTCGTCGTGAACCAGTTCATCGCGTCATCTCTCCTTTCGATCGAAGCGTCGACGTCCGAACAGCACGCCGCTGGCCACCGATGAACGTTGCGATTTGCTCAGAGAAATGGAGAGTTAGCTAGTTTGGGTCGCCGTGGTTGGTGTCGAGATCGACACGTGGACTGTCGAAGAACTAAGAGCGTCTAAAGGATCCTTTAGGATCCATCAGCGCGGGGAGCTGCTATGATCGCCAAGTTTTGGTCCGAAACAGGAATAACCATGTCAACAATCGGGCTTCGTGCGGAGGCCGAGGGGCTGCATCCGGTCGACAAGAGGTAACACGGGCAGCCGGGTCACTGTCGGAGGTGACATAATGAACGAGCGCCAAGTGGACGACACCCTGGACTTTCTCAACGGGGGTGGTGAAATGACCGAGCGCATCCGCCTCTATGACTGGTCCCGGACTGCGCTCGGTCCATTGGAGACATGGCCACAGAGTCTCAAAACGGCATTGAAGATTGCCCTCAACACACGCTATCCGATTTGGATGGGCTGGGGCCGGGAACTCGTCTTCTTCTATAACACTGCCTATATACCCTTTATAGGGAAGAGACATGAGTGGGCGCTTGGCGCATCTGCTCGCGATGTCTGGAGGGAAAGCTGGGAAGAGTACCTCGGCCCGCAAGCGGATGCGGTACTACTTCGCGGTGAGGCATCCTGGAACGATCAACACCAATTGATCGCGTATCGCAACGGATATGCGGAGGAGGTCTACTTCACGTATTCGTACAGCCCACTGCCGGCGGACGAGGGGGCGGTCGGAGGGCTGTTTTGCGCGTGCACGGAAGATACGCAGAGAGTATTGGGCGAGCGGCGGCTAGCAGCGCTTCGTCATCTTGCTGCTGCCACCGCTGATGCACGAACCGAAGCTCAGGCAGCTCTCATTGCGGCGCGCACGATGGCTGAACATGATGGCGATGTGTCGTTCGCCTTGATCTATTTGCTTTCAGCGGACGGATCAACTGCACGGCTCGCGCCAGGCAACAGTGACATCCATGACGTTCGCTGGGCCCCGCCAGAAATTTTACTCCCCAGCTCCGACTCGTGGCCTTTGAAACAAGCCATGGACGAAGGCATGCAGGTCTTGCGTGACATCGCCCCGGAACGCGGCTTACCTGGGGGCCGATGGCCTGAGGCGACGACTGTGGCCGCGGTGGCTCCACTGGCGAAGGCAGGGGACGCGACACCCGGTGGGTTTCTTGTAGTCGGTGCAAGTCCACGTTTGCCGTTTGATGAGAACTACCGATCCTTCTTCGAACTGTTGGCGCGCGGGACGGCGGATGCCCTCTCGAACGCTCATGCTTATGAAGAAGAGCGGAAGCGCGCCGAGGCGCTTGCTGAGCTGGACCGGGCCAAGACGGCGTTCTTCTCGAACGTGAGCCACGAATTCCGTACGCCGCTCACGCTCATGCTCGGTCCTGTGGAGGAGTTGTTGGATGAAAGCCATGCCGATCTCTCCACATCCGCAAAAGGCCAACTAGAGATCGTCAAACGCAACGGGCTGCGGCTCTTGCGGTTGGTGAACAGCCTCTTGGATTTCTCCCGCATTGAAGCCGGCCGCGTGCAAGCGCGATACGAGCCGACCGATCTGTCGGCCTTCACTGCCGAATTGGCGAGTTCCTTTCGGTCAGCCACCCAACGAGCCGGCCTGAAGCTGATCGTCGATTGTCCGCCGCTTTCGGAGCCGGTCCACGTCGACCGCGATATGTGGGAAAAGGTCGTGCTCAATCTGATCTCCAATGCCTTCAAATTTACTTTTGAAGGCCAGATTGTCGTGAGGATGCGCCAACGGGACGGCGTCGCCGAACTTGTCGTGCTGGATACGGGGGTCGGCATTCCTGCCGAGGCACTGCCGAAGTTATTCGAGCGATTTTATCGCGTCGAGAACATGCGGAGCCGCACGCACGAAGGTAGCGGGATCGGTCTGGCCCTGGTTCAAGAGCTCGTTAAGCTGCACGGCGGAACGGTGCGCGCGAACAGCAAAATGGGAGAAGGGAGTTCGTTCAATGTCAACATCCCATTCGGGTGCGGCCATCTGCTGGCCGACCAGATCGGCGGCGCGCGTACCTTGGCCCCCGCCGCTCTGGGAGCACGCCCTTTTGTCGAAGAGGCGCTCCGGTGGTTGCCGGATGAATCGCAGGACAAGCATGACGAAGCACGGTTGCAGGATGATCTCTTGTCTGTACCCTATCCGCGTTCGAGGGATGAAATCGCAATGAGTCGTCCACGCATCTTGGTGGTCGATGACAACGCTGACATGCGGCAGTATGTGGCACGTCTGCTAAGCGAACGCTATGAAGTCGAAGCGGCGGCAGACGGCCAGGCAGCGTTAACCGCCGTGCAAGTGCAGCGACCGGATCTGGTTCTGAGTGACGTGATGCTGCCCAAGCTCGACGGGTTCGGGCTGCTGCGAGCGTTGCGCCACGATCCGTCGTTGAAGACGCTGCCGGTCATTCTGCTCTCCGCCCGAGCCGGGGAAGAATCCCGCGTGGAAGGATTGGAGCGCGGTGCCGATGACTATCTGACTAAGCCATTTAGCGCCCGCGAACTGCTCGCGCGAGTGCAAGCGCATCTTGATCTGGCGCATCTTCGCCGAGAAGGCGATGAGCTGAAGGTGCGACGCATGAGTGAGGATCGAAAACGAGCGGAAGCACGCCTCCAAGAAAGCGAGGAACGGTGGCGAGCCGTTTTCGAGAATTCCGCTGTCGGGATCGCCTTGACAGATTTGAACGGCCGTTTCCTTGCCACCAATTCCGCCTACCAAAGGATGGTTGGCTACAGTGCGGATGAATTCCAAGCTCTCCGTTTTATAGACATCACTCACGAGGAAGACCGAGACCGCAACCGTGTACTGGTCACGGAGCTGTTAGAGGGAATGCGGGATCAGTTCCAAATCGAGAAGCGCTACCGGCGCAAAGATGGTGCCCTGATCTGGGTGAGGAACAGCGTGTCACTTGCTCCCGGTAGCGAGAACATGCCAGTGGCCATCATGGCGATCGTCGAAGACATCACGGAGAGGAAGCGAACGGAAGAGACACTGCGGAGGACGCAAGCAGAGCTGGCCCACGTGACATGGGCAGCACGTCTGGGAGAAATGACAGCTTCTATTGCCCATGAAGTCAATCAGCCGCTCGCCGCTGTCGTGGCCAACGGACACGCCTGCCTGCGTTGGCTGTCCGCGTCGCCGCCAAACGTTTTCAAGGCCGTGGAGGCAGCAGAGCGGATCGTCAAGGACGGCAAGGACGCTGGCGAAGTCGTTCGGCGAGTTCGCGCCTTGTTCAAACGTACGGCCGTGGAGAAAGCGCAGCTCGATCTCGGCGTCGTCATCGAGGAGGTCCTTCGCCTGCTCGACAGCTACCCGGCGCGTCGGCACGTGTCCCTCGACGTGGTGTTAGATCCCGAGCTCCCGCCAGTTTTCGCCGATCGGGTTCAATTGCAGCACTTGGTTATGAATCTCCTGCTCAACGCCCTCGAGGCGTTGGAACCGGTCACCGGCCGCCCGAAGCAGTTGTCGGTCCGATCAACACGTGCCGAGGCCCACCAGGCCGTGATCCAGGTCTCCGACAACGGGATCGGCCTCGACGACCCCGTTGCGGCATTCCAACCGTTCGTCACTACGAAGCCGGAGGGGTTGGGCTTGGGCCTGGCCATTTGCCGGTCTATCGTAGCTGCTCATGGCGGCAGTCTGTCGGCCGAGCGCAACGCGGGCTTTGGCACGACGTTTACCGTCACCTTGCCCCTTCGACCGGAGGTGTCGCCATGACAGCCGACCGCCCAATCGTGTTCGTGGTCGATGACGATGCGCGTGTGCGTGAAGCGCTGTCGAGCCTCCTGGGGTCGGCCGGACTCGAAGTCGCCCTCTTCGCCTCGGCAACCGAGTTTCTCAACGCAGAAAAGCCGGACTCGCCCGCCTGCCTCGTACTCGACCTCGAGCTACCGGACATCCACGGGCTTGAACTGCAGAAGGAGCTTGCGGAACGCGAAGCGCCGCCGATTGTCTTCGTCACCGGGCACGGCGATATTCCTTCGTCGGTAAAGGCCATGAAGGCCGGTGCCGTCGAGTTCTTGTCGAAGCCCTTCGGCGACGAAGAGCTGCTCCGCGCGATCGACACCGCAATCGTCCTCGATCGGGCAGAGCGGCGGAAACGATCAGAACTGGCGGCGCTAAAGGATCGATACGAACGACTGACACCTCGCGAACGTGAGGTCCTCACCTTCGTCGTCTCGGGCTTTCTGAACAAACAGACTGCCGGCGAGCTCGGGACCAGCGAGATCACCGTCGGCGTCCATCGTGGCCAGATCATGCGCAAGATGGGTGCGCGGTCCCTCGCTGAGTTGGTCCGATTCGCCGATAAGCTCGGGATCACGCCCCACGAGAATCTCTGAATAAACCTATAATAGACACCCGCGTTGGCGGATGCGTACCATGCCGTCACAAGGAGGCCGTGATGTCTGGTTCGAATCTCGTCGTCGCAACCATCGACGATGATCGTCGTGTTCTAGAGTCGGTTCAGAGCGTTCTGGAATCGGCAGGATATGAAACCGTCACCTTTGAATCCGCGGAAACCTTTCTGCTGTCCGCCGCGCTATGGATTGTGGCTTGCGTCATCTCTGACGTGCGCCTGCCCGGTATGGACGGGACGGAGCTGCAGCGGCGGATTCGACAGGAACGAAGTCAGCTACCCGTTATCTTTATCACTGCGCATGATGACGATGACGTTCGCCAACAGGCACTGCGAGAAGGCGCGGTTGGCTTTCTACTGAAACCTTTCGATGGCGGCGATTTGTTGGAACACGTCGCAAGGGCGACGAACTACTCCTGACCGATTCGCGTTGGAGGGAACGTGAATGGCTGTGCCACTGATTGGTAACAGCGTGGCTTTCGGACAAGTCACCGAGGCGATCGCCATGGTTGCGCCCGTGGACAGCACGGTGCTGCTGCTCGGCGAAACGGGGACCGGCAAAGATTTGATTGCGCGGGCAATTCACGATGCCGGCCCGCGACGGCACCAGCGTTTCGTGGCAGTGAACTGCGCCGCGATTCCCGTGAGCCTGCTTGAAAGCGAACTATTCGGTCACGAACGAGGGGCATTCACTGGCGCGGTCTCGCAGGCTCTTGGACGATTTCAGGCTGCTGACCGCGGCACCTTGTTTCTGGACGAAGTCGGCGACCTTCCCCTGGAACTGCAACCCAAGCTGCTCCGAGCGCTCCAGGAGCGGCAGGTTGAACGACTGGGCAGCGGCGGCCGTGCGACGTCAGTGGACGTCCGAGTAATCGCCGCGACCAACCAGGATCTCGAGCAGATGGTGCAACAGCGCGCCTTTCGCGCCGATCTCTTTTATCGATTGAACGTGTTCCCCATCCGAGTACCGCCGTTGCGCGAACGGGCCGAGGACATTCCGCTTCTCATCGCCCACTTCGTCCGCCGGTTTGCCGAGCGTCATGGCAAGAAGGTTGAGGAAGTACCAGACAACGTGATTGCCATGCTGAAGCACTATCCTTGGCCGGGCAACGTTCGTGAACTTCAGAATGTGATCGAGCGTGCTGTCGTGGCCACGACGAGCCCGACGTTGCGACTGTCGGAGCCAGAGCTCCGCATCGACCGTGCGGCTGCGGCGTCACGCACCCTCGCACAAGTGGAGCGGGACCACATCGTGGCGACCTTGCAGGCAACGAATTGGGTGCTTGGCGGCTGGAACGGGGCGGCAGCGAGGCTGGGGCTATCCAGAACGACGCTTATCTCGAAGATGCAACGCCTCGGCATCTCCGCCGGGACCCGTCTCCGCAAGTCAGCGAGCCAGCCAGCTGCTGCGGTTGGGAAGCGCGTGCAGGCACAACCGCAGGTGCAATGTACAATGTGAAAAGCCGAACCAGGCAACTGAGTTCGATTCGTTACGGGCAAGCAGAAAATCCAAGACCGCGCATTGACATCGTTTGGGCGGCTTTTTATTGCGGCAAGTTGTATGGGAAGGAAGGAAGAATGCAATAGCTATCGCATCTGCACCCCCTAGGCGTCCCTCCTTCCGTGATCATGTGTACAGTCTCGTGCGCCTGCGCCCCTTCGAGATCCGTGTCACTCAGGATGTCTCAATCAAGATGAAGAGAAGGGTTCCCGCCTTTCTTGCTGACCGTCTCGACGGTGGTGTCGTCGAGAAGATTTCGCAAAAAGAAAAGGCCAGCGAGAATCGCTGGCCTTTGAATCAAAGGTATCGGTTGCTGTTAAGGCAGCAGCACCTCACCGAGTGACCGGAAGACTCACTTCTCGGTCCAACGCCATGGCAATTTCCGTCCCGGAAGCGACCTGAACGTCATTTCCCTTGGTCATCAATGCGCCCAAGGTTCCAACGCCGGCACCCACCGCCGCACCAATCCCAGCTCCCTTTCCGCCGCCAGCAACTGCTCCGACGAGTGCCCCGGCACCGGCACCACCGCCAATGAAAGCCACATTACGCTTTGTAGTGGATTTACCTTCGACCTCGCCTTCCTGTCCCACTTTCTGCTTCTCGCCTTTTTCATCTTCTAAGCTCGCGAGCGATCCGTGGATTTCAATGCTCTCTTTGGTCGGGAGTTCTAGTTCGTAGAACGCTACCGCAACACTTCCGTTCTGTCTTCGTTCGGCCCGCAGCACTTCCGTAACACGCCCATGAACCGTGCTACCTTCGGGAATCACGACGGTGTTGTCGACCACAACAGGGGCACTGACGCGGGCAGTGAACGTATCACCTTTGTGCGCCGTCCGGGAACTCAATCCCTGGTTGAGCTGCAGCTGAACAACAGTGTCTGTGGGCACGGCAACAAGGCTCGGTTTCGCAGGGACACTCGGCTGCGCTTGGCGCGTATTCCTGACGGAAAAGGCTGGTGCGGGTGCATCAGTAGTCACTAGCGCTGAACCGTACCATCGTTTCAGGGCTACGGCTTCACCGTTCGTCAGACGAAAATTAAGCCTGGATCTTTCCCCTGACCGATCGTGAACTGGGCGGCGCAATGCCAGACCTGCAGTCCTATCCTGGATGGTGAGGTCTTCGACTTCGGTTCTCGCTACGACGAAGGACTGATCGGGTCGTTCTTCGTCAATGAACACCAGATGATCCCCGGCCATCACGATCTTGCCAGAAACCGTTCCGAAGGGAATAGCGAGTTCGGCTTTCTGCATCTGGGCGGGGGTTTGAGCGATGAGGAGGCTTGCGCTGCAAACCCAAATCGCCAGGCTCGAGACAATGGTCTTCTTCATGATGATAGGCTCCTTGCAAGGTTTTCGGCGCACGATGCGAATTCTCGACATCCGTCTTGAAGATCGTGCGGCAACATTACTTTGGCGAGGTAATCGCATTGGGACATCCAGCGGGTCACGGCACGTCTCTTTCCAATTCCGATATGGCAGTCGGTCAAGTGCTAAGCGATTGGCTACTGTCACAGAGGGAATCGCTAAGATTCGCTTACGGCGTGCCACTAGGATTGGAACGCGGAAAGAAATAACCGTGCAGGGACAGAATTGTGCTTAGGAAGAGAGCTGCCTTCCGACCGAAAGAAGTGGGCTTCGCGCCCCCACGTCCCTGCAAGGACGGCTCGAGGCGAGCCTGCAAGGAAATGTGTCATTGAGCCCGGTGGTCCAACTATCAAGCATCTTTTCTTGGGTTCCTTCAATCCAAGCGGGTGTTGCAGTCTGCGAAACAAAGGAAACTTTTCTATGGTTTCTTCGATACTTTGTCAGCTCAGAGCGATTTTGCGGTGGCAGATCTGCGTCGCCATAGCAGCAGCAATCTGTAGCACCCTTCGGTGAATCGTGTAGCTCCATTCTTCGGGTCCGTGAAGCGAAGACGCCTCGAGCAAGGCTTTCGTCGATTCCTTTCCTGAAGGGCGGCGCTGAGCTTTGAACTCCCGGACTCATTGATTTCCACGAGAATGTGTCATTTTCTGCGATCCGATTCTTCTCTCAATTCCCAAATCTATTCGTAAGTTACTTCTTAAAACCTCCCGGCCATCGGATTTGACTGGCTCCGTGGTCAGGAGGCCTTACCGGAGGTCAGTTCGGTCATGAGTCTTGGCGCACTGCCTCAGCAGGACCGGGTTCAGCTCGCATCCTTCTGAGTCCATCCCTTCACGGCAGTGATTGGGCACTGAAGAAGCCGCTGGTATTGCCAGTGGTGCTGTAAACGCGGGAGACGGCAATCACCGGTACGCCGGGGTTGGTGTGGATTTCAATGGGCCCGAAATCACTCGTAGCCCCAATATCCTCCAAAACATTATTTGAAAAGAAATAGCCATTGGGAGGAATGTTGACCGTGCGTGTTCCAGTCACAGCTCCGTTGTTCTGGGTCCCGCCCTCCCGAGCAATGAGAGTCACTGTTGTCGCAGAACTGTTTGGGTTCTCGATCACCAGGCTAGATTGAAAATTGGTGTTGGCCGAGGATTTCAACAATAAGCTGCTACTTCCATTCGCCGCGCTGTTCTCAATGCTGGGATCTTGCGTGAGGTTGTCGATCTCCGTGGCGAATGCCTTGATCGGCTGATTCGACGTAATCTTGAGATAGCCTTGCTGCTGCGTCACGGGCGAGCTGCCGGAACCGGTTAGCAGAAAGCGCAGAATATTGTTGATTTGGACCAAGCCCAAAGAAGCCACTTCAATCGGGGAGCTGGTGGATGCCCGGACACTCCCGTCAGCTCCAATCAGTGTGATATTGACGCTTGCAGTCCCAGTTCCGAGATTGTTCAGTCCTAAATTGGTCCGGAACGAGTCAGTATCGATGACGAAAGGAATAATCTCAGACAGAGATCCAGAGTCTGCTGCTTGAGCGACGAAAAATCCGCTGGTGTTGCCGGCTAGACCAGAAACACGTGAGATCGCAGCTAATGCCGCGCCATTTGTGGCGCGGATCTCGATCGGCCCAAAAGCATTGTTCAGTCCCAGGACAGCGAGAATGTTATCGAACGAGGCAAAGCCGTTCCCTGCGATCGACAGGTTTTCAAGGCGAATACCTGTCGGCTGACCCGTTACACCATCGAAGGCAGTCACGCTAACGAAGGCTATGTTTGAGGACAGGTTCAGGACGACGAGGTTGGAGCGGAAAGATCCGGTATTGGCCGCTGACTGCAAAATCAGACGAGAAGCACCTAGGCGGACACCATCCAGAATGCTGGGATCACCCGATTGATTGTCGATCTGTGAAACGAAGGCTTGGATAGGTTGGTCGGACTCGAGCACCAGGGAACCCTCACGTCCACTAGGTCCATCGGTCCCTTCTAACGTCCTGAGAAGGCTATTCTCCTGAATGAATCCGTTCGGCGGTATTGAAAGTGAGTCCAGCTGGTTCACTAGTAGACCATTGTTATCCAGCAGCAGGACTCGAACATTGGCCGCTACGGCATTCAGGTTGTTGATTCCCAGGTTGGATCTAAAAAACAGGCTGTCGACTATGTGCGGAATTCGCAGAGCATTGCTGGAAACCGCAACAGGAGTGAGCGAACGATAGGAGTATCCGTTGGACAATTGGCCGGATTGCGCGCCCAGATTGTTGACCACGACATCGACTAGTCCGGCAGAGCCGGGCGGTGTAACAGCAATGACTAGGGATGAGCTGACTATTTGGACACTGGTGGCGGCGACGGCTCCGAAGCTCACGGTCAACCCGTTCTGAAAATTGTTTCCAGAAATGTAAATAGGGGTGTTCCCGAGTGTAGATCCAGAAGAAGGCGCGATGCTGCTGATGACTGGAACCTGCGAAACTCCTTGCAAGCGGGTATCTAACGTTCCCAAACCATCGGTCGCTTGAACAAAAAAACTCTGGAGGCGCTGCTGAATCTGGTTCAACTTATTCGTATCGGCATTGGATGCCTTAGTGCCTTGGAGAAGCAGCAAGACAGTAGCCTGACGGAAGGTCTTTGGTGCAATCGGAACATCCGGAACTCTGGGTCCTTCCGCGGCGATGACGTCTTGAACGGTCAAATCTCTTCGCGTTCCACTAAACGTCAGACCGATATCCGACAGATCGGTGACATCCGTGGCCGCGTGGCCCCTCGTTACAGGCTGCACATAAAACAGTGGTCCGACATCTGCCGCATTGCGCAGACCCATCAGGTACTGGTCGAGTTTCCCGTAACGGTTGGTTGCCGCCGTAATAGTGAATGTCCCATTTCCGTTGTCTTGGATCAAATGTCCTTCCATTACGGAAGCATCCGCATTGAAGAAGAAGCTCCAGTGAGCCAGTTGGTAGCCTAATAGGGCCTCACTATTTACCGTACCATTTCTGAAAACGGGGTAGGCTAACCAGCGGTGAGCGGCCTCATGAGCCACAACTTCAACCGTCGAATACGTCCGTACGGCTGTTGCATCCACGTCATTTGGAAATACCGACAACTGATTAAGGGCCAAATAACTTTGCAGCCTGCCTGCACTCCCAAACTCCTGGCTGAAGTCAAAGAGGTCCTGATTAATTCCCTGAATGTCGTTTTTGATCGTCACTTCATAAGCAAATGTGTCGCCCCCAATGGCATAGGGGAAATTGGTGTAGACGGCCAGTTGATCATAGTCGTCCGAATGTGTCTGATAGAACTTCTTAGCCAAGGCCGTGAAATCAATGTCGGCGTCCTGAGCAAACCTTTCGGCCACCGGACCCGAAACCGATGAACTGGCAAGGTTGGCGAAGTTAACCACATTGATACTTGATTGGTTTCCACCCCCACTCCAGCCTGTGACTCCAAGGGTGACGGAGACCGAACCGTAGCCGAACTCGAACGAACCATCCGGAAATAACGACAGCTGAAAGGTGCTCCCTGAAGACCCCCCGAATTCCTGAACGAGCCTCCACGTCACTTGAAATCGATCGGAGAGCTGATTGAAGTAAACCCCACCTTGGCCGAGCGAAGGGTCAAAATCATTCAGCAAAGGGGCAATCCGAGGCGACCCTCCGTTGAGCCTGGTGAGATCTCTGTCTGTATGTTCAGCGTCGCCCTGAACAAACGTAATGTTGCCGTCCGAATTAATGAAGACGCTGGAATAGCTGGTTCCAAAAAAAGGAAATCTGAAGCTTCCCTGAAAGCTAATCTGGCGGAAGTCGTCGTCGGTCAGAGCCAAACGGGTCCCAAAGTCTTGATTGATGGCGGGAGGTTGGCGGCTAATGGTGTAAGACCCCGAAGCGTTGGGCGTGATTTTGAAGTCCAAGTTGGCAAGATCAAACGGATTGGCTGGAGCGACAATCGTGCCATCGTCCTCGATTACCGCAACATTGCCAATATCCTGTGCATACGTCCGACTAGTTTCTGCCAGGGCAGCTGATGCCCTCCGCGCCCGAAGAACCCGC
>Ga0075418_10006910_pt1 | contig 12791 bp, 11 predicted proteins | sample SoiMetdeltSBSDD2_FD_81776 | JGI IMG/M metagenome (GOLD analysis project Ga0075418, IMG submission 81776) | Bulk soil microbial communities from a Populus tree surrounding site in Tennessee, USA - Soil MetaG P. deltoides SBSDD2 | ecosystem: Environmental > Terrestrial > Soil > Tree plantation...
CGAACGCCTCGATTGGTTCCCGGGAAGTCGACTTCGAACCGCCGGGCGAGCGCGTCAATCTCGCGGCGCGCCCGGTCGAGAGACACGTCAGGCCTGAGCCGCGCGATCGCGAAGTGATCGTAATTGGCAATCTGGCGTGCGAGCACTCTCGGGTTGATCGTCAGCGGAATCCACACCTGGTACTCCCGGGCGGGGAACTGGAAGCCTGGCGGCATCACGCCGATGACTTCGTAAGGATTGCCGCTGAGGGTGATGGTGCGCGCGAGGATGGCTGGATCGGCGCCGAATCGGCGCTTCCACAACCCGTCGCTGATCAGCACGACGGCAGTCCCGCCCGCCTGCTCGTCGGCGGCGGTGAAGGCTCGTCCGAGCGCAGGCCGGACTCTGAGCAGCGGCAGAAAGTTGGAGGAGAGACGCGCCGCCAGGATTCGTTCCGGTTCGCCCGATCCGGTCAGGTTGAAGTTCTGCGGAGCCGTCGCGAGCGCAATGTCGTCGAAGACGGTATTGCTCCCAACCAGAACCCGTTGATCGGCGGCATTCAAGCGCAGACGCTGAACCGCTCCGGGAACGCGCGACCACAGCGCGACGAGCCTCTCCGGCTCGTCGTATGGCAGCGGGCGAAGCATGACGCCATACACGACGCTGAAGATGGCCGTCGTCGTGCCGATGCCAAGGGCGACGACCAGCGCGGCGCTGGCCGCGAACCCCGGCGCCTTGCGCACGAGACGCATCCCGAGCTTGAGATCTCTTGCCGCCTGATGGAACACCGCGCCGGATCGGCCGGCCTGCGATGCTTCCCGAACCGCCGGGATGTTCCCGGTGGTGACGTGAGCCGCGCGCCGCGCCTCCTCCGGGGTCATCCCCGCGTCGATGTTCGCCTGGATTTCGCGCTCGAGATGAAAGCGCAGCTCCTCGGACACCTCCGCATCGAGTGCATGCGGCCGGAACCAGCTTCGAAGCGCCGTACGGACCTGCCGGAGGCCGCGCATCGGTCTCAGGCCGTCCGCAACACCAGTGCGATCGCCTGCGACAGGCGCTCCCACCCCGCCTGCTCACGCTCCAGGTGCTTCCGCCCGGTTTTCGTCAGACTGTAGAACCGCGCTCGCCGGTTGTTCTCGGACGCGCCCCACTCGGCCGTGATCCATCCTTCGCGCTCGAGCCGCTGCAGCGCCGGATAGAGAGAGCCCTGGTTGACGCGCAGTACGTCGCGCGAGAGCTCGTTGATGCGCTGCGCGACTGCCCAACCGTGCAATGGCGCGGCGGCGACGGCTTTCATGATGAGCAGGTCCAGCGTGCCCTGGACCAGATCGACGGGCTTGCCCATGTGTCCTCTCGACGGTCGACAAGAGAGTACTCTTGCTCTTGTCGACCGTCAAGGGGAAAGGCTCATGGCAGATAGAAATACCTGGTGAGATGGAAGAAGACCGGCGCCGCAAAACAGAGCGAATCGATCCGATCGAGTACGCCACCGTGCCCACCGATCAGGGTTCCGTAGTCCTTGACGCCACGATCCCGCTTGATCGCGGACATGATCAGGCCACCAACGAATCCCATCGTGGTCAGGACGAGTGCCATCAGGGCGGCGGCCAACGGCGAGAATGGCGTGGCCCACCAGACGGCCGTTCCCAGCAGGGTCGCGGAGACGACACCCCCGACGAACCCCTCCCATGTCTTGTTGGGGCTGATCGACGGTGCGATCCGCCGGGTGCCGAGCGCCTTTCCCCAGATGTATTGCAGGACGTCGCTCAATTGCACGACAAGGACCAGGAAGAACATCAGCGTCGGTGCCTGCCCTTCGTATCCCGGAATGCGCAGCATCAGCAGCGCCGGGACGTAGCTCACGAAGTAGACGCAGATCATCAGCGCCCACTGGTTGGTGGCGCTGCGTTCGAGAAAGCGATCGGTATCGCCGGCCAGGGTGGTGCGTATCGCGAGAAAGATCGACACGTAGACGGGGATCAGGATGCTGAAGAGGCCGTACCACTGCATCCAGATCAAGTAGTACTGCACCGGCGTCACGACGAAGAAGGACCAGAAGAGCGTGCGATGATCTCCAGGCTTGGTCGGTGCGAGCGTCACGAACTCGCGCAGGGCCAGGAACGACGTCAGGGCAAAGAGCAGGATCGAGACGACGGTCCCGGCCGTCAGCGCGATCACGAAGAGGCCGGCCATCACCCACCAGGCGCGAATCCGGGCGTTGATGTTGTCAACGGTCGACCGGGCTGACGCGCTCGACACCCGGCGATCGAGGATCCATCCGACAACCGACGAGAACACGAGCAGCGCCAGGACGCCCGCGATGAGCGTTCTCAATGCCGGGTCCTGAATCAGGGTCATGTGCAGGCCTCGAGTCGCAGGAGGGCGGACCGGGCCCTCTCGAGAAAGGCGGCCTTCTGTTCGCCGCTCCGCACGGGTAACACCGGTCCGAACGTGACCCGGCTCATCATCGGCACCGGCAGCGCTTCGCCTTTCGGGAGAATCCGGTTCAGGTTCTCGAGGTGGACCGGCACCAGCTCCGCATCAGGGCGCGCGCGCGACAGATGGTAGAGACCGCTCTTGAAGGGGCCGACTTCCCCACTGGCGCTCCGGGTGCCTTCTGGGAACACGATGAGAGAGTCGTGACAACCCATCTCGCAGGCCATCTGCTCCACCGCCGCGCGAGCATGTTCCACGGCGCTCCCGGCATCGGCGCCTCGCCGCTCGACCAGTACCGCGCGAAACACTTCGCTGGCGAGATATCGACGCACGCGGCCCTGCTCCCAGTAATCGCGGCCCGCAACGGGACGCGCGTGGCGACGCCGCGAGGGCGGCAGTGACGACCAGATCACGATGAAATCGAGGTGGCTCGAGTGGTTGCCGAAATAGATCCGCTGTGCGCTGGCGTATGGGTCGCAGCGCCACTCGACCGTCGACCCGGCAACCAGCCGGCACAGCGACGCCAGTGCTGTATCGATCATCGCGCTCCCGCCTCCACGGCGATGCGGTGCACGCGTCTCATGGCCGTGAGCATCGATCCCGCCAGGATGACCGCAAGCGCCGCCGGAATTGCACGCGCGGTCCGGGACGTCAGCGTCTCGACCGCCGCAAGGATCGCCGCCATCGTGAGCACGAACATCCGGTGCTGTTTGGCCATCGGGCCGATGAAGTGCTGCCTCAGGCCGAGCGCGCCTCCGAGCACCCGCACGTAGGCCGTGAACAGCGCGGCGACCGCAGCCGCCCATCCCAGGATCGGAGCCGTCGGCAGCTCCCCCCGGGCCGCGTATCCCGCGGCTGCCAGGATCATCACGTCCGCAATCCTGTCGGGCAGCTCGTTGAAGATTTCCCCAGCCGGCGTCTGGAGGCCGCATTCGACGGCAAGCATGCCGTCGAGCAGATTGCAGAGCAGCCGCAACTGAATGCAGGCTGCCGCAACCAGCAGGAGGGCCGCGCGGGTGTCGGCAGCACACCCCGCCGACATGTAGAACGTCACAGCCGACACGCCGGCGACTACGACACCTGCGATGGAGACCGAATTCGGCCGAAGGCCGGCGGCCGCCAGGCGGGCGGCGAGTAATCGCGCCCACCGGCTGTTTCGCGTCGCCAGCGTCCTCCGTGATGCGGCTGCCGCAAGTGGCGTCATCATCGCGCTCCTCCTTCCGGGAGTCGCACACGACCCGCAGCGGTCGCCTTCGCATCCGGCGGCGTCCGATTCGCCGAGGCGCTGAACCGGCCAGTGCGGATGAACGACCTGACTTCCGGCCACACCTCTCCGAACCGCTCGTAGAGCTCGTCGTGATTCAATCCGACATACAGACAATCGTCGTAGCGCTGCCGGAAGGCAGCGCATTCGAACTCGTAGGCGCCGTACCCACGCGCCGTGGACTCATGCTTCTTGATGAAGGACGTCGGCGCAGTCTCCACGACCAGCGCCACGTTGACGTCTGGCACGGTCAGCGGGGCATACGGAGTCCTCGCCACGTCGAACACGACCGGGCCGTATCTCACCCAGGTCAGGAACCGGAGCTTCTCGAGGGCGACGCGCGGCGCCCGTTCCTGGTACGGGCTCCGGTCGTAGACGATGGTCGAGAGGTTTGGCAGCGTCCCGGCCTCGCCGAGGGGATTGAAGGTCCACCCTCCTGCGATGAAGGCAAACACGTGCACGCGCTGGTAGCGATCCAGGCGGTGATCCCGAATGAAGCGTTGCAGCCGCTCCCGGCTTTCCTCGAGGCCGGAGCGCGACACAAACGTAGGCAGGTAAAGGTCGAATCCCTCGGCCGCCATCGACGGGGCAAGCGCTTTGAAGGCCCGCTCGCCGTCGCCGTCGTAGCCGAAGCCGGGGAGCACGACCAGCGCGTCCAAGGCGGGTTTCGCAGGCGACACAGCCGGCCTGACAATCGCGTTGGCGCAGGCCGCCAGCCACAGGCAGCTAGCACAGATGATGAGGCGAATCAGCTGCATGCCTCACGATACGGTCGGGCCCTCTCGGGTGTCGTGAGATCTCCCTGAAGTTCCTGTGAATAACCCTGAGGCGCCGCTTATTCCGGCGCCGTTCACGTGTCACGCCGCCTTCGGCGGGGCGGCCTTCGGCCGCAATCACGACGGGGACGACGAGACGACGACGCCATGACACGGCCGACGGCTGGTGGCACGAAGCCCACAAGGCTCACAAAGACAGGGTTGAATATCCACGGCTCTCTCGCTGACGCCGGCGTCGGCCTGCGGCCGACGCTGACAGGAGTGAGGCCCCCCGAGTCACAAGCCGCAGTTTGGTTTTGTGATGGCGGCTTGTGACTCGGGGGGCCTCACTCCTGTCACTGCGCGAAGCGCGGCGGTGTCAGCGGTTGCAATCCGTCGGAGAGACTCACAAAGCCTTTCTTTGTGAAACTTTGTGACCTTCGTGCTCCTTTGTGAAAAGGCGCCGAAGGCGCCCCGTGTATTTGATCGTCGTGTCGTCGTGTCGTCGCCCCGTCGTCCAGCGCGAAGCGCAACCGTGAGGGCGGCTGTCGCTCGATTCAGACCCACCGAAAAAATGTCCGGCCCCCTCCCGCCCGAACGTTGTAAGTCTGAAAGCACAACACGGAGGACCGCAGACATGAAGGATTTCCTCTTTCTCTTCCGAAGCACTGAAGCCGGTGCGCGCGACGCGATGGGCACACCGGAGGCGGCGCAGCGCAGCCTGCAGACCTGGCTGGCCTGGATTCACGAGCTCGAGGCCCACGGTCACCTGAAGGAACGCGGGCATCCCATGGACCGCAGCGGGCGCGTCGTGCGGGGCAAGGACAAGCTCGTCACCGACGGCCCATACGTCGAGGCCAAGGACATCGTGCTCGGCTTCATCGTCGTCGCTGCGGCCAGCCTGGATGAGGCCGTCCGCCTCGCGAGTGGCTGTCCGATCGTCGAGGGCGGCGGGTCCGTAGAGGTGCGGCCGGTCGCGGCTCTGCCGGCCTGAAGGGTGAGGAGCCGACTCCATGCGACGGATAGTCGTCTTCGACAACGTCACGGCCGACGGGTACTTCGCCGACACCAAAGGCAGCCTCGACTGGGTGATCCCGAGCGACGAGGTCTTCCGCGCCGCGGCGGAAAGCAACCAGGACATCGACACCATGTTGTTCGGACGGCTCACGTATGACATGTTCGAGCAGTTCTGGCCGCACGCGCTCGACGATCCCGAGACCGCCCCGGATCCTCACACGGCAGGCCGGCGCTCGGCGGTGAATCGCGAGATGGCCGTCTGGATCAACGAGACGAACAAGATCGTGTTCTCGCGGACCCGCAGGAATGTCACCTGGAAACATTCGCAGCTGATTCCGGAGCTCGAGCCGAAAACGATCGAAGCGATGAAAGCGGGGCCCGGCAAGGACATGATCGTGTTCGGCAGCGGCTCGCTGGTCGCGCAGCTCACCGAACACGGCCTGATCGACGAGTACATGCTGGTCGTGAACCCCATCCTGCTCGGCGGTGGACGGCCGTTCCTCAGCGGCCTCTCGGCCCGCGTGCCCCTCGAGCTCCGGCAGGCAACCGACTACAAGTCTGGTCACGTTCTGCTTCGTTACGGCCGTCGCGCGTGAACGAGCACCTCTTCCGGCACGAATCCGGCCGGATGATCGCCGCGCTCACGCGGCTCTTTGGCGTCCACAATCTCGCGCTCGCCGAGGACGTCGTGCAGGACGCCTTCTGCCGGGCCCTGGAGGTCTGGAAGGTCCGCGGCGTCCCGGAGAACCCCGGCGCATGGCTGATGATGACGGCGAAGAACCGTGCGCTGGACGTCCTCCGCCGCGAGCGGACGGCACGCACGTTTGCGCCCGAGTTGAGCCGGATGCTGGAGGGTGAAACCGCGATTGCACCTGCGGTGGACGAAGCGTTCGCAGATTCCACGATCCGTGACGAGCAGCTGCGGATGATGTTTTCGTGTTGTCATCCGCGGCTGACGGAAGAAGCCCAGGTGGCGCTGGTCCTGAACGTTCTCTGCGGCTTTGGCGCTGGCGAGATCGCCGCTGCATTCCTCACCAGTCGCGCCGCCATGGAGAAGCGCATCACGCGGGCCCGGCGCACACTTGCGGGAGCGAAGCGGCTGTTCGACCTCGCCGACGCCGAGTTCGTGACGAGGCTCACGGCGGTGAGGCGGGCGCTGTACCTCCTCTTCAACGAGGGCTACCACGGGGCCTCGGCCGAATCCGCCGTCCGCGTGGATCTATGCCACGAGGCAATCCGGCTGACCGGCCTGTTGCACGGCTATCCGCCGGCAGCATGTCCCGAGACCGACGCGCTGGCGGCACTGATGTACCTGCACGCCGGCCGGCTTCCGGGCCGTCTGGACGGCGCCGGTGATCTGAGCCCTCTGCTCGAGCAGGATCGATCTCGCTGGGATTCGGAGCTCGTCGCGCGCGGCCTCGCGCTTCTCGAGCGATCCGCCACCGGGAGCGAGGTGACGGTCTATCATCTCGAGGCTGCCATCGCCGCCGCCCACGCAGCGGCACCAACCGTGGAAGCAACTGATTGGGCCCTGATCGTGGCGCTCTACGATCGGCGCATGGCTCTCACCCCATCCCCGGTCGTGGCGCTGAATCGCGCGGTCGCGGTGGCGCAGCGAGATGGTCCGGCGCGCGGGATCGACGAGCTTCATGCAATCGGGGACCGCGCCAGGCTCGAGCAGTATCCGTTCTACCCGGCGGCGATCGGTGAACTCGAGTTGCGGCGCGGACATCTCGACGCCGCACGCACCCAGTTCTCTGCCGCGCTAGGCCTCGCCCGCAACGCGGCCGAGCGACGCTTCCTTGAAAAACGCATCGAGAGATGCCATTAGGCCATCAGCGCCCCGGGTTGCCTTCCGCCTGAAGGCGGAAGCCACCCGTCCGAGATCGGTGTGGCTTCCGGCTTTAGCCGGAGGGCTGCGGGCGGCGTCCGAGATTGGTGTGGCTTCCGGCTTTAGCCGGAAGGCTGTGTGCGGCGCTCGAATCATCGGCAAACTTCCGCGGCAGCCACATCCTTCCGACTAAAGAGCTGTGAATAAATCAATCGCCACGGGTGCTTGGAGCGGTAAACGGGCTGTATTCACGCTGTTCATTGAACAGGAGAGCGTGATGGATCCACAAGCTCTCCAAAAGCCGGAAGCCACACTGACTAATTCATCAGTTCTGTGCCGACGGATTTCGAAACGACTTTTACTCTGAGCGTATGCTGCACAGACCGCCGGCGCACGGGTAATTCACGAATACCCGCTCCCCGCCGTTCTCGCCAGAATTCCCCACCACGAGGTCCAGATCCCCGTCGCCGTCGATATCACCGAATGCCGCATCGGTGGTCGGATCGCTCGGCGGATCGAAGTGGCTGGGCGTGCGCTCGACGAAATGCCCGACGCCGTTGTTGCGGAAGTAGCGGTCCGGGCCGCCCACGAAGCCGTGGCCCGTCAGGAGCGCCCCGGCGTTCGAAAGATAGACGTCGAGATCGCCGTCGCCGTCGAGGTCGACCAGCTCGAGGCCGGCAATGGTTTCGTCGGGCCGCGGTGTCATGCCGAAATCGCCGGCGACGAAAACGCCTCGCCCGTCGTTGAAATAGATCGCAGCAGCCTCACCGCGGCTGTTGCCGGTCACGAGGTCGAGGTCCCCATCCCGATCCAGGTCGGCCAGACCGCCGGCACGAGTCGAATCTTCCGTGTCGGGAAATCGATCTTCCGTCTCATCGGTGAAGACTCCCGCACCACTGTTGACGAGGACCTTCTCCGGTCCTCTGTTCAGTACGACGATGTCGAGATCACCATCGCCGTCGATGTCGCCGGGCAGCATGGCCGCGGTCTGGTCAATCGCCGCCGGCAACCGGGTCGCGGTCTCATCCGAGAAACGGGCGGTGCCATCGTTGATCCACAGCCGGTCCTGAGCACCAGGGAAAGGGCCCGGGAAAGGAATCTCATTCGAGACCAGGATGTCGAGATCGCCGTCGCCGTCGACGTCGGCGAACCGGGCGTCAGGGCTCAGGTCGTCGAGCAGCGGCGGAGGTGGCGGCAAACGATTGCTGCCGTCGGTAAACACGCCCAGACCGTCGTTCAGCAAAAGCAGCTCGGGCCCCACGTTGGCGAGAATGGCATCGAGGTCCCCGTCACCATCCACGTCGCCGAAATCGACCTTGAGGCTGTTGGCGTTCTCGGGCGGCAGCCTGGACGCGCTCTCGTCCACGAAGTGACCATGGCCGTCGTTGATCAGAAGTTGATCCGGTCTTCCCGCGAAACCATCAGTGCCCTGCGCCTTGTAGATATCGAGATCGCCGTCACCATCCACGTCCACCAGATCCACGTCAGTCGTTGACGTTCCGGCGGGACTTGGATCCAGCGGCAGCCTGGATTCCTCGACCAGCACGAAATTCTGGCCATGTCCTTGTTCGCCGCGGGCTGCCGGCGAGACTGGTGCAATCACTCCGAAGGTGACTATCAGGATGGCTACTCGACGCATTCCGGCCTCCACGTCACTGGCACTCGAGTTCAGGGTTCGGCCGAACGGGAGGCAACGGCTGTGCCCATTCAACCGGCGGGACGGCTCGCCACCTCGACCGTCAAGCTCTTCGACATCTGCGGCCGGTACACGTTGTGCTGACGCTCCCGACGTTCGAACGACGACGGGTGTCGCGGTGCGGCCGCCCCGGGACTCGTCGTCAACGCCACGACATTCCGAGGATGGCTGCGATGGAATTTGGGGGATAAACGATGAGAGCCGTTGTTTTTCTGATCGTGATTCTGCTGGCCGCGGGCTGTGACGAGGACGCGCCGACCACCCCGTCCGGTCCGGCCCTGAGTTTCTTCGTGACGAGCGCGACGAGCGTCACCGGCAACCTGGGAGGTCTCACCGGGGCGGATGCCACGTGTCAGCGGCTGGCCTCGGCCGTCGGACAGGGGAGCCGGACCTGGCGTGCCTACCTCAGCGTCGAACGCGATGCCTCGAACAACAACCAGCCGACCCATGCGAAGGATCGCATCGGCGCAGGTCCGTGGTACAACGCGAGCCTGCAGCTCGTCGCGAACAACGTTGCCGAGTTGCATTCCCGGACCGGGGACGCGGCCCTGTTCCTCGACGAGCGCGGACAACGCATCAACGGTCAGTGGACCGGCTCACCCAGTCCTGTCGAGCACGACATCCTGACCGGATCGAACGGTGACGGCACGCTGATGGCCGGCATGACCTGCTCGGACTGGACATCGGACTCGGCAAACGTCACCGCGCAGGTCGGGCATTCGGACGGGATGGGGCCGAACCAGAACACGGCTCCCCCACTGTCGTCCTGGAACTCTGCTCACGCGAATCAGAACTGCTCCAACACCGCGCCGCGCGGAGGAGCCGGAAGGATTTACTGCTTCGCCCGTTGACGCCTACTCTGCCTTCAGCGCGCGCAGCGGATCGATGCGCGCCGCTGAAAGGGCAGGCACCAGGTTGGCGAGACCGGCGACGACCAGCAGCAAGGCGCATCCAGCGCCATAGGCTGCAAGATCGAACGGGCTGACGCCATAGAGGAGCGACGCCAGCACTCGTGTGGTCGCCAGCGAGATCAGCCCGCCGACCACGATTCCGGCCGCCGCCAGCCGCGTCCCCTGGCCGAGCACCATGCGTACGATTCGGCCGCGATCGGCGCCCACGGCCATGCGGATCCCGACTTCGCGTGTTCGCAGGCTGACCGAGTACGCGATGACACCGTAGAGTCCCACGGCGGCGAGCAGCAGCGCGAGCGCTCCGAATACGCCCAGCAGACCTGCGCCGATGCGCGTCGGCGCCATCGTCTCGGCGGCGATCTCGGCCGCGGAGATGTCTTCCTTGAAGACAATGTTTGGCTCGAGTTTCCAGAGCGCCTGGCGCAACATCGGCAGAGCCGAGACCGCCGGAGTGGTGGTCCGAACGACCAGACCTATCCCCAGCCCTTCGCCGGCGGGCAGGTGCAGGTAAGGTCGCGGCTCTTCGCCGACCGATCTGACGGCGTGATCGCGGGCGATGCCGACGATCTCGTGGGGAGGGTCATCGAGCTCCCGAAGGTGAATCCGCCGTCCGATTGCCGATCCATCCGGCCAGAACCGCCGTGCCATCGTTTCGTTGATCACCACGACCCGGAGCCCTTCCCGGATCTCTTCCGGCGTGAAGTCCCGGCCCGCGACGATGGGCACACCGACGGTGCGGAAATAGTTCGGTCCCACGGCTACTCTGTCGACCGGTGTCGATTGATCCGATGCCGAATGGCGTCCGGGAATCTTGACCCCGACCATCGTGATGTCCGGGGCCAGTGGCAACCGTGTCGCATGGCTCACCGCCACGACGCCTGGCAGTGCAGCGATCGTCTCGAGCGCGCGATCCTTCAGGGCGGTCGCCCGGGACTGGTCGTATCCGATCATTCTCAAGTTGAACGAGAGGAATGACAGGGGCGTCGGGTTGTAGCCGATGTCAGCGGCGCGGGCGGTCAGGAGCGCTCGCGCCAGGAGGGATCCCGCGACCAGGAGCACGACGCAGAATGCCATCTGCCCTGTGACGAGCACGTCCCGGAAGGAGATCCGACGCCTGCCTCCCGAGCCATCGAGGGCCGACGACGCTTTGAGCGCGGACACGAGATCGACTTTCGACGCCGACAGAGCGGGTGCGAGGCCGAAGAGCACTACGGTCAGCAGCGACACGGCAATCGCGAACAGGAGAACCGTGCGGTCGACCGAGATATCGAAGTCGACCGGCACGGGAAACGCGTTCGTTCCGAAGACCGCAAACGCCCGGCTTGCCCAGTTGGCGATCAGCGTTCCGAGCGCCCCTCCAATGGCCGCAAGAGCGACGCCTTCGCCGAGCAGCTGGGTGATGATGCGTCGCCGTCCCGCGCCGAGCGCAGCGCGAATGGCCAGTTCCCGCTTGCGGGCGGTACTCCTCGCCAGCAGCATGTTGGCGACGTTGGCGCACGCAATCAGGAGCACGAACCCGACGGCGGTCAGGAGAACGACGCTCCCGGCGCGGATGTAGCCGTCGATCGCAGGATGAAAGCGGATCGTGGCTGCGGAGACAACACTCGGCTGCACGTTCTTGTGAGTGACGGGAAACTCGGCGCGCAGGCTGGCGAAGATCGCGTCGATCTGGCTCCGCGCCTGCTCCACGGTCCGGCCCTCGGCCAGCCGCCCCTTCACGAACAGCCAGCGGGACCCCCGCTGTTCGAGCCGCGTGGGACCGGGATCGTTATCGGAGGTCCAGCTCACCCCGGAGAACTCGAACAGATCGATCATCGACACCGGCACCCAGAAGTCCGCTGGAATGCCCGGCACCGCGCCATGCAGTGACGGCGGCGCGACACCGACGATGGAGTACGAGCGGCCGCTGAGCTCGAGGGTCTTCCCGATCGCGTCGGGGCGACCGCCGAACTGACGCTGCCAGAGACCGTGGCTCAGGACAATCACGGGTGCGGCAAGTGGAACGCGCTCCTCTTCGGCAGTGAACCCGCGCCCCAGCGCCGGCGGGATGCCGAGCACGTCAAAGTAGTTGGCGCTGACCGACTCCCCTGTCACGAGCCGGGGCCGCTCGCCTCCCGTCAGGATGGCGCGCACCCACGAGGCCGCCGCGACGCCCTGAAAGACGTCCGCGCGCTCGCGGATTGAAAGATAGTCCGGGTACGAATTCGTCAGCTGCGGATAGTCGGGGATGCCCGAATAGATCTCCACCAGCCGGTCGGGTTGACGAACCGGCGCACCCCGCAGCAACACCGCGTTGACGACGCAGAAGAGCGCCGTCGTCAGGCCGATGCCGAGAGCAAGCGAGGCGACTGCGGCCGCCGAGAAGCCTGGTCGGTGGAGCAACTGCCGGAATCCGTGCCGGAGGTCGCCGATGAACGTCACCATTCCGCCCCTCAGGGCGGATTTTACGCCCACTCTCCTACGCCGGCGACGTTGCACTGGCTTTCTGCGCCTGCTCCGCCGTCAGCTGAGCGTACTGCCGGCCGACCCTCCAGGCCAGGAACAGCCACGCCGCGACGATCATGGCGTTGACGGCCGCAAAGCCTCTCGGATGAAGCGTGAAAATCGCCGTGCCGACGAACACGAGCGCCGCGGACAGCACGTCCCCCATCCGGACGAAGAACGAGTCGATCGCCTGTTTCGCGCTGAACTTCTGCTCGTAAGTACACGGCAGGAACAGCATGTTGCGGACGGTGTTGTTGAGCGAGTAGTCAGTGGAGTTCTCGGCCACCTTGGCGAAGAGAACCGCCATCAGCGCCGGGTAGAACGCGATGATGTTGTAAGCGGTGAACGAGAGCATCGGGAAGATCATCACCGCCCAGGGGATCCCCAGGTACTTGACGATCCTCGACACGACGAACAG
>Ga0075418_10006913_pt1 | contig 12787 bp, 9 predicted proteins | sample SoiMetdeltSBSDD2_FD_81776 | JGI IMG/M metagenome (GOLD analysis project Ga0075418, IMG submission 81776) | Bulk soil microbial communities from a Populus tree surrounding site in Tennessee, USA - Soil MetaG P. deltoides SBSDD2 | ecosystem: Environmental > Terrestrial > Soil > Tree plantation...
CGATCTCGCTCGCGCGGCGCGTGATGGAGAAGTCGCCGCACGTGATGATGATGGGCGCCGGCGCGGATGCCTTCTCGCGCGAGCAAGGGCTCGAGCAGGTCGAGCCCGGCTGGTTCTACACCGAGCATCGCTGGCAGAGCCTCGAGCAGGTACTAAAGGAGAAGGGCCTGCCGATTCCTCCCAAGCCCGCCGGCATCCCGGCGGATGCCGCGAAAGACGTCGTGCGCGACGAGGGCAAGCGCGGCACGGTCGGTGTTGTCGTCTTGGACGCGAGCGGCAACATCGCCGCGGGCACGTCAACGGGTGGACTCACGGGCAAGCGCTGGGGACGCGTGGGCGACTCGCCGATCATCGGTGCCGGCACGTACGCATCGAACACCTCGTGCGCGGCGTCGGGGACCGGGACGGGCGAGTACTTCATCCGCCTCACCGTCGCCCGGGAGATCTGCGCGCTGGTCGAGTACCAGCGCATGAGCGTGCAGCAAGCGGCGGAGGAGGTGATCCAGAAGAAGCTCACCGCGCTTGGCGGCGACGGCGGTGCAATCGCGATCACGCCGGATGGCGAGATGGCGTGGAGCTTCAACACCTCAGGGATGTACCGGGCACGCGCCGCGGAGGGGCGAGCGGTGCAGGTCGGCATCTACAAGGACGAGCGCTGACTGCGTCGATTTTCACATTGTCGAGTTCCGACTGTCCCGCTCGACTATGGGTAGCGACGCGCGGTCCGCGCCGATGTGGTGGCGACGCGCCATACCTAAGGAGGTCCTATGAAGCTTTACGAATTCGGGCCGACTCGTTCGATCAGGGCTCGCTGGGCACTCCAGGAGCTGGGTATCAGCTTCGAGGCGGTCACAGTGAACCTGAAAGCCGGCGAGAACCGTGACCCCCGGTTTCTCGCGATCAATCCGGCGGCAAAGCTTCCCGTGCTCGTCGACGGTGACATGGTGCTAACCGAGTCCGTGGCCATCGTGCTCTACCTTGCCGAGAAGTATCCGGACCGGGGTCTGATCCCTGCCGATCCCAGGCAGCGAGCGCAGGTCTACCGCTGGCTGCTTTTCACGGCGACGGAGCTCGAGCAGCCGCTGTGGCGCATTGCTCGCCATACCTTTGTGTATCCCGAGCATCAGCGTCTGCCGGGCGACGTGCCCATCGCGCAGCAGGAATTCAAGTCCATGGCCGCAGTGCTCGAGGAGCACATGCAGGGACGACAGTTCGTCGTGGGCGACGGTCTCACGGTTGCCGATCTCGTCCTGGCGTACACCCTCGATTGGGCCGACGAGGTCGAGCTGCTTGTTGGACTACCGCAGCTGCAGGGCTATATGAAGCGGATGTACGACCGCCCGAGTGCGCCACTCCGCATCGCAGCCGCACTCGCCAGCGTGCAAGCCGCTTGAGGGCCAGGCGCGCATCGTCCGCTTGCTTGCGCTAATTACATAAGACGTCGCGACGCGAACTGAAGTGCGACGCGTGTCGCACTTCCGTTCGGTGTCGCCAAATGGCCACTCAAAATGCTGGCCCGCATCGCGGCGACGGTCGCAATCTCTTGTCGGTTCGCAATGACGGACTCTCCGGAGAATCACGATGCGCTCATGCTCTGTAAGGACGATGGCTTCGCTGGCAGGAATCGTTGCAGTCGTGTTGAGTACCAGCACGGCAATCGCTGCCGGTGGCAACGGTGCGCCGCCCGGCCCGCACTACAACCTGAACATCATTGGCGTCGACAAGGGAAAGACTGCGCCGATGACAGGCAGCAACCGGCACACGATTTTCGTGCCGCTGAAATCGACCAAGACGGGCGAGTTCAGCAAGCCCAATTTCGATGAGACGGGGGCGGGCACTCAGACCGCGATCGTCGATTCAAAAATCTGGCTCGTGCCGGGCGACACATTCCAGGTGTGCGACGGCAATGCCTTCGACCGTGCGATCGGCTGCGACGATACGTACCTGGGAGACTGGTCCAGGACGACCTACAACTCGAGCGGAGAGGCGGTTGCCCTCGTCTCCGAGCGGATCGGTGCGGTGTTCCAGCTGCCGTGCAACACGAACCTGAACGGCATGTTCTGGGATTCCGACGGCGACGGCGTGATCGAGGACAACGGCGAGGACGCAGAGCTCAATAACCTCGTGAGCTGCAACATGGCCGTGGATGAGAACGGTGTAGAAGTGCCGCTCGGAGAGGGTGTCGACCTGGTCCCGACCGCGAGTTACCAGGTCTGGGCGCGGGCGCTTGGCACGCCGGGCGGAAGCGCCGTCGCGACGACGTGCGCGACCGTAGACGGCGAGGTCAATTGCTCGCTCGAGAACGTGGTGCTGACACGCACGAATCGCAAGTCGGTGTTCGCTGACGTGACGAATCAACTCACGTCGATGGTCGTCGGTTACTGCCGCGACGAGGTCGTCGAGATCGACGGCGTGCTGCAGTGCGTGGAAGATGCGCTGATCCCGGTGATCGGTTCGGGTGAAGTGGATTGGACCCGCATCGCGCTCTTCGCGGGCAACACCCAGGACTGGTTCTGGAACTTCGACAACAACGGTCTGCGACTGACGCAGCTCAGGTTCTACGAGCTGTGATGCCGGGCCGGCACGTCGTGTCGGCGTCCTGCGGACGGAAGGGGTCATGGCTTGGCATGACCCCTTCCTTTCCCATCCTTTCGCGGAGCGCTTTTCGCCTCCTGTCGCTGAGCCTCCTGGCGGCGATGCTGACGTTCAACCGTGCCGTGGCGACCCCGACCGAGGGTGTCGCCCACGCGGTCGTCAAGGCGGCGACTCACCGCTTCGGGCGAGTCGCGCGCGGGTCTGTGCTGAGCGGGAGCTTCGTCATCGAGAACGTCGGCTCGATACCGCTCACCATCGACCGCATGGAATTCTCGTCCCCCGGCGTTCGCGCGCGCGTGGCGCAGAGCATTGCGCCGGGCAGCTCTGCGAAGCTCGTCGTCAACTGGGACACGGCCAACTACACGCGCGATGCGGAAGTGCAGGTCGCGCTGCTGCTGAACGACCCGGCGTCGCCGCAACTCGTGCTTACGCTGAGCTGCTTCGTCGTGTCTCCGATCGAGCTGGATCCGGTGCCTGCCTTTTACCTGAGCCAGTTCGTGGGGGAGACGTCCTCGCAGACCATCACGCTGCGGAACAACACCGAGCGTGTCCTCAAGGTCACCGGCACCGCACAGGACGGAGACCGCTTTACGCTGGCGGTCAAGTCCGTGACCCCGGGAAAGGCGTTCGCGTTGACGGCAACGGCCGCGCCGGGTTTGCAACCCGGCAAGTACCAGGAATCGGCGTGGGTACTCACTGACAACCCCGATCGAGCGAAGATTCGCCTCGACGTGAACATCCTCGTCAAGCCCGAGGTTCATGCCTCGGTCGACGCACTCGACATGGGCCGCGTTCGTCTCTCGACGATCAAGTCGAACCCCGGCGTGCTCGAGCTGCTGCAGCAGACCGTGATCCTGGAATCACGCTCCGCCGACCTTCAGGTCACTCGCATCGAGTCCGACCTGCCGTTCATGACAGTGCACCAGGAGCCGGGCGCCGCGGCGAAGCGAATCCGTCTCGACGTGGGCCTGGACCCGGCAAAACTGCTCGCTGGGGAGTACACCGGTAACGTTCGCGTGTATACCGGGTCGCCGACGTATCCGGTCGTCACGCTGCCGGTGACGATGAGCGTGGCGGAGTGAGCCGAAGCGCGGCCGATGCCGCCGCGGTCACTGGTCGAGCCGGCGCGCGTTCGTCTCGCTCATCGGCCACATCACGGCGAGACCGATCAGACCGTAGAGCATGATGTACCAGGCGGGCACGAGCGGCTGCCCGAGCCGCTCGACGAGCCAGGTCGACACGAGAGGCGCGCTTCCGCCCGCGAGCGCGAGCGTTACGCTGTAGGCGAAGCTCATCGACGTGACTCGCGTCCGCAGCGGAAAGATCTCGACGACCATGGCGCCCTGCAGTCCAAGCGCCATGCCGAGCGGCACCGCCATCAGGGCCTGGCCGAACATGAACTGCGCCGGCGTCCCGTACACCATGAGCCGCAGCGCCGGGTAGACGAGGATCGTCGTGGCGATCGTGAGCGCGAGCATCAGCCGGCGTCGACCGGTGCGATCGGACAGCCAGCCGCCAAACGGCTTCGCGAACAGCACCACGAACAGGATCAGCGTGTTGGCGAGCAGGAAGGTGGATCCTGCGCCGGCCTGGCTCGTGCGTCGCTCGACGGCGTACGTGAACGTGAGGTAGTAGGCGGCGTTCGTCATCGCGACGATGCCGAAGGTCTGCAGCATCGGACGCCAGTCCGCGAGCAGCGAGGGAAGGAGCGCGGGTCGGGCCGCCGCTGCCTGGCGTCCCTCGGGCGTCTCCTCGAGGCCACGGCGCAGGAACCAGCCGATGATGCAGAAGATGAAGCTGCCGACGAAAGGAATACGCCAGCCCCACGCCGCCACCTCATCGGCGCCGAGAAGCGCATGTACCAGCCAGGCCGAACCCGAGCCAAGGATGAACCCGAGTGTCGTGCCGGCCGCAGTCGAACTGCTGACGAAACCGCGCGTCGCTGCGGCGGAGGATTCGGTCGTGTAAACCATCGAGCCCGTGAACTCGCCACCGACCGAGAAACCCTGCATCATTCTCAAGAGAATGAGCAGCAGCGGCGCCGCGACGCCAATCGACGCGTAGGTTGGCAGCAGCCCGATCAGGAGCGTCGACACGCCCATCATCGCGATCGACAGCACGAGCAGCGGACGTCGTCCGATACGATCACCGACCCGGCCGAGCACCAGACTGCCGACGGGACGCGCGCCGAACCCGAGCGCAAACACTGCGAACGAGAGCAGCTGTTGCGCGCCCGGGCTCGACTGCGGAAAAAACTGTTGGCCGATGACGCTCGCGAAGTAGCCGTACACGGCGAAGTCGAACCACTCGAGGACATTGCCGATCAGGCCGGCTGCGGCGGTCCGACCCGTCGCTTGATGCGCCCTGGTGGCGGGTGGAAGGGTAGTCTCGAGCGATGTCACATCAGCCGTCACAGTCGATCTCCCAACTGGTCCTTAACCGAGATGGCGCGCAGTGCGAGTGTCAGGGCCACGCCCTCCGCATGCAATGCCACGTTTGTTCCGTAGCATGGCTCGAAGGTTCGCTGGCTCGGCAGATTTGCTGGCGGTCTTGCCCGGCGTATCTACAGGGTTTGGTACGATCGGGCCTGGCAAGCGGATGCACTACAACCACAAGGACCAGGGTCCTGAGCGGCGTGTTCATGCGGTTGGTGATGTCGGCGCTCGCGCTGAGCGCGCTCGCCGTCATGGCGCCGGGGGCGTCGGCCGAGCCCGTGCCAACGACCACGCGCAAGGTCGTCCTCGAAAAGAGCGAAAGCGGCTTTCGTTGGACGCTCGTGAAAGCGCCCGTCGCCGCACTCGCGCCCAACCAGGTCCTGGTGCACGTGCGCGCGGTATCGCTCAATCGTGGCGATCTCGAGATGCTCGCCCCGGATGCGGGCCGCCCGGGGCTCGTCGTTGCGTCGGACGCTGCCGGTGACGTCGTCAGCGTCGGCAGCGACGTGAAGGACTTCCGCGCGGGCGATCGGGTGACCAGCCTCTACTTCAAGAACTGGACCGACGGGTCACCCAGCACGGACAAGATCAGGAATGCGCATGGCGCATCGGTCGATGGCGTGCTCGGCGACTACATCGTGCTCGACGACACCGCCGTGGCGCCCGCCCCGCAGGGGCTCAGCTACGAGGAAGCAGCCGCGCTGCCGACCGCCGGTCTCACCGCGTGGATGGCGGTGAACGGCCATCGTGCCGTCAAGCCGGGAGACGTGGTGCTGGTCCAGGGCACCGGCGGCGTGTCGGTGCTCGCGCTGCAGTTCGCCGTCGCGCTTGGCGCGCACGTGATCGCGACCAGCAGCTCGGACGAGAAGCTCAAGCGCGTGAAAGCCCTCGGTGCACGGGACGGCATCAACTACCGCAGCACACCCGAGTGGTCGAAGCGCGTGCTCGAGCTGACGGGCGGACATGGTGCCGACATCATCGTCGATGTCGGTGGCAAGGACTCGCTGTCACAATCGGTCAAGAGCCTCGCCTACTGGGGGACGCTCTCCATCGTCGGCGGGTTGTCGGGTTACGACGGCGACATTCCGGCGCTCGGTCTTCTTCTCAAGACAGCGCGCGCGCAAGGCATCTTTGTCGGCTCGCGTGCCGACTATCTGCGGATGAGCGCGTTCATCACCGAGCACAACCTGCATCCGGTGATCGACCGGGTCTTTGCGCTCGAGGACTACGAGGCGGCGCTCACCTATATGGGCTCCAACGCGTTCGTCGGCAAGATCGTGCTGAAGCTCTGAAGTTGACCTGTGCTAGCCGCGAAGGATCTCGTACCCCAGGGACCGAGGCGCCGCGCCGCCGTTGCAAGTCGACGCAGGACAGGCCGACAACGCGATCGCCAGATCCATCTCGGCGCGCACGGTCATCGTGTCTCCGGCGCGACCGCGGGGTGATGCAAATTTCAGCCGTCCATCGGGCATTACCTCGACGTTCATGAAGAAATTGAACGCCGTCGGCATCGAATCCGGCTCGATGCCGAGCTCCCGCAGCGCGGCGAGCAGGTTGTCGTGACAGTTCGGGTGATACCCGGTTACCCCGTACTGGATGCGATACATCTCGAGGCTGCAGGGCGAGTACAGGAAGTCGTGCCGCCCGATGTCGTCCGCGATGATCGTCAGCATCGGATTGCTACGGTCGGACCACACTACGTCGCCCGTCGAAAGATAGATCTTGCCGCAGTAGTCGAACGTACGGCCGTTCGACAGCCGTTCGCGGCCGTTCGCGGAGAACGCGACGAGATCGCCGCTCTGTCCGCCCTCGGTATCGATGATCCGCAGCTGCTCGCCGCGATTCAGCCGCAGTCCGGCACCGCCCGCCGCGGGAATGATCCGTTGCGTGGACATCTTGTGCGTGATGATACGTCGTGGCGGCCACGGCAGGCGGGTTCGCCAGGCATGGCTGGGCAAACTCGATGGGCGGGATGCGCTTGTAGGGTGCGAGTCGCTCGCGTCGCGCCCACCTGCGTGCTGTCACTTCCGGCACGCTCCTGTATTCTTGCCCGTGCCGCGTCCATCTGCGGCGAGCTACCTCAACCTCACTCTCACCCCTTCCATTCGGGACGGCGTTGTCGCCGTCCCGGGAGACACACCAATGAAGAAGAGCGTCAAGAGCTTCGTCACCCTGCTGGCCCTCGTGTGCACCGCCCCTGCGTGGGCGGCGGATACGCCGGACACCCAGAATGCCGCGGCGCCCAACACGGACCAGGTGATCGAACAGTTTCGCAACGACCTCCAGGCAACGGCGGCCGACCTGATGGCCAAAGGACTGACGCTCACGGCCGATCAGGCCGCGAAGTTCTGGCCGATGTTCGAGACCTTCCAGAAGGAACAGAAGGCGATCATCGATGAGCAGCTCCGGTCCGTGGTGAAGTACGGCCAGTCCTACAAGCAGATCGGCGATGCCGAAGCGGTCGCCTACGTCAAGGCGCTTCTCGAGCGCGACCAGAAGATCCACGACCTGCGCATGAAGTACCTGGCCAAGTTCCAGGACGTCGTGCCGACGCGGATCGCCGCGCGCGCCATCCAGCTCGACCGCCGGCTTGGCCTGGTCGGCCAGATCAAGGTCTCGTCGCAGGTGCCGCTCATACCCTCGGCGGCGCCCTGATTCGCAGATCCGGCTGACCTATCCCCCCGGATCCGTTCCCCGGGGTCCGCGGGCGGCGGTCGAAGCACCGCCCCCGCCGGTTTGAGCGCCTGGGGCGCGCCCAGGATTGGCGCGCCCGGAAAACTCGTCATCTAAGGTGACGATGTTTCCGCACCCCCACACCCGACCCGCCTGATCTCACAACGTTTCAGATCGATTCAGTCCCTTTCAAGACTTCCCCCGCTCGCGAGGCGGAGCCTGCGAGCCGTCAACAAACCATGTTGGGGAGTCTTGACCATGATCAGACAAGCGGTACTTCGCGCCCTCGAGCAGGCGCAACAGATGGCACCTCGGGCGGGAATCGTTCTCGTGGCGGGCCTGGCGGCCCCACTGGCGGACGGCGCGCCCGGGGATCTCGATCCGACCTTTGGCGACACAGGGCGCCTCGTCCTCGAGCAGTTCGGCCCGGCGTGGTCGCTCGAGATGGATGACGACGGCGGTGGCTTCCTGGCCGGTGGCGACTACTACTACTGCTACTGGGGCGATTGCTTCGGCTACAGCTTTACCCAGCCGTTCTCGAACGCGGGCGTGCCCGACCTGGAATACACGCACGCGGACATGTCCGACATGCTGATCCTGGATGCCGTCCGCCAGCCCGACGGAAAGGTGGTAGGGGTCGGCCGCGCGGTACAGGCATCGACGCAGTCGTCGCTGACGGTGTTCCGGTTGATGCCGGACGGGGCGCGCGATTCGACGTTCGGCGTCGACGGCGCGGTCACTTACACGTCCAACGCCTCCATGTCGCACGGCGCGACGTCGGTGCTCCTGGAACCGGACGGCCGGATCGTGGTCGCGGGCACGCGAGGCGGCGCGCTGATCGTGCTGCGACTGCTCGAGGACGGCACGAGGGACTCGACCTTCGGCAACGACGGGGTGGCGCTCGGTGCGGAGAGCGGAAATGACGCTCGTCTTGCCCGGGCTCCCGACGGCGGATATCGCATCACCACGCAGAGCGACGCGTTCATGGTGGGGAAGTGCCGCATCGTCGCACTGACGGCGGACGGAACGCGGGATCAGAGCTTTGGCCCGGGCGGCAGCGTCGACGCAGCCCCCGGCGTCGTCGGATCCGCACTCTGCCACGATCTCGCGATCCAGCCGGACGGTCGTCTGCTCGTCGCCGGTACCGAGTTCGATGGCGCCGATTCGGGCGGCCTGCTGGTGCGTTTGTTGCCGGACGGAACGCCCGATGATTCGTTCGCAGCTCCGGCCGTAGGCCAGGCAATGTCGCAAGCGACTGCACTGGCGCTCGGTACCGGCGGCGACGTTTTCGTTGCCGGTCAGGGCGCATCCGGCACAGCTGGTGCCTTGGTCGCACGACTGAAGGCCGATGGCGTGCTCGACACGACGTACGGCAATGAAGGGACGACATGGATCGACCTGCCGTCGCCGTGGGCGCAGAACGCGAGGGTCTACGACATGGCCGCCACCGCCGACGGCTCGCTGACCGTGGCCGGTATCCGCGGCACGAGTCCTGGTACCGCATTCGCAGCGCGCTTGAGCGGCGACGGGTCGGCCGACGCAGCGGGCATCGTCAGCGTGACGCACACGAGGATCGTCGCAAGCGAGGGCGAGGCGCAGGCGGTCGTCACCGTGCGCCGCGCCGGCGTAAGGGCCGGCGCCGTCAGCGTTGCGTACCGGACGGCCCAAGGAGGAGGAGGAGGGAGCCCCGACGGAGATGCGTCAGCGGGCAGCGACTACCAGGAAGTGAGTGGTCAGCTCACCTGGGATGATGGCGACATGACCGACCAGGAGGTCGTGATACCAATCCTCGCCGACGGTCTCACGCCGGAGGCTCCCGAAGCATTCCTGCTGGAGATCGATTCGATCGAGGGTGGTGCGGCCTTCGGCGGACAGGCCACGCGTGTCGAGATCGCGGGAGACGGAGCGCCGGCCGGCCAGTTCGTCATCCAGCAGGGGCCGAATTCGGTCAGGGAGGGGAGCAGTATGGACGTGTGGGTCGAGCGAATGTTCTACGGCACGGGTGAAGTGTCCGTGACCGTGACGCCCTCGGGTGGGTCGACGGTGGGCCAGGACTTCGACATGGGGCCGACAGTGCTCACCTGGGCCGACGGCGAACAGGGTGGGAAGTTCGTCTCGATCACGACGTACAGGGACTCCGCCGACGAGGGACCGTTTGAGGAGCTGACGCTGACCCTCAGCGACCCGACCGGAGGCGCGATCCTCGGCGCGCGGACGACCTCGACGGTGCAGATCGTAGATGCGCCTTCACAACAAAGCGGCGGTGGTGGCGGCGGGAGCTTTGGCTGGCTCTCGCTGCTTGGGCTCGGCGCGGCGGGTCTGCGGCGGTTCATCAGAGCCGGCTAGGCTGGGGAGGCACCCGACGGCGCGAGGGGCAGCCCGCGCCGTCGGGTACGATGCGCGTCGATGCGCCCCGAGGGCACGATCGCAGACAGGCGCGCGGCCCACCGCACACCGATGGCAGTGGCCGGCGGCTGGCGTCTGTTTGGGATGCTGTCCGCCCTGTACTTCGCACAGGGGCTGCCCTCGGGGTTGATCGCCAAGGCCTTGCCGCCCTTGCTGCGCGATCAAGGCGTCTCGCTCTCGATCATCGGCCTCACCAGCGCGCTCGCATTGCCGTGGGCGCTCAAGTTCGCGTGGGCGCCGTTTATCGACCGCTACGGCTCCCGCAAGCGATGGTTGCTGGTGCTCAACTGCCTGACCATGGCGCTGATGCTGCTCGTCGCATCGCGCGATATCGCCGCGTGGATCGATCAGCTGCCGCTATTTCTGGCGGTCCTCTTCTGCATGAATCTCGTGTCCGCCACGCAGGACATCGCGACGGACGGTTATGCGGTCAGCGCGCTGAAGTCGGAATGGCGTGGGCTCGGCAACAGTATCCAGGTGGTGGGTTACAAGCTCGGCATGGTAGTCGGCAGTGGCGCGCTGCTGTGGCTCACCGCCCGCCACGGTTGGCAGACGAGCTACGCCAGCCTCGCCTGTCTGATGCTGCTCGTGATCGTGCCGGTCTGGTTGATGGACGATCCACCGGCGCCCGCGCGGCAAGCGGCGACGCACACGCAGTGGCAGGGCCTGCAGGGCTACACGCGCGTGTTCCGCGAGTTCGTCGCGCGTCCCGGGGTCGGCTGGTGGCTCCTGACCGTGGCGCTGTACAAGTTCGGAGACTCGCTGGGGTCGCGCATGACCGGGCCGCTGCTCACCGACAGCGGCTACTCGCTCGCCGGCATCGGCGTGATCACCGGCTCCGCGGGCGCGACCGCGGGTCTCCTCGGCGCCTTCGTCGGCGGTGCGACGCTCCTGCGCCTGGGGCATCGGCAGGCCTTGCTCGCCTTTGGCGTGCTGCAGGCCATGGGGCTCGCGGGGTATCTCCTGGTCGTGGCGGGACGGCAGGATGTGTATACGCTCGCGGCGATCGTCTACTTCGAGCAGTTCGCGGACGGGCTCTCAACGGTCGCGCTCTTTACGATCATGATGGATCGTTGCCGGCCGCAGTCGCCGGGCACCGACTACTCGCTCCAGGCGTCGCTGCAGGTGCTGGTGACCGGAATCGCGGCACTTTGCGGGGGGCTCTTCGCCGATCGGTTCGGCTACACCGCGATGTTCACGACGGCGGCGTCGTTGACGCTGCTCGCGCTGCTGCCGGCCGTCCGCTCGTTTCGGGAATCGAACTTGGGCCGCTCAGACCCTGTCTAACCGGCGTGAGCACCGTGAATCCCGCGCCGTTCCTGCGTCAGGCAGCGCGCCGCCTGGCTGCCGTGCTTGCGTTCGCCGCGGTTCAGCCCGTGATCGCCGAGGACGCGGCCCTGTCCGAGGTGGTCGTCGATCCCCCCGGGCGCGTCGCGCGCCTGAGCTATATCGAGGGCGCGGTGTCGCTTGCCCCGTCGGGTGCCGAAGAGTGGACCGAGGCCCTCCTCAACCGCCCGCTCACCAGCGGTGACCGGCTCTGGCTCGATGAGGACGCGCGCGCGGAGCTCGAAGTCGGCTCGACAACTCTGCACCTCGACCGCGAGTCGGCCTTCGGCTTCGTCAAGCTCGACGACGGGGTGTTACTGGCAAATCTCACCGAGGGCGCCGCCTCGATCCGCGTGCGGTCACTCGGCGACCAGGAGGCGATTCAGGTTGAGACCCCCAACGCGACCGTGCGCATCCGCCGCGCGGGCGAGTACACCGTGGAAGTCGACACCGACATCGATCGGACGATCGTCCGAGCACGGAGCGGCGAGGCCGAGGTCATGGGCGGCTCGGCCTCGCATCTCGTTCGCGAGAACCAGGAGGGCGTCTTCACGGGTCTCGACGAGCTCCGCGCGCAGATCGGGCCCAGCGCCCCGCGCACCGCGTTCGAAACCTGGGCGGAGGACCGCGCAGAGCGCGAAGACGCCTCCGTTTCTTCCCGCTACGTGTCGCGTGACGTGATCGGTTACGAGGATCTCGACGATCACGGCGACTGGATGTATGTGAGCTCGTACGGCTACGTATGGCGGCCGCGTTACCTCGCGAACGACTGGGCGCCCTATCGATTTGGTCGTTGGTTGTGGATCGGCCCCTGGGGCTGGACCTGGGTCGATGACGCGCGCTGGGGCTTTGCACCATTCCACTACGGTCGCTGGGTGAACCTGCGCAATCACTGGTGCTGGGTGCCCGGGCCGCGCGACGTGCGCCCCGTCTATGCGCCGGCGCTTGTCGGCTGGGCAGGCAACCTGCCGGGCGGCGTCGGCGGGTCGGCCGGCCGCCCGGTCCGCTGGTTCCCGCTTGCGCCGCATGAAGTGTACGTGCCGAGCTACAAGCACACGCCGCGTCACGCGCGCCGCGTCAACCACTCGAACACCGTCATCGACGACGCGACGATCACCCGCGCCTACACCGCGCGCGACCCTGTCAGGGACTATCGCCATCGCGCGGACGGGAACGCGGTGACGGTCGGCCAATTGCCAGTCAGGGAAAGCGACCGCGAGCGGGCGGATATCCGCCGTGAGTCCACACCTCCGCGGACCGATGTGCAGCTCCGTCGAGACGCGACATGGTATGACGCTCGCGATGCCACTCCGCGCCCGGCGCCGCCGATGTCTCGACCGCCCACGGCTCCC